>Ga0102928_1000577_pt1 | contig 23681 bp, 19 predicted proteins | sample SalPonR1_B_D1_MG_FD_78504 | JGI IMG/M metagenome (GOLD analysis project Ga0102928, IMG submission 78504) | Salt pond soil microbial communities from South San Francisco under conditions of wetland restoration - Salt Pond MetaG R1_B_D1_MG | ecosystem: Environmental > Aquatic > Marine > Intertidal...
TAGCTCAAAGCTCGTTCGATCGCCAGGCCGAGCTTCTCCGCCAGCTCGTCGACCTGCGCCTCCTCGATGATGAAGGGCGGGGCGATCAGGACGTGATCGCCGTGCTTGCCGTCGACGGTGCCGCTGGCCGGGTAGACGACCAGACCCGCGTCCATGGCTGCCGCCTTGATCCGGGCGGCGAGCTTGCGGGCGGGATCGAAGGGCGCCTTGGTCTCGCGGTCCTCGACGAGTTCGATCGCGCGGAAGAGGCCGCGGCCGCGGATATCTCCGACATGGGCGTGCTGGCCGAAGGCGGCGCGCAGGCGGCTGTCGAGTACCTCGCCCATCCGCGTGACGCGGGGCACGAGGCCCCTGTCGCGGATCGCGGTGACGACGGCGCGGCCCGCCGCGGCGGCGAGCGGGTGGCCGTGGTAGGTGTGGCCGTGCTGGAACGACCCCGAGCCTTGGGCGATGGCATCATGAATCGCTCCGGTGCAGAGCATTGCCCCGATCGGCGCGTAGCCCGCGCCGAGGCCCTTGGCGACGGTGACGATGTCGGGGGCGATGCCGTCCTGTTCGCAGGCGAAGAAGCTGCCGGTGCGTCCCATGCCGCACATCACCTCGTCGAGGATCAGGAGGACGCCGTGGCGGTCGCAGATCTCGCGGACGCGCTTGAAATAGCCCGGCACGGGCGGAACGGCGCCCGCGGTCGCGCCGACGACGGGCTCGGCGATGAAGGCCATGACGGTTTCGGGGCCGAGGCGGAGGATCTCGGCCTCGAGCTCGTCGGCGACGCGCAGACCGTAGTCCTCGGCGCTCTCGTCGTCGCATCGGCCGCGGTATTCGTAGCACGGCGAGATGTGGTGCGTCTCGACGAGGAGTGGCGCGTATTTTTCGCGCCGCCACGCGTTGCCGCCGGCGGCGAGCGCTCCAAGCGTGTTGCCGTGGTAACTCTGCCGCCGCGCGATCAGGCGGTGGCGCTGCGGCTCTCCGGTCTCGAGGAAATACTGGCGGGCGAGCTTGATCGCCGCTTCGACGGCTTCTGACCCGCCCGACAGGAGATAGACGCGGTCGATGCCCTCCGGGGCCTGTTCGATCAGCAGGTCTGCGAGGTCCTCGGCGGGCTCGGAGGTGAAGAAACCAGTGTGCGCGAAGGCGATCCGATCCAGCTGCGCGTGGATCGCGGCGCGCACCTCCGCGTCGGAATGGCCGAGGCAGGAGACGGCGGCCCCGCCGGAGCCGTCGAGGTAGCGGCGGCCGTCGGCATCGACGATGTAGCAGCCGTCGCCCGCGACTGCGGTGGGCAGCGGCGTTCCGCCTCTTCCGAAGACATGGCCGGCCACGATCAGTCCCCGCGCACGACGAAGACGGACTGCCTGGCGTGCCGCACCACGCGGGCGGCGTTCGGGCCGAGCAGGTAGTCGGAGAGCTCAGGGCGATGCGAGCCCATCACGATGGCGTCGACGCCGAGCCTGTCCGCGGCGCGGATGATCTCGTCGTAGACACGGCCGTGAAGGACGTGCGGGTGGACCTCCACGCCATCGGGGACGTGCTGGGCGACCCACTGTGACAGCGCCTCGCCGGTCGCGTGGAGCGCCTTCTCCTCGAAGCCGGCCTGAAAGTAGCTGCCGACCCAGGCCGATCCGAAGTCCGGCAGGACCGTCGCGACGTGGAGCGGGATGCCGTCGTCGCGGGCCATCTTGACCGCGAGCGGCGCGGCCTTCTTCCAGCTTGGCTCGGCCGAGAGGTCGATGGGCAGGAGGATGGATTTGAACAAGGGGCGCCTCCTCAGAAGGCCGGTTTGGTCTGTCGCCGCTTCTGCAGCAGGATCACGAGCCCCAATAGCAGAAGCGCGGGAATGTAGAAGACCTGCGCGGGCAGCCGGTCGGCCGGGGCCTGCACGGCGGCGAGTTCCACGGGCGTATCGGCGTAGAAGTCGAAATTCGAGAGCGTCTCGGCGAGAGGCGTGCCGAACATCGGTTCGTCGAGGCGGACCGTCTCGCCCTCCGGATAAAGCAGGAGGCCGGAGGCGGCGATGCGCTCGGCCGCGCCGCGTTCGCCCTCGATGTCGAGAACCACGGTCGTTTCGGTCATCTGCATCGTGTTGAAATCGGGGCCGCGCACCAGGAGGCGAAGACGGTCTCCGGGTGCGGCCACGGCGACGGTTTCCTCGAAGTCGGCTGGCGCGATCTGGTCGAACCGGGGCTGGACCATGTCGAGCCAGACGTTCGGCACGAAGAGCGTGAAGGCGACGACGAGGAGCGCCGCGCTTTCGTGGAGGCGGGATTTCGCGAAGAAGTAGCCCTGCGTCGCGGCGGCGAAGAGGAGCATCGCGAAGGTGGCCACCACGAAGACGAAGATCGCCTGCAGGATGCCCGCCGTCGTTCCGAGATCGACACCGTAGAGGATGAGCGTCGGATTGTAGATGAAGAGGAAGGGCAGGGCGACGGTGCGGAGCGAATAGAAGAAGGCGGTGAAACCCGTCTTGATCGGATCGCCGCCCGATACCGCCGCGGCGGCGAAGGAGGCAAGGCCCACGGGCGGCGTCACGTCCGCCATGATGCCGAAGTAGAAGACGAAGAGGTGCGCCGCGATGAGCGGCACGATCAGCCCCTCCTGCGCGCCCAGCGTCACCACGACCGAGGCCATTAGCGAGGAGACGACGATGTAGTTCGCCGTCGTGGGCAGACCCATCCCGAGGATCAGCGAGAAGAGCCCCACGAAGACGAGCATCAAGAACAGGATCCCGCCCGAAAGCTGCTCGACGAGGCCGGCGAGTTCGGTGCCGATCGGCGTCTTCGTGACGGTCGCGACGATGATGCCCGCCGCCGCCGTGGCGACGCCGATGCCGATCATGTTGCGCGCGCCCGCGATGAGGCCGTCGACGAGGTCGCGGGCTCCTTCGGCGACCTGCGCGCCGAATTCGCCGCCACGGCCACGGAAGAGGGTCTTGAGCGGCTTCTGAGTGACGATGATGAACAGCATGAGCGAAGTCGCGTAGAAGGCCGATTTCGCGGGGCTCTGCCGCTCGACCATCAGGAACCAGACGAGGACGAGGATCGGCAGGACGTAGTGCAGGCCGGTGGCATAGACCTCGGCCACGGTGGGGATCCTGATTTCGGGATCGTTCGGGTCGTCGACCTCGAGGTCGGGGCGCCGCGCGGCGATGGCCACGAGGCCGACATAGACGGCGAGAAGCAGCGCCATCGAGATTGGTGCGGCCAGCGACGGCAACATGGCCTCGAGGCCGTTCATCGCGTAGATCAGGGCCGTGAAGCCCGCCCCCGCGATGGCGAAGCCGACAAAGAACCTGAGGATCATGCCCGGGAAGGACTTGGCCTTGCCGAGGGCGGGCATGTCCTTCTTCAGCGCCTCCAGATGCACGATGTAGACGAGCGCGATGTAGGAGATCACCGCCGGGATGAAGGCGTGCTTGATGACCTCCAGATAGGAGATCCCGATGAACTCCACCATCAGGAAGGCGGCCGCGCCCATGACGGGCGGCATGATCTGGCCGTTGACGGAGGAGGCGACCTCGACCGATCCGGCCTGTTCGGCGGTGAAGCCCACCCGCTTCATGAGCGGGATCGTGAAGGTGCCCGTCGTCACCACGTTGGCGATGGACGAGCCCGAGATCAGGCCGGTCATGGCGGAGCCCACGACCGCCGCCTTGGCGGGGCCGCCCCGGAGGTGGCCGAGGCCCGCGAAGGCGAGCTTGATGAAGTAGTTGCCGGCGCCGGCCTTGTCGAGAAGCGAGCCGAAGAGCACGAAGAGGAACACGAAGGCCGTCGAGACGCCGAGCGGGATGCCGAAGACGCCGGCGGTGTCGAGCCACTGGGCGTTGATCAGCGCGGTGAAGGACAGGCCCTCATGCTCGATGAGGTCCGGGATCAGCCAGCCCGTCCCGAACCACGCGTAGGCGAGAAACAGCGATCCGACGATGGTCAGCGCGGGGCCGAGCGCGCGGCGGGAGGCCTCCAGAAGGACGACGAGGCCGATGGCGCCGAGGACGACCTGGAACTGGGTGGGCAGGCCCGAACGCGCCGTCATCGCGAGGGTGTCGGAGAACCAGAAGATGTAAAAGCAGGTGAAGGCGCCGACGAGCGCGAGGGTCCAGTCGGCGAGGGGCACGTGGTGGCGCGGGGAGCGCTTGAAGGCCGGATAGGCGAGGAACGCGAGGAAGATCGCGAACATCAGGTGGATGGGACGGGTCTGGGACGAGTTCAGGACAGGCAGGTATGCGCCGAACCAGAGTTGCGGCTGCGCGATCCAGAGCTGGAACAGCGACCAGGCGAGCGCCGTGCCGGCGATCAGGAGCGCCACCGCGCGGTTCGTCGGGCTGCGCGCGCCGGAATCGGTGCTGGCGACGAGATCCTGCAGTTCCTCGTCGGAGAACTGTCGTCCCTCGCGGCGATCGGGCTCTTCTGTCATGCCCCGTCCCCTGTCAGGTTTTCATGGTGTCCGCCTGCCCGGCGGAAGGGGTCGAGGGGGCGGTGGCCGCCCCCTCGCATCATGCGTCTGCAGCCGTCACTCGAGGAGGCCGGCTTCCTGGTAGTAGCGCTCGGCGCCGGCGTGAAGCGGCGCGGAGAGACCGTCGCTCACCATCTCTTCCTTCTCGAGATTCGCGAAGGCGGGATGGAGGCCCTTGAACTGGTCGAAGTTCTCGAAAACGGCCTTGACGACCTCGTAGACAACGTCGTCGGGCACATCGGCCGAAGTCACGAAGGTCGCGCCGACACCGAAGGTCGTCGTATCCTCGTCATTGCCGCGATACATGCCGCCCGGGATCGTCGCCTGGCGGTAGTAGGGGCGGTCACCGACCAGCTGCTCGATCTCGTCGTTCCAGACCTCGACGAGCACCGCGTCGCAGGCGGTCGTGGCTTCCTGGATGGAGCCGGAAGGGTGGCCAACGGTGTAGACCATCGCGTCGATGTTGTTGTCGCAGAGCGCCTGCGACTGTTCGGCCGCCTGGAGCTCGGAGGCGAGGGCGAAGTCGTCCATGCTCCAGCCCATCGCGTCCATCACGACTTCCATCGTGCCGCGCTGGCCGGAGCCCGGGTTGCCGACATTGACGCGCTTGCCCTGAAGATCCTCGAAGCTTTCGATCCCGGCATCGGCACGCGCGACGACCGTGAACGGCTCCGGGTGCACCGAGAAGACGGCGCGAAGATCCTCGAAGGCGCCCTGCTCCTCGAAGCGGGACGAGCCGTTGTAGGCGTGGAACTGCCAGTCGGACTGGGCGACGCCGAATTCAAGTTCGCCACCGCGGATCGCGTTGATGTTGAAGATCGAGCCGCCGGTCGACTCCACGCCGCACCGGATGCCATGTTCGGCGCGGTTCCGGTTGACGAGGCGGCAGATGGCGCCGCCGGTGGGATAGTAGACCCCGGTCACGCCGCCCGTGCCGATGGCAATGAAGCTCTGTTCCTGTGCCGTTGCCGCGCCCCCTGCGAGGAGCGACATGGCGGCGACTGCGCCGGCAATGTAAGATTTCATTCATATTCCTCCTGGACTTCGGCCGCTTATGATGCGGCCAAATCTGAGCGTGGCCCGGTTCGGCGGCGATGGTCAACCCCTGACGCAACAGGCAGGGTGCAACACGCAAGCGGAAATTTATGCGAAATCAGGCGCTTCGACGGAAACGGCCGGAGCCCTTACGGAACCCCGGCCGCCCACCGTTACCACTCGTACACAGACACGGGGAACGCTCCGTGCCCGCTACGGGTTTCGTTGTGCGGGCCGACCTTGGCATCAGTCGGGCGGAATTATTCGCAACCGTGACCCTTTCATGCAGCCCCCTGTCCCGCCGATTTTGACGAGGATGTGACGCTGGTCGCAAGACGTGGACAATGAGCCGAAAAGCGCCGCCGAAACGAGGAATTTCGGGTGTTTCCGGTCGATACATCGCGACAAAGGACGGCCGGCAGCGCCACGGCGTCGACAACATTGGTGTCACATTTGGTTTGTCTTGAAGCCCGAAACACTGTGTTGCGGACGGCGGGGCGCAACTCTTGGACGCGTCCCGGCGGTTTCTTCGCAGCAGAGACAAGACCCGGCTGTCGTTTTTCCGGCCTGCCCGCGAACCGCGCTAGACCAGTCGCTCGATCTCCTTCGCCGCGCGGACGAAATCGGCGAAGAGCGGATGGGGTGCGAAGGGCTTCGACTTGAGCTCGGGATGAAACTGCACGCCGATGAACCAGGGATGATCGGCGACCTCGACAATCTCGGGCAGGCGCCCGTCGGGAGACATGCCGGAGAAGCAGAGACCCGCCGCCTCGAGCTGGTCGCGATACTTGACGTCCACCTCGTAGCGGTGGCGGTGGCGCTCTTCGATGGTGTTGGAGCCGTAGATCTCCGCGACGCGGCTGCCATCCTTCAGATGCGCGGTGTATCCGCCAAGCCGCATGGTGCCGCCCTTGTCGTCCTCGACCTTCCGCGCGACGGTCCGGTTGCCCTGCACCCACTCCTTGAGGTGATAGACCACCGGCGTGAAGCGGCGCTTGCCCGCCTCGTGGTCGAATTCCTCGGACCCTGCGTCGTTGATCCGCACGAGGTTCCGCGCCGCCTCGATCACCGCCATCTGCATGCCGAGGCAGATGCCGAGATAGGGGATCTTCCGCTCGCGCGCGAACTGCGCCGCGCGGATCTTGCCTTCGGTGCCGCGCTCGCCGAAGCCGCCCGGGACGAGGATCGCGTGGAAGCCTTCGAGGTATGGCGCGGGGTCCTCGCGCTCGAAGATTTCGGCGTCGATCCATTCGGACGTCACCTTCACCCGGTTCGCCATGCCGCCGTGGGTCAGCGCCTCGGCGATGGATTTGTAGGCGTCCTCGAGCTGGGTGTACTTGCCGACGATGGCGACCTTCACCTCGCCCTCGGCATGGAAGATGCGGTCGTAGACGTCCTCCCAGCGGGACAGGTCGGGCTTTGGCGCGGGGCTGATCTGGAAGGCGTCGAGCACTGCCTGGTCAAGCCCCTCGCGGTGGTAGGCAAGGGGCGCTTCGTAGATCGACTTCAGGTCGTAGGCGGCGATCACGCTGTCGGGGCGGACGTTGCAGAACAGCGCGAGCTTCTCGCGCTCCTTCTGCGGGATCGGGTGCTCGGAGCGGCAGACGAGGATGTCGGGCGCGATGCCGATCGAACGAAGTTCCTTCACCGAGTGCTGGGTGGGTTTCGTCTTCAACTCGCCGCTCGCCGCGATGTAAGGCAGCAGGGTCAGGTGCATGAAGATGCACTGCCCGCGCGGCTTGTCCTGGCCGAACTGGCGGATCGCCTCGAAGAACGGCAGGCCCTCGATGTCGCCCACCGTGCCGCCGATCTCGCAGAGCATGAAATCGACCTCGTCCTCGCCGATGCGGATGAAGTCCTTGATCTCGTTGGTGACGTGCGGAATCACCTGGATCGTCTTGCCGAGGTAGTCGCCGCGCCGCTCCTTCTCGAGCACGTTGGTGTAGATCCGCCCCGAGGAGATCGAATCGGTCGCGCGGGCGGGCACGCCGGTGAAGCGCTCGTAATGGCCGAGGTCGAGGTCGGTTTCCGCGCCGTCGTCGGTCACGAAGACCTCGCCGTGCTCGAACGGGCTCATCGTGCCGGGATCGACGTTGAGGTAGGGGTCGAGCTTTCGCAGGCGCACCGAGAAGCCCCGCGCCTGCAACAGCCCCCCCAGAGCCGCCGACGCGAGGCCCTTGCCAAGCGACGAGACCACACCGCCGGTGATGAATACGAAACGCGCCATTGGTGTGCTTGTCTCCGCGAGCTCGACAGTCCTGCACGCCGGTCCCGACGCTGCATCTTCACGGGATTTGACAGTAACCGGATTCGGTGGCGGGGAACAAGACGCCGAGCGCAAGATGATGTGGTTTCGCGCCGCGAGCTACGCGAAGTGTCGCGGCGTCACTTGGACAGGCAGGCGTCCAGGCTCGTGTCGTCCGCGCGCGCGAAGAGCCCGAAGCCGACCGTTCCGGGCCCGGCGTTGTAGTTGATGCCCCGGATCGTCGCGATCGCGTCCAGATCCGCCCCTGCGAGCGCCTCGAGCGCCGCCTCGTCACCGAGCGGCGCGAAGACGCGCCAGCCGGGCTCGCCGGAGGCCAGAACGGACACCGCCCGTTCGGGCGGCCCGAAGACGGTGTCCGTGCCGGTCAGGAAGGCGAGGCTCAGTTCCTCGTAGCCCGTGGCGACGACCGGGCGGTCGACGCAGTCGTCGAAGGCCGCGTCGAGGGCGGCCATCCGGGGGCTCAGGAAAAGGCTCTCGAGCCGGGGGAGGGTTTCGCGCAGGAGGGCGGGCAGGAGAACCGCGCCGGCGAGGACACCGAAAACCGCGGCGGCGCGAGGCAGGCCCTGCCCGAGCGCGAACGCGCCGAGGATCGCGGCGATCAGCCCGAGGACCGCGAGGCCGAGCGCGATCGGGAAGATCCGGCCCTCGAACCAGAGCGGCCCGCCCACGACGAGCCCGGCAAGAAGGAGCGCCCCGAGGAGGAACAACGCCGCGGCGAGCCATTGCAGGACCGGACGCGCGCGCCCCTCCGGCGCCAGAAGCCACAGGCCGATCAACGCGCCCACCGCCGGAAGCACCGGCATCACGTAGTGCGGCAGCTTCGTCGTCGCGACGGCGAAGACGGCCCAGGTCGGGATGATCCATCCCGCAAGGAAGCGGAGCGTGTCGCTGCGCCGTTGCGCCCATGCCAGCGGAACGGCGAGCAGGGCGAGCGGCGTCCAGGGCCAGAAGGTGATCCAGATCGTCATGAGGTAGTAGCCCGGCGGGCCGGTGTGCCCCTCGGCCGCGCCGTCGATCTTGCCGAGGAGGTCGCGGCCGACGGCCTCGGCGTAGAACCCCCAGTCGGTGGCGACCCCGATGGCCAGGAACCACGGAAGCGTCAGCACCGCGAAGAGGAGGAGGCCCGGCCATGGCCTCGTGCGGCGAATGTCGTCGAGGGAGAGCTCGAAGACCGTGAGCCAAAGGAGCGTGCCGACAACGACGATCAGGATGATCGGCCCCTTGATGAGCACGCCGCCGGCGAGCGCCGTCCAGAACAGCGCGTGGGGCCAGCCGAACCCCAGCTCCGGAATCCGGTCGAGGCAGCGCACGAGCGCCCCCTGCGCGAGCACGATGACGGCGAGCAGCGCGGCGTCGGTCTTGGCGATGTGGCCTTCCGCGGCGGTGACGACGCTGCTGGCCACGACGAGGCCGGCGATCGCCGCGGGCCCCGGACCCGTGAGCGGACGGAACGCCCAGAGCGTCAGGAGCGCCGCCGCGAGAATACCCAGCGACGAGGGCAGCCGGTAGACCCAGAGCGGCGCGTCGGCGCCCTGGCCGCTCAGCGTGGCGGCAGCGGACTGAAGCCAGTAGATGCCGGCCGGCTTCTTCCAGCGCGGTCCGTCGAGGTTGCGCGGCTCGATGTAGTCGCCGGTCTCGAGCATCTGCTTGGAGGCGAGAACATAGCGTGCCTCGTCGCGGTCGGTCAGTGGTAGAGCGTCCTGGCCGGGGATCAGGAAGACGGCCGCGACGACCGCGATGACGAGCATGGCGCCCGGCACGCTGCGCCCGAGGCGGGCGAAGAGGTCCCCGGCGGCGGCGTCGATCCTGCCGAGGACGGACGTCACGAGCCTACTGGTCGAGCGCGGGGGGCAGTGCCGGGCCGTCGCCCGTGGTCGGCGGCAGAAGCTCCTCCGCCGGCGGCAGGAGGGGATCGGGTTCGCCGGCGGCCGGCTGCTCGACGCCGAGGCGGTCGAGCACCGACGTGTCGGCCGAATTCTGCGCGGCGAAGATCGTGAGCGTCATCGAGGTCGCGATGAAGGCGATCGCGAACGCCCAGGTCAGCTTGCCGAGCGCGGTGGCCGCCCCGCGAGACGAGACCGCGCCGCCGCCACCGCCGCCCATGCCGAGCCCGCCCCCCTCGGAGCGCTGCAGGAGCACGACGCCGATCAGGCAGAGCGCGAGGATAAGGTGGACGATGAGGACGACGTTTTCCATTGGCGGGCCTTCGGTCGCTGTTGGCGGGCTACTTATTCGCTCGGGGCTCCCGCCGCAAGCCTCGGCGGGCCGTCAGCTCGACGCGCGCCTGCCGCGCCGGTCTCATTCAGGCTGGACGCCGCCGGGGAAGCCGGCGAGGCGAGACGGCGGCGGAGCGCTCCCGACCCGCGCGGGGGTCGCGGGCTTTTCCGGTTTCGCTCGACGCGGCGTCCCGATATATCGGCGCGGGTTTCATCCGGGAGGGCCGGCATGGCGAACGTGGTGGTGGTCGGCGCCCAATGGGGCGACGAGGGCAAGGGCAAGATCGTCGACTGGCTTTCGGAACGGGCCGACGTGATCTGCCGCTTCCAGGGCGGCCACAACGCGGGGCACACGCTCGTCATCGACGGCGAGATCTACAAGCTCCACGCGCTGCCCTCCGGTGTCGTGCGGGGCGGAAAGCTGTCGGTCATCGGCAACGGCGTCGTGCTCGATCCCTGGCATCTCATCGGCGAGATCGCGAGCATCCGCGCGCAAGGCGTGGAGATCACCCCCGACACGCTGATGATCGCGGAGAACACGCCGCTGATTCTGCCGTTCCACGGAGAACTCGACCGGGCGCGGGAAAGCCAGAACGCGGTGGCGAAGATCGGCACCACGGGGCGCGGAATCGGGCCGGCCTACGAGGACAAGGTCGGGCGGCGCGCGGTGCGCGTGGCCGATCTCGCCGACGATGCCACGCTCGAACGCCGCGTGGATCGCGCGCTGGTGCATCACGACGCGCTGCGGTCGGGCCTGGGGCTCGCGCCGGTGGATCGGGCGGACGTTCTGAGGCGGCTGCGCGAGGTCGCGCCCGAGATCCTGAGCTATGCGGCCCCGGCGTGGAAGGTGCTGACGGAGGCGCGCAAGGCCGGCAAGCGCATCCTCTTCGAAGGCGCGCAGGGGGCGCTTCTCGACATCGATTTCGGAACATATCCGTTCGTGACGTCGTCGAACGTCATCGCCGGTCAGGCGGCGACCGGGACCGGGATCGGTCCCGGCGCGATCGATTTCGTCCTGGGGATCGTGAAGGCGTACACCACCCGGGTGGGCGAGGGCCCGTTCCCGACCGAACTGCATGACGACAACGGTCAGCGGCTGGGCGAGCGGGGACACGAGTTCGGCACGACGACGGGGCGCAAGCGCCGCTGCGGCTGGTTCGACGCGGTGCTCGTCCGGCAGACCTGCGCGACATCGGGCGTGACGGGGATCGCGCTGACCAAGCTCGACGTGCTCGACGGGTTCGAAGAGCTCAAGATCTGCACCGGCTACGATCTTGACGGCGAGAGGCTCGACTACCTTCCCACCGCGTCCGAGCGGCAGGCGCGGGTGACGCCAGTCTACGAGACCATGCCGGGCTGGTCGGAGTCCACGGCCGGGGCGCGAAGCTGGGCCGACCTGCCGGGCGAGGCGGTGAAATACGTCCGGCGGATCGAGGAATTGATCCGGTGCCCGGTCGCGCTACTGTCCACCTCTCCCGAACGCGATGACACGATCCTTGTGACAGACCCTTTCGCCGACTGATGTCCCTCACGTACAAAACCCGCAAACGGCTTTCGCTCCTGATCCTCCTCGTCGGGCTGCCGCTCTACATCGTGGTGGCTGTGAACGTCGTGGAGATGTTCGACCGGCCCGGCTTCCTCGTCGAGCTGCTGGTCTGGGTGGTGCTCGGGGTCGTCTGGGCGCTGCCGCTGAAGGCGATCTTCAAGGGCGTCGGGCAGCCCGACCCCGCCGCGCAGGACGACCCGCCGCGCGACTGAGACGCGGCCGCGCCGTTGCGCGGCCGGCTCGCCGCGTCACTCCCCGGCGATGCGGGTTTCGGGACGGAAGCGCGTGTTCTCGGATATCGTGAACTGGCCGCGCTGGAGCTTGCGGATCTTGCCCTGCCGCAGCAGCTGTCCGAACGACCGGAGCCCGGCTTCGCGCGTGAACTCCTCCTCGGTCTCGATCGCGGCCGCGCGGCGCATGATCTGCGGGCGCGAGAAATGCGGCTGGCGCTCGACGAAGGCGGTGTAGGCGGCGGCAGCCTCGAGCAGGTCCGGCAGTTCGCGGGCGCCCATCTCTTCGGCGAAGGCCACGAATTCGCGATCGTCCTCTTCGGGCTCGTCCGGGGCCTGGTCGGCATCCATCGCAAGCATACCGGCACCCACGCGACGCGGCTGGACCGAGGTGACGCGCTCCGCCTTGTCGGACTCGTCGACCCGCTGGCTCGACCCCAGGATGAGCGGTTCCGCGGCTTCCGACGTCGGGCGCGCCTTGTCCGATGCGCTTTCTCGGGGTTCCGACTTGCGCGGCCGAACCACCTTCGCGAGATCCTCGCGGTAGACGCTCTGCTCTTCCTCGTCGAGCTGGCGCGAGCGCTCGCGGTTCAGCATCCGGTCGGCCTTCGTCGCGGCGACGGCGGCCTTCAAGTGCGCGATGGCCGAGCGACGCCGTGTGCCCTCGCGATCGGCGAGCTTGTTGTCGGTTTCGGCCAGGATGCGGTTGAAGGCGCCGCCGTTGTCGGGGTCGCCGCCGATCAGGACGTGGCGCCGTTCGAGACGCTGTTCCTTCTTCTCCTGCGCCAGCGCCTGCTTTTCCGTCTCGAGCGCCATCCGGATCCCCGCGAGCGTTTCGTCGCTCTCGGGTTCGTTCTCGTCGTCCTCGTCGCCGAGAAGGCCGCTCTGCCGGCCGGTCTGGCTCAGCCGCACGATGCGATCGGCGAGATCGTCCTCTGCGGCGACGGCCGGTTGCTCTTCGTCCTCGGCGGCGACAGGCTCGGGTTCGTCTTCGGAGACGCCATCGTCCTCCTCGGCCTCGTCCTCTTCGGCGGCCGGTTCGGTCGTCTCGTCCTGCCCGTCCATCGAGTCGGCCCACGGGCGGTCGGCGCCTTCGAAATCGTCTTCGGGTTCGCTCTCGTCCTCGGCGACCGGCTCGGCCGCATGTGTTGCCGCGTCTTCTGCGGTTCTGATGGGCGTCTCGGCCGGCACTTCGATCTCGTCGTGGTCTTCGGCGGTGATTTCGTCTTCGCGGGAAGTGGCCGGCGTTTCGTCATGGGCCCGCTCTTCCATCGCCGCGCGGCGGGCGGCGGCGAGGTCGGAGACGTAGGCGGTCTCGGGTTCGTCCTCGATCGCCGGCTCCTCGAAGGCCGGCGCGGCGGGCGAGGGCATCGACCGGGCGCGGGCGCGGTCGACGACGGCACGAATGCGGCTCAGCTTGGCGGAGACGGCATCGCCCTGTGCGGGGCCTTGTGCGGGAGCGGGCTCCTCGCTGCGTCCGGTCCCGGGTGCCGCCGGAGCCGGGGCCTCCCCGGCGTCTTCGGCCTCGTTCGCCTGCTCCATCTGGCGGAGCGTGATGCCGCCCGACGTGAGGCGGGTCTCGACCCGGCGCTGCACTTCGCGCTCGGCGATTCGGTGCAGCATCTCGGCATCGGGCGTCGGCGGCTCGGCGCCGAAGTAGCGATCGTCGGCGGCGAGATCGCGGAAGTATTCCGCGATCGACTTCATGGTCGAAAACGGATCGTCGAACCCCTCCAGCGTACAGCTGAAGGTTCCGTACGACACCGTCAGAATTTTGCTCGAACCAACCATGTGCGCCTGCTTTCTGCCAACTACAACACCGTGAGGTTTACGGATCGGTGGTTCCAAATTAGGAACAGACTGCGGCAATTCGATGGAATCTGACCCGATTTGTGCCCCAGACTGTATCGACTTCGCGAGAAAATCTTCGGATCTCCCCTGTGATTGTCCACTCTCCTGATCCTATTGTACTCGTCGGCGCCGGCGATGTCAGCGCCGACGATATCAAAGTTGCGCGTCGGTACGGGTCGAAGGTCGTCGCGGCGGACGGAGGTGCGTCGCATTGCGTGGCGGCGGGTATCGTCCCGGACGCGGTGATCGGCGATCTCGACTCGCTGCCCGGTGCGGTGCGGGAGGTCGTTCCGGAGGACCGCATTCACCGTATCCCGGAGCAGGAGACGACGGATTTCGACAAGTGCCTGCGGTCGGTCGCCGCGCCGCTCGTGCTGGCCGTGGGCTTCGCGGGGCCCCGGCTCGATCACATGCTCGCGGCGTTCAACGCGCTCGTCCGGCGGGCGGACACGCCCGCCGTCGTCGTCGCGCCCTCCGACCTGGTGTTTCATGCGCCGCCGCGGCTCGCGCTCGATCTGGCGGCGGGAGAGCGGCTGTCGCTGTTCCCCCTGGCCAGCGTCTCCGGGCGATCCCGGGGACTCCTCTGGCCGATCGACGGCCTCGCGCTCGCGCCGTCGCGGCGGATCGGCACCTCCAACGTCGCGACGGGGCCGGTCGTGATGGAGTTCGACGCACCCGGCATGCTCGTGATCACGCCGCGGGCGGCGCTGCCGGCCGTGATGCGGGGGCTTTCCGGCTGACGGCATGTTCCCGCGCGATCACGTAGAGGCCGGCCGCGACCGTGACGAGGATCCCGGCGAGCGCGAGGCCGTTCGGGAAGTCGCCGAACATCAGAAGGCCGATGACGGTCGCGAAGGGAATCTCGAGATACTGCATCGGCGCCACCGTCGAGGTCGGGGCGAAGCGCAGGCTCCAGGTCATCAGCAGATGCGCGCAAGTGCCGAGAACTCCCAGAAGCGCGAGGAGCGTCCACGCGTCCGCCTCGGGCGTCACGGGGTCCAGCCCGGCGAGCCCCGTGCCGTCGAGCAGGACCAGCGCCGGGAGCAGGACGACGCTCGCCATGATGCCGGACACGCACTGGAGCGAGATCGGATCGGTTTCGCGCGCGATGGTGCGGGTCACCAGCATGAACAGCGCGAAGACCACCGCCACGCCGAGCGGCAGGAGCGCGGGCAGACCGACCTCTGCAAAGCTCGGCTGCATGACCATGAGCGTCCCCGCGAAGCCGACGGCGCAGGCGCCGAGCCGCCGCGCGCCGACCTCCTCGCCCAGAAAGAACCAGCCCAGCAGCAGCATGACGAAGGGCATCACGAAGGCGATGGCGATCGCATCGGCGAGCGGCAGGTAGCGGAGCGCCAGGAACATCATCGAGATCCCGAGGATGTGGAGCACGGTCCGCAGCGCGGTGAGGCCGAACACCCGGCCGGTCGTGCGGAACCGCCGCGCGCCCACGACCATGAAGGGCAGCAGGATCGCCGCCTGCACCGCGAAGCGCACGGTGACGAGCTGGAACACCGGGATGGTCTCGCCGAGACGCTTCGCCATCCCGTCGCCGAGCGGCGCGAGAATGCAGAAGCCGAGCATCAGGAGGATGCCGAGGACGGGGCGGTCGGGGCTCATCCGGCGACGCTACCGGGGCGGGGAACGGGCGGCAAGGTGCCGGAAGGTCGGTGACTGTGGGGAAACGGTTTGCCTCTGCAAGGCAGATACCCTAGCGTTTTCGGCAACGGAGATATCTGAAGGTTGCGTGTTCGATGCCTTTCGGACTTTAGTGCGCGACATTCGGGGGCGGTCATGAGGGGAAGCGTCGGATGAAGATTGAAAGACTGAGACTGCTTGCGTCGATCGCGGGAGTGGCCGCGCTGGCCGCGTGCAGCGGCGGCGGGTCGGACGATACGTCGGACGGTGGGGGCTCGGGCAGTAGTATTGTGCCCGATCTTCCGGGCGACACGGACAGCGTGTTCGTCGCACGGGTGCAGGAGCTTACGTCTATCCTCGAAAGCCCGCTCGTTTCGAGCGGCGACGCGACCCTTCCAGATGCACCGACGCCGGGTTCCGCGACGTTCACCGGTTCGGGACTGATCGTCGACACGAATACCCCCGACACGGTCGATACCGTTGCGGAGGCGCTCGAGTTCGCCATCTTCGCGACGGATGCGCAGGCGACAGTTAATTTCGCCGACGGTGATGTGACGTCGGTCCAGGACAACTTCATCGACGTCAGCGGCGCGTCTGTTGCGGGCTCGGTCGAGATGACCGACGGATCGTTCACTCCCGGCGTGGGCACATTCACGGGAACCGTCACCGGTTCGGTCAAGGACACCGACATCTCGGCATCGCAACAGGGCGTGATCTACGGGGAGCCCTCGGACGGTGCCGTCATCGGCTCGTGGTCCGCGACGGGCTCGGACGGCGAATATGACGGTATCGAACTCGGCGGCGCCTTCGCGGCGGATAACTGACACGGCGCGACGCGCCACCGTCCATCCGGGCCGGCGACCCTGTCGCCGGCTCCTCTTCCCTCAGCAGTTCGGCACGTTGACCGCGAGCCCGCCGAGCGCGGTTTCCTTGTACTTGTGGCTCATGTCCTCGCCGGTCTGGCGCATCGTCTCGATGGCGGAATCCAGCGGCACGAAATGCGTCCCGTCGCCGCGGAGCGACAGTGAGGCCGCCGACACCGCCTTGATCGCGCCGAGGCCGTTCCTTTCGATGCACGGCACCTGAACGAGCCCCTTCACCGGGTCGCAGGTCATGCCGAGGTGATGTTCGAGCGCGATTTCCGCCGCGTTCTCGACCTGTGCGGGAGTGCCGCCCATCACCGCGCAGAGCCCCGCGGCGGCCATCGCGGCGGCGGAGCCGACCTCGGCCTGGCAGCCGCATTCGGCGCCCGAGATCGACGCGTTGAACTTGATCAGCCCACCGATGGCGGCGGCGGTCAGGAGGAAGTCGCCCACCCCCGCCCGCGACGCGCCGGGCACGTGGTCGAGCCAGTAGCGGATCGTCGCCGGGATCACTCCCGCCGCCCCGTTCGTGGGCGCGGTGACGACCTGTCCGCCGGCGGCGTTCTCCTCGTTCACCGCCATTGCGTAGGTGCCGATCCAGTCGTTGATCGTATGCGGCGCGGTGAGGTTCATGCCGCGCTCGGCCTGGAGCGTGTCGTGAATGCCCTTCGCGCGCCGCCGCACGTTGAGCCCGCCGGGAAGCGTTCCGGGCGTGGTGAGCCCCCGCTCGATGCAGTCGGACATGACGTCCCAGATGCGCGCGAGGCCCCGGTCGAGGTCCTGCGCGGTCATCCAGGTCAGCTCGTTCTCGCGCTTGAGCGCGGCGATCGGTTTTCCGGTCGCGGCGCACATCTCGAGCATCTCCGCGGCGCTCTTGAACGGATGAGGCACCGCAGGACCGTCGTCCGTCGCCTTGCCCGCGGCCAGTTCCGACGCGGTCAGGACGAACCCGCCACCGACGGAATAATAGGTTTCCTGCCCGATCACGTCACCTTGCGCGTCGAGGGCCATGAGCACGAGCCCATTGGCGTGGCCGGGCAGCGGCGGACCGTAGTCGAAGACGAGGTCGGCCTCCGGGTCGAAGGCGAAGGGTCCGAGGCCCTCGGGTGCGACGGTCTTCGTCTCCCGGATGCGGCGCAGGGCGGCCTCGGCCTTGTCGACGTCGTAGTCTTCCGGGCGGAAGCCCGCGAGGCCGAGGATCACCGCACGGTCGGTCGCGTGCCCGACGCCGGTGAAGGCCAGCGAGCCGTGCAGCGAGGCGCGGAGCCCCGCTGCCGTGAACGGCGAGGCCCGGAGCCGGTCGAGAAACCGCGCGGCGGCCACCATCGGCCCCATCGTGTGCGAGGACGAGGGGCCGATCCCGACCTTGAACATCTCGAAGACGGAGAGAAACATCGGCGGATCCTCAGGTGGCGCTGCCCTCGGGCGGGCGCGGGTGGGCGGGCGTCGTGAAGAAGGTCGGCCCCAGCCCCTCGGCTGCGGCGGCGCGTTGCGCGGCCGGGCGCGACTCCATCGCGGTCAGAACGGCGCGCATCGCCGGATAGGCGTCCAGCGCCGGCTTCATGGGGCGCGCGGCGGGATAGAGCGCGAGCCAGCGGATCATCGAAGCGAGATAGCATCCGAACGCGCCGGACGCCTCCGGCCTGCACCAGGCCGGCCGCTCCGCGAGCGCCGCTTCGATCAGGCGAAGATGGGCGAGGATACGCGCCTCGGTCAGCGCCCGCTGCGCCTTCGGATCGCCCATCGCGCGGCTCTCGGGGTAGAACAGTTCGATCAGATCGGCGTGGAGCGTGTTCGACAAAAAGAAGAGCCACGACAGGAAGGCGCCGCGATCCGGCGCGTCGGGCGCCGGGGCAAGGCCCCCGTGCCGGTCGGAAAGCCACAGCAGAATCGCCGCGGTCTCGAAGATCGCGCCGTCCCCGGTCTCGAGCACGGGAATCAGCCCCGTGGGGCAGAGGGCCCGATAGGCGTCGGATTTCTGCTCCCTTGCCGCCCGGTCGACGAGCACCGTGCGATAGGGCGCGCCGAGTTCCTCGAGCGCGAGGCGCACGACGAGCGAGGCGTTGTCCGGGGCGTAGTGCAGGACGTACATGGGTCTCCCTCCGGTCCGGAGCCAGAGATGCCACGGACCGGCCCCGCCTCCGCGCTCCGAAGCGACCCGCCCCCGCGCCTTCGCGACGCGGACGCGCGGGCGGGACTTTTCCGCTCGCACCCCGCCGGTCGATTACCTATAAACCCGCCAACCAGCAGGATGGAGAGGCATGACGAAGACGCTTTCCCCCATCGACGCCGCCAAGTTCGCCGCCGCGAAGCGGGCCTGCGACTTCGTGGAGGACGGGATGAAGGTCGGGCTCGGGACCGGGTCCACGGCGGCGTGGATGGTCAAGTGTCTCGGGGATCTCGTGCGGGACGGTCTGAGGATCACCGGCGTGCCCACCTCGGCGCGAACCGCGAGCCTCGCCCGCGAGGTGGGGATCGAGGTCATCACGCTCGAGGAGGCGAAGTGGCTCGACCTCACGATCGACGGCGCCGACGAGTTCGACCGGGATCTCAACCTCATCAAAGGGGGCGGCGGGGCGCTTCTGCACGAAAAGATCGTCGCGACGGCCTCCGAACAGATGATCGTGATCGCCGACGAATCCAAGGAAGTCGCCGCGCTCGGAGCGTTCCCGCTGCCGGTCGAGGTCATACCGTTCGGCTGGACCACGACGAAGATGCTCGTAGAGGAGACGCTGCCCTCGCTCGACGTGCTCGCCCACGAGGTGACGCGGCGCATGGACGGGGATCAGCCGTTCCGGACCGACGAGGGCAATTTCATCCTCGACCTGCATCTCGGACGCATCGGCGACCCCCGCCAATTCGCGCTGGTGATCAACCAGATCCCGGGCATCGTCGAGAACGGGCTCTTCGTCGACATCTGCGACGTCGTCGTTCTGGGACACGGCGACGAACGCGTCGAGGTGCGCGACCTCTCGACCGGCCGGATCGAGGAGGAGCGCGTGGATTTCCTCGAAACCGACAACATCTTCACGGATATCGCGGACTGACATGACCTTCGACCACGATCTCTTCGTTATTGGCGGCGGCTCGGGCGGGGTGCGCGCGGCGCGCGTCGCGGCGGGCGATCATGGCGCCAGGGTCGCCATCGCTGAGGAAAGCCGGATGGGCGGCACCTGCGTGATCCGGGGCTGCGTGCCCAAGAAGATCATGGTCTTCGCCAGCGAGTACCCCGACGCCGTCGCCGAGGCGCGGGCCTATGGCTGGGACGCGCAAGCGGGCGGTTTCGACTGGACCACGTTCCGGGGGCACCTGCACGCGGAACTCGACCGGCTCGAGCAGATCTACCGTGCCAACCTCGAGCGCGCCGGCGTGACGATCTTCGACGACCGGGCGACCGTGGAAGACCCGCACACGGTGCGGCTCGCCGACGGCAAGACGGTCACTGCCAAGCACATCCTGATCGCGACCGGCGGCCATCCGGTGCGGCCCGACATGGCGAATGCGGCCTGCGGAATGGTGTCGGACGACGTCTTCCAGCTCGAGGAGCTGCCGAAGTCCATCCTGATCGTGGGCGGCGGCTACATCGCCTGCGAATTCGCCTGCATCCTGAACGGGCTCGGCGTCGAGGTGACGCAATACTACCGCGGCGCGCAGATCCTGCGGGGCTTCGACGAGGAGGCGCGCGGGCTCATTGCCGAGATGATGCGCGAGAAGGGCGTCGACCTGCACGTCGGCACCAACATCGTGCAGATGGCGCCGGCGTCGGAGGGCGACATGCGCCATCCGACCGAACTGGGCGCCTCGATGGGCGGTCCCGCCGGCCAGAGCGACGCGGCGGCGCTGCCGAAGGAGGCCCTGCGGTCGGGCGAGGGGCCGGTTCGGGTGAAGGCGACAAACGGCGTCGAGAAGGTCTTCGACAAGGTGCTTTTCGCGACCGGCCGCGCACCCAATACGACGGGACTGGGCCTCGAGGAGATCGGCGTGAAGCTGGGCCGGAACGGGCAGGTCGCTGTCGACGAGTACAGCCAGAGTTCGGTTCCGTCGATCTTTGCCGCGGGCGATGTGACCGACCGCATCAACCTGACGCCTGTCGCGATCCGCGAGGGGCACGCCTTCGCCGATACGATCTTCGGTGGCCGGAAGACGCGCATCGATCACGGCCTCGTGCCCTCGGCCGTCTTCACGCAGCCCGAATTCGGCAGTGTCGGCATGACCGAGGAAGAGGCGCGCGAGAATCACGCGATCGAGGTATACTGCACCTCTTTCCGTCCGATGCGGACGGCCTTCATCGACCGGAGCGAACGCGTGCTGTTCAAACTCGTCGTCGATGCCGAAACGCGCCGGGTGCTTGGCTGTCATATCGTCGCGCCGGGGGCGGGCGAACTCATTCAGATGGTGGGGATCGCCGTGAAGATGGGCGCGACGAAAGAGGACTTCGACCGGACCGTCGCGGTTCATCCGACGATCTCGGAGGAACTCGTGACGATGCGCAAACCCGTCCGGACGGCTTGAAAATAACGAGCGAACACACAGGTACGAGCAGGACACTTCGAGCAACCAATCAAAGGGGAAGAGACCTCAATGGCCAACAACAACGGCGGACCCTGGGGCGGCGGCTCACGAGGCGGCGGCTCAGACGGCAACGGCGGCGACCGTGGCGGGCCGCCCAGACGTCCGGGCGGCGAAGGGCCGCAGATCCCGGAAATCGACGAAATCGTGAAGAAGGGCCAGGAACAGCTCCGCGTCCTGATGGGCGGCAAGGGCGGCCGGCGCGGTGGCGGCGGCGGCGACGGCGACGGCGGCCCGGGGCTGTCGCGCGGCACCATCGGCATCGGCGTGCTCGTGGCGGTCGGCCTCTGGGCGTTCGCCTCTCTTTACACCGTGCGACCCGAAGAACAGTCGGTCGAACTGTTCCTGGGCGAATTCAGCTCGATCGGAAATCCGGGCCTCAATTTCGCGCCCTGGCCGCTCGTGACCTACGAGGTCGTGAACGTGACATCGGAACGGACCGAGACGATCGGGACGCGTTCCGGGGCACCGCGCGACGAGGGACTGATGCTCACGACAGACGCCAACGTCGTCGACATCAACTTCCAGGTGGTCTGGAACGTCGCCGACCCGGCCAAGCTGCTCTTCAACATCCGCGATCCGCAGCTGACGGTGGAAGCGGTGTCGGAATCGGTCATGCGCGAGATCATCGCGGCCTCCAACCTGTCGCCGATCCTGAACCGCGACCGGGGCATCATCGCGGACACCGCGTTGCAGGACATCCAGGACACGTTGAACGAGTATGACTCCGGCATCAACATCGTCCGCGTCAACCTCGATCGCGCCGACCCGCCGGGCGACGTGATCGATTCGTTCCGCGAAGTGCAGGCGGCCGAACAGGAACGGGATCGTCTCCAGCGCCAGGCGGACGCCTACGCGAACCGCGTCGTTGCGGAAGCGCGCGGTGAAGCCGCGCAACTTCTCGAACAGGCCGAGGGCTATCGCGCGCAGGTCGTCAACGAGGCGATCGGTGAAGCCAGCCGCTTCCTCGCGGTCGCGCAGGAATTCAACGCCGCGCCGGAAGTCACGCAACGCCGGCTCTATCTGGAGACGATCGAGCGGACGCTCGGCAATGTCGACAAGATCATCCTCGACGAGAACACGGGCGACACTGGTCAGGGCGTCGTCCCCTATCTGCCACTGAACGAACTCAGGCGCGGCAACACTGCTTCGTCGGCTAGCGGAGGCTCGAACTGATGAGAAAGACCGGATTTTTCCTGGCCATCGTCCTCGCCTTGGCCGCCTTCCTGGGACTGTCGGCGATCTTTATCGTCGACGAACGCGAGAAGGCGCTGGTCCTGCAGTTCGGCCAGATCCGCCAGGTCGTCGAGGAGCCCGGGCTCGGGTTCAAGGTGCCCTTCATCCAGGACGTCGTGAGGTACGACGGACGGATCCTCTCGCTCGATACCGACACCATCGAGGTGACGCCCTCCGACGATCGCCGCCTCGTGGTCGACGCGTTCGCGCGCTATCGCATCTCCGATGTGGTCCGGTTCCGTCAGGCGGTCGGCGTCGGCGGCATCCGGGCCGCGGAAGATCGTCTGTCGGCCATTCTCAACGCGCAGATCCGTGAGGTTCTGGGCTCTGCGGGGATCACGTCCGATACCATCCTGTCCGACCAGAGGCGCGATCTCGCGCTCAGGATCCGGGCGCAGGCCCGGACCAGCGCGGACTCGCTGGGTCTGGAGATCGTCGACGTGCGTCTGAAGCAGACGAACCTGCCTCAGCAGAACCTCGAGGCGACCTTCGCCAGGATGCGCGCCGAGCGGGAACGTGAAGCCGCCGACGAGATCGCCCGTGGTAACGAGGCTGCGCTGCGCGTTCGTGCGGCTGCCGACCGGACCTCGGTCGAAACGGTCTCGAATGCACAGCGGGACGCCGAGATCACCCGAGGCGAGGCCGATGCCGAGCGGAACCGGGTCTTTGCCGAAGCCTATGGTCCCAACCCCGAGTTCTTCACCTTCTATCGCTCCCTTTCGGCTTTCGAATCGACGCTGCAGCAGGCGAACTCGTCACTGGTGCTTTCGCCCGACAGCGAATTCGTGAGGGCGCTGTTCGACGCGGTCCGCGCGGAGGGTCTCGGCGAGGTCGAGATCGAAGGCATCGATCTGGAAGAGCTCAGACGTCTCGCCCCGCAGAGCGAGATCTCTCCCGACCTTCCCGCCGAGGCGCGTCAGCAGCTTGAGGAGGACGCCGAGGCCGAGGGTGAAGACGAGCCCGCCGGTACGAATTGATCGGCGTGATCCTTCTCGGACTGGGCCTCGTGCTCGTGATCGAGGGGCTGGTGTTCGCACTGGCCCCTTCGCGCATCGACGAGGCGCTGGAGCTGTTGCGCCAGATCCCGCCGGAGACGCGGCGTCTGCTCGGTCTGGGTGCGGTCGCGCTCGGCGTGCTTTTGGTCTGGATCGCGAAATCGCTTGGTGCCTGAGCGCGATCACGCGCCGGTGACGAGTCGAGAGCGGCCTTTGTGTTGCGAAGGCCGCGCCCTATCTAGATGCTTAGTCAAGACACCTCGGGATCCTGGCGGATCCTTTCGAAAGAGGGAAAGGAGATCGGTGTGACGTCACAGGCAATCGTTTCAACCCGGACGCGGGCGGCCCCGCTGCAGGCCTTCTGGGCCCTCGTCCTCGGCGCTGCGCTCGTCATCGCGCAGACGCTGTCGGCGGAGGCGCAGACGCGCCCGTCGACCTTCGCGGATCTTTCCGACAAGGTGAGCCCCGCTGTCGTGAACATCACGACATCGACCACGGTTTCGGCCTCCGCCGGCCCGCAGCCGATGGTCCCGGAAGGGTCGCCCTTCGAGGACTTCTTCCGCGATTTCATGGACCGCAACCAGAACGGCGAGCGGGCGCCGCGCCGCAGCCAGGCGCTGGGCTCGGGTTTCGTGATCTCCGAAGACGGTTTCATCGTGACGAACAACCACGTCATCCAGGGCGCCGACGAGATCAACATCGAGTTCTTCGAGGGCGGCGAGCTCGTGGCCGAGGTCATCGGGACCGACCCGAATACCGACCTCGCGCTCCTGAAAGTGGAAAGCGA
>Ga0102928_1000579_pt1 | contig 23670 bp, 30 predicted proteins | sample SalPonR1_B_D1_MG_FD_78504 | JGI IMG/M metagenome (GOLD analysis project Ga0102928, IMG submission 78504) | Salt pond soil microbial communities from South San Francisco under conditions of wetland restoration - Salt Pond MetaG R1_B_D1_MG | ecosystem: Environmental > Aquatic > Marine > Intertidal...
AAAAGAAAGAGATATATGTTTATATACATCTCTCTCTTAGTAAATTATATTCCTTCAAGTAAATGATTTGATGTTAATCTCCTATGTTACATAATACTTTTTATTGGACTTAACTAAAAGTTGATTATTATCTAAGTTTTACGTGTACCATTAGGCCACCCTCTGTCAGGTTTACCTCTATCGGGAGGATCAAGTGGAATGTTTGTTTTATTACTTGCTAGTTTTGGTTGTTTATTCTTCTTACTATCTTGAATTCTGGAGTCTTTAGAAGTAGACATATAAATCTTTGTTAATTACTACGTCATTAATGATTTATCTAGTACCAGCCCCGCTTGATGAACTGGGTCTCCCATTATTTGAAGGATTATACTTTCTTTTATTACCCTTACTCCCTGAACTTTTTGATGAATTGTACTTCTTATTTTTTGACATTTGTTGCATGGGAAAAGAACTTATTCTAATCAATATATATATATAAGTATAACTTAAATAATTACTATAATACGGGGATAATAATAACTAGTTAGTAGAGGTAGCAGTCTCCAACTCATTGGTGGGATTTAAGTTCATACTGAGTAAATCTATATAAACTTCTTGTAATGTTTTACTATATTTACTGATGTCTTTACGCCCCATTAGAGCAAGACACAAATTCTTTATATCTTGTTCTCTCATTTGTGTAGGAAGTTTTTTCACTCTACCGCCATAAGTAAATTCTCTATTCTTTTTATTATAAGCATCTTCATAAGCTTTCTCTAATATGAGATCTTTACCTCTCTCTAAAGCTTTATTATTTAAATTCGTCATATATTTATTCCCACTACTTGATTAAGTCTCTACTTTTTTAAATCTTATTAATAACAAATACAGCTAAAACGAATCTGGATAAATATATATATAAATATTTATAAAATAAAAACTATCTAACAAATCCTGTAATATCTTTCTTAGCTTTACCTTTAGCCTTAAGACCTACTATACACGGTGAAGGGTCTAAAAACCTTAAATCGGTTTTATCACCGTCTATAACTTTAAAGTCCATGAAAGTAGGGGGTTTATCTTTAAATACTACAGCTACATTCTGTCCATTATCTAAAGCCTGTCTAGCTAAATAATCATTACTTTCGCTAAGACTAAATGTTAAATGGTAATTGTTAGGAAGAGTATATCTATTGGGTCTTTTAGTATAATCATAAAACTTAATATCAGGAAATAATTCCATGATATTTTTATATCTTTTATTTAAATAGTTAAATCCTTGTTTCTCCCATAAAAGATCTGATGTGCCATTTAATCGAAAGCAAGGAATTAAATTAGATTTATGACAACGTTTCAAATGGCTATTTATATCTTTTATTAAAAGTTTGAAGAACTCATTTCTATTATCAATAAATAGATGAGTTCTTCTTCTCCTAGCTTCCTGAATAACATTGGTATTATGACCTTTCTTAAAAACACCTCCCCTACCTGCAGTATTTAAACAAGCTTTCTTACATCCTTCTGAAGCATAAGGACATAAATTGATCTTCTTGTTCGGTCTACTTCCTAAATTGGAAGGAAGTAAATGAAGGATTGCTGGAAAATATCCTTTATCTTTACTCTTTAAAGTTTTAGGATTTCCTAATGTTAACAAACCCATCTATTATTAACCTACCTTTACTACTAATTAATCTATAACGATAAATCAATAATTTTAGTTGATAGATAAATGTTGAGTTGTAGTAGTAGGTAAACTATTATTAATAATAGTAAGATTGTTCTATATATTAAATAATATAAAAGATATATTGTAGGCCCTTTTATAGTAAAGCAAAAGAAATACCTTCAAAGTATTTATTAAAATAAACTATTTACCAGAACATAGAGTTTATAAAGTGTATTGATAAACTTAACCTATCTAATTTAGATTGAAGCTTCTAGTAATGAAGATATAGGATAACCATAAAATTCTATAAGAGAAGTATTAGCGACTTCAGGATTTACTGTAGACCTAGTTGAAATAGACTTTTCATATAGAAATCTGTTCAACCAGACATAAGCTTGAGTAGAAGTATTAACATCAGTTAATAAACCTAGAGTTTCATCCTTACCCTCTCTTCCGCCTCTTAAAGATAAATAAAAAGGATTATCTTCGTACCACAAAGAAGTTATACTAATATATCTCCTGCTATCTATAGATAGATAAGAATGTTCTCTTACTGATAAAGGTGTATCCAATTCTGATAGGTCTACATGATTAATAGTAGGAAAATCTTCTGGTAGATGGGGGTCAATTAAATAATCTAATTCTTTGTAAGGACTATTAAAAATCTCTCTAGGACTATAAGAAATCATTTCTATATATTCTTTAATTCCCTTATGGCAGTCATCTATAGAATTCTCGTATCCAATAGTTATTAATAAGTCTGACAAACATTTATGCTGTAGAATATAAGGTTTTAACTCGTCAATTAAAAGTAGATTCTCATTCTCCACAGTACATTGAGTAACCAAAATCCATACTAATTTAATTGAATTATCCAGTATGAAATAAGGATTTAAATTCAGTTTATATATATAGAACGTATGCACTATTCCATTACGTTCTAATATTCCCTTCTCTAAAGATTCTTCACTAACACAATCAAAAATATTCATATACATCTCCTATCTATTCCTTCTTATTTTATAATCCTTAGTGAAATTTAAACACTGATTACAAGAGCGACTGACGAGATTCGAACTCGCAACATTCTCCTTGGAAGGGAGACGCTCTACCATTGAGCTACAGTCGCATTATGTGTATAACTATTATTATAACCTATATTAATATTAAATTTTAATTAATCAATAAATTGTATAATCATTAAGACAAATAGTAGATTATAAAAAGAATCTATCTAGATTTGTAATAAAGGTGACTTACTTAAATCAAATAAAAAATCTTCATTGTTGATAACAGTAAAGTCTTGATAACTATCATTCTGCTCCATATGATTTATTAAAGTCTTTGCTTTAATTGGTTCAAATATATAACAATAATTGGAAACAGTTATTTTATCCCTTATAAATTCTCTTATATCATCTATATTTTGTAACGAACTAGTATCTAAAAAATGGCTAATACATTTATCTATCTTCTTACTTATAAATAATTCGATATTAGACTTAAATAATGCTTTTCTAATACGAGTTATTAAAGGCTGATTATAAGGTCTAAATAAAAGTACATCTAAAGGATATTTATAACTCATCCGACCCACTTCACTAAAAGGCTGAAATCTTATAATTTCTTTTAATGAAGGCAATTTAGTCCAATCATAACCTACACGAGATACAAAAGTTTTTATATCTTTAACTAAAATAGAATTCTTGCTAATAAGTTCTATTAAATAACTTACATGTCTTTCATCCAATTCATTTATACCCTCTTCTTTAAATTGTGCCTTTAATACAAAAGAGAATTCTATAGGTCTTAAAAATCTATTAAAAGACCCTAGTTTTATTTGTACTTGATTTTCTACAGGATACTTTAAATAACTCATTAATAGCCTTTTAGATCCTAATAAAGATACAGTCCTATGAATTATATCTACAGGTACATCTTTTAAAGGTTTAGTAGTTGATTTCATTTTCAATTTATTTAATTACTAATATAATACAATTATTAAAATCAATAATAAAAGCTTTATTTAAAAATGATTAAATCTTATGACATAAAACAATTAATAAAACATATTAATAAAGCCAATTATGCTTATTATGTCTTAGATAATCCCATCATGCCCGATGCCGTGTATGACCAACTGTATCGTCAATTGCAAGACCTCGAAAGTAAGCATCCTGAATTAATCACTCCTGATAGCCCAACCCAACGAGTCGGAGACAAACCCGCTTCTCAATTCACCTCCGTTCGTCATAATATTCCTCTTTATAGCCTCGAAAATGCATTTAATAATGCAGAACTCCAGAAATGGCAAGAACGCTGGCAAAGGCAAATTGCGGCGGTTGAGGAAGTGGAATATGTGTGCGAACTCAAAATCGATGGGTCAGCTTTGGCATTGACTTACGAAGACGGAGTATTGACTCACGGGGTAACGCGGGGAGATGGCGTTACAGGTGAAGATATTACCCAAAATGTCCGTACCATTCGTGCTATTCCCTTGAGGTTAAATTTAGATAATCCTCCTGCTGTGGTGGAGGTGCGGGGAGAGGCTTTTCTACCCCTCGATGAATTTGAACGAATTAATACAAAAAGAGAAGCAAAGGGAGAGTATTTATTTGCTAACCCTCGTAATGCAACAGCCGGAACACTACGACAGCTTGACCCTAAAATTGTAGATGAAAGAAAACTTGATTTCTTTGCTTATACTTTACACCTTCCAGATAATCCACCCCAGACTCAATGGCAAGCTTTAGAGGTATTGAGAGATTTGGGTTTTAGAGTGAATCCCAACCGTCGACTTTGTTCATCTTTAGCCGCAGTTGAAGATTATTTTCAAGCTTGGGATACCCAACGCAAAACCCTCCCCTATTTAACCGATGGGGTTGTGGTTAAAATTAATTCTCATTCATTACAAGAACAATTAGGCTTTACCCAAAAGTTTCCACGTTGGGCTATAGCTTTAAAATATCCTGCCGAAGAAGCCCCGACTCAAGTATTAGAAATTAAAGTCAATGTAGGACGAACTGGGGCTGTTACCCCAATGGCAATTATGCAGCCTGTGTTGTTAGCAGGAACAACGGTTCAACGAGCGACGCTACACAATCAAGACCGCATTACCGAGTTAGATATTCGCGTCGGGGATACGGTTATTATTCGCAAAGCGGGTGAAATTATCCCCGAAGTTGTGCGGGTGTTACAGGACTTACGACCAGAGGAAACAGAGCCTTATCAAATGCCGAGTCATTGTCCTGAATGTGACTCAAAATTAATCCGTCCAACTGGAGAAGTGGTGACTCGCTGTGTGAATAGTTCTTGTCCGGCGATTCTGCGAGGCAGTTTAGTTCATTGGGCTTCTCGCGATGCGCTGGATATTAATGGTTTGGGGGGAAAGATTGTCGAACAAGTTGTAGATCAAAAGTTAGTACTATCCTTAGCCGATTTATATGAAATTAGCGTCGAACAATTGACAAGTTTAGAACGGATGGGTAAAAAATCAGCTCAGAAGTTAGTAGACGCAATTGGGGTATCCAAACAACAGCCTTTTGCCAGAGTATTATATGGCTTAGGTATTCGCTATGTAGGTAAGGTTAACGCCGAATTACTGACAGAAGCTTTCCCGATGGTAGACCAATTAGCTCAAGCTTCTGTAGAAGATTTAGAAGCGGTTTATGGCATTGGTTTAGAAATTGCTCAATCGATTTGGCAATGGTTTCGCGTAGAAGCCAATCAAACTTTAATTGCTCGCTTACAAGCCCAAGGCTTACAGTTTTCTCAAACGGTTTCTGAAGACTCTACCTCAGCCGAAACAAGAGCATCCCAAGCCTTCGCAGGTAAAACCTTTGTGGTCACAGGTTCATTCTCTATCTTTAGCCGCAAAGAGGCCGAAGCGTTAATTAAAAAAGCAGGGGGGAAAGTTAGTAGTTCGGTGAGTAAGAAAACCGATTACGTGGTGGTAGGAGAGAAAGCCGGATCAAAACTAAATAAAGCAAGAGAGTTAAATATAAAAGTGATAAGTCAAAATACATTAAAGGAATTATTGTCTATATAAACTCTATTGCTATTTATATTTAAAGGAATTAGGTTTTTCTATTGAAGAATGTCTAGCTATAAGTCTCATCAAAACAATACCTAAATAGCCTAATGATAATATATATAAAACAACTAAAAAAGCAGACATTAATAATAAAAGAAAATAAACAATAGGATCAGTGGAAATCTAATTACACTTATAGGTCTCAATAAAATCAATAGAATCTATATCTATAGGATTACGTGGCATAGCTTTTATATTGTCTTCTACTCTTGTGTTAGATCCTTTTTTAAAAGTATTAGCAACAATTACCTCCTCGTCAGTCCATATTAAAATCTTCCATAACTTATCATAATTGTTAGATAAACAATTTTGAAGTTGTAATTTTATATATTCAAAGTTGGGTTGAAGTCTAAAATGACGACCTCTCAAATTTATATTATAGAAAGTCATTAGGTACCGACAAACTAACTATTCTCCCGTATCTCTCTTCTATATAATTAATGACATTCATAATACTAAAGTCTAAGTCTTTTAATAATTAACTACTTTTCATTATCTTGTGTATCTGTGTGGGTGTCTCTATATTTCTTTACTCTATACTCTTTCAACCATTCTGATGCTTTATAAATAGAAAAAGTACAAACGCACACAATAGCAAATATACAAACGATACCTAAAGTTATAAACATTAATTACGTCGTTACGTCTATACTTGTTACAATCAATAATTACTCTAATTATGTTAGATATAGGTAAAATATATTATACAATTTGTAACCTATAACTATTGAAGATACTTATAAAATATCATTATCTAATATTGCAGATAAGTTTAATTAAAAGACACACACTATTATTACTTTATTCACTTTCTTCAAAAGTCTTTTCAGTAACACAACAATAAAGACCTACATAATATTTAGTTTCACATTCAGAACATTTAATACTTACAGCTAAGCCACCTGAAGGACCTTCTAATAACGTATCAATACTTTTACAATATGGACATATATCTACACATATTAATCCAAGCATAATACTCCCTATATAAAGTGAAAACTCTCTATCTTCTATTTGAGTATTTCTGCCTATTGTAATCTTTTCATTAAAGCTTTCAGAATAACATAGGCCATATTCAAGTAAAATCTCTATACCTTCTTCTAAATTAACTGGTAACGAAGAATAATAAGAAGGTGATAAAAAAGCAACACCTTCCCTAAAAATCCTGTCAATATCTTTAGTTTTCTCATCCTCTAACTTAGATCCGTTTAGTACATCAGAAAAGGTATCTTTCATTCTGTATAATAAGAACTTCATCAATAATATCCTTTAATAGTTAATAATCTGTTAGTTGTTGATAAATCCCAAGTTCTACTCTTTATTACTAATGTAACATTGAGGTTTAAGTACGTATTCCGTATTACAGCTAATACATCTACAGGAATAATAACTTAAACATCCTGTGTTTGTATCATCTTCTAAACTTTTATAGTTAAGTTCTTTGTTATATATTATCCCCCTCTCAGTGCAAGTAGGACATACTTCTACTTCAATAAGAGTAGACATTATAATAGAAGACAATAAAGAATTGTATAAGTCATATACTTCTGTTTTAGAAGATATACAATCCTGACTTAAACAACTATGACAAAGCCCTGTACTGCTTAATACAATAAAAGCTTCTTCAATGTTAGAAGGTAGTTGAAAGTATGGAAGGTAAGTAGTTGATAACTTGTTATCTAATACCTTTTTAAATCTTAAATCAAGGATATCTTCATAACTATTTTCACTGTCTGCGTAATCTCCCATTTTCTTAATTCAATTAAATTATATTAAAGCTATACAATTCACATTCACATTTAAAATTCTCCCTCAGTAAACATCCTTAACGCTCTTCCAGCTTCTCTAACAGAAGTATAACCTTGAGTTACAGTAACCCCATTATAAACTCCATAGTATAAAGCGGAAGAGTTACATTGGTAAATATTTATATCACCATGTACGGTATTTATTAATACAGCTTTTGTTAAATCTAAACTATGGAATCTCTCTCGATATCTACTAAAAGGCATTATATTATTACATGTATACATAAATTCAATACTTGTTATACGTTAGAAATAATGAAACAAATTGGATTAGTCTATAGCAAATAATTGACTAAATCATGATAGTCTTCAAATAAAGGTGTACATATTATATGGTTAAGAGTCGCATAGTAACTACCGTCAAAATTATAAATCTCATACATATCTAAATTCTTTATCTTAAAAGAATTTGTAATTAAAGAAGCACATTTAAATTCTACTTCATTCTTCTTTCTTATTAATCCGTCTGAATAATTCATACATTTATTATCAAACTAAAATCTCTTTAATCATTAACTCATAAATAAATAAATATATATATATAATTAATCCCCACTCACAGCTTGGGTATAACCTTTCCAAAATTCTCTAATAAAGTCACATCTATTATACAATCTACATAAAAGTCTAAGATCTTTATGTAGCAGAAAATGGTTTATATTGGCATCATATTCTTTACATTTCAAAGAAATAGTTAAACCTTTAATCCATCCATAGTAAAACATTGACCGAGAAGTACATAGTAAATATTTCATCAATGAAATTAAATTATATTAATCCGTATAACTGAAAAGGTTGAAAGAAAAATAGAATAACAGGAGAATCAAAATAATACAATCCTCCTGATTATTGTTGTTCAACGTACACTCTTAATAGCATCTCTTCTATACATATATATTATTTACTATCAAATTCCTGACTAAAGGAACAATATTAATTATTAAATATCATTCAGAAGTATAGAAGTAATCTAAGTTTTGATTATGTATAGAAAGACTGACTAAGGTATTACCTTTAACATTGCCACAGCCTCCGTCAAGCATAATAGCTCTTTCATACTCACCTACTACTTGATAATGACCTGCAATTACTATTTCTCCCTGCCTTACATATTTTCTTGAGTTCATCCACCATTTAGCTAACTCACCTTTTTCTATTAGTCCATTTATCGCACGGTCAAAATCCTTTCTTTTAGGATTAAACTTTGACATATTAGGGGTATAAAAAGCATGAACACAAGTATACCTTTGAGCATTATGGATAAATGAATGATAACACGGTAATCCTTTTAACCAATTTATTATATCTTCTATAAGATAATCATAACCTTTTTCTATGTACTCTGATATTTCTAGAAGAGTTCTATACAAGTCATTATTTAGTCTAGACTTTTTTCCTATATAAGCTCTATAAAGATTATTATGATGATTACTATTTAATACAATTGCTTCATGTTGATCAACCAGTTCTTTAGCCCATAATAAACAAGTTACAGAAGAGACACTATAGCCTTTTCTTAAAGGAATTCTAGAATCATTTAAATCTCCAAGAAATATTATTTTATAATCATGAGGATTATACCAAATCCCATGTTCGTCTCTGAATACATTAATAATAGATAAGGATCTTTCTAATTTCTGATAATCCCCATGAACGTCCCCAATAATGTAGACACTCTCTTCTTCAATAAGTATATCTTTCATATATCATATTGATAGTAAATCTAATAGTTAATCTGCAGAAAAAAGATAAAGAGCTATTATTATAATCTTTATCAAATATATACTTCTTTAATAAAGAATGAATAGCTCTTTATACCATGCTGAAATCATCAATCAAGGGACTGACTCCTATGTTTAACTGGATTGAATTATAGTGCAGTAAGGAATCTGTAAAAAATATATTTCAATTTGGTAACAGTAGGAACTCTTCTCAATTATATGTAAAATTCATTATTCAGCACCACATCGAGAAGACCCCCTTTCACCACTTTCACACTCTCGCATTAGAGAATATCTTATATCATAGCTAACAATAAACTCTAATTTGTTATAGAGAAACGTTAAATCAGGATCACTATGTAAAGATAACTGGAGCAAATAAATCCATAAGTAATTAATCATTAATATGTATTATCAAAAGTATATCTATACAATCTCATTACTCTAATACTAGTAATACTTAACTTTATAGTTAATCAGTTATTTAATTAACATATTAAGCATTACTAATTAGTACTATAGATTTAATAGATCTACAACAGCTTTATCAATGCCAGCTTCAGAATCAACATCTAATACTAGTTGAAAGTAATCATCAGACTTATGAGCATATTCTAACTCAGAATAATCCTCAGCAGAAACCCAGTCTCCATCAGGCCATACATAAACGATAGTCATTAATTATTTCCTCTTCTAAAATATAAATGGTTTTACAGTTAGACACTTTATTTAACAAGTAAAAGAAAATTAAAGCTTTAGTTTTAATCTTTGTACTAATCTCTAATTAACACATTAACTTTCTTTCTGTCCATTGTAGGAAGAGCATCCTCAGTAATTAATAATAGAGTTACAACTGCCTCTATTGGTAAAGAACTTCTAAATGTATTATTAAAATACTTTCTACATTCTTCTTCACTTATAAATAAACTATCTATTTTGAAAGATATTTCCTTTGTACTAATCTCTTTGGTTCCTTCCGATAAATATAAGGTATATGGTGTAAAAGAATTTGATGTAGCTAAACTTAGTTGGCATCCATAATTGTTATATCTAAATACTTCTTGAATAATACTATATACAATAAATCCATCTTTATCGAAATATTTAATCCTATTAGTGTTATTAAAATCTCGTTTGTTAGAACCTAATGTTTTTGATGTACTATCCTTATATCCTTCTATTTCCTCATCCCTTTCCTCTATACACTCTTCTAATAACCATTGACCAGAATCAAAAATAATCTCTATAACTCTTCCCGGTAGTATAATCATACTTAAATGCTTAAACTAAATAATTTAAAGCCCTTTATCTAAAACTATCAAACTTGAAATGAAATGTATTGTAGTGAAGTACCCAACGCCAGGAAGGCCCTTATTATACCCTTACCTTAGAGTCGGATAATTTATGACTCACTGATAAACTCAACAGCATTAGTATTCAATGAACTATAGTTAACCCAATCCATTGCTTCTACACAATCATTGAAAGGTGGTACATGAATGATATGTGGCTTGAAAGTTGAATCACATTTTAACAATAAGAATCTTAAATTCTCAATATCTAGTGCTCTATTGAAGGTAAAAACTCCTTCATCTCTTCTCAGATGAATAGTATAAAGTCCTTGATAATAATGTATTCTATTCACTCCCCATTCTAAAGATTCTTTATTATCCCATTTAGAGAGACATCTTACAGCTGATTTATCAAGAGCTTTATGAAATAACCAATCATCAGACGATTCGTTTAAAAGAAGGACAAAATAATTATTAACAGAAAGTCTAATGTATCTAGTTAAAAACTTTTGATTTCTATTTATAAAAGGATCAAAAGAATTCCATTTATCTTTTATATTAAGACAGGTTGAAATAAAGTCTCTATTAGCTATGCATAATTCAGAATCTTCAAACTGTTTATTATATAAGTAAAGAAGACCAAAAACACCATAATCCAATATATTAAAAACTATTCTTCTATTAGGTTTTTCATGATCATATATAAAATTAAAAAGATTAGAATAATCAGTATCTCTATAAATCCTTAAAGATAAAGATTCTTCTACACTTGCTTTATAAGAAGTAATGATAGACTTACTAAATAAGATATTCTTAGTGTTCTCAATTGAAATATTATTAGCTCTTATGGTATTAGGTAGTAAAGGTAACTCAATCAAGTCTTTCTTATAAGTACTAATATAAAAGAAATTTATAACTATCTTATTAGGAAATAATCTTCTCATTAGATCATAAAAAGATATATCCTGAGGAGGGCTATAAAAAATACTAAGTATTTCTATTTCTTTAATATCTTTAAAAACTTCATAGGAATAAAGTTTTAGATTTATAAGAGTAATTGAGTTTATAACCTGGTAACTATAATTTAATTTATCTAAATAAATACCAGATAAAGATAAAAAGTTTAACTTGGATTTTATGGTAAGAGTAATTGTTGTATCTTCAATATCCAACCCCTCCTTTTTAGAAAAACTTATTCCTTTAAATCTATTTCTATATAAACAATTAAATTGTATATTTTTAGACCTATTACCTATCCGATTGTAATTTCCCTTACAAAGAAAAAAAGAATCACAGAATAGAATCCTCTGCGCGTACGTGTTTATATAAAAAGTAGAATAGCTATTTATAAATAAAAAGTTACATTCTGTGAATTCCAGTGTATCAATTAATGAATAGTCTAAAAGTTCTTGGGAAGAATTAGTATCCTCAAATTCTTTGTAATCTATAATCTGATTAGTAAATAATCTATCTTCTTCTAAAAAAGAACAGTTAATATGTTTTAAATAAACGTTAGCCGAAGTTCTATTATGTAAATTGAATAGACCAATAGATTGGTTTAATACATCAATACTCAGATTACTATCAATAATATGGTATAACGTAAAGTCGACCAAAGTAGTTTCATTTAAATTATTAATCAGATCTATATAAGCAGAATTTGTAATAGAAACAAGTTTTATAGGTTTAGTTATATAAATCCATTCTGTATATACTATGGGATATTTAGAAACAAAATCATAATAATAAGTAGATTTATTAGAATCTTTATCAACAATAAAAGAATTATCTTTATAATTACTATTAATTGTTAGATCAGATAATTCTTTAAATAACTTTACCACATCCTCCACAACCGTAAGATCAACATAATTACAATTACTATAAACGAATGTAGGTGAAGGTATTAAAATTGGATTATCTTTATTAGACTGCCCTGAAGAATACCTATCCTTTCTCAACTTATCTAATAACCCGTTATCTATAGTGTCAGCTAGATTCTGCAAGAATAGTTCTTCATAATTCTGATTATTAGTTCTTTTATATTCTTGTAAAATAGAAGCGTCTATATTAAAACTACCTTCACTAAAATTAACTATGTTTCCAGTTATATCCAATTATGTATATCTCCTTATTACCTTTTCTATTTGTAATTTTAATTAATTGACTAATTAAAGTACCCGCACCAATGCAATAGTTTTGGTACGGGTCTTGTTACTTCATTCAGACAAAATCTCATAATATAAAGCGTTATCTTTATATTATATCAAATTGTTAATTACTGAGTAAAAGCCCATTTGATTGATTCTGTAATTGTGGTTTTTAATTTACTAGAGTTAAAGAATACCTGCTGAGAAGATTCTTTTTCATTTGTTGTAAAGTAAACACTAAATTTATTAGGATTAATATTAAACATTAAGACTTTGTCATTGTAACCTTGTATTGTAACACGTAAATAATACTTATCTTCTTGGATACTTTCTAAAATCACACCTTCATAAGCCGCACTAAGTATATGATGAGTATTATTAATATGTATATATCTATAACACAACTCGTAAAAGAGATTATAATAATTCTCTAATAGGTACTCAGTATAATAAATGACTTCGGTACCGTGTTGAAATAGAACATCATAATCCATATCCCTCATAGTCCGGAAAGTATATGGATAATTATTCTTTATTATTTGAGCAATTGTGTATTCTTGTGAATTTGTAATAGCCATAAATAAATCTAAATTCTGCTAGTAAGTTTATATTAAGTATTTAAGATGATATGTCTACGGATTGAAAAATGATATTTAGATAATATACAAAGATATTAATACACAAATACCTTAATTCTGTACTAATAGATATTAGTATTAAGCTACTTATCAATAGCTAGATCTACGTTTTTACTCTTAGTCAATGTATGTATTAAAAGAGCTTCACTAAATACTGATAGTACACTCTGTATATCGTAAAGACTATAATCGTTCATAGTATCACTATCTTCTGTTTTGAAACAGTGTCTAATAATATCCTGAGGATACTTTTCACTTACATATTTAGGATACCCCGTACAAACTATGGAAGATATATCTTCAGGTATAACATTACTAATAGGCTCGCATTGTAGTTTTTTAGGACATTTAGTCTTACAAAGCATTTTTATTCTCTCAATAAAGTAAATAATCCTTAGTTATTAAGATTCAGAAATTAATTTGGATTCTCTATTAATCCATTCAAGGGCTTCTTTTACTGAAGAAGTATCAGGAGGTACTGTTAGAATATGATGGTTATGAGTAGAAGGACATCTAACTGTTAAAAACGTTATATCATTTAAAACTTCCTTATATCTAGTTAGTGAAAAAGTCTCTACCAGTTCATTGCGATTATTCTTATTATCATCTCCTACATTAAGTTTATATAATCTATTGTCCTCTATCGAATCAGAGTCTATTAAAGTTACTTTATTGCTGGAAATAGACTGTTCAAGATAATGTTCCATACCTCCTAATTCAAATAGAATCATTAAAACTTCTAAATAAGACTCGGGAGTTATAGTATAGATTGATTCTAGAACTTCCAAATCAGTTGACAAAAGCTTATCGTAAATAGATTTCCATTTATTTATGGGTAAAAGCAAGTATTTTAATATTCCATTATGCTCTTTATATTCTTTAAGGTCAATAGCTAAAGTTATCTTATTACCATTACTTAAAGTTATGAAAAATAATAAGGAGTTACCAGTTAGCTCTTGGGCTTCTGTAAAAAGTATCTCTTTAGTCCAACTAAAGTCTATTTCATAATTCCGGGTAAAGTATAAGGTACAACCTCTTAAAGCAGTATAACACTTTGGTAAAGATCCATAATCCAAGTCACAGTTGCCAGAGAAATCTATAATTTCTAAGTTGGCAGTATTATGTAAAAAAGGTAATTTATGTAAATCGGAGTTAACAATACTCAAAGAAACTAATAGAGAATGAGATAAAATTTCTACTACTCTATGGGTATGAGTATGGTCATCTTTAAACTTACAGTTTACTAAATCTACATGAGATAAAGTACTGGCCTCTAAGCTATTTATAAAAGAAGACTGAAATAAGTTGGTAGTATCTGTAATCTCAACTCCTAACAAAAAGCAACCTTCTACTTTTAATAAAAAGTCTAACTGTTGAAGATTAGTCTCTATTAAAAGTAAGCTTTCCAATAATGAGAATAATTTTATGTCACAGTGACCCTGAACCCTTTTAACAATAAAACGTTTGAAATAATTATCACAACCTATATTCTTTATTTTTATAGTTAAGATCTCATTAGAATCACTAATTGTACAATCTCTAATATAAACTCTAGAGAATCGGGTCAATAGGCTTAGATTATTATCAAGACAACAATTATAAAATACTAACTCCCCAGCAAATTCTTCCTCTACTAAATATTTAGGATAAATAGGATTGTTAGTATTGGCATATACATTCTCACTAACCTCATAATTAAAATCACCAACTATTTTACAAGAATGTATGTAAATATTAGACCGATGATTTTGTAGTAAATTAAAATGTCTTAAAGTACTAGTATGTAATACGCTATTCTTAATATGAATGGCGTAATTATACTTCCCCCATCCAACTGTATTTGAAGCATCTACAAATAAGTTTATAAATGACGAGTCCACATTTTTAAATATCAAGGTCCATTTGATATTTAGATTGTCTTGTTCTTCACAAACTCTCTTACTAATGGTGCTTAAAGAAACAAGGTAATTGGATATAAACTCTATACTTAAAGATTCTCCTTCTGTTTCTAAAGAAGGGAAAGCTATAATTCTATCTAAAATAACTGTTGAAGAACCTAGAGCACAATCGGAGATATAAGGATATATGTAATCCTCTAACGTCCCTGTATCTAAAAGATCATTTAACTTCTGTTTATCAATATACATTTGTCATACTAACATCACTATATTATTTAAAAGTATTTAGGACTGAGATATAAAATCCCTATTAACCCAAGCTAAGCCGTCAAGATAATTATTAATCTCAAAAGGGACAAAGATAATATAATAACTACTCATTGATGGACATTTCAACAACTCACCATAGGACATCTAATCTACGAGGTTGATATCTATATGACTCTCTATATTCATTTTCATCAATAAACTAATAAATTAAGATTGTCCTGTCTGATTATAAGGCAACACCCCTAAACTATTTAAAGTCTTACTAAGAAAGTCGAGAGATTCTTCAGTTGTATAACTTCTCAATGACTTCTTAGATATATCCTTAGCTAAGTTTAAATATTCTAATGGTATCTTTTCCAAGTACCACAAAGAATAAATCTTAATAAATAATTGCAATTCAGGTCTGAATATAGATTCTTTGATTGGAGTAGGAAATGCGTCTATTAAACTCTGTTTATCTACTAAAATCCCAGGTTCTTCAGTTGGAATAATGGCAATATGTTTTAATTCATCTATATCCAATCGAGTAATTCCCATTCCCGTAATAATGGAATCTTCATATTCCATACGGAAATAAGAACATCCAATTAAAAAGGTATTACCTATCTGTATTCCTAATACTAATCTATCTTCATATACATAATAATCTAATTCTGAGCTATACATAGGGATTATTGTTAAAGAGTAATGAGAGTGAGGAACATACGTCTCTTTCTATTAAAACGCTTTATAAAGTAACTAATTATTATAACTAAGTTGACTCTATAAAGCGTCTAAATAAAAGGAGGATTTAGCTTAAAACTAAAGCTCTTGTTTCGCTATAGGCTTACTATCATTCCATACAAATCGATAACTAGAATCTGTATATATATAATGCAAATCATAATCTGCTCTCATTCGAATAAGAATAGCTGAGAGTATATCTTGGTCTATAGTACTTAAATTAATATCAACCCCACCATATCCTTTGGAAGCTAACTTATGAAATATATTTACTATCTGATCAATTAAATCATCAAATTCAGAATTCATATTATAAAGATCGCTAATAGATTCTAATTCTTCTCTCAAAGTCATAATGTTTTAATTAACTCCCTAATTACTATTTTTATTCTACTTTATCTATTATGTATATTAATACTAATGATAAAAGAAGTATAGATAAAGATAAACAAGGATAAGAATTATATCCTTCCCTATTTAATATCTTAAGTAGGCTTATAAACTAAAGTTATAATCCAGGATCTAATGCTTTTTCCTCATCCAGATGTCCTAATAATTCCACTATAGAGGCTAGTCGATCTTCGGAAGAAGAGGAAGATATCATATTAAATCCTTCTCTCCATTCTTTAATACTAAGATTTAACTTATGCTGAATATTTTTATTCCTAATAAGTCTTTCCAAGTTAGATTGTGAAAGATAGTCAGGTCCATATATTAAACGAAGATATTCTTTTCCTCTCACTTTCAAATAAGGAATAAGATGTCTATCTTTACTTAATAAAGGACGAATTACAATACCTTCAAGATGCTGGTTCACAGTCAATTCATTAAAGAATTGGGAAGCTTTATCGAAGTCATCAGAAGGAATAGTAATATATTTTTCTACTTGCAACTTCTCTTTTATAGATACCATATCCCATTCCCATTCTGGATATTCAATTCTATCTTCATATTCAACTTTAAGAATAGAAAAAGGTAGGAAGTAAGGATCTTCTTGAGAAGAGAAGTAAGAAAGCACTTCCTCTGTTTCTTCTAATCCTTCTGTAGAATTGAGTGCTAAATTAGCAATGTTCTTATAAATCCATAATTTGGAAGAATATTGCTCAATCAAACCTTGCCCCAAAGTCGACCATGGCATAAGCTCCCCATCTATAATAATAGATTTGGCTCTTAAACGACGACGTATATCCTGTAAAGATGAAATCAAAGTATCAGGGATTTCTATAGAATTGAGGATCACTCCGCTTCTACTTCTCAATATAACTTTATCCTCAGTTACATAAGCATTACAACGGGATCCCATGTGCTTAGTATCTAATACTAATTCTCTAATGCCCTTCTGCTTAAATAGATTAAGAGCATTTGTTAAAGGCTCTAATTCTGTATCTGAAGCAGGACCTGGTGACATAGTTCCTGAGATAAAACTACATTCTTCTTTTAATAATCTTTGAGCCCTATATTGATATTCAATAGGTATCTCTTTAGGCTTATCAAGAGTTGGTAGGCCTGTATCTGTCTCTCCAACTTGTCTAGGTTTTTGAGAATCTCTAGTACATATAAGCCCTGTAAGCATACCTCCATAAGCAGCTCCAGTATCGATAAACCATTTATTAGGATAAGGTGTAAGGGTACCTTTATGGGCTACATGGCCGCATATAAAAATATCATTAGAGTCATTATTAACAAAACTAAAGAAGTCATATAAACCAGTAGAAGGATAATAACATTTATAATTAGCCTTCTGGCCAGGTCTACATCTATACTTAGGACCTACAGGTGCATGAGTTAAAGAATAGTCACGTCCTTCACAACATACCTTTATATAAATAGGCATATACGAATAAAGCTGTATAAACCTTTCTTTAAGATCTTCGTGTTGTAAGAATAGATTAACAGAGTTGAAATATTCGGGTTCTATCTCACAAGCCTTATGTTTATTAGTTAAACGACCATAAATATAATTTTCATGGTTACCCCTAATTAGATAATTCCCTTTTGATATTTGTTCTTCTAGAAAGTCTAAAGTTTTAAGTATAGAATTATGACTTTGAGCTTCAGACTTTTTGGTATCAAAGTAATCACCAAGGAATATTAAAGTACCTTCTAATTTAGGAATTAATTCATTAGCTTTATCTATCTCTTGATGTAAATCCCCTATTACAGAAAACTTATTTAAATAAACTTTACTTTCTCTAATTAAAGTAGGAAATAGATCTCTATCCTTTATCTCTAAACGAATGAATTCAGTAAGGTTGCTAAGAGACTTCCTCTTAAACTGTTTAATAGACTTAGAAGTAATATCTCTATCAATCGCATATTCATAATATCCGCTATCAGCAAATTCCATTACTAAAGCTACTAATGAGTAATTAAATCTTTTAGCTATAGGCTTTATTAAATCAATAGTAGCTGGACTACCAGTAGAGTCTACTAATATATGCTGAGAACTGCATTGGCAATATGATTCAACTTTAGCCTTTAAGACATGGAAGGCAGGACCCGATACTTGAGCCATTTCAGGTGAATATCTGTAATGACTTTGTTCCTGATTTATATAAGGACTATCACCTATGAGTTGTCTCCTTTCTTCATCAGAGGATATAACTACTAAATCTGGATATTTCTCTTTTAGTCTGCCAGCCCAATAGCTTTTACCTGTACCTGTAGGTGCTACCATACACATAATAGTATATGGAGTAATTGTTTTATTCTCTACTCTCATCTCTTTAATTCCTATTTAATATAGCCATTAATGAAACATATTCAGCTTTTACTCTATCACCTATACCTCTAACTTCGTAAGAATAACCTAGACTTAAAGTAAATTGTAAGACTTCTTCTAACTCTTTGATGTTAGGTTCCCATAAATGATCTGCATGTCTAAACCCTTTGAGTGATGAATAGTTGACATTAAAATCTCTATTAGGAACAGTAATAATAATATTCCTTACTTTACTCTTAATTAGTCTCTTTAATATTTCTACTGATTGAGCTTTAGTATTATGCTCTAAAACTTCCATTAATAATATATCTGCATTATTAAGGTTAGGGTTATTAGAAAGTAAGAATTCTTTTATTGAGCTCTCTACTAATTCAATATTAGATTCCTCTGCTTTCTTATAAGATTTAGGACTAAATTCATAGTCTACAGCTATAACTGTATTATATAAATTATTAATCTTATCTAGATTAAATAAAGAACCTGCACCTAGATCAATTAGGGTAGTACCTGGCTCCTTTGAACAAATAGATCTTAATAAATCACTTACAGCTCTCCTTCTTTGATAATGTGTATGGCCACCACTAAATTTAATTTCATCTGTACTAAATAGCACTGATTGCCCTAAGTTTCTTCCTATTAGATAACGTCCATAATAATCTATACCTGCAGCATTACAGCATCCAACAGCTTTGTTAATGGAAGATTTATTAGTCTCCTTTTCAACAAATATATAAGAAAAAGCAATTACTTTATTAAGAGCTTCATAGAGAGTAGAAAAGGATTGCTTAATTTTATAAGCAAAGTTATGACTATCTTCTACTTCTAAACCAAAGGCTGTGACTATCCTTTCAATACCTTTAAAAGAAAACACATAGAATTCTATCTCTACAGGCCCATCTTCTTCATAACTGTTCTTATAAGCTGATCTTAAAAGATTATCTATACCACCTTTAATAGTTATAGGATGGGCTATATGATTAATAGAAAACTGTTCTTCTTCTCCTTGTATAGAACGTCCTAAATCAGGTTTAAACTCAACACGGAATTCATTGACATTTACTTCTCCTTCTCCAATTAAAGGGTAGTAGCCATAATAAACCCCAGTTCTAGTCTTAAACTTAAAAGGGCCTTTCTCTAAATTGGTTTCAGGGTTTTTCCTAATTGTCCAACTTAATTTCTCGTTACCTTCTAAAGCTCTTATTACAAACACAATTTATTCCTCCTTTTATTTCCTTCTATATTTAGCTGTCTTACTAGCGACTTTCTTAGGTTGCTTAGAATATTGTTTTCCTTCTTTAAGAGCTTTTCTCTTCTTAGCAGAAGTTCTATAATACTCTTGCGAAGATAAAGCATCTCTCGCTTTCTTAGGTAAATATCTTTCACCAGTAGAATCTTTACCTACTACACTACTCTTACCAGACTTAGTTCCCCAGTCTTCTTTAGTCCATTTAGATAGAGCTTTTTGTGAACTATTCTTTCCACCCTTATAACCGCCGCCTGCCTTCTCATATTCTCGTTTTAATAATTGTGCTTTCCTAGCAGACCATTGTCCCTTCTTACCTCCTTTAGAACTGTTAATTATTTTATTCTTTAATCTTTCTCTTAAAGCTGGTTTCGTATAATTACTAGCCATTTGATCTTTATGAATATATTTATTTAATATATCAGTCTACAATCAAATGATTTATTTTGTGTGTTGTCTATAAAAAAATTAAGGATTAAAAATACAAACTCGCGTCCGTACTTTTCAGACTTTGCCTCAACCAATACTCTAAACTCTCGCCACCCCTGCATACTAATCGCTCTAGACAACTTGCGGTTTTTGACCATTCCAGATACGTTTAAATCTTCCAAAACGATAGCTTGGTTTTCACTAACGATTTGGGTTGATAATTTGTGCAAGAAGTCTTTGCGAATATCGGCAATTTTATTGTGGTTCTTGGCGATCTGAATCCGGGTTTTATGCCTCCTGCTTGAGTCCTTTTGCTGACGCGCTAATTTCTTTTGGAGCTTACGCACTCTACGGTCTAAAACTTTATAGGAAGGACTAAAAGCTTTCTCCCCATTACTCATTACCGCAAAGGTTTTTATACCTAAATCAATACCAATGCTTTGATTCTTAGCATCAATTTGAACAGGCTCTATATCGACAACAAAACTTAGAAAATAACGATTAGCACAGTCTTTGATAACAGTCACAGAACTAGGACTTGCAGGTAGCTCTCTTGACCAGATAGGTTTAACAACACCTATTTTGGCCAGATACACTCCACCACCATCTTTAATAGAAAAACCACCACAGGTTAATCTTGCTGATTGGCTATTCGTTCGTTTTTTGAACTTAGGATAGCCCACTTTCCTGCCTTTTCTCTTGCCGTTGCGGGAATTAAAAAGTTTTTAAAAGCTACATCTAAATCGGCTACTGACTGTTGCAAGGGAATAGCTGAAACTTCGCGCAACCAAGCTCTAGCTTCAGTCTTTTTTGCCTCAGTGATAACTGTTTTTTGGAGTTCAGTAGATTTGGGTTTTTTCTCAGATTGCTTGCAGATAGCCAAAGCATCGTTGTAAACCACGCGAACGCAACCAAACAACTGAGCTAAACTTTGTTGCTGTTGTTCGGTTGGATAAAAACGATACTGGTATCTTGCTTTCATTGCTCACCTCCTGTTATCTCTAGTAAGTAATAGCTATTCATTGCTTTATTCCTTCCCTTATTTATACAGTTCTTATCTTTTATAAATTTAAGAACTTAAATCGTAGATGTATCCCGGTTGTACCTATTAATAAGTTTAGTATTAATATCGAGTAACTCTTTAAATTCATAAATAGTAAGAGAAAGACTTATAAGCTTATCATTCTTTTTACTTAACTTATCTTTAGATAATAAAAGGCAATGATGTAATTCTTCTACACTTTGTATAGTAAAAGAACCTAGTAAAGAACTTTTAAATTCGTATCTCTCTTTATCTATTCTATTAAGTCTATATTCCTTGGCTAAATAGTATAAAGAGTTCTTTATCAGACTTTCATAAAAAGTTTTATAAGGAGAATGATGTTGCATCCAAGCATGTCTTCTATTAAAACCAAATACATCATTATGTTCTTCTACCTTAACTCTTTCATAACCTTGAGCAGGATGTATCCCAATATTATGTTCAGATTTGAGTTCACAAAGTCTCTCTGATAATCCTTTATCAATATCATTATCATAAGAAGTCTTCGTGTAAATTATGTATTCTTGTAATGAATACGTTCTTTTAGCAATTAGTAAGGCCTTATTATAATCACTAGCAATAACAGAACCTATATATAATCCTTTAGGTTTGCATCCTATACCTGTAATTAGTAGTCTTTCTTGATAAGCATAAACTTTATATATCATTAATTAACCTAACCGACTATCTTTGCTTCTATTCAATTTAAAGTAATATTTATAATAAAAATCTTTAAGCTTCTATAAAACTTTCAATTCACAAGAAACTAACCTATGATTTACATAATTAATATTAGCTTCGAGGCTTTTTTCTTCTAATAGTAAAGGTAACCAATATTTTACATCTTCTATCATCTGGCCATAAGGTATATCCTTAGTTTTAAACCATTGTGGCGACATCTCCTCTGTTTCTTCAGGATTACCTTGCCATTTATCACATAGATAAACTTCTATAAAATACAATTCTTCAGAGAATAAAGGCATACGTACATTTAATCCTGCTTTCTGATAGAAGCTAATCGGCGTTACATTAATTTCTTCCTTAGTCTCTCTTATTACGGTATCCTCATACTTCTTATCAGGAAATTCAAATTTACCTCCTACTCCATGCCACAAATCTTTACCAAATCCTCTCTTCTTTTTAGCCAGACAAACATCTGTGATAACGTTTGAGTCTTTATCCCTATTAATCAGGAATAATAAGCACGTATACATTACTAATTATTAAATAAACAAAAGTCGGGTGATAAAGAAAAATACCAAAGCAGTTAAGAAAGTTTTAACAACTATATTTAACCTTTTACCTTTTCTAATTAAAGAGGGAGTATATTCTTTATCAAGAATATCAATCCAACTATTTATTATATAACATTGATGTTCGGGTTCTTCTTTATCAAAAAACCAATCATCCTCCATCAACCTTTTAGGGTCAGCTGCTTTACCTGACATAACTGAAGACATCCCCCTCAAACTATAGAATGAAGCAAGAAAGAAAAGGAAAGAGCTTATAAGTCTTAAGATTTCTTGAAGATTTGTAGAAGAAGGTAAGTTTAAACATAATATTAATAAAGTTATAGATAGTAAAGAAAGTATATTCAATTTATTATCTATTCTATTAAGACTATCTTCTTGCGCTTTTAATAGCTCCTCAGTATATCTATAAATTGTAGGTATAGCTGAGGGAGTTGAGTCTTTATTATTAATCATATAAATTGCATTTTAGATGATATATAAAACTTATCAATATCTAGTTTCTTGTCAATGTATCAATAAACTTCTTAGGTCCTTTTATACTTACTAACATACTGGTACCTTCTGCAATAGAAGTTACTTTTACTTCTATAGGTTTTTCCTTGACCTTAGTATGGTTAATAACCTTCTTGCGTTCATTAACAAGTTCAATAAATTTAATAATAGCTTCTTCAGTGAAAATCTTTGGATACTCACCTTTTAATCTTTGAATAGCTTTATTTAAGAATTCATCTAACATATTTGAT
>Ga0102928_1000581_pt1 | contig 23646 bp, 22 predicted proteins | sample SalPonR1_B_D1_MG_FD_78504 | JGI IMG/M metagenome (GOLD analysis project Ga0102928, IMG submission 78504) | Salt pond soil microbial communities from South San Francisco under conditions of wetland restoration - Salt Pond MetaG R1_B_D1_MG | ecosystem: Environmental > Aquatic > Marine > Intertidal...
AGGTCGAGGCGCTGCTCGGGGTTGTTGCGCAGGTCGTGCATGTCGTCGACCTCAGGGTTCAGGACGTATTCGCCATCGCTGAAGCCGACGCGGCAGCCCGCGATCGGGCCCATGAAGGGCGCACCGGAAATCGTCAGCGCGGCCGATGCGGCGATCATCGCCACCATGTCGGGATCGTTGACAAGGTCATGCGACATCACGGTGCACATCACCAGCACTTCGTGCTTGAAACCACCCACGAACAGGGGGCGGATCGGACGGTCGATCAGGCGCGCGGTCAGCGTTTCCTTTTCGGTCGGACGGGCCTCGCGCTTGAAGAAGCCGCCGGGCACCTTGCCCGCGGCATAGTATTTTTCCTGGTAATGAACGGTCAGCGGAAAGAAATCCTGACCGGGCTTGGGTTCCTTGGCGAAGGTCACGTTGGCCATGACCGAGGTTTCACCAAGCGTGGCGATGACAGAGCCATCCGCCTGACGGGCCACCTTGCCCGTTTCAAGTGTGAGGGTCTCTTCCCCCCACTGCATCGATTTTTTCACTTCTTTGAACATCGTGTTTTCCTAGTTGGGGCATATCCGGGCGTATCCCGGCCCCCCGTTACAATGGCGGCCCCATTGCCGCCGACCCCAATCCATTCCCATGCGCCCGGGGTCAAAGGCATCACGTCACAGATGGCCGCGCATTACAGGAGTTTGGCGTATTTTGAAAGCAGCGATCACTGCCGCCCCCGCGAATCCGCCTGAAGCCGCGCAAACAACGCGGCCAGCGCCGCCCGAGAACGCAAAACGCCCGCTCGATTGCGAGCGGGCGCTGGCTGTTCTGTCGGGACTGAATCCGTCAGCGGCGAATGCCGAGGCGCTTGATGAGGTCCCGGTAACGGTCCTCGTCCTTGCCTTTCAGATAATCCAGCAGCTTGCGGCGCTGGGCGACCATCTTCAGAAGGCCACGACGTCCGTGGTTGTCCTTCTTGTGGGTCTTGAAATGCTCGGTCAGTGTGGAAATCCGCGAGGTGAGAATGGCGACCTGAACTTCGGGCGAACCGGTGTCGCCTTCCTTGGTCGCATATTCCTTCATGACGCGGTCTTTGTCTTCGGCGGTAATCGACATCGGGGTCTCCTTCTGGTCAGAGGGTCGAGGGCGCAAGCCGGGATGTCGTCCAGCAGGGTCCTATGGAGAAATCCCCCGCATATGGCCGGGGATGGGCGCGTATAGAAGAATTCACGCTGAATGAAAAGGGGCAATCGGCAGACCCCACCCTGCCGCGCGTCAAACGAGAGGCGCCTGCGCCAGTGCGCTTTCGGGAATCAGCGCGACATCGTTCAGGCTCAGCCCCGCCGCGCCTGTCAGCACCGCGATGCGCTCGCCGTTCAGCACAAGGTGCTGGCGATCTGGATCCTCCTCGTCGGGTTCGATGGACAACTCGGGATCGGGATCGGCGCTGTCGTCATAGATCACCATCAGCGCGTCTTCGGCAGCAGAGAAATCGGTGATCTCGGCCTGATGCTGCTGGGTGATCCAGTCGCCCGTCACGAAACTGTCGGCGCCCGCGCCGCCGGTCGCGATATCGTCCTTGCCCGTCAGGATCATATCGTCGCCATCGCCACCATTGAGATAATCGCGGCCATCCTGATCCTCGAAATCCGGCGCTCCGAAACCTTCGCTCACACCTATGATCGCATCGTTTCCCGGCCCGCCGAACAGCGTATCCTGCCCCAACCCGCCGATCAGCGTGTCATTGTCCAACCCGCCATGCAGCGCATCGTCCCTGTCGTCGCCCATGAGCAGGTCGTCGCCCTCGCCGCCATGCAGCGTATCGTCACCTGCCCCACCTGACATCGTGTCCTGACCGCCATGACCATAAAGCGCATCATGGCCGCCCTCGCCGGCCAGCGCATCATCTCCCGCCTCGCCATGCAACGTATCGTCGCCCGCGCCGCCCAGAACGGTATCCTGCCCGTCCTGACCATATAGCTGGTCATCGCCCGGCCCGCCCTCGACAAGGTCGTCACCGCCATAGCCGTTGATCTGGTCGTCGCCTTCGCCACCCTCCAGCGTATCCTCACCATCATCGCCCCAGGCGATCTCGCCCAATGGCGCGCCCGGCAACTGCTCCGCCGCCACCGGCGCTGCATCGGTGTCGTCGCCCTCGGTCTCTTCGGGCAAGTCAACCCCGGTCGTTTCAGTATCATCCGCGCCGGTATCTTCATTGGTATCTTCGCCGGTATCTTCGATGGTTTCCTCAACCACGCCATCGGCAGCGGCGTCGACAGGATCCTCTTCCACCTCTTCTTCGGCGTCGGCCTCGGTGCCATCCAACGCGAGATCAAGAAGATCGGTTTTCGGGGTGCCGTCATCCATGCTTTCGGGCGGCATCATCGAGGCGTCGATCTCCTCCTCGGTGCTGAAATCGAATCCGAAAAAAGCCGTCGCACCGACAGCCATCAAACCCAGCAACCCTGCAATCATGAACATCGCTCTAACCCGAAAATACACGCTTTGATTGAGCCAGCGAAACCCTGTCTGGTCAATAACTTCCCGCGAAACCGGTTAATGCTTCATGAAGGCGAGACGCGCGCATCCGGCACGACGATCCGCGGATGCGTTGCGGCGCAGTTCCAGTTTGCCTCCCAAGCGGATAAACAAACCCCGCACCATTGCCGCGTTTTGCGGGCCTCAGTAGGATAATGCGGGCCGTGTGACCTCGTTTCGCGATCAAGGAGAATAAGAATGACGAAAAGAACTGCCCTGATTTCCGGCGCCAACCGCGGCATAGGCGAAGCCATCGCGCGCCGTCTGCACAAGGATGGGTGGAACCTTTCGCTCGGCATGCGATCCCTTGAAAGCCCCGACTGGGATACGGACAAGCGCTGTCATCTGTTTCAGTACGATGCAGAACACGGCACGGAAGACACCTGGGTCGCCGAGGCGCTCGCCAAATTCGGTCAGGTCGATGCGATCATTCCCTCTGCCGGGATCATGACGCCGGGCTCCATTATCGATGCGGAAGACCAAGATATCGACCACCTGATGGACATCAACCTCAAGGCTCCGCGTCGCTTGGCAAAAGCGGCCTGGTCAGAGTTGGCGCGCAGCGAACGCGGCCGGATTATCATCCTGGCATCGCTGTCCGGAAAGCGCGTGAAATCGGCGGCATCCGGGTTGTATTCGGTTTCCAAATTCGCCGTTGTCGGCCTGGCTCATGCCCTGCGGCAAGCAGGGTGGGACAAGGGTATCCGCGCGACGGCGGTTTGCCCCGGCCTGGTGAATACCGCCATGGCCCATGCAATTTCGGATCGGCCGCATGATCAGATGAGCGACCCCGACGCCATCGCGGATGCGGTGGCGCTGCTTCTGGACATGCCCGACAATTCAAGCGTTGCCGAATTCCACGTGAATTGCGCGCTCGAAGAGGTCTACTGAGTCAGGCCCTCGCCCGTAAACATGCGCTCTGCAATCATCCGTTAAAAACAAACAGACTTGACTGTTTGTTTTGTGGAATCCAAGCTTGGTCACACAAGCAAAAAAACCGACTCAGACAAACAGGGAGAAAATGATGTTAAAACAGTTCCTTACAGGGGTTGCAATGACGGGCCTGCTGGCCGGCGGCGCCATCGCCGAGACGGAATTCACGGCGAATTCCTTCTACGCAGCAGAGCATCCGCACTCGAAATATGGCTATATCGAATGGGCCGAAATGGTCGAAGAGATGTCCGGCGGTGAACTGAAGCCGAACGTCTTCACCGGCACCGTATTGCTTGCGCCGCGCGCGAATCTTCAAGGTATCCGTGACAATGTCGTGCAGGTGGCCCACCACGCCGCTGTCTACACGCCCTCCGAGATGCCTGTCGCCAACAGCATCCAGGAGCTGGGGTTCAACTACTCTGATCCGCTTGCGATGATCTTTGCCGCGACGGACTTCAGCATGAACAACGACACTCAACTGCAGGAATGGGCTGACAAGGGCGTCGTGTATCTCGGCTCCTACGCCACCCCGCCTTACGTCCTGTTCTGCCGTGAGCCGGTGCGCACTCTGGACGAGTTCAAGGGAAAGCGTATCCGCACCGCTGGCTCCAGTGTCTCCCAATGGGTCGAGAAAGCGGGCGGCATTCCGGTGAATGTTCCCTCCAGCGAGATGTATACCGGCCTTGAGCGGGGGACACTCGATTGCGCCTCGAATGCGGCCAATGACCTGATCGACCGCTCCCTGTGGGAGGTCTCCGAACATACCACGATGCTGTCGACCGGCATGTACTGGAGCGGCCCGCAATGGGGTTACAACCCCGAATTCTGGTCAGGGCTGACCACCGGGCAGCGTGAAGTTCTCATGAAGGCGACAGCGCGCGCCATGTCGCGCATGATCATCGAATATGTCGGAAGCGCCGAAGAAAAGCTGCAGATTGCCAAGGACAAGGGCAACAACGTCTACCAGCCTGCCGAGGATCTTCTGGCATCGGCAGAAGAGTACCGCGCGAACTCTGTCGAGACGGCCTACAAGACCGCCGAGGAAACCTATGGTCTCAGCAATGGCAAGGAGGTCATCGACGACTTCATCGCCACGCACGAGAAATGGGAGGCACTCCTTGCTGATGTCGACCGCACCGACGAAGACGCCCTGACCGAGCTTGCGATGCGTGAAATCTACAGCAAGATCGACGCGTCCACCTACGGCGTCAAATAAGCTTGTTCAAAGGGGGCGCGGGTTTTACGTGCCCCCTTTGTCACTCGGAGCAGAAAAAATCATGGCGCAACAGAAGCGACGCACACAGGCCCAACGCACGCAGGAGACAACATCCAGTCTTCTCGAGGCAACGCTGAGCTGCATAAAGGACAAGGGGCTGATGAACACCTCCACGACAGAGGTGGCGCAACGGGCAAACGTTTCGCGCGGCGCGCTGCTGCATCACTTCCCGACCAAGGAAATCCTGATGGCCGAAGCTCTTCGCTCGCTGCTTCTGCAAGAGGCGCAGGAGGCCGAGCGCACCGCCAATTCCGTCGTCGAGGACCTGCTGACGATCGATCAGTTCATCGACTTTGTCTGGGAGCGGTTTTCAGGCGATCTCTACATGGTCTCCATGGAATTCGTGAACGCGGCCCGCACCGATGCCCGGATCAAGGCGGCGCTCGTTCCGGTCGCTCAGGAATTCAACGATGCCTATTCACGGATATGGGAAAAGATCGCGGGGCGCTCGCTCGACCCAAAGACCCAAAGACGCCAGAAGGTCGAGATCACTGCGATCATGTGTCTGGCGCGCGGAATGGCCACGCAGACGATCTGGCGCGACGAACCCGACTTGTTCCGCGAGACGATAGACTACTGGAAAGAACTGCTGAAGCTGTCCCGTGCCAGTCGGGATTCGGACGCAGGCCCATGACAGAAGCAGACGCCACACCGTTGGGCCATGGCGAAGGCCCGATAGATCGGGTCATCCATGCCTTGAACAGAAGCTTTGTGGTTCTCGCCTCCGTGGCGCTGATCTTGATGATGCTGCATGTGACGGCAGAGGTGGCAGCCCGCGCCACCGGCTGGCTGACACTGATCGGAACGCTCGAGATCGTCTCCTACTATTACATGATACTCCTGGTCATGCTGCCGATGGGGTTTGTCGAACTCAGGAACGAACATATCCGCGTCGATCTTTTCGTTCAGATGATGCCGCAGCGCGTTCAACTCGCTCTCTATGTGCTCAGCTGCATCCTCTGCATCGTCTTCTTCTCGATGATGCTCTGGCAGAGCTTCCTCGATGCGTGGAACTCGATGCTGCGCAAGGAAACCATCATGTCGAATTACATCTTTTACATCTGGCCGAGCCGGTGGGCCTTGCCGATCGGCTTCTTCGGCTTGCTGCTGGCTGCGGTTTGCAACCTCTTGAAATCAATCCGCCATCGAAAGGCGCTGTGACGTGGACAATACGACCATCGGAATCATCGCGGTCGCAATCACGCTGCTCCTTATCGCGCTGCGCTTCCCGATCGGCGTGGTGCTGGGGCTGGTGTCGATCGTCGGGATCGCCGAGATCACCAACATGCGCATTGCCTGGGGCGTGGTCTCGGCGACGCCGTTCGATTTTATCGGCCAATGGGAACTGACCGCCGCCCCGATGTTCCTCTTCATGGGATACCTCGCAACCGAGGGCAAGCTGACAAGCGGCCTGTTCGGCGCCTTGCGGCTGTTCCTGGCAAGACTTCCGGGCGGACTGGCCATCTCCAGCGTCGGGGCATGCACCTTTTTCGCGGCGGCTTCGGGCTCCAGTGTGGCGACGGCCGCAGCCATGTCGCGTATCGCCGTGCCCGAAATGCTCAGGAATGGCTACGACAAGGGCCTGGCCACCGGCACGATCGCCGCCTCGGGCACGCTTGGCTCCCTGATCCCGCCCAGTGTTCTTCTGATCCTCTACGGTGTTTACGCCCAGGTTTCGGTCGGCCAGCTATTCATGGCCGGCTTCATTCCGGGGCTTGTCTCCGCGCTCCTTTACGCGCTCATGATCATGCTACGCGTGAAAGCCAGGCCAAGCCTCGCCGGCGAGATCAACACCCATGCGAGCCGCGCCGAGAAAATCGCCGCTCTCAAGGAAATCTGGCCGCTGCCCACCCTGATCCTGCTTGTCCTTGGCGGAATTTTCACCGGTTTCTTTTCTCCGACCGAAGCGGGCGCGGTGGGCGCCTTCTTCGCCCTGTGCATCGCGCTGTTGCGCCGGTCGCTGAACTGGGCGGGGTTCCGCGCTGCGGTGGTCAATACGCTGCAAAGCACCGCATCCATCTTCCTGATCCTCATCGGCTCCGTGCTGTTCACGAAATTCCTGGCGATGTCGCATCTGCCGACCGCCTTTTCCGAGATGATCCTGTCCGTCAGCGACAGCCAATGGTGGATCCTCTTCGCGGTTGCCTTGATCTATCTGCTCCTGGGAATGCTGATCGACTCGATCGGGCTCCTTTTGCTCACCCTCCCGCTGATCCTGCCGCTTGTCGATGCCGCGGGGATCGACGCGATATGGTTCGGCATCATCATCATCAAGCTGCTCGAAGTCGGACTGGTCACGCCGCCAATCGGATTGAACGTCTATGTGATCAAAGGCGCTTTGGGAAATCTCGTGACCCTTCCCGAGGTCTTCCGCGGGGTCAGCTGGTTCATTCTCATGGATTTCATTGCCTTGCTCCTGATCGTCCTGATCCCGGCAATGTCACTCTGGCTTCCCTCACTCGTCTATAACTGACCCGGCAAAAAGGCTCTCGCAATGACCACGTTTTCCGATGCCGACTATTCCGAGCGCTCCTATGGCGAGATCGCGGTCGGATACGGCCAACGCCCCGGAATTGTCGTCGTCGACTATCAGAAGGCCTTCACGCAAGATCGCTATCCTCTCGGGGGCGCCCCTCTGATCATGCGCGGCCTCGAGAACACAGCACGGCTTCTTGAGGCGGCGCGGCGCAACAATATCCCGATCGCCAATTGCTACACGGCCTACAAAGACGAAGAGGACATGCCCTACTGGAAGATATCAGCCGTGCGCGAACAGTTCCGACACGAGCATCCCGGTTCCCAGCTTGATCCCTTGATCTACGACGCGGGATATGACGTGAAGATCTGCAAGACGGGGCCATCCATCTTCTTTCAGACCCCGGTTGTGCCATTCTTCATCCGTCAGCGCGTCGATACCGTGATCGTGACAGGCTGCACGACCAGCGGCTGCATACGCGCCTCCAGTATCGACAGCTTTCAATACGGCTTCCGTACGATCGTGCCCGAGGATTGCGTGGGCGATCACGAGGAACAGCCGCATCTGGACAACCTTCGCGACATTTCCCGCCGCTACGTTGATCAAACGCATTCAGACGAGGTTATCGAGTATATCGAGCGCATGGGGCGTCGGAACGCGTGACTCGCCACACAAGAAAAAAGGAAAAACCATGAGTATGAAGATAATCCGCAATGCGCGCATCATTGACGGCTCCCAGGATCGCCCGACCGACCCCATGGACATCGTGATCGAGGACGGCTTCTTCCGCGAGGTTTCGGAGAAAAGCTCGGCATCCTGCGATGACGAGATCGATGCGAAGGAACATTTCGTCCTTCCCGGACTCATCGACTGTCATGTCCACGTCATCGCCACCACCGCCGATCTGGGCGCAAACGCCGCCCTGCCGAATTCCCTGCTGGCCTATCGGGCAATGGGCTTGATGAAGGACATGATCATGCGCGGCTTTACGACCGTGCGCGATCTGGGCGGTGCGGATATCGGGATCGTCGATGCGATCGAAGAACGTCTTCTGGTCGCCCCGCGTCTGGTCATCTGCGGCAAGGCGCTCTCGCAGACCGGCGGGCACACGGACTATCGCGGCCCTTACAATCCACGCAGCGCGGACTTCTATCGAAACCAGATCGGATCAATGGGCCGGATCGTCGATGGAGTCGATGACATGCGGCGCGCCTGCCGCCAAGAGATCAAGGGCGGCGCCAGGTTCATAAAGCTCATGGCGAATGGCGGGGTCTCTTCGCCCACCGATCCCATCGGCTTTCTGGGCTTCTCCGTCGCCGAACTCAAGGCCGCCGTCGAAGAAGCCGCAAATGCCGAGACCTATGTGGCGGGGCACCTCTATACCGACGAGGCGATCAATCGCGCACTCGATGCGGGCATCTATTCGATTGAACATGCAAACCTTATCAAACGCGAAACGGCCAAACGTGTCGTCGAAAGGGGCGCTGTCGTGGTGCCAACCAATATCACCTACGAGCTTCTGGGCACCCGGGGCGGCGATTTCGGCCTGCCGCCGGACTCCATCGCAAAGGTCGCCGATGTGCGCGATGCAGGCCTGGAGGCGCTTGGTGTTCTGAGCGACGAAGGCGTCCTGATGGGCTATGGCTCCGACCTTCTCGGCGGCATGCAGGCGTATCAATCCGGCGAATTCCCGCTTCGCGGTCGCTACTTGCCCGCACATGACGTGATCCGCTCGGCGACGCTCGACGCAGCCAGGGTGATGCGTATGGAAGGTCAGATCGGCAGCGTTTCAGAAGGCGCGCACGCGGATCTGATCATGATGAAGAAGAACCCGCTGGATGATCTCTCGCTTCTTGATGGCCAAGGCGAACATATCGACGCGATCATGAAGGATGGATTGTTTATCAAGCGCTCCTGACCTCAAAGTCTCAGGCGGTCCGGGGATGACCGCCTGAGGCGACAAGCAGCCCTCAAGACGCGGGGGGAGGGCAAGCGCCTGCGCCCAAAGGCTGTTGCGGATCATCGGGTTCAAGCTTCGAAAGAAATGCGGTCCGGAACGCCTGCCGGTCGTCACCAAGCGCTTGTGTCTCGAAATCAACGCTGTCCTCACCGCCCGATGATGCGCAGTGTCGCGAGCCTTTCGCCAGTTCCTTTGCATGATCCAGACCCTGACCGGCCACTGGTTCCTGACGCTTGCAGATGCGGCCGAAACGTTGGAGCCTTGGCGTAGTTGCTGCAACGAGGAATGCCAAACAGCGCGATCGGCAACAAAGCCCGATCACGCTGGCGAAATCGGGGGACATCACCAGCCTGTCACCCTGATCGACGCCGGAAAACTCTCGCCAAGGGCGGTAGAAGGTTCGGGGCGGACCACAAACCAAAGGGCTCCGGTTTTCAAACGGATGAAAGTTCAGTGGCAGGTCACTCTTGAGCCGGTCAGGCGGATCAATCACCGCTAACGCCACCGGCCAGTCAGCCCGAATGACCCACAAAGGCGCGTCCTGCAAACAAAAAGGCGCCCTGAGGCGCCTTGTTTTATTGGTCGGAGTGAGAGGATTCGAACCTCCGACCCCTGCCTCCCGAAGACAGTGCTCTACCAGGCTGAGCTACACTCCGACCGTGGAACAGGCGATTATACGTCGTTGCTCTTCTTTGCAAGGGGGTATCGCGGGGCGCTTGTATTCACCGCGCCGGATTTGCATTGTCGGTCTTCGGAGGCAGAACCATGACGTTGAACATTCTGACCGCGCTGGGCGGCATCGGTCTGTTCCTGATCGGAATGGACATCATGACCGGCGCCCTGCGCGAGGCCGCCGGCCCCGATCTGCGCCGGATGCTGGGGCGCTTCACCGCCTCGCCTCTGCGCGGCACGCTGACCGGCGCGATGGCCACCGGGGCGCTGCAATCCTCGACGGCGGTCACGCTGATGACCATCGGCGCGGTGGGCGCGGGGCTGCTCAGTTTCGCCCATGCGCTTGGGGTGCTTTATGGGGCCAATATCGGCACCACGCTGACCGGCTGGATCGTGATGATCCTCGGCTTCAAGCTCAAGCTGGGCATCGCCGTGCTGCCGGTGATCTTCGTCGCCGCGCTGACGGCGATGCTGGCGCGCGGTTGGCTGGCGCGGGCGGCGCGTGCCCTGGCCGGGTTTTGCCTGCTCTTCATCGGCCTCGACATGATGCAGGGCGGGCTTGATGGCGCCGATGCGTTGCTGCGCCCCGAAATGCTGCCGGATGGCGATGGCTGGGGCGGGCGGCTGATGCTGGTTGGGCTGGGGGTGATCCTTGTGGCGCTGACGCAGTCCTCATCGGCGGGGATCGCCGTCGTCCTTGTGCTGCTCGACGCTGGTGCGGTGACATTCGCGCAGTCCGCCGCGCTGGTGGTCGGGTTCAATGTCGGCACTACAATGACCGCCCTTCTGGCCTCGCTCGGAGGAACGCGGGCGATGCGGCTGACGGCGCTTGGCAACCTGCTCTTCAATATCGGCACGGCGCTCATGGCCTTCCCGCTTCTGGGGCTGATCGCGCCGGTCCTGCATGGCACCTGGCTCGGGTCGGACGATCAGACCGCGCTGGTGCTGTTCCACACCGGCTTCAACGTGCTGGGCGCGGCGGTCTTCCTGCCCCTCACCGCCCGCTTCGCTGCTTTGGTCGAGGCGATGGTCCCCGACCGGCCCATGCATATGGCCGCCCCCCTCGACAAGCGCCTGCTGGCCGATGAGGGCGCCGCGATGGAGGCCGCGCAAAGCGTCGCCGACCAGCTGCGCCAGACCCTCTTCACCGCCCTTGCAAAGGCGATCGGCCCCGAGCATGACCTGCGCGCGCTTGGCTCCGTCTCGGCGCAGGGCGCGCCCGTGCTCGAGGCGCTGGGCACCTACCTCGCCAAGATCCGCATCGCCTCGGACAAGACCCCCGAACAGGCCCGCTATGTCGCGCTGCTCCACCAGCTTGACCATTTCGAGCGCCTGCTCGAACGCTGCCACCAGCGCGGCCGCATCGACATACTGCGCCAGGACCCTTTGCTGACACGCGACGTGGCGGCGATCCGCGCGGCGCTGGCGCGCGATGCGGACGCGGCGCGGTTCTCGCGCCTGGTACGGCTGATCAAGTATCGCGCCGAACGGTTCCGCCGCGGCGCGCTCCTGCGTGAACATGCCGGGCTGATCGAGGTCGATCAGGTCTTTGCCCGCACCGACGCGATCCGCTGGCTCGAGCGCGTCACAGGCCATGCCGAACGCCTCGCCCATTACGCCGCCGAAGCCCGCAGCAGCGCATGAAAAAGCCCGCGCATTCCCGCGCGGGCCATCTTTACCGTAAGGTGATCGGGCTCAGAGGCTCGCGTCAAGCGCCGCCAGGATCGCATCGCCCATCTGCGCGGTCGTGACCGGCTCGACACCGTCCTCGCCCAACAGATCGGCAGTGCGCTTGCCATCGGCCAGCACCTTCTCGACAGCCTTCTCCACCCGCGTCGCCTCGTCGCCCAGATCAAAGCTGTAGCGCAGCGCCATTGCAAAGCTGAGGATACAGGCAATCGGGTTGGCCTTGCCCTGCCCGGCGATATCGGGGGCCGACCCATGCACCGGCTCGTACAGCGCCTTGGGGCGGCCATTCTCCATCGGTGCGCCAAGGCTGGCCGAAGGCAACATGCCAAGCGAACCGGTCAGCATCGCCGCCGCATCCGACAGGATATCGCCAAACAGGTTGTCCGTGACGATCACGTCGAACTGCTTGGGCCAGCGGCACAGCTGCATCGCTCCGGCATCGGCATACATGTGGCTGAGCTCGACATCGGCGTAATCCGCGTCATGCACCTTTTGCACGACTTCGCGCCACAGGATGCCGGATTCCATCACATTGGCCTTTTCCATCGAACAGACCTTGTTGCCGCGCTTGCGTGCCAGCTCAAAGGCCGACCGCGCCACACGCTCGATCTCGGATTCGGTGTAGCGCTGGGTGTTGATGCCGACCCGCTCGTTGCCTTCATTGATGATCCCGCGCGGCTCGCCGAAATAGATGCCGCTGGTCAGCTCTCGCACGATCATGATGTCGAGTCCCGCGACCACCTCGCGCTTGAGGCTGGAAAAATCCGCCAGCGCGTCAAAGCACTGCGCCGGGCGCAGGTTGGCAAACAGGTCCATCTCCTTGCGCAACCGCAGCAAGCCGCGCTCGGGCTTGAGCGAAAAATCCAGATCGTCGTATTTCGGGCCGCCCACCGCGCCCAGCAGAACCGCATCCACGCCCTGCGCGCGCGCCATCGTGTCGTCATGCAGCGGCGTGCCGTGCGCGTCATAGGCCGCGCCGCCCACCAGATCCTCGCTCACCTCGAAAGGCAGGTCGCGCTTGGCGCCGAACCAGTCGATCACCTTGACGACCTCGGCCATCACTTCGGGGCCGATCCCGTCACCGGGCAGAATAAGAAGCGAGGGGGTGCTCATGGGCGTTGTCCTTTGCATGATCCTGTCGGCTTTCGCCTAGCCCGAAGCCGTGGGATGGTCAAGAAACGAAGCTGGCCAGCCCGCGCTCCAGCGCCCGCCAGACGGTGGCGATCCTCGGGCTGTGGCGGGTGGCCTGCGGCGCCGCCAGCCAGACCGGCAGCGCGGGCAACGCCAGACCGACGTCGATCGCCTCCAGCTCCGGGTCGGCCTCCACCAGCCAGGATTGCGCGAACCCGATGCCGCACCCCGCGCGCAGCAGCTCCAGATTGGCAGGCTGATCGTCGCAGCGCATGACGAACCAGTCGCGCGTCGCAGGCCAACCGAATTCGCGCATCCGCCGCAGGATCAGGTCGCTGCGGTCATACCCCACCAGATCGTGGTCCAGCATCTCTTCCGGGGTCGTTGGCCGCCCGCACCGATCCAGATAGCCGCGCGCGGCGCAGATGGTCACCGGCAATCCGCCCAGTCGCCGTGTCACAAGATCAAGCTGCGTGCTGGCGAACATGCGTACGGCGATATCGGCCTCGCGCAGCAGCAGGTTGTCGGGGTTGTCGCTGGGCGCAAGGTCGATCGAGATACCGGGGTGATCCCGTCGCAGGCGCGCAAGGATCGGCGGCAGGATATGATGCGCCACCAACTGGCTGGCGCTGATGCGCACCGTCCCGCTCAGCGCATGGTCGCGCCCGGCGGCGGCCAATGTCAGATCATGCGCCGCCGCGTCCATAGCGCGTGCGGCAGGCAACAGCGCCGCCCCCGCCTCCGTCAGGGTCAGGCCGCGCGGATGGCGCGTGAACAGCGTCAGGCCAAGCGTCGCCTCGGCCTGCGCGATCTGACGTCCAAGGGTGGGCTGGCTGCGCCCCAGACGCGCGGCGGCGGCAGACAGCGATCCGGTGTCGGCCACCGCCAGCAGGGCGGGAACCAGCGACCAGTCAAGTTGTGACAGCGGCGCATTCATTCATTTATGAATAGCTGATATGAGAAAATTTGGAATATCCATTCCGATCCGTTGCGGCGATATTGTCGCCATAGCGTCAGCGAATGGAGGGTCAGATGACCGGAACGGCAGTTATCATGGGACAGAGCGGGCGCTTTGGCAGCGCGATGGCGAAGGCCATGACCGCTGCGGGCTGGACCCTGCGCACCTATCGGCGCGGGCATGACGATCTCGATCGGATGGCTGAGGGCGCGGATGTGATCGTGGTCGCCTCCAACCCGCCCTATCACCAATGGGCGGCGCAATTGCCCGCGCTGCACGCCGCCGTGCAACACGCGGCAAAGGCCAGCGGCGCGCTCGTGCTGCTACCCGGCAATGTCTATGTCTACGGCGAAGGGTCCGGGCCGCTCCTGACGCCCCGGACCGCACACGCCGCCAGGAACCCGCTGGGCCGCCTGCGGGTCGAGATCGAGTCCTCTTACGAACGCGCCGGGCTGCGCACCCTGATCCTGCGGGCCGGGGATTTTCTGGATACGTCGCCCTCGGGCAACTGGTTCGACAGACTCATGACCCCGAAACTCGCGCGCGGCGTGCTGCGCTATCCCGGTCGGGCGAATGTGCCCCATGCCTGGGCCTATCTGCCCGATATGGCGCGCGCGGCGCTGGGGCTTCTGGCGGATCATGCGGAATATGACGGCGTGACCGAGGTTCTCTTTCGCGGCTATACCCTGACCGGCTCGGAGCTGGCCGAGGCGCTTGGCGAGGTCATGGGCCGTCAGGTGAACGTGCGCCCCTTCCCGTGGTGGCAATTGCGACTGATGCGCCCGTTCATGCCGGTGCTCGGGGGCCTGCTCGAAATGCGCTACCTCTGGGATATGCCGCACCGGCTGGACGGGACGGGGCTTGAACATGCACTGCCCGGCTTCTCGCCAACCCCAGTCGCCGAGGCCCTGACCGCGGCCACAGCCCATCTGCGCGACTAATCCGGCGTCACCAGATCGACCCAGACCAGCCGATGTCGGCTCGCGGCCTCGACCGTGGCATGCAGCGCCTCGCCCGGCGCGGGCCACAGCACACCCGAGGCCAGAACCCCCAGGTCCGCCGAGGGCAGGATATAATCCACCCGCCGCCCGCCCGGCCCCGGTTCGGGCCAGTAAACCGTATCAAGCCCCGGATCGGCGGCGCGCGCAGGGTCGCGCGGCACCGGCGCGCTACGGCGCGGGCGCGGGTCCTGAAGGCGCGGATCATCCAGCAGCGCCCACAGCGCCCGCTGCCGCCCCTCGCCCTCGTCCGGGGCAAGGTTGGCCGCGCCCAAAAGCACAAAACGCGACGCGGGCGCGGTCCCGAATGCCCCGTCAAGGTAAAGCGACCAGAACCGCAGCTCATCATGATTGCGCCGCCCGTTGCGATCCTCCGGCCCGTCGAAAACCGGCGTCGAGGCGTGAAAGGTCAACAGGTGCAACGGCCCGTCCGGCAGGATCACCGGCACCACCCAATGCCCCACCGATGACAGCCGTTGCACCGCCAGCGCGGGCGCATTGGGAAACAGCGCACCATCCACCATGGGCAGATCGGCGCCCGGCATATCCTTCCATAAAAGCGCCGAGAAATCGCGCGCCCCCGCCGCGTCGATCGGATAGCGTGACAGGATCGCCATGCCCCCCTGCCCCGAAAACGCGCCATAGGCCTGCCGGTCGGCGGGTTCGCCAAAGCGGCCATTGCCATCCATGTCCTGCCCGGTCGGCATCCCGCGATTGGGCAGCAGCGCGAAGATATGCCGGAAATCCGCCCCCGCCTCGGCGATCCGGTCCCGCAAAGCGCCCAGCGCATGCAGCTCCAGATCGTAATCGACCCCCTGAAGCACGATCACATCCGGCGCCGCCGCGGCGATCACCGCCGCCACCGCGCCGATCTGCGCATCGTCGCCGCGCACGAGATCGCGCAGCAAAAGGCCGGGGCCGTCGCGTTTGAGTTCAGTGTGAAAACTGGCGATGCGCAGGCTCTCGCCCGCAGCCGCCTGCGCCAGAGAGATCAGCAGAAACGCAAACGCAAGCGCGCTCAGGCGCCCTGCATCGTCTCGGCTTCGGCGCGGGCATGGGCGCGGCGGCGCTTCTCCACGATCATCTCGGCGATACGCGACATCGCGATGCCCCTCATCAACATGCTGGCAGGCAAAAAGGCCCATGCGCTCATCGTCCAGATCAAGGTCTGCGAGTCGGCGATCAAAACCGGATTGATCAGATCGGATGCCGCCTTCACCGCCGCCGGGATCAAGAATGGCAGCAAAGATCCTAATACAATGTTAAGACCCGCATCGCGCCGCAGACGATGCAACACATCGCCACCGCCCGTCGGATCGAACATCGGCAGATTGACCCACACATTGAACGCACCGTTGCGCAGCGGCCAGCCGAGGAAACGGACATAGGTCAGGAACACGAACATCATCACGATCGAGATCGTATAGGACAGCCCCGCCGCCATGCGCACCGACGCGATCAGCTCGGCATCGGCATCCGCCGGCAGCATCAACACCACCAGCCTGACCGGCGAATAGGGAAAATCGATCGCCTCGCCCAGACCATGGCCCAGCACGGTCAGGAACATGGTCAGATCATTGGGATAGGCCTTGCCACGCAGGATCAGCGTCAGCAGCAGCACCGTCAGCGCCAGCCCTACGAATTTCAGCCGGTTGAACGGCGGCGCAAAGCGGAATTCCACGATGCTGGGGTAGCGCCCGTAATATTCGATGAATGTCATGAACGAAGCCAGGATCGCCAGCACCAGCACCAGCTGCGCGGTATCCGAACGCGTCTCGGGCAAGAGCAGGGACGGCGTTGCCACCAGCAACGCGACCAATAATGCGCGCACAAGCGCATTTGTTACCTGTGAAACCACTGCCCATGTCCCTTCAAACTGGTCCGGCCCGATACTTCGTCGCGCCATTGTGCCAACTTGATCCCGCCAATTGTGGCGGCTTGCCTCATTTATGTCCAATTTCTGCCCATTTTCGGACCCCGGCTCAAGCTGTAGGTTAATAACACAGGGTTTTTCGGGCGAATTGATGAAGCAGGTGGTGCGAGAATGCATCAATTCGCGTTCAGAATTTTGGCATTCTAGTGGGTCACCACAACATCATGTGGATGAACGCGGCCCGCCCACTATTCCTGAGCTTCACAATCCGCAACCCTGACACCAAAACGCCACCGAGGGTTGACCCGATGGCGCTCGGCCCCTGCGACGGGGCAGATATTCGGGGCTTGGCCCGCGGCTACACCCAGGGGCGCGCGGTCTCGGCCTGCGTTTCGAAACTGTCGATCGCGGCCGCCTTCTCCATGGTCAGCCCGATATCGTCCAGCCCCTCCAGCAGACAATGCTTCTTGAACTGATCGACCTCGAAGGCGATCACCTCGCCATCCGATGTGGTCACGGTCTGGTTCTCCAGATCGACGGTGACGCGCGCATTCGATCCCTTTTCGGCATCCTTCATCAGGATATCCACCTGCTCCCGAGGGAGCGCGATGGGCAGAATGCCGTTCTTGAAACAGTTGTTATAAAAGATATCCGCAAAGCTGGGCGCAATGACGCAGCGAATACCGAAATCCTTGATCGCCCAAGGCGCATGCTCGCGCGACGAACCACAGCCGAAATTGTCCCCCGCGATCAGAATCTCGGTCTCGCGGTATTGCGGCTGGTTCAGCACGAAATCGGGGATCTCTTCGCCATTGTCGTCAAACCGCATCTCGTCGAACAGGTTCTTGCCCAGACCCGTGCGATTGATCGTCTTCAGGAACTGCTTGGGGATGATCATGTCCGTATCGACATTGATCTGCGGCAGCGGCGCCGCGATGCCGGTGAGTTTTTCGAATTTTTCCATTTTGTCCTCCTTGGCCCGTAACGAGCCGTGTTGCTCTGCAAGGATCGCCTAGAACGAAACCCCTGCGATCCGCGGCGCGGACGCCATAAAGCCTGTGGTCAGTGGATGTGCGTCGGCGTAAACTCCGCAGTCGTGAACGATATCTTGCGCATATCCTGGCCGGATTTGCAGTGGATCGCCAACTGCACCTCCGATCATTGGCAGGCGAGGATCGGCGACCCCAGCCTGATGGGCTGGATCACCGTTTTCGCCTATGCGCTGACCTGCGCGCTGGCCGTCGCCGTGCGCCGCCACCTGCCGCGCCACCCTGCGGGCCAGCGGTTCTTCTGGTCCTTCCTGGCGCTGATCCTGGCGTTCCTGGCGGTGAACAAGCAGCTCGATCTTCAGTCGCTGGCCACCGCCGCGGCGCGCTGCACCGCCCAACTTCAGGGCTGGTACGGCGAACGGCGCGGCGTTCAGGTGACGGCGATCCTGTCGCTGATCCTGCTTACCGGACTTTACGGGCTGATCCTGCTCTGGATCATCCGCAAGGCATTCTGGCAAAACGCCGTCGCCCTGGCCGGGCTGTGCGCGATCCTCGCCTTCGTGCTGGTGCGTGCGGTCGGCTTTCATCATGTCGATGCCCTGATCGGGCATGACATCGCCGGCCTCCGCATCAACTGGATCCTCGAACTTTCGGGAATCTCGCTTGTCGCCGTCAACGCCGCCGCGCATCTTCTGCACATCCGGCGCGACGGGCCTACATGAGATCCCGGACATCGGTCAGCCTGCCTGTCACCGCGGCCGCGGCCGCCATCTGGGGCGACATCAGATGCGTGCGCCCACCCCGGCCCTGACGGCCCTCGAAATTGCGGTTCGACGTGGCCGCGCAACGCTCACCCGGAGTCAGCTGATCGGGGTTCATCGCCAGACACATCGAACAGCCTGCCAGACGCCACTCGAAACCGGCCTCCTTGAAGATGTCGGCCAGACCCTCTTCCTCGGCCTGCGCGCGCACAAGCCCCGAACCCGGCACGACCATCGCGCGCAGGCCGTCCTTGATCTTCTTGCCCTTCAGGATCTCGGCGGCGGCGCGCAGATCCTCGATGCGGCCATTGGTGCAGGATCCGATGAACACCGTGTCGATCTCGATTTCGCTCAGCTTCTGGCCAGGCTTGAGACCCATGTAGTCCAGCGCCCGGCGCGCGGCATCCACCTTGCCGCCATCGAAATCCTCGGGGGCGGGCACGCTTTCGGTGATCGCCAGAACATCCTCGGGGCTGGTGCCCCAGGTGACGACCGGCGCGATCTCCTCGCCCTTGATGGTGATCACCTTGTCCCAATGCGCATCGTCATCGGAATAAAGCGTCTTCCACCAGGCCATCGCGGCCTCCCACTGGGCGCCCTTGGGCGCGTGCGGGCGCCCGTTGATATAGGCGAATGTGGTCTCGTCAGGGGCGATGAGCCCGGCGCGCGCGCCGCCCTCGATCGCCATGTTGCAGACGGTCATACGCCCTTCCATGCTCAGCGAGCGGATCGCCTCGCCGCAATATTCGATGACATAGCCGGTGCCCCCGGCCGTGCCGGTGCGCCCGATCACCGAAAGGGTGATGTCCTTGGCGGTCACGCCGGGGCGCAACTGTCCGGTGATCTCGACCTTCATGTTCTTCGACTTGGTCTGGATCAGCGTCTGCGTGGCCAGCACATGCTCGACCTCAGACGTGCCGATCCCATGCGCCAGCGCGCCGAAGGCGCCATGCGTGGCGGTGTGGCTGTCACCGCAGACCACGGTCATCCCCGGCAAGGTCCAGCCCTGCTCGGGCCCGACGATATGCACGATGCCCTGGCGGATATCGTTCACCGGGTAATAGTGAATGCCGAAATCCTTGGCGTTCTTGTCCAGCGCCTCAACCTGGATGCGGCTTTCCGGGTTCTGGATACCGTTCACCCTGTCCGGAGTCGTCGGCACGTTGTGGTCAGGCACTGCAATCGTGTTGCCGGGCTTGCGCACCTTGCGCCCGGCCATGCGCAGACCCTCAAAGGCCTGCGGGCTCGTCACCTCGTGCACGAGATGGCGGTCGATATAAAGAAGGCAGGTGCCGTCATCGGCTTCATGCACCAGATGCGCATCCCAGATCTTGTCATAGAGTGTCTTGGGGGACATGGGTTCTCTCCCGTTTGGCGGAATGTATCGGATAGCTCAACAGGTCGGGCCGCGCCTCATAGACGGGCCAGCACCGAAAGCGTCGCGCCGAAAAACCGCCAGGGCAGGCGCGCGCGGTCATCCATGTCGAATATAGGTTTCATGCCCTGTCAGATACTCCCGATCCCCGACTCTATCAAGAGGATTGGATGCCTCGCGCCCCGCCACAGCGTGGCTATATGAGTATTTTTTGCAAGATGAAGCCCGGATCGCCCCTGCCCTTCATCTTGCGACAAATACTCCGGGGGTGAATTGGCCAAAGGCCAAGAGGGGGCCGCGCCCCCTCACTCAAAGAGGTCAAGCGCGCCGCAGGCGCTCATTTTGATCGCACCGCCTCAGTCGGGCGCCAGCATATAGCCCTCGCCGCGCACCGTCTGAAGATAGCGCGGCTGCTTGGGGTCGCTCTCGATCTTGCGGCGCAGCCGGGTGATCTGCACATCCACCGCGCGTTCCTGCGCCTGGCCCTTGTCGCGCCCGAGATCCTCGACCAGCTTGGCACGGCTGACCGGCTCGCGCAGATGCTCCGAGAAAATGCGCATCAGCTGCACCTCGGTCGCCGTCAGGCGCACCGGCTCGTTGCCGCGCATCAGCTCCGCGCGCTCGATATCGAAACGCACCGGCCCCATCTGCAGCACCTTGGGCACATTGGCCTCGGGCTGTGGCTCGGGCATCCGGCGCAGGATCGCGTTGATCCGCAGCAGCAGCTCCTTGGGCTCGAAGGGCTTGGCGAGATAGTCATCCGCCCCCGCCTCCAGCCCGGCGATCCGCTCTTCGGTCTCGCCCCGTGCCGTGAGCAGCAGGATCGGCGTCGCCGATGTCTCGCGCAGCGCCCGCGTCAGCGCCACGCCATCCTCGCCCGGCATCATCACGTCCATCACGATCAGGTCGAAATCCAGCCCCGACAACACCCGCCGCGCATGCGCGGCATCGCGCGCCACCGATACCAGAAAACCATGCCTTATCAAGAACTTGCGCAGCAAACCCCGGATGCGTTCATCGTCATCCACGATCAGGAGGTGGGGGCTCGGGTCGCTCATGTGTCCTTCTCCCTTATCGCATGATACCGGCGCCGCATCTCCGGGTCCATCATCGCCTCGAGCACCTGCCGGAACCCCGCCACCGCCTCCGGCCCGGCAGCGCGATAGGCCGCCCGCATCCGCGCGCGCTGCGCATCCGACAGCCGCTGTTCCAGCGCCTCGCCCTCTTCGGTCAGGTAGAGGTGGCGCTCGCGCTTGTCGGCATTCCCGACCCGGCTTTCCACCAGCCCGTCCTCGATCAGCGTGCGCAGCACCCTGTTGAGCGACTGCTTCGTCACCCCCAGAATGGCCAGCAGGTTATTGACCGTCGTGCCGGGGATTCGCGCGATGAAATGCACCGCCCGGTGATGCGCCCGCCCATAGGCCAGCGTCGCCAGGATCCTGTCGGGATCGGCGGTGAACCCGCGATAGGCAAAGAACATCGCCTCGATCCCCTGTCGCAGCTGTTCATCCGTCAGGAACAGCAGGGTCTCTCCGCCTGGGCGTTCGGGCATGTCGCTCCTCCGGTCGCGCAGTGTGGGCGTTCGCCACCACATTACGTCAGCTTTATTGACATTCCAAGAGCGAACTGGTAGCGAATCGCAGTTTCGGCGCAATATTATGTCCACTCCGGACGTTTCGCGCGCAACAAATGCAAATTGACGCCTGCTCAAAAGGAGACGAACGATGGCTGGCTACGATGACCGCGACGGCAAGATCTGGATGGATGGCACCCTTGTCGACTGGCGCTCGGCCAACGTGCATATCCTCTCCCATGCCCTGCACTACGCCAGCTCCGTCTTCGAGGGCGAGCGCTGCTATGACGGCACCATCTTCCTGTCGCGCAAGCACTCCGAACGCCTGCTGAAATCCGGCGAACTGCTCGACATGCAGATCCCCTATACCGTCGACCAGATCGAAGCCGCCAAACAGGCCGTGCTCGATGCCAACGGGCTGGAAAACGCCTATGTCCGTGTCGTCGCCTTCCGTGGCGCGGGCGAGGACATGGGCGTCGCCTCCGCCCGCAACCCGGTGCGCATGGCCGTGGCCGCCTGGGAATGGGGCAACTACTACGGCGACGCCAAGATGAAGGGCGCCAAGCTCGACATCGCCAAGTGGAAACGCCCCAGCCCCGAGACCATCCCCACCTCCGCCAAGGCGGCCGGCCTCTACATGATCTGCACCATGTCCAAACACGCCGCCGAGGCCAAGGGCTGCTCGGACGCCCTGTTCATGGATTACCGCGGCTACGTGGCCGAGGCGACAGGCGCCAACGTGTTCTTCGTCAAGGACGGCGAGGTCCACACCCCCGACCCCGACGCCATCCTCAACGGCCTCACCCGCCAGACCGTGATCGCCATGCTCGAAGAGCGCGGCATCAAGGTCAACGTGCGCCACATCATGCCCGAGGAGCTCGAAGGCTTCGAGCAATGCTGGCTCACCGGCTCCGCCGCCGAAGTCACGCCCGTCGGCCAGATCGGAGACTACACCTTCGAAGTCGGCACCCTGACGCGCGACATTGCGGAAGGGTATGAGAGGCTGGTTCGGGGGAAGTGAGGGGTTGCCCCCGGCGGCGCGGGTTGCGGTGCCGGGGGGTGACGCGAGGGGCGGAAAGCGGGCTTTCGCGGCGTCTTGCACCAAGGTCCGCTATGCACAGGAAACCGCAATTTGCAAACTCAGAAGTTCGACGCGGTCCGCCGGGAGTCTGCGCTGCGGTTCACCATTGCTCCAGCCAGCCTCGGGGGTCCGACATGAGCTCGTTGCGAAGAGCATCGTCTGCGGGAATGACCGGTTCACCGGTAATGGCTGCGACCAGTGGGTTTCCGTTTCCTCGCTCAACTTCCGGCACCTCCACGGCTACTTGGTAATCATCGACCTCAACCACAGGGTTTTCTGGCAAGGGGGAAGTTGAGTGGATTGCGGGAAAGGCATCCCTGTCCCGCTCAGCCACGCGCGAGAGCGTCCGCCCACCCACCAATATCGGCTCGGAAGCGGCACCAATGACTGCCAACATGATATTGCTCCGCCCATCGCTCAAATTCAGCGGGGTGGCATCATTGCCTTCGTCGACTTGTACGACGGCCCTCGCATCTGCATCAATTGCGTAACGACCGTCTGCCGCGAAGGATGCCAGCGGTTTCCCGGGGGCTCGCCGATCCTCGATCGCGAAAAGCGTTGGCCTAGCCGGATGCGGAGCACATATCTTTAGGTTCAGTGGTGTCACGAAGTTGGAGCCGGCAACAACACGGACCGGAGAAACCGAAAGGGTGAACGGTTTCTCTCGCCACTTACCTCCCGAATTCGCGGCGCGTCTCGACAACTCGAAGGTGTCCGCCCAGATCGATCTCTTTGCTGCCGAGACCCCACCGACGCGCGAGGTCCTGGCGCAGAGTCGGAACATGAAGGGCGGTGGCCCCGTCGACGCCGTTCACCGATCCGCGCGGCCACCGCATCCCCCTACCACGGCCTTGCCGGATCAGCCGACGGTGACGCCCGTCGCCCCGACGGCTGAACGGATCCTTCGGTGCACTTCCGCCCGAACGTCGCATCGTGACCGCACGCGCGCTCATGCATGAAGAGCATCACCGGCGCGCAATTCTGCATTGGACGGACGAACGGTTCCATGGAAGTTTGCCGCTCGATCTCTGGCCGTTTCCTCAGCAACGCCGCGTTTCGGAAAACGGACGCGAGCCGTGCAACAGATCGAAACGGCGCATCGGACAAGCGAAAGGGACTGGCGAAATGGACCGAAGGCTTCTTCTGCAATTGCTTGCCACGGGGGGTGCATTGACCACCGCGCCGGCCTCCGTATGGGCAGCGGGGCAAACCTCGCGCGGGATTACGCGCCACCCGACGCCAGGTGACCAGGGAAGCCTGCCGCTCTCCAGCCGGGAAAGCCTGTTGGCAGAGCTGGAAGAATTGCAAGCCGCCACGCAGGCTCGAAGACGCCGTTATTGCCATCTGACGCAGCCGAATTGGCCGGACGGTGCGA
>Ga0102928_1000588_pt1 | contig 23487 bp, 21 predicted proteins | sample SalPonR1_B_D1_MG_FD_78504 | JGI IMG/M metagenome (GOLD analysis project Ga0102928, IMG submission 78504) | Salt pond soil microbial communities from South San Francisco under conditions of wetland restoration - Salt Pond MetaG R1_B_D1_MG | ecosystem: Environmental > Aquatic > Marine > Intertidal...
CGTCGGGTTCTCGGGTGCGCCGACCATCGGGCGCGTTTTAATGCCCGCTTTGCTCGAGGCGTTTGCCCTGCGCTATCAATACGATCTGCACCGTGAAACCATCGACGCTGCGAGGTTTGTTTATATCCTTTCCGACCCTGAAACGGCCTCGGTGTTGGGTGAATTTACGTTCCGACTGTCTAATACCAATGAAGGGTTCGCTGATCTTCTGGCCAATGAGGCCGATGTCGTCATGTCTATGCGCGAAGTCCGCGAGTCCGAGCGCCGCCGCGCCCGTGAGGCAGGCTTGGGGGATTTGTCGGCGCGGGGCCGCAGCCGAATTGTGGCGTTGGATGCGCTTATCCCGGTCGTTGCGCCCAGTAATCCTGTTCAAAGGGTCACAACCCCCCAACTGGCGCGCGTTCTGTCTGGTGATATCGCAAGCTGGGCCGAATTGGGCGGGCCTGACGCGCCTATAACGGTTCATGTTCTCGATGGTGCGTCGGGCATTGGACAGGCAACGCGCGATAGGGTGTTGGCGCCGGTTGAGCGATCTCTATCCGACCAAGCCCAAGAGCATCCCGATGGTCCGGCACTGGCCAAAGCCGTTGCAGACGATCCATTCGGACTGGGCGTCAGCAGCCGCTCGGAATTAGGAAATACTTGGGAATTGGCGCTTGAAGGTGACTGTGGTTTTGCGCTTCGTGCGACACGGCGCGCCGTCAAAACTGAGGATTACCCGCTTACGGCCCCATTATTTTTGTATACGCCCGCCCGCCGGTTTCCAAAATTGGTGCGAGAGTTTCTACACTATTTGCGCGATCCATCCGCTCAGTTGGTTATCCGGCGCGCTGGTTTTGTAGACCGGGCACCAGAAGAGATCGTGATAAATGCACAGGGCGACAGATTTGCAAATGCCATCGCACGTGCGGGCGTCGAAATTGATCTACCTGAACTGCAAAGAATGGTGCAGATTTTGTCGCCCTTGCGACGGTTGACGACAACCTTCCGTTTTGAGGCAGGGTCGGCACGCTTGGATGCGCAGTCGCGTTCGAACGTACAGCAATTGGCGCGCGCGATGGAGTTGGGGTTATATGATGCGCGCCGTCTGGTTTTTGTGGGGTTCAGTGACGGTGAAGGCCCCGCCGGGCCCAACAAAGCGATTGCAATGCGCCGGGCCGAGGCGGTGCAACGCGCCGTGACGACGGCGGCCGAAACCGCGAATTTGGATCGCATCACGCTGGAAACAGAAGCCTTTGGCGAAGCAATGCCCATGGCCTGTGACGATAGCGAATGGGGCCGGCAGGTAAATCGTCGGGTCGAAGTGTGGGTTCGCTAAAGATACCCCTGCGACCGAAAGCTGAGTTCACAGGATTTCCCGATGATGATGTGATCGTGCAGGGTGATCCCAAGCGCATCCGCAGCGATACGAATTTGATGGGTCATACTGATATCGGCCTCCGACGGGGTGGGGTCGCCCGAAGGGTGATTATGCACCAAAATCAACGCGCTGGCATTCAGGTGCAAGGCTCGTTTGACCACTTCGCGCGGGTATACCGGAACGTGATCAACCGTGCCGTCCGCTTGTTTCTCATCGGCAAGCAGAACGTTTTTGCGATCAAGGTAGAAAACCCTGAACTGTTCGACTTTTTGATGCGCCATGGTGGTATGGCAATAATCCAACAAAGCATCCCAAGACGAGATAACCTGCCGCTGCAAAATGCGCGCGCGCGATAGCCGATGTGCCGCGGCCTCGATGACTTTAAGCTCGCATATCACTGCGTCCCCTATGCCTGAAACTTCAGCCAGATCGTTTGGCGGCGCTGACACAACGCCGTTGAAGTCACAGAATTTCTGCAAAAGCTGATGCGCCAGAGGTTTCACATCGCGTCTAGGAATGGCCCGAAACAGAACCAACTCCAGCAGCTCGTAATCAGGCAGGGCTTGAGGCCCACTGGACAGAAACCTGTCGCGCAGCCGTTTGCGGTGATCCTTGATGTAGGAGGGCAGACGAGCGCCCTGTGGCATTGGCTGCGCCGAAGATTCGTCGCCGCTAAACAGAGGCAGGGGGCGTTCGTTGAAGGCGCAAGGGTCTGTCATGCGCATGAGCCTGCCGCAGTTGGGTTAGGGAATGGTTAACAAAGGCACGAAAAGCAAAGGGGCGCGCCGGACAAGCGCGCCCCTGATGATATTGCCTGAAGGCCGTCTAAGGCCCATGTCAGCCTTTCATGCCATCCCAAAAGCTTTTCACCGACGAGAAAAAGCTTTTGCTTTCGGGATTGTTGTCTTCTGACAAGGCCTCGAACTCGCGCAGCAGTTCTTTTTGACGCGAGGTCAGATTGACTGGTGTTTCAACCGCCAATTCAATGAACATGTCGCCACTACCGCCACCACGCAACGCAGGCATCCCCTTGTTGCGCAGTCGCATCTGGCGCCCAGATTGCGACCCGGCAGGAATTTTGACCCGGCTGCGCCCCCCATCAATTGTTGGCACCTCGATGTCCCCCCCAAGGGCGGCGGCGGTCACCGAAACAGGGACGCGGCAAAACAGGTTCGTTTCTTCGCGTTCAAAGATATCGTGCTTGGCGACTTCTATAAAAATATAGAGGTCTCCGGCTGGGCCGCCGCGCATTCCGGCCTCGCCCTCGCCGGCAAGCCGGATACGTGTCCCGGTTTCAACGCCAGCCGGGATATTCACGTTCAGTGCGCGTGTTTTTTCAATACGTCCCTGACCATGGCAGGTGTTACAAGGATTCTTGATGATCTGGCCTAGCCCCGAACATGTCGGGCAGGTGCGTTCAACCGTGAAAAAGCCTTGTTGCGCGCGCACCTTGCCCATGCCGGAACAGGTTGGGCATGTGGTCGGTTCTGCGCCGCCTTCGGCACCCGATCCGTTGCAGGCATCACATTGCACGGCGGTTGGGACATTGATCGACTTTTGAAGGCCGTTATAGGCCTCTTCCAAAGTGACCCGGAGGTTATAGCGCAGGTCCGAGCCGCGCGCGGCCCTTTGCCGTCCGCCGCCGGCGCGTCCGCCGCCCATGAAATCGCCGAACAGGTCGTCGAATACATCCGAGAACGCCGAGGCGAAATCGCCCTGACCGGGACCGCCGCCAAATCCGCCGCCCGGACGTGGGCCACCACCGCCCATGCCACCGTCAAAGGCCGCATGCCCAAAGCGGTCATAGGCCGCTTTCTTTTCGGGGTCTTTCAGAACGTCATAGGCTTCGCCTGCTTCCTTGAACTGAGCCTCGGATTCAGGGTTGTCTTTGTTGCGGTCGGGGTGAAGCTCCTTGGCCTTTTTCCGGTAGGCCTTTTTGATCTCGTCCTCCGAGGCGCCCTTGGATATGCCGAGCACTTCGTAATAGTCGCGTTTGGCCATCGGGGATCTCCTTTTGTTGGAACACGCGGGGCCGGCCCAATCATTGGACCGGCCCCAATGGTCCCGTCAGGCGCCTTACGAGCGCTTGTCGTCGTCCAGGTCCTCAAAATCGGCGTCGACGATATCATCGTCACCGGAACCTTGGTCGGCTGCGGAAGGCTCACCGCCTCCTTCTTCGGTTTGCGCTTTGTAGATCGCTTCGCCCAGCTTCATGGCGGCTTCAGTCACGTTCTGAATGCCCGACTTGATCTTTTCAGCGGTTGCGTCGTCTTTCTCAAGATCGTCTTTCAGCGCGGCAACCGCCAGCTCGATCGCTTCGACGGTGGTCGGATCAACCTTATCGCTGTGTTCTTCCACTGATTTCTCAGTCGAATGAATCAAGCTTTCCGCTTGGTTCTTTGATTCGATCAGCTCACGACGGGCTTTGTCGGCTTCGGCATTTTCCTCGGCCTCTTTGACCATGTTTTCGATGTCGTCATCGCTTAGGCCGCCTGACGCCTGAATGGTGATCTTCTGCTCTTTGTTCGTGCCTTTATCTTTGGCGGAAACAGAAACGATACCGTTGGCGTCGATGTCGAATGTCACCTCGATCTGGGGCATGCCACGTGGTGCTGGCGGGATGTTTTCAAGGTTGAACTGACCCAGCAACTTGTTGTCGGTGGCCATTTCACGTTCACCTTGGAACACCCGGATTGTCACAGCACCTTGATTGTCCTCGGCAGTCGAGAAGATTTGCGACTTGTTGGTCGGGATCGTGGTGTTGCGGTCGATCAGGCGCGTGAAGACGCCGCCAAGCGTTTCGATGCCAAGCGACAGCGGCGTCACGTCAAGCAAAACAACATCCTTGACGTCGCCTTGCAGAACGCCCGCTTGAATGGCGGCGCCCATGGCGACCACTTCGTCGGGGTTCACACCCTTGTGGGGTTCTTTGCCGAAGAACTTGGTGACTTCTTCAACCACCTTGGGCATGCGGGTCATGCCGCCGACCAAAACAATCTCGTCCACTTCATTGGCCGAAAGGCCCGCATCCTTGAGGGCTGCGGCGCAGGGCTTCATCGACGCTTTGATCAAGTCGCCGACAAGGCTTTCCAGCTTGGCGCGGGTCAGCTTGATGACCATGTGCAACGGCTGACCGTCCGACCCCATCGAGATGAACGGCTGGTTGATTTCGGTCTGCGAGCTGCTGGACAGTTCGATCTTGGCTTTTTCAGCGGCTTCTTTCAGACGCTGCAGGGCCATCTTGTCTTTGGTCAGATCGACACCGTTTTCCTTTTTGAACTCGTCCGCCAGATAGTTGACGATCCGCATGTCGAAATCTTCGCCGCCAAGGAAGGTATCGCCGTTGGTGGCTTTGACTTCGAACAGGCCGTCGTCGATTTCAAGGATGGTCACGTCGAACGTGCCGCCGCCAAGGTCATAGACAGCGATGGTGTGCGTGTTTTCCTTGTCCAGACCGTAGGCCAGTGCAGCGGCCGTCGGTTCGTTGATGATGCGCAGCACCTCAAGCCCGGCGATCTTGCCTGCGTCTTTCGTGGCCTGACGCTGAGCGTCGTTGAAGTAAGCCGGCACAGTAATGACAGCCTGTGTCACGTCTTCGCCCAGATAGCTTTCGGCGGTTTCTTTCATTTTACCAAGGATGAACGCCGAAATCTGCGAGGGGCTGTATTTTTCGCCGCGCGCTTCGACCCATGCATCGCCGTTGCCGCCATCAATGACGTTGAACGGCATGTTTTTCTTGTCCTTGGCCAAATCTGGATCATCTTCGCGACGACCAATCAGGCGCTTGACGCCAAAGACGGTGTTTTCGGGGTTGGTTACAGCCTGCCGTTTCGCGGGCTGGCCGACAAGGCGTTCGCCTTCGGCAAATGCAACGATGGACGGCGTGGTGCGCGCCCCTTCCGAGTTTTCGATGACGCGGGCTTGGCTGCCGTCCATGATAGCAACGCAGCTGTTGGTGGTCCCGAGGTCAATACCGATCACTTTAGACATGTTTTTCGATCCCTTCGATTTCAAGGCGATGTTCCGGACGCCCGGCCCATTATGGCACCGGCCCCCCGATGGTTGGGCGGCCCCGGACAGAACTGGCCGGGTTCCGCGCTTTGCGCGTATATAGGCAGGCGAAAGTGCCCCTGCAAGCGCCGTAGGAATATGGATATACCTATTTTCACATAATTCTTGGCAGAGGGTATTAGATCAGGGGGGTAGTATGACGAATGCGGCGCTTAGGATCCGAGGGATCGACATTTACAAGGAATACCTGACACCGGATCGGCAGGCGGGTTTGGTTGAAGACGTTCGGCAGGTCGTGCGACGCGCGCCCTTTGCACAGCCGGTGACGCCGGGTGGGCGGCGCATGTCGGTCAGGATGACGTCAGCGGGCCGATTTGGCTGGGTCACTGATCAAAGTGGCTATCGCTATGAAAAACGGCAGTCCAATGGTGATCCATGGCCTGAGATCCCTGCGTCTGTGTTGCGTATTTGGGCCGACTTGGTCAGTTCTAGCCGCGCCCCCGATTGTTGCTTGGTCAATTACTATGCGGATACTGCGAAGATGGGCATGCATCAAGACAAGGACGAGGCGGATTTTGGGTGGCCGGTTCTATCCATCTCGCTTGGCGACGCCGCGCTGTTTCGAATTGGCAACTTGCAGCGCGGTGGCAAGACCGAGTCACTTTGGCTGGAGTCCGGTGATGTCATGGTCATGGGAGGGGCCGCGCGCCTGACCTATCACGGCATCGACAGGATAAGGCCCGGATCATCAAGTTTGTTGCCGCGGGGCGGGCGGATCAATTTGACATTGCGTGTGGTGGAATAAGCGACCGATCTAACGACGTGCGTCCCAGCTTTTGGAGGCATATTGCCGGGTGTAGAATTCACCCATCATACCGACAACAAGCAAGATAACCCCGATGGTAAGCGGATATTCATACGAGGAATTGCGTGGGAAATAATTCACGAAAGTAAATCCGCGACACTGGTCAATCGCATGAAACAATGGGTTCCAATCGAACATCGCCAACATGAAGGATGGAAGCGCATTGGCAACAAACATTTTGCCCGAGGCGATCATGTTGGCCCGTTGATAAATGATCGTGAACAGCCCGACAAAGGCGGGAAACCAAGGTTTGATTGCAAGCAAAACCAATCCGATCGATACGCCGGTAAACCATGACAGCAACAACATTCCAAATGCTGGAATGGGCTCGGAAATTTCAAACGGAGTGACCGCAACATGATAGGTAAACAAGATCACAGCGACCGACAGAACCTGAATGTAAAGAGACCCAAGCGCTGCCGCCGCAACTGAAATCACAGTGTTCATCGGCGCATGTTGCATCATCGGCGATGATGGCCCCTCAGCCCCTACAACCGCCCCCAGCGCCTTGATGTGTGTTAGGAACAGAAAAATACCTGACATCATGTAAAGCAAGAAATCGCCGCGCAATTTCGCACCGCGCAGGCCAAGAACCGAAAACATAAAGTAAAAGGCCAGAACAAAGATCACGGCCTGCATGATGTTGTTGAATAGGGCGAAAAATGCGTTCCCATGCGTTTTTCGAACGCTGCGCACCGTTGAGTGATAGAGCAACTCAAGAATTGAGATCGCCGATTGCAGGCCGCTTTTGGGGGTCGCTTTTTGGAACATAGCCTCACCTGACCGGCACTTCTGGGTGTTTCTTGCACGGATTTCTTGATGATCCGTTAGGAGCATACCATAAGGGGAGCCAATCTTTGGATCAACACACGCTATTTTCAACGTGTACGCAAGAGTGAACAGGAGTTGTGCCTTGAATTATGAACGACTGGAGCAAACCATGCGCCAACTTGCCCTTCAGGCCGGTGATCGGATCATGGAAATCTATAACTCGGATGATTTCGACGTAAAGGTAAAGTCTGATGACAGCCCAGTCACCGAGGCGGACGAGGCGGCCGATGCCCTGATTTCGGCAGGTTTGCGCAGCGCCTTCCCCGAGGTGGCCCTTGTCACCGAGGAACAAGCCAATTCGCACACCCAAAAGGTCGACACCTTTCTGATCGTTGACCCGTTGGACGGAACCAAGGAATTCATTCACCGCCGGGGTGATTTTACAGTCAATATCGCGTATGTAGAAAACGGTGTGCCCGTGCGTGGCGTGGTTTACGCACCAGCAAAAGGCCGCATGTTCTATACACAAGCCGACGGTGTTTCCGTTGAGGAGGATGGACCGTTCGACAAAGACAAACGCGGCACGGTGCACCCGATACAAGTGACACGGCCAGACAATGGCGCGCTTATGGTCGTCGCAAGCAAATCGCACCGGGATCAAGCCACAGACGACTATATCGGCAAGTATAACGTAAAAGACATGACCAGTGCGGGATCATCTTTGAAGTTTTGTCTGGTCGCGACGGGTGAAGCGGATATTTACCCGCGTCTTGGCCGCACGATGGAGTGGGATACCGCCGCAGGGCAAGCGGTTTTGCATGGAGCAGGCGGAAAGGTGGTGCACTTCGAAAACCACGCGCCGCTGCACTATGGAAAAGATGGATTCGCCAATCCGTTTTTCATCGCCTACGCCCCCGGTGTTGAGTTGCAGGACGCCTGATGCAGCCGCTTATCGTTATTCCGGCCCGCTATGCCTCAACCCGTTATCCGGGCAAACCCTTGGTCGAGTTGACGGGCGCAACCGGGGCAAGGAAAAGCCTGATCCAGAGAAGCTGGGAGGCGGCCAAGCAGGTCTCTGGCAACCCGCGGGTTGTGGTGGCAACCGACGATGATCGTATCCGAGACGCGGCGGAAGCGTTCGGTGCCGAGGTGGTCATAACGTCTCAGTCATGCCGAAATGGCACCGAGCGTTGCGCTGAGGCGCATACCGCTCTTGGTGGATCTTACGACGTGGTTGTCAATCTTCAAGGTGATGCCCCGCTGACCCCGCATTGGTTTGTCGAGGCTTTGATAGACGAGCTGTCGCATGATCCTGATGCAGGCATGGCAACACCAGTTTTGCGTTGTGATGGGCGGGCTTTGAACGGTTTTCTCGAAGATCGTCAGGCGGGGCGCGTAGGCGGAACGACTGCGGTTTTCGATGCGGCGCATCACGCGCTGTATTTTTCAAAAGAAGTTATTCCGTTCACATCACGCACCTATGCCGATGATGAGGCGACGCCGGTGTTTCATCATGTCGGTGTCTATGCGTATCGCGCGCAAGCCCTGAACGATTACCTTGGTTGGGCCGAAGGCCTGCTGGAAACGCTTGAGGGGCTGGAACAGCTGAGGTTCATGGAGAACGGTGCACCGGTGCGCTGTGTCGAAGTCAATGCACGTGATCGTCAGTTTTGGGAGCTGAACAACCCTGAGGATGTCGCGCGGATCGAAGCGATGATGGCGGAGATGGGGTTAGAGTGAAACTCAGTTTCGATAGGCTATGGTCATGCAATGACTCTCAGATGCCAATTCGCTTTGAATTCAAAGTTGGAGTTTACGATACAGCTGATTTACCGCATGTAGTGTGGAATAGTTAGCATCGTCTGGTTGAGCGGTGAAAAGCAGGTAGGAGTGAACATGCGTAAAAAGGTTACGAAAGCGATTTTTCCAGTAGCGGGATTGGGGACGCGTTTCTTACCTGCAACAAAATCTGTGCCCAAGGAAATCATGACGCTGGTTGACCGGCCGTTGGTTCAATACGCGATTGACGAAGCGCGGGCTGCCGGGATCAAGGAATTCATCTTTGTCACGTCCAGAGGCAAGGGCGCGCTTGAAGACTATTTCGACCTTGCTCCGCAGCTTGAACAGGAATTGCGTAAAAAGGGCAAAGACGACCTGCTGAAAATTCTCAAATCGACGAACATGGATAGTGGTGAGGTTGCATATGTGCGGCAACACAAACCCCTTGGGCTTGGGCATGCGGTATGGTGCGCCCGGCATCTGATCGCGAATGAACCGTTTGCCGTGCTTCTTCCCGATGACGTCATAGCCGGCGACAAGCCATGCCTTGCCCAGATGGTCGAAGCCTTTGAAGAAACCCAAGGCAACATCGTTGCCGCCATGGAAGTGCCCGCCGACAAGGCTTCGGCTTATGGCGTTCTTGATGTCAAAGAAGACATGGGTCGGATTGTTTCAACCAAAGGCATGGTCGAAAAACCACCAATGGGTGAGGCCCCGTCGAACTTAGCGGTGATCGGACGTTATATTTTGACGCCACGGGTTCTGCAGCAGTTGAACCGAAAGAAAACCGGTGCAGGCGGAGAGATCCAGTTGACCGATGCCATCGCCGATGCGCGCGAAGCTGGTGACGAGGTATTTGGCTTCCGGTTTGATGGAAAACGCTTTGATTGCGGGTCCAAGGCTGGGTTTTTGCAAGCCACGGTTTCTTTTGCGCTTAGCCGTGACGATCTGCGCGATGACCTCTACAGCTACATAAGTGAGATTATAAACGCTGACAAAGCGGCGCAGTAAAGATCAGGGGGCGATGTGTCCAATATACTTGTGACAGGCGGGGCGGGCTACATTGGGTCGCATGCATGTAAAGCACTGAAGGCTGAAGGTTATATCCCGGTAACCTACGACAACCTGAGCACGGGATGGGAAGACGCCGCAAAATTCGGGCCTTTTGAACAGGGTGATCTGACTGACCGTGAGCGACTGGACCAGATTTTTGCAGCCTATCAACCCAAGGCGATCCTGCACTTTGCGGCGTTAAGCCAAGTGGGCGAAAGCATGCGCGATCCCGGCATGTATTGGCACAACAATGTTTCGGGGTCGCTGACGTTGTTTCAAGCCGCGGTTGCGGCGGGATGTATGAATGTCGTTTTTTCATCCACCTGTGCCACCTATGGGGATCAGGACAATGTTGTTCTGGATGAAAACAGCCCGCAGCATCCGATCAACGCGTATGGGGCTTCAAAGCGCGCAATCGAGGATATGCTGAGGGATTTTCACAAGGCCTATGGCCTGAACCATGTTATCTTTCGTTACTTCAACGTCGCCGGTGCCGATCCCGAGGCAGAGGTGGGCGAGTTTCACCAGCCCGAAACGCATCTGATCCCGCTGATCCTTGATGCCATAGACGGAAAACGTGATGCGCTGACGATTTTCGGAACCGATTACGATACCGAGGATGGAACCTGCATTCGTGACTACGTCCATGTGATGGATTTGGTGGATGCCCATATTTTGGGACTGAAGTGGCTGGAACAATCAAAAGGCTGCGACGTGTTTAACCTTGGGACCGGTGCCGGATTTTCCGTGCGGGAAGTGATCGAGCAGGCGCAGGCCGTTACAGGCAAAGATGTCCCATTCGTCGAAGGCCAGCGTCGTCCGGGGGATTGCACAAAACTGGTCTCAGGCTCTGGCCGGGCCGAGGCTGATCTGGGATGGGCGCCTACACGCTCAAGCTTGGATCACATGATTGGTGACGCGTGGCGGTGGCATCAAACTGGACATTATGTGAAATAACACCGACTCTGCCTGCCAGAACGCGAACGGGGCGGGTCATCAGGCATGGACTGGTTGAAAAAGGCGGCACTAGCATACCGATTGCGTTGGAAGCGTCGACGCTTTTTGGCCCGCGCCGTGCGCAAGCGCCGCGAATTGCGCTGTGTAAGAAACCGCACGGATCAGATTACACCCGAAGCCATTCTTGGCTTTTGCACGATGCGCAATGAGATTTTGCGACTGCCCCATTTCCTGGATCATTACCGGCGCTTGGGGGTCGTGCATTTTCTGATCGTCGATAATGACAGCGATGATGGAACGCTTGAGTATCTTAAAAAGCAGCCGGATGTTTCACTTTGGCACACAAAAAACAGCTACAAGTCTTCGCGCTTTGGGGTTGATTGGCTGACATGGCTTCAAATGCGCTATGCCCATGGCCATTGGTGCCTGACGGTCGATGCCGATGAGATATTGGTTTACCCGCACCACGAAACCCGCCCCTTGCCTGCTCTGACAGGCTGGCTTGACCGCCGCGGGCGGCGGTCGATGGGAGCCTTGATGCTGGATATGTATCCGCAAGGCCCTGTGCAGGATCATCCTTACAGTGCAGGCGATGATCCTTTTCGTGCCTTGTGTTGGTTCGATGCCGGCAATTACGTGATCCAGAAAAAGCCGGATCTTGAGAACCTGTGGATTCAAGGCGGCCCACGGGCGAGATGTTTTTTTGCCGACAATCCGCGCCGGGCGCCAACGATGGGAAAAGTCCCGTTGGTGAAATGGCATTGGCGCTATGCCTATGTCAGCTCGACACATTCGTTGCTACCCAAGCGCTTGAACCACACCTATTGCGAAAACGGGGGCGAGGTCTTTTCGGGCATTTTGTTACACACGAAGTTTCTTGGGGTCATCGTCGATAAATCAGCCGAGGAAAAAAACCGGCAAGAGCACTTTGCCAACAGCGCCCTTTATGACGCATACTATGATCGCTTGATCGAAAATCCCAGCCTTTGGTCCGAAAGCTCAACAAAGTTAATCAGTTGGCGCCAATTAGAGGCTATGGGCCTGATGTCCAAAGAGGATTGGATTTAAAGTAATGTCGTGAAACGGTGTTGTGTTTTTGTATAGTATTGTTTTCTTTTGGGAAAAAGAATGTGTTAAGCGTCAGCCGGGTATACGTGGCTGTGTGTAAATGGGGCAAAGGGGCAAAGCGTGGGCTTGGTTCAATCATATCGTATGCGTCTGAAACGCAAGCGGGCCAAGGTCAGGGCGTGGCGCAAGCATTTCTCGCTGCGTTCCGTGTGCGACAGAACAAACAAAATAAAGTCCGGCGATATTTTGCTTTTTTCGACCTTCCGGGACGAATATGTACGGCTTCCTTACTTTATGGAATACTACCGCAATCTGGGCGTGTCGCATTTCATTATGGTGGACAACGACAGTCAGGATGGCGGGCGGGAATATTTGGCCGAGCAGCCGGATGTGTCTTTATGGACGACCAAGGCCAGCTACAAAAATGCGCGCTTTGGCGTCGATTGGCTTAATTGGCTACAGGCGAAATATGCCGATGGCCATTGGATCCTTGTGGTCGACCCGGATGAATTTTTTGTCTACCCGTTCTGCGATACGCGCCCGATCCGGGCCTTGACCGACTGGCTGGACGTGTCGCACCTGCGGTCATTCGGTGCGATGTTGCTGGATATGTATCCCAAGGGGCGCATGGATGCGGTGCACTATCGCCCGGGTCAAAACCCGATCGAAATTGCATCTTGGTTCGACCCTGGGAACTATGTGATCCAGAAAAATCACGCCTTCGGAAATCTATGGATACAAGGCGGGCCGCGGGCGCGGGTCTTTTTTGCGGACAAGCCCAAAAAGGCGCCTGCGCTGAACAAGGTGCCGCTGGTCAAATGGGATCGAAGGTATGCGTTTGTCAGTTCAACGCATATGTTGCTGCCGCGCGGTTTGAACCAGACTTACGACACCTTGGGCGGTGAGAAAGCCAGCGGTGTTTTGCTGCATGCCAAGTTTCTGGATACCTTCGCCAACAAGGCCGAGGAAGAGCTTGAGCGCAAACAGCATTACGCAGCCAGTGTCGAATATCAGTCGTATTACGACAACTTGCATGACAACCCAGACCTTTGGTGCAAATGGTCAGAAAAATATATAAACTGGCGCCAACTGGAAATCCTTGGGCTGATGTCCAAAGGAAACTGGGCTTGAGGGAAGGGTAGTCGCGGGTGAGTGTTGGTATCATCATGTTGGTGCACACGGCCTTTGATCGGGCCGAGCAGGTGGCACGCCATTGGGCGGCCGCTGGCTGTCCGTTGGTGATCCATGCTGATAAATCCGTCCCGCGTGATGCCTTTAATGCTTTCACCAAGGCGTTGTCCGATTTGCCGGATGTGCGCTACAGCAAACGCCACCGCTGCGAATGGGGCACGTGGGGGTTAGTGGCCGCCACCCAAGGCGCGGCTGATCTGATGCTGGACGAGTTTCCCGACGTTCGGCATGTCTATTTGGCGTCGGGCTCCTGCCTGCCGCTGCGTCCCGTGCAGGAATTGAAAGACTATCTCGCCGATAGGCCGAATACGGATTTCATCGAATCGGCTACAACAGCTGATGTGCCATGGACGGTTGGTGGTTTGGACCACGAGCGGTTTACCCTCCGGTTCCCATTCTCATGGCGCAAAAACAGATTCTTGTTTGACCGTTATGTCGCCCTTCAGCGCAGAATTGGCTACAAGCGGCACATTCCTAACGGCATCGTGCCACATATGGGCAGCCAATGGTGGTGCCTGACCCGGCAGACATTATCGGCGATCCTATCGGACCCGGACCGTGATATTTATGATCGGTATTTCAAACATGTCTGGATCCCGGACGAGAGTTATTTTCAAACCCTCGCGCGGCAGTATTCCCGGCAGATCGAAAGCCGTTCCCTAACGCTGTCGAAATTCGACTATCAAGGCAAGCCGCATATTTTCTACGATGACCATCTGCAATTGCTGCGCCGATCGGATTGTTTTGTCGCGCGCAAAATATGGCCGTTTGCCAACCGTCTTTATGATGCTTTCCTGACTGATGGTGCGGGGGCCATGAAACGGACCGAGCCAAACCCCGGCAAAATCGACCGTATATTCTCCAAAGCGGTCGAGCGTCGCACGCGCGGGCGACCCGGCCTTTATATGCAAAGCCGCTTTCCCGTTGAGGGCCGCGAAAACGGCCTGACCTGTTCGCAGTACTCTGTTTTCGAAGGATTCAGCGACCTTTTCGAGAACTTTGAACCTTGGCTGGCGCGGGTCACCGGAACGCGGGTGCATGGGCATTTGTTTGCCCCAGACCGCGCTGAATTTGCCGATGGGCAAACCGTTGTTAATGGCGCATTGAGCGATAGTGCCGCCCTGCGCGATTATAATCCGCGCGGATTTTTGACCAGCCTGATCTGGAATACGCGGGGTGAACGCCAGTGCTTTCAGGTCGGGCCGCGTGACACGATCAAAAAAATCGAATGGGATATCGCCAAAGATCCAAATGCACAGATTTCCGTGATCAGCGGGGCTTGGGCTGTGCCCTTGTTCAAATCGAACAGAAACTTTGCCGAAATCAGGCAAGAGGCGGCGCTGCTTCAGCAAGCAGAAAGCAAGCATCTTGAAGTTCTTAGGTCACAATGGGCCAAGGCACGTATCCGCATCTGGACGATGGCAGATTTTATCGAAGCCCCGATGGAGCCTTTGCAAACCATCATTGATGAAATCGGCCAACAGAATATGCGTGGTATCGCCGAGGTGCCGAAAATGGCCGAGTTGACTGGCTTTGGCCAATTCCTACAAAACCTGAAAAACCAAGGCATGCACCCCTATTTGATGGGTGATTTTCCGGTGGCGCATGGCCCGCACGAGCCGCAGAACAACAAACCAAAACCCTATTTGGTGAAGTAACCCAATATGTCAGATGCATTCGATTATTTTGTGGTGTTCGCTGAAATGCGCACCGGCTCGAATTTTCTTGAAAACAACCTGAATGTGTTCAGCAGCTTTGACTGCCATGGGGAAGTCTTCAATCCTTACTTCATTGGGTATCCGAACCGCACCGAAGTTTTGGGGATAACGCAAGCGATGCGTGATGCCGATCCGGCGCGCATGATCGAGGGGATCAAAACACAGTCCAACGGTCTTGGCGGGTTTCGGTTTTTCCACGACCATGATCGCAGGGTTTTGGATATCTGTCTGGATGATCCGCGCTGCGCCAAGATTATCCTGACCCGCAACCCAGTCGATAGCTATGTGTCATGGAAGATCGCCCAAGCGACCGGACAGTGGAAACTGACCAACGTCAAACGCCGCAAAGACAGCCGTATCAACTTTGATGGGCCCGAATTCGAAGCCCACGTATCGCAGCTACAAAAATTCCAGGTGTTTTTGTTGAATCGGCTGCAAATAACGGGCCAGACTGCATTTTACGTCGATTACGATGATCTACAGTCGGTCGACGTGATCAACGGCATGGCCAAATTTCTTGGCAGTGATGAACGGCTTGAAGCGCTTGATGCTTCGTTGAAAAAGCAAAACCCCAGCCCGCTTGAGGCCAAGGTGTCGAATTTCGATGAAATGGAACAGGCGCTTTCTGGTCTGGACCCGTTCAATTTATCACGGACCCCGAATTTTGAACCGCGTCGCGGCCCTGCCGTGCCAGCCTATGTGACATGCGCACATGCGCCGTTGCTGTATATGCCTGTGCGCTCGGGCCCCGAGGCCGAGGTGCGGCAGTGGATGGCGGCCCTTGACGAAGTGCCGGAAGACACGCTGCCAACACATTTGAACCAAAAAGGATTGCGCCAGTGGAAAAGGCGCAACAAAGGGCACCGCAGCTTTACGGTATTACGTCACCCCGCCGCGCGCGCGCATGATGCGTTTTGTGCAAAGATCCTATCGCAAGGCCCTGGTAGCTATGCCGATATCCGCAAGACGCTGCGCAATTTTCATAAACTTCCGATCCCGGGTGGCGATCTGGGCCCTGACTATGACCGGCGGGCGCATAGGGCTGCATTCATGGCCTTTCTAGAGTTTTTGCACCTGAATCTTGCGGGGCAAACCAACATTCGGATTGATTCGCATTGGGCGTCACAGTCCGCCGTGCTGCAAGGCATGGCGCAATTTTCCCTGCCGGATATTGTCATTCGCGAAGATGAGATGATCAGCCAATTGCCAAGCTTGGCCGCGAAAGTGGGATATCCCAAAGCGCCCAAGCCGTCGGTTGCGACGCCGCAAAGCCCATTTGACCTCAGCGATATCTACGACGATGAGATTGAGGCGTTGGTCAGCGACGTTTATCAGCGCGATTACATGATGTTCGGCTTCAAAGCGTGGCAATAACGGCAAGCGTCAGGCCGCTTGGGCGGCCTGTGCTTCGGTGACAATGGTATAAAGTGTCGCCGGATCGGTGTTCGACCGGAGTTTGGCGCATACCGCCGGATCACGCAGAGTGCGCGAGACCAAAGCCAGCGCTTTCAGATGTGCAACACCTGCGTCGCTTGGCGCAAACAGTGCAAATGCCAAATCAACAGGCTGTCGATCGACCGAATCGAAATCAATCGGTTTTTCCAGCAACACAAAAGCACCCACAACATCTGTCAGGCCGTCCAGCCTTGCGTGTGGCAATGCAACACCGTTGCCGACACCCGTCGGCCCAAGGCTTTCGCGTTCTTGCAGCGCTTCTACGGTGGCGGATTGGCTGACCCCATAGACCGAACTGGCAATGCCGCCCAGTTCGTGCATGAGCCGCTTCTTGCTCGACACAGCAGACAAGACGCGCACGGCCTCTGGCTTGAGGATGATAGACATATCCATGGGTACTCGATGCTCCGCCGGGCGCGACGCAATTGCGCCCGGCCCCGTGCCTGTTTATGGGTCAATCCAGCCGATATTGCCGTCGTCGCGACGATATACGACATTCAGACCTTTGTTGCCCTCGTTTCGGAAGACAAGAACAGGAGAACCGGCAAGCTCCATTTGCATAACCGCTTCACCGACTGACAAGGATGGAATGCGTGTTTCCATTTCCGCGACGATAATCGGCTGAAGGCTTTCCGGCTCCGAATCCTCATCTCCACTATCCGAAGCGAGGATATAAGAGGACGCACCGGAAAGTTCAACCGGCTGCGCGCGTTCACGATGATGGTCTTTCAGCCGACGCTTATAGCGCCGCAGCTGTTTTTCCATTTTTTCACAGCATTTGTCGAACGCCGAGTATATCTCGTGGGAATGCGCTTTGGCCTGAGCGGTCAAGCCTGTGGAAAGGTGAACAGTCGCTTCGCAAACGAACTCACTGGCGCTTTTGGAAAATATCACCAACGCATCTGTCGGGCGCTCTGCATATTTGGCAACCGCCGACCCAAGCTCTTCCTGAACATGCGTTTGCAGCGCGTCACCGATATCGATCTGCTTACCACTGATTTGATAGCGCATCTTAGCTCCTTTATTTAACGATCCGGTTGCGTGCAGCGCGTGCGATGGCGCTGCTTTCGCTTAGGCCCGAATACTGGAAAATGACAAATCATTGGCTTGTCCGAACCCCTGCCCGCAAAGCGGGTCCAACGGGCGAACGGAGACAGAAGCCTGGATTGTCATACCCCAATTGAGGCGGTTTCGCAGTCAATTGTCAACTGAGATCGCACTCATCCTGACGCTTTCGGCGGATGCTTACGAGATTCGGAAATTGTCACCCAGATAGACGCGGCGCACGTTTTCGTTTTCGACCACTTCGTCGGGCGTGCCCGACATCAAAACCTTACCATCGTGCAGAATATAAGCGCGATCAACGATTTCCAGCGTTTCGCGCACGTTGTGATCGGTGATCAAAACGCCGATGCCGCGCTTTTTCAAATCGGCCACCAGATGCCGGATATCCCCGACCGAGATCGGGTCAACGCCAGCAAAGGGCTCGTCCAACAAAAGATACTTTGGATGCGCGGCCAGGCACCGGGCAATCTCAACCCGGCGCCTTTCCCCACCTGACAGGGCCAAGGCAGGTGCACGGCGCAAATGTTCTATGGAAAACTCTGACAGCAACTCTTCCAGCCGTTCACGGCGTTTGTGGCGGTCGGGTTCGGCAATATCCAGAATGGCCAGAATGTTGTCTTCGACGGACAGACCGCGAAAAATCGACATTTCCTGCGGCAAATAGCCGATTCCCATTTTGGCACGCCGATACATCGGCAGGTTGGTGACCTCTTGCCCATCAATCAAAACATGGCCGCCTTCGGGATATACCAAGCCGGCCACCGCATAAAATGTCGTGGTTTTCCCCGAGCCGTTCGGCCCCAAAAGAGCAACAACTTCGCCCTGTTTCAGCGACAGCGACACGTCACGAATAACGACGCGCTTTTTGTAGCTTTTCCGCAGGCTGCGCACTTCTAGCCCGCTGCTTTCATGGGCAACGTGTAGATCGGGGCTGGGCATGTGCTTATTGATCCTCGGGTTGCAGGACGGTTTTGACACGCCCTGTCATCCGAGCCGTTCCCGCCCGGGTATCGACCAGCATCTTGTCCGAGGTCAGGGCCTGTGGACCCTGAACCAACAGCACATCGCCGCGTAATTCGATGATACCGCTGTCGATATTGTAATCGGCCTCACTGCCTTCTGCCGCATCCTGACCGCTGACGATGGTCACGCCTCCGCGGGCCTCAAGCCGTTGAATGCCGCTTTGATCGGCTTTGTAAACCACAAGCACACGCGGTGCGGACAGTCGCATTTCACCCTGACCAATCACCACGTTTCCTGTGAACACGGCGGTATTGTCGGTTTGATTGACGTCCAGTGTTTCCGCGGTGACTTCCACAGGTAAACTGCTGTCTTGTTGCGTATTGCCAAAGGCAACTTGCGATCCCTGCGCAAGGCTGGAAACAGGTGCACTTAGAAAAATAAGACAGGCAAACAGCCGGGCAGCAAAGGTCACAGTTGGTTAATCCCCTGAGTTCTGTGGGTGGTATATCAGCTTGACCCCGTCTGTGAAAAGCAAATGTGCGGCATCCGTGTCTTCATCATTGCGCAAGATCATGCGACCGGCTTGCAGATCACCCGGCGGGCCCGAGCCACGGACCGGGCCGGGCGTGTCGGTGTAAAGGACATCGAAGCGGGCATTCAGAACGTCAGTTTGAATATCAAACCCAGTGCTGGACAGGATCTGCACATCACCAACCAATTGTACGGTGAACGCAGTGCTGTCGACCTTGGCGGATTGTGATGTGATGTCGATCTCGCCGCCTGACTGCAGTTTAAGTGTCGCTTTGATCTGTTCGGCATGCACTTTGCTCATGTCGTTGTTGTTCGGCACGGCGGAACTGGCGCGAACTGTCACTTGATCGCCTTTGTCCGTCACCCCCGAGAAGGTCGGGTTTGATGCGCCTTGTTCTTGGGCACGTTTTTCGAGGTCGATTTGTGAAATCGGTATAGAGCGGGTCGGATCAACTGACCGCGACAGAAGGAAAAGTGTCGAGAGCAACCCAAGAGCGGCCAGGGGCAGGATGATTTTCATCCACGCCACGATTTTCGATTGAAGGTTGTTGTGCCTGCCCATGACTCAATGTGCAAAAATGTCGATTTCGGGCCAGCCAGCCAGATCGAGACGCGCCCGCATGGGCAGAAAATCGAAACAGGCCTGCGCCATTTCCACGCGGCCTTCCCGTGCGAGCATCCGATTCAGATCATCGCGCAGGCGATGCAGATACAATACGTCTGACGCGGCATAGTCCAGCTGTGCCTCGCTCAGATCAGGGGCCCCCCAATCGGACGATTGTTGCTGCTTTGAGATATCCACGCTTAGCAACTCTTGAAGCAGGTTTTTCAGACCGTGCCGATCCGTATAGGTGCGCACCAGTTTGCTGGCGATCTTGGTGCAGTAGACAGGCGCCGCCAAAGCGCCAAAGGCGTTGTACATCGCTGCAATATCGAAGCGCCCGAAATGGAAAAGTTTCAGGACGTCTGGATTTTCCAGCATCGCTTTGAGGTTTGGGGCGTCGGTCTGGCCTTTTTCGACCTGCACCAGATGGGCATTGCCGTCGCCCCCTGACATTTGGATCACGCAAAGCCGGTCGCGATGTGGATTCAGCCCCATCGTTTCACAGTCAATCGCCACGACTGGACCAAGGTCCAAGTCGGTGGGGAGGTCATTTTTGTAAAGAAAGTTTGCCATTTTCATTCCCTTCGTGGAGGGAATGGTGCCCAGGAGAGGACTCGAACCTCCACGTCCATACGGACACTAGCACCTGAAGCTAGCGCGTCTACCAATTCCGCCACCTGGGCAGGTGTCGTGAAGGGGCGTTTAGACTCGGTGCGTGACAGTGTCAATGTGGATTTTACCCGAAAACAGGCCGATCATAGCACCTTGTTCAAAATGCCTTTGAGGATTAGGAAGAGGGTGGATTTTTAGTTGGGAGGCCCACCTATGTCGAAACTCGTCACCATTTTCGGCGGATCGGGATTCGTCGGTCGTTACATCGCGCGTCGTTTGGCCAAAGAAGGCTGGCGTATTCGTGTTGCTGTGCGCCGTCCCAACGAAGCGATGCATGTAAAACCCTATGGCGCGGTTGGCCAAGTTGAGCCTGTGTTTTGCAACATTCGCGACGATAACAGTGTGCGTTCGGTGTTGCAGGGGGCCGATGCGGTGGTGAACTGCGTAGGCACGTTTGATCGCAACGGCAAAAACAATTTCGACGCGGTCCAGCACGAAGGTGCGGCGCGCATCGCGCAGTTGGCCGCCGAACAGGGCGCACAGCGGTTGGTGCAAATCTCGGCCATCGGTGCTGATTTGAACTCTGACAGCGTTTATGCCCAAACCAAAGCCAAGGGCGAAGCTGCGGTTCTGGACGCCTTTCCACAGGCCGTGATCCTGCGCCCGTCGGTGATTTTCGGGCACGAGGACGCGTTCTTTAACCGGTTCGCAGGAATGACGCGGTTCAGTCCGGTCCTTCCGGTGGTCGGCGCTGAGACCAAGTTTCAGCCGGTTTATGTGGATGATGTGGCGCAAGCCGCTGTCAAAGGTGTCAACGGCGAAGCTGCACCGGGCATCTACGAGCTTGGCGGCCCGGACGTGAACACATTCCGAGAGCTGATGCAACAAATGCTGGGCGTGATCCGCCGCCGCCGTTTGATTGCAAACATCCCGTTTGGAATCGCGGCAATCATGGCGGCTGCCATGGAATTGGTTCAGACTGTTACGCTCAAGCTGGTGCCACCCCAGATCACCCGTGATCAAGTGCGCAGTCTGAGGGTCGACAATGTGGTGTCTGACGGCGCCAAAGGCTTTGCCGATTTGGGAATCGAGCCTGTTGCGATGGAGGCTATCTTGCCCGACTACCTGTGGCGCTTCCGGCCCGCTGGTCAGTACGAAGCGATCAAGGAATCGGCCTCGAATATGCGCGCTAATTAAGTATAGGCGATCCCCAGCAGGATCAGCCCAAGCACGACCCGATAGATTACATAGGGCGTGAAACTGACGCTGTTAAGCAGTTTCATCATGGCGCTTAGCGCAATGAGTGCGGATACAAACGCCAATACGGCTGCGATGAACCCATCGCGCAGCACGGCCATATTCGCCGTAATGACCGATTCAACCCCAAGCAGCACACCGCTTGCGAAGATCGTCGGGATGGACATCAGCATTGATATCTTGGCAGCGTCGTGCCGCGAATAGCCCAAAAAGCGTGCGCCAGTGATGGTGATGCCTGATCGTGATGTGCCGGGTATCAGCGCCACGGCCTGCCATACGCCCATCACCATCGCGTCTTGAAAGTTCCATTGGGAATCTTCTTTTGTGCGCGGGCCGGTCTGATCGGCCCAATACAGAACCACTCCAAAAATCAACATGGCCCATCCGATCACCTCGATCGACCGCATTTCAGCATCCAGCCCCGTCAGATGTAGAATCAGGCCGAAGGCGACCACTGGAATTGATGCAATCAAAAGTAACATGGCAAGGCAGGCGCCTTGGGTATCGGCACGCCCGATGATCAGGCGCGGTAGACCGACAATAGCCTGCCTGACGTCGCACCAGAAATATAAAACCACCGCAAACAAGGTGCCGACATGCACGGCAACGTCGATCACTTGCCCCTGATCCTCAAGCCCGGTGAGCCCCGGTAAAAGAATCAGATGGCCAGATGACGAGACGGGCAGAAATTCGGTTATGCCTTGAATAACAGCAACGAGAAACAAGTGAAGCAACGGCATCGGCCATGTCCTGCTAATAGAGATAGGTAAGCTATAAATCACCAAGAATTTAGGGAAACCCATGATTTGGGTCCGAATCGGAATTAAAATTTCCCTGATTGGAGGTATAGGCAGGCATTTCGGTGGAAATATTTTTACAATAGGTCAGCTTATGTGACTTTTCTTTGGATTGGCAATCCAGTAGAGAGTTCCGGTGCAAGATAATTCCGGAGGCCATGCCGTGGCAAAGCAACCGATGCTGAAATTCACATCCGTCCAGCGGGACATGCCTGAAAAGCGGGCAGCAGAGACGCGTCGTGAGGATTTTCACGAGATTTACGCCGAGTATGCAGAGGCAAAAGCCGAAGAGCAGGCAAGCCGGTGCAGCCAATGTGGCGTGCCGTATTGCCAATCGCATTGCCCGTTGCACAACAACATTCCCGATTGGCTGCGGCTGACGGCAGAGGGACGTTTGCAGGAGGCGTATCAGGTTAGCCAAGCGACCAATACATTTCCTGAAATCTGTGGTCGGATCTGCCCTCAAGACCGTTTGTGCGAAGGCAATTGCGTGATCGAACAGTCGGGCCACGGCACCGTGACCATTGGCGCGGTCGAGAAATATATCACCGACACCGCATGGGACGAAGGCTGGGTTCAGCCGGTGAAGCCCGCGCAGGAACGTCCTGAATCGGTTGGCATCATTGGCGCGGGCCCCGGCGGTTTGGCCGCAGCCGACGTGCTGCGGCGCGCAGGTGTGCAGGTGACCGTCTATGACCGCTATGATCGCGGCGGCGGGTTGATGACCTATGGCATCCCCGGCTTCAAGCTGGAAAAGGATGTCGTGATGCGCCGGATCGACCAACTGGAGCAGGGCGGGGTCGCGTTTGTCCTGAACTGCGATGTTGGCAAGGACATCACGTTTGAGGACATCCGTGACAAACATAATGCGGTCCTGATCGCGACCGGCGTTTACAAAAGCCGCGATCTGCCAGGCCCGGGTGCGGGCGCAAGTGGAATCGTGCGGGCGATTGATTACCTGACGGCCAGCAATCGGTTGTGCTTTGGCGATACGGTCGCAGAATTTGAAAACGGCGAGTTGAACGCCGAGGGCAAGCAGGTTGTGGTGATCGGTGGCGGTGATACCGCTATGGATTGTGTCCGCACGGCGATCCGGCAGGGGGCCAAATCGGTCAAGTGCCTGTATCGTCGTGACCGAGACAACATGCCCGGCAGTCAGCGAGAAGTGCAAAACGCCGAAGAAGAAGGCGTTGTCTTTGAATGGCTCAGCGCGCCCCAAGGTTTTGCGGGTGATCCTGTCAGCGCGGTCAAAGTGCAAAAAATGCGCCTTGGTCAGCCAGATGTAACTGGGCGCCAAAGCCCCGAACCCATTGAAGGTGCCGAGCATGACGAGCCTGCCGATCTGGTGATCAAGGCGCTGGGCTTTGAGCCGGAAGATCTGCCGACCCTATGGGACCAGCCGGACTTGGAAGTCACGCGTTGGGGCACCA
>Ga0102928_1000590_pt1 | contig 23437 bp, 32 predicted proteins | sample SalPonR1_B_D1_MG_FD_78504 | JGI IMG/M metagenome (GOLD analysis project Ga0102928, IMG submission 78504) | Salt pond soil microbial communities from South San Francisco under conditions of wetland restoration - Salt Pond MetaG R1_B_D1_MG | ecosystem: Environmental > Aquatic > Marine > Intertidal...
GTCGCCGACCGGGCGACGATTCTCGAACGGGGGGCCGATGCGTGGACGGGGACGGTCGGCGAAATCGGCCCGGACGTCACCGCGCGCTACCTCGGGGTCTGAGCGGACAGGCGCGTAGAAACAGTTGGCCGGATGCCGCTTTCCTCAGCACTTTCGGAGGCATATGGTGTCCGAGGTCGGACGCGCCGCCTATCCCCTCACCAGGTCTGCGAACGCCCGGACGCTTTCGGCAGTCGCCGACCAGTCGGTGACGAGCCGCGCGGTCAGCGCCTCGTCCTCCGGCCCGCTGTCGAGCGAGCCCGACCACAGGTAGTATTCCGCGCCCGCCTCGTGCAGCCGCCGGTGCCCGGCCCGCTCCCAGTCCGCGAAGATGATGTTCGCCTGCGGCTCATGATGGAAGGCCGTCCCCGGCGCCTGTTTCAGCCCCCGCGTGAGATCGGCGCAGGCGCTGTTGGCTTGCGCGGCCATCCCGAGCCAGAGATCGTCCGCCAGATAAGCCTCCATCTGCGCCGCGAGGTAGCGGTGCTTGGAGAACAGGTGCGCCCCCCGCTTTCGCCGGAGCTCGAACTCCCGCGCCGTCCCGCCGTCGAAGATCACCGCCGCCTCGACGCCCAGAAGCCCGTTCTTCGTTCCTCCGAAACTGACCGCGTCGACGCCTGCCTTCCATGTCATCTCGGCCGGTGAACAGCCGAGAGAGACCAGCGCGTTGGCGAATCGCGCGCCGTCCATGTGGAGCTTCAGTCCGAACCGGTTCGTGATCGCCCCGATCTCGCGAAGCTCGTCCAGCGAATAGACCGTGCCCTTCTCGGTCGCCTGGGTGATCGAGACCGGCCCCCGCTGCGGCCCGTGGACGCCCCGGCTCTCCTCGGCCTCGATCGCGCGCACCAGATCCTCTGTTCCGACCTTGGCGTCCGTCCCGCCCACGAGCGTCAGTTTCGCCCCGCCCGAGTAGAACTCGGGCGCGTTGCACTCGTCCTCGTTGATATGCGCGTGCGGCGCGCAGAAGATCGTCTCCCAGGGGTTCGACAGGGTCGCGAGGATCAGCGAGTTCGCCGCCGTCCCTGTCGCCACCAGATGCACCGCCGCCTCCGGCGCTTCGAAGACCTCGCGGATGCGATCCGCCACGGCGAGCGACAGCGCGTCGTTCCCGTAGGGCATCGCATAGCCCTCGTTCGCGCGGGCGAGCGCCTCGAGCACCTTTGGGTGGACCGGTCCGGTGTTGTCGGAGGCGAAATGCATCAGCTCAGATCCTCGATGATGTGGTCTTCCCAGTCTTCCAGCGGCACCTCGAACTCGGGCACCGTCCAGCCACGCACCGAGATGCCAGCCTCGTGCACGCTGTCGGAGCGGCCCGAGATCAGCGGGTGCCAGTCCTGCAGCGGCTTGCCTTCCCACAAGAGGCGGTAGGCGCAGGTACGCGGCATCCAGTAGGCGATGTCGGCGATGTTGCCCGGTGTCAGCACGACGCATTCCGGGACGAGGGTCTTGCGGATCGCGTAGTTCCCGCAGCGGCAGCTTTCCCCGTCGAGGAGCCGGCAGGCGACGCGGGTGAAGTCCACCTCCGCGGTGTCCACGTCCTCGAGCTTGTTGAGACAGCATTTGCCGCAGCCGTCGCACAGCGCCTCCCACTCCCGCGGGGTGAGGTTCTTCAGAGGCACGCGCTCCCAGAAGCGGTCGCGGAGGCCTTGGCGGTCGATCGGATCGGTCATCGGCGGGACCCTAGCGATCTGACCGGCGAGGGGAAGGGGGTTGTGGCGCAAGAGCGTCACGGCAGAGGCTTCGTGCGCCTCTTTCCATTTGACCGCGCCTCGGCCTAGTCTTTCCAATGCGCGTTTTCATTCTGACGGCACTGGTCATGGCAGCCTTCGCGGCCAACTCGCTCCTCAACCGCGCTGCGGTCGGCGGCGACCAGATCGGCGCGCTGTCTTTCGCCCTTGTCCGTACGGCTTCAGGCGCCCTCGCGCTTTGCGCCATTGTCGCAGCACGACGTCGCTTCGAATGGCCATCCGGAAACGCGCTTGCCGTTGGAGCGTTGTCCCTTTCGACTTACATGATCGGATTTTCGCTGGCCTACCGCGAACTCGATGCGGGAGCAGGCGCCTTGATCCTGTTCGGTGGCGTGCAGCTCACAATGTTCGCGGGCGCCCTCGCCGGAGGTGAGCGCCCGCAGGTCCGGCGCTGGACCGGGACGGCGCTCGCTCTTGCGGGGCTTGCATGGATGGTCTGGCCGGCGAGCGGTGCCGAAATCCAGCCTGTGCATGCGGGTCTGATGGGCCTCGCTGCCGCGGGGTGGGGAATCTACTCGCTGAATGGCCGCAGAACCGGCGATCCGCTTTCCGCGACAACGGCGAACTTCGTGCTCGGGGCGCCACTCTGCGCTATCGCCGTCCTGCTGAGTCCCCCCGGGTCTGAAGTAAACATGACGGCCTATGGAGCGGTTCTCGCGGTCATATCGGGTGCAGTGATGTCTGCGCTCGGATATGCTCTTTGGTACGTGCTCCTGCCGCAGATCGCAGCGAGCGCTGCCGCGGTCTCGCAGCTCACCGTGCCGGTCATCGCTCTCGCCGGCGGCGCGGTGCTTCTGGGCGAGATTCCAGACATCACGACCGTTGCGTCGGCAGGGCTGGTTCTCGGTGGCGTCGCGCTTGGCACGATCGGCTTGCGGGCTTCGGGCACGGCGCCCCCTCACCGCACGAGCGGCTCCAGGGGGTCGTAGCCGATCCCGCCACCGCCCCAGGCGGCGTCGGCCAGGCTGTCGGGCTTGTGGCGAAGGCCAGCCAGTTCTTCGCGCGTCACGAACCGGCGGCGGCTCACGATGCCCTCGGGGTCGGTCCAGCCCTCCGTCAGGTCTCCGGCCAGGATCTCGCAGCGGAAGTAGACATCGACCTGATGGAACCCGCTCTCGGGGTCGTGGAACTCGTTGACGAGGCAGGGCGGGCCGACGCGCACGGTGAGGCCGGTTTCCTCGTGGACTTCGCGGGCCAGATTTTCCGGCAGAGATCGCCCCGGTTCCGCCCCGCCACCCGGCGCGCACCACAGATCGCTCTCGTCGCCGGGGTAGGCGTTGACGATCAGGAGCCGGTCGTCGCGCAGGACGATCCCGCGCACTGCGACCCGAACGCGGGCCGTCACGCGGGCCCCGTGATCCGGTTCACGTGCCCCATCTTCCGGCCTTCGCGCGCCTCTTCCTTGCCGTAGAGGTGGATCGCCGCCGCCGTCGCCGCGATCTCCGGCACCTTTAGCACGTCGTCGCCGATCAGGTTCTCCATGACGACGTTCGAATGCCGCCGCCCGTCGCCCAGCGGCCAGCCGGCGATGGCGCGGATGTGCTGCTCGAACTGGTCGGTGACGCAGCCGGTCTGCGTCCAGTGGCCCGAGTTGTGGACGCGCGGCGCGAATTCGTTGACGACGAGACCCCCCGGCGTCACGAAAAGCTCCACGCCCATCACGCCCACGTAGTCGAGCGCATTGAGGATGCGCGCGGCGATCAGCACCGCGTCCGAGCGCTGTGCCGGTGTAATCCCGGCCGGAATCGTCGTCGTCCGCAGGATGCCGCCCTGGTGGACGTTTTCGCCGGGATCGTAGCACGCGACGGATCCGTCCAGCCCGCGCGCCGCGATCACCGAGACCTCGCGGGCGAAGGTCACGACCCCTTCGAGGATCGCCGGCGCGCCCTTGAGCGCCGACAGGGCCTGTTGGGCCTCGCCGGGAACCGCGATCCGCACCTGACCCTTGCCGTCATAGCCGAAGCGGCGCGTCTTGAGGATCGCGGGCGCGCCGATGCGGGCGAGCGCCGCCGCCAGGTCTTCATCGGTGCCGATCGTCGCGTAGGGCGCGGTCGCGAGGCCGATACCGGTGAGGAATTCCTTCTCCGACAGCCGGTCCTGGCTCACAGCGAGCGCCCGGCGGGCCGGGCGGATCGGCACCTGCGCCTCGATCCGGTCGAGCGCGGATGTCGGCACGTTCTCGAATTCGTAGGTGACGACATCGACCGACCGCGCAAAGGCGTCGAGCGCGCCCGTGTCCTCGTAGGGCGCCGTCGTCGTGGCCCATGCGACATGGGCGGCCGGCGGGTTCGCGCCGGGGTCGAAGACGTGGCAGCGGATCCCCAGCCGCGCGGCGGCGACCGACAGCATCCGGCCCAGCTGCCCGCCGCCGAGAATGCCGATGACCGCGCCGGGCTGGAGCCGGTCAGCCATCCTGCGGCTCCTCGGGTATGCTGTCCGACAGCGCGGTCCGCCACGCCTCGAGCCGCCCCGCCAGTGCCGTGTCCGAAAGTGCGAGGATCTCCGCGGCGATGAGCCCCGCATTGGCCGCGCCGGCGCCGCCGATCGCCATGGTGGCGACCGGAAAGCCGCGCGGCATCTGCACGATGGAGTAGAGGCTGTCGACGCCCTTCAACGTTCGCGTCTCGATCGGTACGCCGATCACCGGGAGCCGCGTCTTGGACGCCATCATTCCCGGCAGATGCGCCGCGCCGCCCGCGCCCGCGACAATGACCTTCAGCCCCCGGTCCACCGCCGTCCTGCCGTAGTCCCAAAGCCGGTCCGGCGTCCTGTGGGCGGAGACGATCTTCGCCTCGTAGGCCACCTCCAGTTCGTCCAGGATCGCCGCCGTCTCCCTCAGCGTCGGCCAGTCCGACTGGCTTCCCATGATGATGCCGACCAACGCGCCCATGCCGCTCTCCGTGCCGCAGAGCGCGCACTATAGCCGCGCGATCGCCTCACGCAATGATGTCGGGAAGAAGCCGGTCCTCGATCTGGGAGATGCGGTCTTTGAGCAGCAGCTTCTGCTTCTTTAACCGCCTCAGCATCAGCTGGTCGGCGGTTCCCTTGTGCTCGAGCGCGTGGATGGCTTCGTCGAGATCCCGATGCTCACGGCGAAACTCCTCGAGTTCGACCCGAAGAACGTCCTCCGTCTTCATCTCCATGTTCATTGACCAAATCCGACTCACGCAGGGCGAATTCCCGCAAGTTACCTGCTTTTGCGCCTCTTGCAAAAGAATCCGGCACTTGCGGTCAGCCGGAGACACCCCATATTTCGAGGGTGGTCGCCGGAACGGGGCCGCACCTGACGGTCGCTTGTTCAAGGACGTGTCGATGACAAAACTGGCTCTGGGGTCGCACCCCTTTCTTCTTGGGTTCGAGCAGCTCGAAAGGCTTGTCGAACGCACCGCGAAGTCTGACAGCGCGGGGTACCCACCCTACAACATCGAGCAGACGAGCGAAACGGGTTACCGCATCACGCTCGCCGTGGCGGGGTTCTCGGAGAAGGATCTCTCGATCGTTCTCGAGGATAACCAGCTTGTTGTCCGCGGCCGGCAGATCGACGAACCGGAGGGCCGCGTCTTTCTCCACCGCGGCATCGCCGCGCGCCAGTTCCAGCGCAGCTTCGTGCTCGCCGACGGCGTGGAGGTCAGCGGCGCGACAATGGAAAACGGGCTTCTCCATGTCGACCTCGCACGGGCGAAGCCCGAAACGGTCGTCAGGACAATCGAAATCAGGAAGGGGTAGGAGGCAGAGATGAACGAGAGATACGATTTCGGGCAGGACGAAGAGAACCAGATCGTCTACGTCCGCCCTGTCGCGGTCGCCGAGCTCCCCGAAGAGGTCCGGGAGCAGGCCACAGGCCTCGACACGCTCTACGCGGTCCACAGCTCCGATGGCGAACGGCTTGCCATCGTGAAGGACCGGGCGCTCGCCTTCATGCTGGCGCGAGAGAACGACCTCGCACCGGTCAGCGTGCACTGACGGATTTCCGGCCCCGCCCGACCGGCGGGGCCGCAGGAATCAGGCCTTTACCAAGCCCATCTGCTCAAGCTTCAGCAGAACCTGATGGGCGCAATGATCGACCTCGACGTTTTCGGTGTCGAGCCGGAGTTCCGGCGCCTCGGGCGCGTCGTAGGGGTCCGATATTCCGGTGAATTCCTTGATCTTCCCCTCGCGGGCGAGCTTGTAGAGACCCTTTCGGTCGCGCCGCTCGCATTCCTCGAGGCTCGTCGCCACGTGGACCTCTACGAAGGCGCCGTACTGCTCGATCATCTCGCGCACCGCGCGTCGGGTCGTCGCGTAAGGCGCGATCGGCGCGCAGATGGCGATGCCGCCGTTCTTGGCGATTTCCGAGGCCACGAAGCCGATCCGCTGGATGTTGAGGTCGCGGTGTTCCTTCGAGAAGCCGAGTTCCGAGGACAGGTGCTTGCGCACCACGTCGCCGTCGAGAAGCGTCACCGGCCGCCCGCCCATCTCCATCAGCTTGACCATCAGCGCGTTCGCGACTGTCGACTTGCCCGATCCGGAGAGGCCGGTGAAGAAAACGGTGAAGCCCTGCCGGTGCCGCGCGGGCTTGGTCCGTCGCAATTCCGTCACGACGGCGGGGAACGAGAACCATTCGGGGATCTCGAGCCCTTCCTGCAGGCGGCGGCGCAGTTCCGTCCCCGAAATGTCGAGGACGGTCGAGCCTTTCGGAACCTCGTCGACGGGATAGTATTGCGCCTTCTCCTGAACGAAGACCATCTGCTTGAAGTCGACCATCTCGATGCCGATTTCCTCGGCGTGCGTCTTGAAGAGTTCCTGCGCGTCGTAGGGGCCGTAGAAATCCTCGCCCTTCGAATTCTTGCCCGGCCCGGCATGGTCGCGCCCGACGATCATGTGGGTGCAGCCGTGGTTGCGCCGGATGAGCCCGTGCCAGACCGCCTCGCGCGGCCCGCCCATCCGCATCGCGAGGTTGAGCAGGCTCATCGTCGTCGTGGCGGCGGGATAGTGGTCGAGCACCGCCTCGTAGCAGCGCACCCGTGTGAAATGGTCGATGTCGCCCGGCTTCGTCAGGCCGACGACGGGATGGATCAGCAGGTTCGCCTGCGCCTCCTTCGCCGCGCGGAACGTCAGCTCCTGGTGGGCGCGATGGAGCGGATTGCGCGTCTGGAATGCCACCACCCGCCGCCAGCCGACCTTGCGGAAGTAGGCGCGCAATTCGTTCGGCGTGTCGCGGCGCGCCTTGAAGTCGTAGTGCACGGGCGGCTGGATGCCGGTGATCGGCCCGCCGAGATAGACCGGCCCGGCCTTGTGGTGGAGGTGATTGACCGCCGGATGCGCGAGGTCGTCCGCGCCGAAGACCCTCGCGGCCTCGCGATGCTTGTCCGGCGTCCACTTGTCGGTGACCGACATGATCGCGAGGATCACCCCCTCGGGATCGCGCAGCGCGATGTCCTGCCCCGGCTCCACCTTGCCCGCGAAACCCTCGGTCACGTCGAGCGTCACCGGCACCGGCCAGAGCGCGCCCGATGCGAGCCGCATCTCGTCGACCACGCGATTGTAATCGGCTTCCGTCAGGAACCCCTTCAAGGGGTGAAACCCGCCATTCATCAGAAGCTCCAGATCGCAGACCTGGCGCGGCGTCAGATCCCAAGAGGCCAGTTCGCCCGCTTCGACCTTCAGTTTCTGGGCGCTGTCGTAGGAGACGTAGAGCTCGGGGATCGGAACGAGATTGGGAAGTTGCATGGGTACACACGGCTTGCGCCGCCGGGTCGTCCGGCCGCTCTTTCGGCGCCTGCTAAACGTGACTATGCGCGAACTTCAACCCAAGCCGGGGCTGTCGCGGGAAAACGGGCGATCCCCCGCGACTTCGGCGCCACGGCGGGTCGGCGACGCCGCGATTGTGCCCGATCCCGAAACCCGGTCTATTCGGCCGCGTCCGACGGAACCTCGGCACCGTAGCCCAGCGGCTCGGACACGTCCTTGCCCTCGTCCTCGCCGATCTCGGCGAGGAACCGCTCGGCTTCCAGTGCCGCCATGCAGCCCATGCCCGCACTCGTCACAGCCTGGCGGTAGACGTGATCGGTGATGTCGCCCGCCGCGAAGACGCCGGGGATCGAGGTGGCGGTCGAATCGGGCTTCGTGACCACGTAGCCGCCGTGATGGGTCTCGAGCTGGTCGATCACCAGTTCCGACGCGGGCGCGTGGCCGATGGCGACGAAGAAGCCGTTGCACGGGATCTCGGTGACCTCGCCGGTCTTGACGTTCTTCGCCCGGACGCCCTCGACGCCGCGCGGATCCTCGGAGCCCACGACCTCCTCGACCGCGTGGTCCCAGAGAAGCTCGACCTTCGGGTTCTTGAACAGGCGGTGCTGAAGGATCTTCTCCGCCCGCAACTCGTCCCGGCGGTGGATCAGCGTGACCTTGGACGCGAAGTTCGTCAGGAACAGCGCCTCCTCGACGGCCGTGTTGCCGCCGCCGATCACCACGACATCCTGACCCCGGTAGAAGAACCCGTCGCAGGTCGCGCAGGCCGAGACGCCGAAGCCCTTGAAATGCTCTTCCGACGGCAGGCCCATCCACTTCGCCTGCGCCCCCGTCGCCAGGATCAGCGTGTCTGCTGTATAGACCGTCCCGCCATCGCCATGCGCCGTGAAAGGGCGTTTCGACAGGTCCAGCTTCGCGATGTGGTCCGAGATGATTTCGGTTCCGACGGACCGCGCGTGCTCTTCCATCCGCACCATGAGGTCGGGGCCCTGCACCTCGGTGTCGCCCGGCCAGTTCTCGACCTCGGTGGTGATTGTCAGCTGGCCGCCGGGCTGTATGCCCTGGATCAGCACGGGTTCCAGCATCGCGCGGCTGGCGTAGACGGCTGCGGTGTAGCCCGCGGGGCCGGACCCGATGATCAGCACCTTCGCGTGTTTCGTTTCGGACATTGCAGGACCCTCGCATTCATCTTTCACCGCGCATATAACGACGCGCGGCGACTCGGGAAACCCCTGCGCACCGTCTGCCGCAGCCATCGCCCGGAGCCGATGATCCCGATAACGAAGTTGCGCAATTGCGAAACTTTATTGCGCACTTCGCCTGGCCGACGTAAAGATTGCAAAAATCTCCACAGGGGAGCGGCGATGCCCGGCACCAAGCTCGATCCGATCGACAGAAAGATTCTGGCCGAACTCCAGGCCGATGGACGCATGACGAACGTCGAGTTGGCAAAGCGCGTCGGAATCTCCGCACCGCCCTGCCTGCGCCGGGTGCGGACGCTGGAAGAGGCGGGCTACATCCGTGGCTATCACGCCGATGTCGATCCCCGGCTCCTCGGCTTCGAGGTGCAGGTCTTCGCGATGGTCGGACTTCAGAGCCAGGCGGAGGCCGATCTGACGGCTTTCGAGACCCGCTGCCACGGCTGGCCGCTCGTCCGCGAGTGCCACATGCTGAACGGCGAGGTCGACTTCATCCTGAAGTGCGTCGCGCCGGATCTGTCGACCTTCCAGAGCTTCCTGACCGAGCAGCTCACCGCCGCTCCGAACGTCATCAGCGTGAAGACGTCTTTGGTGATCCGCGGCGCCAAGGACGATCCGGGCGTGCCGTTCGACGTTCTCGAGGACCGTCTCGCCCGGACCGCCTGACGGTCAGTTGATGCCGTCGCTCCGGTGGTCGAAGCGTGGCCAGAGCATCCGGCCGAAATCGCCGAGCGAGGTCTTGTGCGGAAACAGCGCCATGAACTGCGCGCGCATCTCGTCCGACAGGCTGTAGGTCGCATCGGGGCCGGGATGGAAGCTTTCCACCTCGAGCCCGTTGGCGAAGATGATCTGATGCGCGTCGAAGCTCAGATGATAGACCCGCATCGCGGAGACGGGATTGATCTCGACGACGTGCTCGCCGTCGGCCCGCATCGTCACCGGCGCCAGCGCGGCATCGGTGCCGAGCGACCGGCAGACGTCGGGCGACCGGTCGAGCAGCCGGGCGCTCGGGCCGAGCGTCACGTCGCTCGCCGGGCGGGCGGGGCCAAAGCTGTCGGACACGATCCGGTAGAGCTTGTCGGGGAGCTGACCGCCGCGGTTCGGCGCGCCGGGAACGATGGTGATCGACCCGATCCACCGCAGCTTCGCGGGTCCCGACATCGCGGTGTCGACCATCATGCCGGGCTCGAGATCCTCGACGGCGACCGGACCTTCGGTGGTCGAGATCAGCGCGCCATGCGAGAAGGCGCTGAAGCCGGCTTCGAAGATCGGCATGGCCGGAGCGACCCGGACGAAATCCTCAACCGCGCCGGCATCGTCGATCCAGCGCACTTCGTAGCGCCGTGTATAGGGCACCTGCTTGACCGGAACCGACGGGCGGCGGTCCTTCCGGGCGGTCCATTGCTGGCTGATCTGGGATTGGGGACGGCCGAGATAGCCGAGAACCGGGCGGGGGGCATTCATGAATGCGCGACCTCTTACTGGGCCACGGCAGCCTCGGCCCCCACCGAGTTTACTGGCTGCGCAGCGGTTACTGGTTACAACGTTCGGGAAGATGCCGCAGTTCTTGGGCAATTGTCAAAAATTCGGATCGATTCGTCCGAAGCGCCTTAGCAATCCGCTAACTATGCCGGGCTTTGTTTCGGGCAGGCGGACGGTGCCTCGGAACCACCGCGTCCGCGCCCCGAATCGGAAAAGGCGGCCCCATTTCGAGGCCGCCTTTCCGTCTGCCGTCGATCAGGTCAGGACCACGACGCGCGGGCGCTCCGGCTCCAGGGGAGAGGTGCCCTTGTCCGGCCTGCGGTGGCGAGGACCGATTTCAACCACCTGCGTCGCGTCTTCATCTTGTGCTCCGGTCCCTGTCCGATCTGCCGTCGCGCGGCCCGAGGGAGAACCGCGCAAGACCGAAGCTGACCCGGTGATGCGGCCTCATTCGGGCCCAATTCGGGCATTTTCGACACAATGTCCGGATTTCTGACCGATTACAGCTCGAACGGAAACGTCACAACCGGATCGCCGAGATCAGCCGTCCATAGTCCGCTTCCCGTTGGTGCACGCTGCGGCGGTAGGAGAAGAACCGGGCGGAATCGGCGTAGGTGCAGTGGCGCGTCCAGAGCGCCTCGCCGATCCCCGCCTCGCGCAGCCGGTGCAGGCCGTAGGCCGGCAGGTCGAAATGGGCACGGTCACCTTCGCCGGCCGCGAAGAACCGGGCATTTTCCCGATCCTCGTCGACGAACCTCTCGACGAATTCCGGTCCGACCTCGTAGGCGCCCTGGCTGATCGTCGGCCCGATCACCGCGATCGTGCGCTCCCTGTCGGCGCCAAGCGCCTCCATCGCCTCCAGCGTCGCCTCGAGCACACCGTCGAGCGCGCCCTTCCATCCGGCGTGCGCCGCCGCCACGACACCTGCCGCCGCATCGGCGAAAAGGACAGGCTGGCAATCCGCCGTCAGCACGGCGAGCGCCAGACCCGGCGTCGCCGTCACCATCGCATCGGCGCGCGGCGCAGTCTCGGGCGGGGAGGTCAGGGCGACGACATCGGGTGAATGCACCTGATTTATCGTGACGAGGCGTTCGGGCCTGACGCCCATCGCCTCGGCCACGCGGGCCCGATTGATCCGCACGATATCCGACTGGTCCGACGACCCCACCCCGCAGTTCAGTCCGCCGAACACGCCCGAGGAGGCCCCGCCCTTGCGGGTGAAGAAGCCGTGCCGGAGGGGGCGCAGCGCCGCCGAAGTGATGATTTCAAGCGTCATGGGTGAGCCCTGGTGGGGCTGGCTCTCCCCTCTTGTGGATCCCGAGTCCCTTGAAGAGGTCGCCCATTTCGTCGGGGTGGGTCAAGCGCCGATGCTGACCGGCGACGGCACCGGTGTCCCCCGATCGGGCCAGCGCCTGCGCCCGGGCCGTGATCCCGAGGCGTTCCAGAAACACACCCTGCGGGATCATCGCGGTGGCGGCAGCGCCGGCGTCTCGCGCAGCGCTGGCGATCGCCTCGAAATCCACATGCGCCGTCAGGTCCGCGGTGCCGGGCGCGTCGAGCGGGTCCACCTTCTCGTGCCCGCGCACGGCCTGGAAGGTGTCGCCGGTCCCGCGCCAGTCTCCGTAGTCAAGGATCAGCGCCACGCCGCCGGCATCCGCAACTCTCCGGCCGATCTCTCCGGCGAGCGCACCCGCCGCCGCGCAGGTCTCCACCAGAGCGCCTTCGACCGTCTCGGCCGTCCGGTCCGCCAGAGCGGCGAGCGGGGCAGGGGCGGTGCGGCCGAAGGCCAGACGCTCCCCATCTGTCCCCACGACCCGCTCCGACCAGCCGTCGCCTTGGCGCAGGAACTGCCGCACCGGCAGCGCGTCGAAGAACTCGTTCGCCACGAGAAACACGGGGGCGCCGGGCAGGTCTTCCACCCGGTCGTGCCAGACCGGGCCGGCTCCAGATAGCGCCTCGGCCTGTCGCGCCCGAAGCGCGGGCGAGACCTCGACCAGATGTAGCTCCTTCGCGGCGTGAAATCCCGGCACACGCGCCGTCGCGCGCAGGATGTCGGCCATCAGCGTGCCGCGTCCGGGTCCAAGCTCGGCCAGCACGAAGGGGGCGGGCGCCCCGCGGTCGAGCCAGGACTGCGCGAGGCAGAGGCCGATCACCTCGCCGAACATCTGGCTGATCTCCGGCGCGGTCGTGAAATCCCCGGCTCGGCCCAGCGGATCGCGCGTCGTGTAGTAGCCGCGCTCGGGATGGGTCAGGCACTCGCCCATGTACTCCGCGATGGTCATCGGACCGGCTTGGCGGATGCGGCGGAGGAGCAGCGGCAGCAGGCCGCTCATGCACGTCTCCGCGCCGCGAGGATCAGGATCAGCCCCAGAAGCGCCATCGGGAGGGAAAGAACCTGCCCCATGCTGAGCCCGGCCTCTCCGAGCCGCACGACATGGCCCATCGGGTTGTCGAAGGTGATGTATTGCGCGTCGGCCTGCCGAAACAGCTCCACGAAGGCCCTTGAAAGCCCGTAGCCGATCAGGAAGAGCCCGGTCAGACGCCCCGGCCGCTTGAACCACGCCCGCCCGAAGGCGAGCCACAAAAGCACCGCGCCGAGGAGCAGCCCTTCGAGCCCCGCCTCGTAGAGCTGCGAGGGATGCCGCGCACACAGCCCTTCGACGCCGGGGCAGTCCTGCGCCCGCTCGCCGGGAAAGATCACGCCCCAGGGCAGGTCCGTGGGCCGCCCCCAGAGTTCGGCGTTGATGAAGTTCGCGACCCGGCCGAGAAACAGGCCCGGAGGCACGGCAAGCGCCACCGCATCGGACATCTGGAGCAGCGGGATGCCGTTCTGCCTGCAGAAGAACACCATCGCCAGGACGACTCCCAGAAGTCCCCCGTGAAACGACATGCCGCCCTGCCAGACGTAGAGGATCTCGACCGGATGGGTCAGGTAGTATCCCGGCTGATAGAACAGCGTGTATCCGATCCGGCCGCCGGCTATGATCGCGATCACGGCCCATGTCAGGAACGCCTCGACCTGCTCGGGCGTCATCGGCGCGCGGTCGCCGGGCCAAAGGGTGGGGCGCCGGACTGCCGCCACGACGATCCGCCACCCGATCAGGATGCCGGCGATATAGGCCAGCGCGTACCAGCGCAGCGCGAAGTCGAAGCTTCCGATCGAGATCGAGAAGATCTCGGGGCTCAGGTCCGGAAAAGGGATCGCGAAGCTCATGCGCCCGCATGGGCCACGGAGGCGGAGCGATGTCAACCTTGCGTCCGCCAGCCTCAGGTCCATATAGAAGCGGAACCGGAAGTGGAGGCCGACATGCAGACCCGCAACAGGATTTTCGACGATCTCTCGCAACTGATGACGAACGCGATGGGTGTCGCGCAGGGTGCCAAGGACGAGGCCGAGACGGCGATGAAGGGCATGGTCGACCGCTGGCTTGCCGACCGAGACTTCGTCACGCGCGAGGAATTCGACGCCGTCCGCGCCATGGCGCAGAAGGCGCGCGAGGAGAACGAGGCTCTGAAGGCCCGCCTCGACGCGCTCGAGACCGCCGGAAGGAAGTAGGCGCAGCCGCGACACGCCAGTCCGGGCCGCAGCCCGTCCTGGCCGTTCCGCGACGCGCGTTTCAGGCAGAATGAAGTTCGGGGCGGTGCCGTGGCGCCGCCTTTTCCTTTTCGGCTCTTTGTTTGTCGCTCCTTTTCCGCCGGTCTCTGAATTTCCCCTTTACAGGTTGCGCGAATGCGCCCACCATATCTCGTAGGCTGGAGGGCTATATCCCCCTGACCTTGAGCAGGCACCAAAGCCTAGTGGGCCAAAGCAGTCCCTCGGCGCAATCATATGAGGCCGCGCATGTCGCTTTCCGAGCAGTTCTCGATCGACGATCTTCACCCGATCGACATCGTCGAACATCTGGCCGAGCATCACGAATGGGATTTCGACCGGGTCGCCGACGACCAGATCGCGATGGCCGTCGAAGGGCAGTGGCGGACCTATTCCATCACGCTGGCTTGGTGTTCCTCCGACGAGACGCTCCGGCTCATCTGCACCTTCGAGATGGAGCCGCCCGAAGACCGTCTTCCCGCGCTCTACGATACGCTGAACCGCACAAACGACATGTGCTGGGCCGGCTCCTTCACTTGGTGGGGCGAGCAGCACCTCATGGTCTATCGCTACGGTCTCGTGCTGGCGGGCGGGCAGCTGGCCTCCGCCGAGCAGATCGACACGATGATCGGTGCCGCCGTCCTGTCGGCCGAGCGGTTCTACCCGGCCTTCCAGCTGGTCGCATGGGGCAATCGCGCGCCCAAGGACGCCATGCAGATCGCCATCGCCGAAGCCTACGGCACGGCATAGGTTCCCTCCGGGCCGGTCGCCCCCCAACCTCCGGCCCACCTGAGCCCGGGCGTCTCGTGTGTGTGAGACGCCCGGCGCTCATTAGGCGCTTGACGAGGCCCGACTCTCCTCCTAAACCCCGCGGACGAATTCCGGGGCATGCGGCGAACGCCCGTGCCCGCCCGTGTCGAGACAGGGCGTGCCGCGCCCGTCCCCAGAGACGAAACGAGGATGAAGCCATGTCGCGCCGCTGCGAACTGACCGGAAAGGGTCCGATGGTTGGCAACAATGTCAGCCACGCCAACAACAAGACCAGACGCCGGTTTCTCCCGAATCTGAACGATGTGTCGCTCATGTCCGAGACGCTGGGCCGCACCTTCAAATTCCGCGTCTCCGCGGCGGCGCTGCGCACGGTCGATGCCCGGGGCGGGCTCGACACGTTCCTCGCCAAGGCGAAGGACAACGACCTCTCCCCTGGCGCGCTCAAGGTGAAGAAAGAGATCGCGAAGGCGCAGGCCGCGGCCTGACCCCCCCTTCGCCGAATGTTCGAGCGGCCCCGCCCACCCGGCGGGGCCGCTGCGTTTTGTCAACTTGGATGTCGCGCTGCGCAGGCATATCTCGCCCTCGATGACATTCGTCCTGCGCAATATCGCGGCTTCGCTCGCCGTTCTGGCCATCGCGCTCACCGCGGGAGTGGCCGGCGCCGCGCGCGGTCAGGCCGCCGTCGCGGGAGAGATCGTCATATGCGCCGGGCAGGGGGCCGCGACGGTCTACCTCGACGCCGACGGCAACCCGACGGGCCCGCCGCACTGGTGCCCGGACTGCGTCCTGTCGCTCTTCGCGGCCGTTGCGTCGACGGCGCTCTTGCCGGCTCCCTCCGATACCTGCCTCGGCGCAGCCTACCCGGTGAGCGCGTCCCGTCACATTCCGGCCCCGGCCCCGGTGCCTCAGGCGCGCGGTCCTCCGTTCCCCGCGTGAGACCTGCAATCCGACACACCAACGAACGGAGATCAACATGAACTGCACTTTCGCTCTCGCCGCAGCAGCGGCGTTCACCCTCGGCTCGGCCGCCGCCGCCGACATCGCCATCGAAAGCCCCTACGCCCGGGCCTCGGGCATGGGCGCCATCGCCGGCGCCGCCTTCATGACGATCGTCAACACCGGCGACGAGGACGACCGGCTGATCGCCGCCTCGTCCGATGTCTCCGAACGCGTGGAGCTTCACACGCATCTCATCGACCAGAACGGCGTCGCCCGCATGGTCGAGGTGGAGGACGGCTTCGCCATTCCGGCGGGCGGTTCCCATGCGCTGGAGCGCGGCGGCGACCACGTCATGTTCATGGGGCTGAAGGAACCCTTCGTCCCCGGCGAGACGATCCAGGTCACGCTGACATTCGAGAAGGCGGGCGAGATGACCCTCGACGTGCCGGTCGACACCTCGCGCCCGGCGACGGGTCACGGCATGGGCGGCTGACCGAGCACCTCGTCCACCCATCGGGGGACGAGGACGCCTGCCGGTCCCTGGCGGGTCTCGTGAAAGAGGCCCGCCACGTCGGACGGCTCGAGATTCAGTTCGAGCGTTCGCGCCCCGGCCCGCCGCGCTTCCATGACGAAGCCGGCGGCCGGGTAGACCGCCCCCGACGTGCCGATCGCGACGAAGAGATCGCAGGTCGAAAGGTGCCGGTCGATCTCCTCCATGTGGTAGGGCATCTCGCCGAACCAGACGACGTCGGGCCGTGTGGCGGGTGCGCCGCAGGCGGGGCAGGGATCCTTCGGCGCCATATCGCTCGGCGCGTCCCAGCGATGGCCGCAGGTGGCGCAGAGCGCGCGCAGAAGCTCTCCGTGCATGTGGATGACGCCCTGCGCCCCGCCGCGCTCGTGAAGGTCGTCGATGTTCTGGGTGACGATGACCGTGTCGCCCTTGGTGAAATCCTGAAGCCGCGCGAGTGCGGCATGCGCCGCGTTCGGCGCCGCCCCGAGGCAGTTGGCCCGCCGGGCGTTGTAGAAGCGATGGACGAGCGCGGGGTCGCGCGCGAAGCCCTCGGGGGTCGCGACCTCCTCCAGGTCGTATTCCGACCAGAGCCCGCCCTCGTCGCGGAAGGTGCCGAGACCGCTTTCGGCCGAGATGCCCGAGCCGGTGAGGATGACGATCTTCATGCCGCGACGCTACCGCCGGGCGCAGCGGAGGGAAAGGCGCGAGGGAAGGGATTTCGAAATCCCTTCCACCGCCGGCCACCGCGCCCGTGCTTGACGGAGAGGTCGCCGCCGTGGTCGCATCGGGCATGACCCTCAAACGCGACCTTGATACGATGCCGGACGCGATCGCCGCGGCGCTCGATGCGGCAGACCTGCGCGCGGCGTACGACGAGCGCCCGCCCTATCAGCGGAACGACTACATCGGCTGGATCACGGGCGCGGCGCGTCCCGCGACGCGGCACAAGCGTCTCGCGCAGATGCTCGAGGAGCTCCGGCATGGCGATGTCTACATGAACATGCCGTGGCGCGGAGGCCGCCGATGAGGCGCATCCTATTCGTCTGCCTCGGCAACATCTGCCGGTCGCCCACGGCCGAGGCGGTGACCCGCGCAATGGCCGCCGAGCGCGGTCTCGACCTCGTTCTCGACAGCGCCGGCACGGGCGATTGGCATCTGGGCCACCCGCCGCATCCGCCGATGATCGCCGCGGCGGGCCGCCGGGGCTACGACCTCCGGCCGCTGCGCGCGCGGCAGATCGCACCCGGGGATTTCGCCGCCTTCGACCTGATCCTCGGCATGGATCGTGCAAATCTCGACGGGATCGAACGGCTCCGGCCGGCCGGCAGCGAAACCTCCGTCGCAGGGTTCCTCTACCCGTTCGACCCTCGCGGCACGGCCGATGTACCCGACCCGTATCTCACGGGCGATTTCGAGGGGGCGCTCGACCTGATCGAGACCGGCGCCGGACGTCTTCTCGATCAGCTCCGCGCGCAGACGACCTGGGCGAAGGCGCCAAAGGATTCGTAACGCTCCCAGAACGCCTCATCCGACCGCCTGTTCGACATCCGCACCCGCTGCGCCCGGTCCGGATCGCGAAAGAACCGCGCCGCGAGCCGCTGGTCGCGCGCAGACAGCGTCCGGTCGGCCGCCTGCTGAATGCAGGTGCACAGCGCCCGGTCGGCGACCGAGCGGTCGGACGTGAGACAGGCGCGCTCGATCACCCCGGCGGAGGCGATCGCTGGAAAGGAAATCATGGCGGTGGCCAGAAGAAATGCCCGCATCGACGACCCTCAATACCTTGTTGCTCCACCCTGATTTGATGATGCCAAAGACAGGCTCAGCGATCAATCGTCACAGGCCCTGAACCGGCGCTCATTTGCAGGGATCGTGCCCCCAGTTCATGAGCGAATAGCGCCAGCGGCTCCCCTCCACGTTTTCAGACGGCCCGCCTTGTGCGAGATGCCGCTTGTTGTAGCCCACGACCTTCGCCATGTGCTCCCACTGGTCGTCGCTCAGGTCCGCCTTCTTGGTGCGCAGGATTCCGACGATCCTCCGGCCGGACTTGTGACCGGTCGATTCCCCGTCCTCGGTATCCCCGACCGAGCGGGACTCCTCGGTTTCCAGCCAGTCCTGAAGCTCCTTCGGCCCCATGTTCACGAGGTCGGTCCACTCCTCCCAGATTTCGTCTCGCGATTTCGACGTCATGCAGATCTCCTTCTCGCCGGGGTCCCGCGCGAACACGCGTGCCGCGGGGATGTTCCCGCGAGACAGCCGGGGAACCGGCAGCCCTGTCCCGCCGTTCTCCCGCATGACAGCAAGGCTCGAAGCGGCGCGACCGACGCCGGTAAGGAGGATCAATGTACAGCATCTTCTGGCTCATCGGCGTGATCGTCGTGGTTCTCGCCGTCCTGCAACTTATCGCCTGACAAGGAGACCCGACATGACCGACACGACAGGAAACACGGCAGGCAGCACGGAAGAAACCCGCCGGAACATGACCGATCGCGCCCGTGAGGCCGCGACCGACGCCGCGGGTACCGCGCGCGAGATGGCCGAAGATCAGACGCGGCGCGCCAAGACGGTGGTTGCCGAAGAGGTGGGCGGTGTCGCCCATGCGCTCAGGAAGGCGGCCGACGATCTCCGCGAAGGCTCTCCGCAGGAGCGCACGTTCGCCCAGATCGCCGAAACCCTCGCCGATGTTTCCGAGACGATCCGCGGGAAGGACGTCGGCGAAATGGTCCACGAGGCGAACCTCGTGGCGCGCCGGCATCCGCTGACTTTCCTCGGCGGCGCCGCGCTTCTCGGTTTCGCCGCGGTCCGCTTCGCCAAGGCGAGCGGCGGCCACCCCCAGGAAAGCCATGCGCGCCGCGACTACACGCCGGCGCCGTCCGTGCCTGCCTCGCCCGGCGCCGCTGCGGGAGGGCCCGCGGAATGACGGAACAGTCGAATGGCAACAAGAGCGCGGGCGGCCTCCTGTCGGACGTGATCGCGCACATGAGCAATCTGGTCCGCAAGGAGGTCGATCTTGCGCGCGCCGAAGTCAGCGAGAGCGTCAATCGCGCGGGTGTCGCCCTAGGCCTTCTCGCCGGGGCGCTCGTCATCGCGCTCGTTTCGCTCAACGTGCTCGCCGCGGCGCTCGTGGCCGCGATTACCGAATGGGGTCTCGATGCCGGATGGGCATCGCTCATCGTCGGCCTCGGCCTCGCGGTGATCGCGCTCGCGATGGCGCTGAAGGCCCGCAGCGACCTCAAACTCACGAACCTCGCGCCGTCACGCGCCACCCGCAGTGTGCGTCGTGACGCCGAAGCCCTCAAGGAGGCAACCACCCATGACCATGCATGACTATCGCTCCCCAGCCGAGATCGAACGCGAGATCGATGAGGAACGGCGCGGCCTGTCCGGCACCCTGCACGAGTTGCAGGACCGCTTTTCCTTCGACCGGCTGAGCTCGGAGGCAGGAGACTACGCCCGCGATTACGGCGGCGAATTCGGCCGGAGCGTCGCCCGGACCGTCCGCGACAATCCGCTGGCCGTGGCGCTCGCCGGCGCGGGCATCGCCTGGATGATCATCGGCAGCCGCCGCAATGGCGACAGCCGGGATCAATACGATGAGGACGCGTTTGGCGGTTATGCCGATTACGGCGGTTCCACCGTGGGCCGGCCGGCCTATCCCTATCGCGCCGCGGCCGAAGACCGCTACGAGGGCGGCTACTACGACGAGCGGTTCGAGGATGTCGTCCGCGACGAGGATCCGACTTGGGCGCACAGCTATGCCGACGTGCTCGGGACGCCGGACGAGGCGGACTACGGCGAGAGCATGGCCGATCGCGCGCGCGACCGCTACAGCGAGGCGGGCGAGCGCGCGCGTGGCGCCGCGGGTCGCGCCAAGGCTGTCGCGTCTCGCACCCGCGCCGGCGCCGAAGGACGTCTCGAACGCGCCCGCGCCCGGCTGAACCTGATGCGCGAGCGTCTGTCCCAGGGCACCGAGGATCTGCCAGAGGACGCCCGGGCCCGCGTCGTCGCCGCCCGCGAGCGCGCGATGGAGGCCCGCCACAAGGCCGCGCGCCAGATCGCGAAGCAGCGGCGCAACGCCGAAGCGCTTCACAACCGTCAGCCGCTCGCAACCGGCGCGCTCGCCTTCGCCGCGGGCGCGGCCATCGCCGCGGCGCTTCCCCGGACCCGGATCGAGGAGGACTACATCGGCGACTACAGCAACCGGATGATGGAAGAGGCCGAGCGCATCTTCGAGGAAGAGCGCGAAAAGGCCGGCCGCGTTGCCGCCGCGACCGCCGACGAGGCGAAGAAGGTCGCCCGCGAGAAGACCGAGGAGGTTCGCCAGGGCGCGAAGACCGCGCAGGCCGAGGCGAAGGAAGGTGCGCAGCGCGTGGCCGGGCGTGCCAAGGACGAGGCGAAAAAGGAGAAGCTCGGAAAACCCGGCGAGTAGGCAGGCCCGGCTTCGACTGGGAAAGGGCGGTCCCCTCGGCCGCCCTTTTTCCTATTTCAGGACGTGGAATCCGGGCCGGTCGGGCAGGTCGGCGGATGCGGTCTCCACGCGGTCGACAGCCGAGGGCGGTGAGCCCTCGCTCAGCGTCTCCACCATCTCGCGCACCTTGTTCTCGGGTCCTGAAATCAACGCCGCGACCGATCCGTCGGGCTCGTTCCGGACCCATCCCGAAAGCCCGCGCGCCTCGGCTTGCTCCTTCGTCCAGGCCCGGAAGAACACGCCCTGCACCCGGCCGGTGATTCGCGCCGTCACCGTCATCGTCGGCTCTGTTTCAGTCATTCGCTTCCCGTTATTTAAGCCGCTGCCCCCAGGATGCCTTCCATCGGGGGGGCGGAGCTCAGTGCAGCCGCGCCTGCACCAGATATGCCTCGACCGTCTCCTCCCCCAGCGCGCGCAACGCCTCGAGCCGGTGGTATCCCTCGATCAGGACGTAGCGCTCCCCATCGGCCCGGATCCGGATCGGAGTCGTCTGCCCGTTCTCCAGCATGTCGTTGGCCAGCGCCTCGACCTTCGCGGGGTCGAGGGTCTTGGCCCGCTTCACCGGGACGTGCACCTTGTCGATGGGAAAGGATTTCTTCTGGAGCATGGGATCCTTCGTGGCTGCGGCGGATCACAAGAGTCTAGCATGCGTCGCAGAGGATGTCCGGGAAATGCGGAGAAGCGGGTGCAATCCGTGAACGCATGAGCGCCCGGCCGACGGAGCCGGGCGCCGCTCGGGCCTCGCGGGCCGCGGCGTCAGAAGGACCAGACGACCGTGCCGTCCGCCAGCAACGCGCCGGCCATCTCCGGCGGCTGCGCCACGCCCACACCCTCGATCAGGACGGAGGGATCGGCGCCCCGGCCCGGAAGGTAGATCGCGCAGACCTCGACGCGCGCGCCCCGCTCGATCAGCATGCGCATCAAGCCCTGCGGGCTCATGTCGCGCGGCGGCTGCGGCGCTGTCGCGCTCTCGGGCGCGTCCTGAAGGGCGAGGTCTCCGCCCGGCCCGCAGAGCAGCATCCGCACCGAGCGGCCCTGTTCCGCCGCCTGGGCGGACAGAACCATCGCCATGAGCTGCGTCTGCGGGTTCTCGGAGGTCACGACGGTGACCAGCGAGTTGTCGTCCTGCGCCACGGCAGGGGCGGCGGCCATGGCCGCCAGTATGGTCGAGAAGAGCAGTTTGCGCATTGGGGTTCTCCTGTGACTCGCTTGCCTCGACAGGGTGCGGGACGCATATCGACCTTGTAATGTGACAGGATGTCTCTTGGTGGGAATATGCGGGACGCTGATCGGGAGGCGCCGCGAGTTCTTGCGGAGACGTCGATACCTTCGGAGCGCGAGGCAGCCCCTCGACAAACCCCCCAAACCCCTACATATCCCAGAGCCATGACCGATCTCGCGCGCATCCGCAATTTCTCCATCGTGGCCCATATCGACCACGGCAAGTCGACGCTCGCCGACCGGCTGATCCAGCTCACCGGGACGGTGGCCGAGCGCGACATGAAGGACCAGCTTCTCGACGCCATGGACATCGAGCGCGAGCGCGGCATCACCATCAAGGCCAACACCGTGCGCATCGACTATCCCGCGCGGGATGGCCACACCTACACCCTCAACCTCATCGACACCCCCGGCCACGTCGACTTCGCCTACGAGGTCTCCCGCTCGATGCAGGCGGTCGAGGGGTCGCTGCTGGTGGTCGATGCGTCACAGGGGGTGGAGGCGCAGACGCTCGCCAACGTGTACCAGGCCATCGACGCCGACCACGAGATCGTGCCGGTGCTCAACAAGGTCGACCTCCCCGCGGCCGAGCCAGACCGCGTGAAGGAGCAGATCGAGGATGTGATCGGGCTCGACGCCTCGGACGCTGTCATGATCTCCGCCAAGACCGGACTCGGCATTCCCGACGTGCTCGAGGCCATCGTCCACCGCCTGCCGCCGCCCCGGGGCGACCGCGATGCGCCGCTGAAGGCCATGCTCGTCGATTCCAAGTACGATCCGTATCTCGGCGTGGTCGTCCTGATCCGTGTCATCGACGGCGTCATCAGGAAGGGCGACCGCATCCGCATGATGAAGACCGGCGGGCTCTACCAGATCGACAAGCTCGGCGTGTTCAAGCCCGCGATGGTCGACATCGGCGAACTCGGACCGGGCGAGATCGGCTTTCTCACGGCGTCGATCAAGCAGGTCCGCGACACCCGCGTGGGCGACACCATCACCCACGAGAAGAAGCCCTGCGCCCAGGCGCTGCCCGGCTTCAAGCCCTCGATCCCGGTGGTGTTCTGCGGCCTCTTCCCCGTAGACGCCAACGATTTCGAGGATCTGCGGGATTCGATCGAGAAGCTGGCGCTCAACGACGCCTCCTTCACCTTCGAGATGGAGACTTCGGCCGCGCTCGGCTTCGGCTTCCGCTGCGGGTTTCTCGGCCTGCTGCACCTCGAGGTGATCCGCGACCGGATCGAACGCGAGTACGACATCGACCTCATCACCACCGCGCCCTCGGTGGTCTATCATGTCCACATGAAGGGCGGGGAGATGCGCGAGCTGCACAACCCCGCCGACATGCCCGACCTGACGCATGTCGACCACATCGAGGAGCCGCGGATCAAGGCCACGATCCTCGTCCCCGACGACTATCTCGGCGACATCCTGAAGCTCTGCCAGGACCGCCGCGGCATCCAGCTCGACCTCACCTATGCGGGGAGCCGGGCGATGGTCGTCTACGACCTGCCGCTCAACGAGGTGGTGTTCGACTTCTATGACCGGCTGAAGTCGGTGACGAAGGGTTATGCCAGCTTCGACTACCAGATGATCGGCTACCGCGAGGACAACCTCGTGAAGATGCAGGTGCTGGTGAACGATGAGCCCGTGGACGCGCTGTCGATGATGGTGCACCGCGACCGGGCCGAGATGCGCGGCCGCGCGATGGTGGAAAAGCTCAAGGAGCTGATCCCGCGCCAC
>Ga0102928_1000591_pt1 | contig 23433 bp, 25 predicted proteins | sample SalPonR1_B_D1_MG_FD_78504 | JGI IMG/M metagenome (GOLD analysis project Ga0102928, IMG submission 78504) | Salt pond soil microbial communities from South San Francisco under conditions of wetland restoration - Salt Pond MetaG R1_B_D1_MG | ecosystem: Environmental > Aquatic > Marine > Intertidal...
AATAAAACCGTTTTTTTGCCTAAAAAAAATTTTTCGTCTATAAAGTTGATGAAATATCACCACAGAGGCACTGAGAACACTGAGATATAAAATATTAATTATGTGCCTAGGTCAATTAAATTATTTTCAATGTTTCCTTCTCTTAATTTTAATCGTCCATGTTTAACATTGAAGTATGTGTCAATTTGATGATCTGTTCCTTTACTTATGGCTTTATTAGAGTTTAGTAATTCTCTAATTTTAGATTGCTTGTCAGATTTAGCTTTAATTTCAACGTTTAATAGGCCCATTTAAAATTTAGTTTTGTTTTTCAAGGTTTCACAATAAGCTTGGTTACAATACAATTAGCAAATATTTTTTATTTTAATTTTCTGAACATCAAAAATTCTAAGCTCAACCTTAACACCGGAATGAGCGCCATGAAATGTTCTTCTTAATTTAAATGGCAGTTAAGCGAGAAACATATTTATCAGTTCAACTTTTCAGGAATTGCACAAACCGGAATAGGCTGCATTTTATGCTGGTTTTTGGTGTGGTAGTCCATAAAAATACTGAAAACTTCTTTTTGTCTGCCTTGAAAATCGCTTGAGGTTTTACCTTCGTCTTTCATTTGCATCGCCCATTCCAATTCGGGGTAGGAGGCGCCTATCTGGTCTTCGTCGGTTCGGCTGTCGCCCCATAAGCCATCTGTTGGTGGGGCATTCAGGATATCATCGTGTACACCGATAACTTTTGCAAGCTCGTAGACTTCCGTTTTCATTAAATCTGCTATCGGACTTATATCTACACCACCATCCCCGTATTTGGTGTAAAAGCCAACGCCAAAATCCTCTACTTTATTTCCCGTTCCCGCCACCAGTAAACCCTCAAGGGCGGCAAAATAGTACAAAGACGTCATTCGTAATCTGGCGCGGGTGTTGGCTAAAGACATTTGGCGAGATTCTTCGTCCTCAACTTTTGGTAAGGCCTCCAGTAAACTTTTAAAAACAGGCGTTAAATTGACCTGCGTCATTCGGACGTTAGGGTATTTTTCTTGAAGCCATTCAATATGGTTCAGTGCTCTTGAAACTTGATTTTCAGATTGGTGAATAGGCATCTCCAGACAAAGTACATCAAGTCCTGTCTCGGCACAAAGTGTGGATGTCAGTGCTGAATCTATACCTCCGGAAACACCAACAACAAATCCCTTTTGGAGGTTATTTTCAGCATAATCTTTCAGCCAATTTACGATATGATTAATAATAGCTTGAGTTTTCATGCGTTTTTTATTTAAGTATATTTGCGAATTTAAAACTAAAAGTAGTTAAAATCATAGATTATTCCAATCGAGTTAAAGCATTTATGAAAAAAATATCATTTGTAATTCTTATGTTATGCCTTTGCGTTTTGAATTCATGTAAAAACGCTGATGACATCAAACCGGAGATAGCGCATATAGACATTCAGTTGAATGTTGTGAGATTCGACAGTATTTTTGCAGCGGCTACACCAAAAGATTTTGAATCTGTAAAAGCCAATTACCCGTTTATGTTTCAAAATAATATTCCGGATAGTTTATGGAAATTAAAAATGACCGATACGTTACAAAAGGAAATTGAAAAGGAAGTCAGTCAATCTTTTTCAGATTTTTCTAAACAAAAAGCGGGCATTCAATTATTTTTTAAACATTTAAAGTATTATTTTCCAGATGAGTCTATCCCCAAAGTAGTTACCTTAGCAGAGTTTGTCGATTACAAAACCAAAGTTATTTTGAACGACTCTCTACTTTTTATTTCTTTAGATAATTATTTAGGTAAAGAACATAAGTTTTATCAGGGCTTTCAGGATTATATTGCCTACTTACAAGCTTCTCATCAAATCTTGCCGGATATTGCAGAGCAATATGCCAAACAGCTTGTGCCGCTTTCCAAAGACAGAGATTTCTTGAGTCAGATGGTTTATGAGGGTAAAATACTATACTTTAAAAAAAGCATGTTGCCTAAAGTTGAAGCATTTCATTTGATTGGATACGACAAAGCCCAATACGAATGGGCTAAGACTTATGAGACCCTGGTATGGCAATATTTTGTAGAACGTGATTTGCTTTACAGCACCAAATCAGATTTGAGAAGACGATTTTTAAAGCCCGGCCCCTTTACCAAATTTTATCTAAAAATTGATAACGAAACTCCACCGCGGTTGGGTCAATATTTGGGTTGGCAAATTGTAAATGCCTACGCTCAGCGTTATCCTGAAAAGAGCTTAAAAGAAATTATAAATACAGACGAACAAATCCTATTTTCGCAGTCTAACTATAAACCCTAATGAACATGAAGAAGACATCAGATATCGTATTACGTGTTACGACAGATGAAAATAAAATTCCGGAAGCCATTAATTGGTCTGCCCAGGATGGTGGTGTAAAAAATGAAGAAGCCAAAGCCGCTTTTCTTTCCGTGTGGGATCACAAAGCCAAGGAAAGCCTACGAATAGACCTGTGGACCAAAGACATGCCTGTTGACGAAATGAAGCATTTTTTTCATCAAACTTTGGTTACCATGAGCGACACCTACTATCGAGCCACACAAGATGAGAAAATGAGTGAAACCATGAAAGATTTTTGCGCCTATTTTGCTGAAAAATTAGAGTTGAATGATGACCACTAAAAACGAAAAACCAAAACTAATTTTTGTTTATAATGCAAATTCGGGATTAAAGAATACCTTGATGGATTCTGCGCATAAAATATTTAGCCCTAAAACTTATCCCTGTAAATTATGCGATTTGACTTATCATGCTTTAGGTGAAAAAAAAGCCTGGAAGCAATATCGAAAGCATACCAAGGCCGAAATGAAATTTTTACATGCCGATGAATTTCAACAATTGTATAAATCCAAATTTAGACCAGCTTTTGAGTTACCGGTAGTTTTGGTTGAAAGACAATACGAGTTAGAACTGTTATTAAGTAATAAGGCTCTCGAAGAGATCAAGGATTTGCAAACGCTTATCAGTAGGATTGACAGGTATTTAGAGAAACATTCAAACTGATTTCTAGTATTTTTATATATTTAAGCATTGAAAGATAAGAAATCATATCAGGATGTTTGTAATGAAATAGTTTACAAAAAATTATTTCACAATATTGGTGAACAGCTGTTTCAGTTTTTGTTTTTGAAATATCAAAATACTGAAATTGCCAGAGAAGGAATGCAGGAAGCCTTCATTACACTATGGAAAAATTGTAAAAACGTGCCGGAAGCAAAAGCTAAAAATTACGTGTTTACGGTGGGAAGGAATAGGGTTGTTGATATTTTGCGAAAAAAGAACAAACACCTCAGTATAACTAATGAAGATTATATTACTGAAGATAAAACTGAAGAAGTTAGTGACCAGAAAAAGCAAAAAATGAATTATATTCTTTCAATAATGCCTGAGGCGAGTAAGGAAGCTTTTTTGATGAATAGGGTACAGGGTTTAAAATATAAAGAGATTGCTGAAGAATTAGAAATTTCAGTAAAAGCTGTAGAAAAACGAATCAGTATAGCTTTAGAGACCATTCGAAAAGAAATTGAAAAATAAGGTAGGGTTTTTTAAAAGCTGTGCGTTTAATATATAGATGAAGGACAAAAATACACATATCATCCACCAATACCTCAATAGAGAAATTGATATTGAAGAGGTAAAACATAAACTTTCTGACGAAGAATTTCAGGCGTGGAAAAACACACTGGAAGAAGTAGAAGATTTACCCAAACCAGATTTTGATGTTGAACAAGAATTTGAACGTCTTCAGCAGAAAAAGACCATATCCAAAACTAAATCACATTCTCTATTATTGAAAATAGCTGCTGTCTTAATCCTGTTGTTATCAACCTCATTGTTTCTTTTAACCCACAACAATAGCAACCAAGGTCTTACAACTATTTCAAGTGTAGAAGCTAAAGCTGATTTTATTACACTGCCGGATAACAGTCAAGTAAGGTTAAATGCGATGTCTAATATCGTCTTCAGTCAAAATAATTGGGACAGCGAAAGGAGTGTGTCTTTGAAAGGAGAAGCTTACTTTGATGTCGAGGAAGGAAATACCTTTACAGTAGAAACCCCTAATGGAACGGTTCAGGTTTTAGGAACAACGTTTAATGTTAAATCAAGACATGATAATTTTTCTGTGACTTGTTTTTCAGGTAAAGTTAAAGTAAATTTTTTAGAAAAAACGATTGTTTTAGAACCGGGACAGTCAATTGACAACAAAGCTCAAAAAGTTAAACTTGTAAATACAGTACAAGCCGATTGGATGATGAATCGCTCAAGTTTTGAAAACGCTGCATTAACAGATGTCATCGACGATATTAAAACCCAAAAAAATGTAGACATTAAATTAAAGCTTCCAGACAGCATTAAGTTTACAGGAGCCTATGACCACAGCATGGAAGCAGAAGATATTATAGATTTGGTCTGCCGTTCACTTGATCTCAAGTACAAGAAAATAAGCGATTCTACCTTTGAAATCCGTTCAGCAGAGGACTAATGAAATATGCAATTATCTTTTTAACCTTTTTTTGTTATTCCGCTATACATTCTCAAAATAAAACAGAACTCACTTCGTGCTCATCAATATTGTCTAAAGCTGAACGTAAATACGAGGTTTCTTTCAATTATGCTTCTGAGGTCTTAAAACAGCTGAAATGCACGGATAGTCTGCCCAATACTTTCAGTCAATTCAGAAGACTGTTAAAATTGAACAATGGGATAGACTTTAGGAAGTATTCCAACGGTATTTGGATTGTATCAAAAGGCTATTCTCATAAAATAACTTTTAAAAATTCTGAAAATGAGCCTGTAGTCGGCGCTTATGCTGAAGCTTATAATGAAGCCACTAATGCCTATGGTCACTTGTTTTTAGATTTAAAAGAATTTCCTGCTCAATTCACGGTTTCCCATTTCAATCAATATGATTACAAACTTTTAATTACTAAAGACACCCCAAAACAGTTTGTGGTGACAATGAGGCCTAAGCAAATCAATCTGGATGCTGTAAACCTTAAAGCTTTATATACCAATAGTATTTATTTGAACCAGGAAAATCATATAAATGTTGATATCAAAAAAATGCCACTATTGGCCGGTCAGACTCAGCAGGATGCTTTTGTAAGTTTGCTGAATTTACCTCAAATTACAACAAATGTAGAATCTGTGGCTGAATTGAATATAAAGGGTGGAATCAATGATCAAAACCTAGTGCTTTGGAATGGCATAAGAATGTTTCAGAACTCCCACTTTTTTGGTTTGCTTTCAGCTTTTAATGAAAATTTAATCCAAAAAATTACAGTCATAGACAATGCCACTCCGGCAGAATATGGCAATGCGTTAACCGGTACCATAAAGCTGAATTTTGATGAGAAAATAGCTGATAATAACAGCTATGGTGTTGGAATAAATGCGCTTAGCAGTCAGGCATTTAGCCGTTTGGCTTTGGATGAAAATACCGAGTTGGCTTTTGCAGCCCAAAGGTCATTTACCGATGTTTTTGATTCACCTACTTTTCAGTCGTATACACAAAAAGCTTATAGAGATACTGATCTTGAATTAGCTGAAGATGCAAACCTGTCCGGCAATATTAGTCGCGAAGATGATTTTTATTATCAGGATGCTCAATTTCAGATTAAACGAAAATTTGGAGAAAAATTAAGTGTCAACTTACAGGGTATTTGGTTTGAAAATACTTTAAACTACAAGGAAAATGTGAGTGTTGAAAACAGTAGAATGAGTGATTATAATACTCAAAATATCGCCATTGGGGTAGATGCTTTATATAAATTGAATAACAAAGAAAGCATCTTCTTGAAATCAAATTATTCCAGACATGCATCTGATGGTAGAAATAATACCTTTTCAGGAAATTTAGATACAACTCAATCCAATACCGTTGAAAATTATGTAACACAATTTTTATGGCAAAAGCATAGGTCTAATAGCGGTATAAAGCTGGGTCTGGAGTTTGAGGGCAGTGTAGTTTTTAATCAATTTAATAACCAAACCACGGAGGCTTTCCTGAATTTAGGACAGGTCAGTAATATTTTTTCGGGTTTTGGTTCCTATAGTTTTCAGAAGGAAAAATGGCGATTTTATAGCGGATTGAGGACAGCTTATTTTCAGAGAGATGACAAATTGAGGGTTGAGCCAAGAATTCAAGTCGATTACACTCTAAATAAAAATTTTGATGTCGTTCTTCGCGGTGAAATAAAATCTCAAAACTTTAAGCAGATCATAGATTTAGACCAGAATTTTCTGGGCATTGAAAAAAGAAGATGGGTCGTAAGCGGTGACAGTATTTCGCCACCCTTGCAGCAAACCTATCAAATTGAAGCCATGATTAAATGGAGGTTGAATAAACTTGGAGGATATGCCAGTATTTATGGTAGAGACTTTGATGGTATTTCTTCAAACGATCAGCGGTTTCAGAACGAAGGTCAATTTCGAGAAGTGCTTGTAGGCGATTCTCAAATTTTTGGTGCATTATTTCATATTTACTATAAAAATGATTTCATAAATACCTGGTTAAGTTATGCCCATACGAATGAAGAACTGTATTTTGACAATCAACAGTTCAGAGGAAATAACAACCTTAATCATCAGATTACATGGGGTAATAATTTTAAATACAAAAACTGGAGCTTTTCCCTAGCTTTAAATTATCATTCGGGCTTACCTTTTACACCAGTAGACCAAACTTTACCATTGATAGAATTGCCCAACAGAAATCAAATCAATTTTGAACATGCCAATTCGGGTACACTTCCAGATTATTTTAGATTAGACTCATCAGTTCAATATCAATTTTATACAAATAGGGTAGGGGATTTTAAACTATCGCTTGGCTTCATTAACCTTACCGATAAACATAACTTATTAAGAAGGAACTTCAGACTTAACAGAGTAAACGAGCAAAATATCCAGCAAATTGATAATGTTGGCCTTGGATTTACAGCCAATTTGGGTATTTTATGGACTTTATGATTTTTTTAAGTTTTCAAAGTAGGGTATTTCAATCTTTAAACGCTTAAAGGATGAATAATAACTTTAAAAATTAAAAATTATGTTACGATTAAGAAGAATTACAAATTTAGTAGTATTGACGTTTATTTTGGCAGTAACCTTTAGTTGCTCCGAAGATGATGAAGTTTTAGAACAACAAGATCCTCAATCTCAAATTTCACTTGAACTTTCACAGAGGTTAGCTACAACTACGAGTGGTGATACTGAGGCGGCAGAAAATTTTGATGAAGACATCAACTGGTTTAAAAGTTTAAACACCGCCGGCTCCTATTGTGGTGTAGAAGCTGCGCTTTTGGCTTATGAATTGTTCGATGAAAACAACAATTCCTTAAGTCAGATAAATATTGTGCCCTGGATAGCTCAGACAGGCTTAACTATAGAAGACGTGGCCATTGAAGCAGAAACCTCAGCAGAACAGGAATTTGGTATGGATGTTCAATTAATATTCGTAGCCGGAGTATTGGTGAAACCCATAGATGCTGATTCTTTTGAAGCTGCTGAGATTACTTCATATTCCACCTTTAATGATTATTTTAGCGATTGTGAGAGTGATGATGTAGTCTTTAACGTTTATCAGGAAAGCTTTGATTTCAATGTAATGCCGCAGCCAACAGATAACCCGGATGATGTTGATTTTCCAGAAAATACTGTCCCTTGTGCCAGTTTAGAGTTTCCGGTCGACATTATTGTTGCTGATGAAAATGATGCTGCTGCTACATCTCAAGTCACTGTTGATGAACAGGGTTTAATTGACTATTTGACAGGAAATGTTGCAGGATTTGTGTTTATAGATTTTGTGTATCCTGTAACTGTAAACTTTGAAGATGGCTCACAGCTTGCGGCAAATAGTTCAACTGAACTCGAGCAAATATTTGACCAAAACTGTGACTAAACTGTCCTGAGTATAAAAAAGCCGTGATCTACTCACGGTTTTTTTAATTTTATTTTCTGAAGAAACCTTTTGATTAAATTTAAAATCCTTTGCAAAACCGCAAAGGATTTTTGGTTGGTTTAAAAAGGCTAAATGCTTAGCACTTATTTGCTTTAGAGGGTTTACTTTCAACATGCGAAAGGTTATCTTTATTTTCAGCTAACCATTCTTTTAGATTGGTCCTGTCTTTAGCGATACTTTCAGCTTCAAGAGCTGCAGATTCAGCTTCCTTGTAATCTGCGGTTTCTTCAAATGTCTCGCTAAATGTAATCCAATATTCATAAGTTGATACCTCGTCTTTTTTTGAATTTGACTCGTCTTTTTCTGAATTTGAATTGTTTGAAATTATTTCATGTTGTGTTAAACTGGCTAAAAGAAAAAAGATTATTAATTTTCCCATGATTAAAGATTTTATTGGTTTATAATTAGGTTTGTTTACTAATGACGTATAATTATATGTTTTGTTACAGAATCCCCAATCTTTTTAAAATCTACTGTAAATTAGTGGCATTAAGCTAAAGGATTTATATACTAACAATAAACCCCTGTATCTCATACTTAAGCTACCACAGTTTGGTAAATATTATCCTTTTTTTAATCCACAGTGAATGCATTCTCATAAAAATTCTGCTGCTACATTTAAAATCACAACACAAAAAAAGCCTTTGCATAAAAATGCAAAAGCTAAAAACTAAATTGAGGTATGATATTTTGACTAACTTTGGCTAAGACATTGGTCTTCAACTTTAATGTATTTAATCTTATTTGAGTTTTCTTTTAACCATGAATCTACACCAGTTTTTCCGGCTGCAATGCTTTCTGCTTCTAAGGCTGCAGATTCTGCTTTCCAGTAATCTGCCGTTTTGTTGAATACTTTGCTAAAAGTATTCCAGTAAACATATTCTCTAACTTCTTCAGATTGATTCTCAGCAGAATTTAGTTTCATTTCACTTTGAGTTAAACTTGCTAAAACAAATAATAACACTAATTTTCCCATGACTTAATATTTTTTAAATTATTAATTAAACGTTGATTTACTATAAATTCACTAAAAATTTCACATGAATAAAATGAAAAAATTAATAAATTAATAATTTTTGAATGAAAGCGCTTTCTATCAATAAGACGGGTATTAAAGTGTTATGTTACAAAAAAATCCACTATTTTTTCAAATAGTGGATTTCTAAACACTCCAGTTATTTAATACTCAGTTAAGCTTTATTTTGCTTTTTAATCATATTTAAGGCAGAGCCTTCTCTTACCCAATTAATTTGCGCTTCATTATAGGTATGATTGAGTTTGATATGGTCTTTGCTGCCATCATGATGAACAACTTCAAGAGTTAATGGCTTGTCCTCAGCAAAGTCTTTGAGGTCAATAAAGTTAAACGTATCATCTTCTTGTATAAGGTCATAATCATTTTCATTGTCGAATGTTAAACCTAACATGCCTTGTTTCTTTAAGTTGGTTTCGTGAATTCTTGCAAAAGATTTTACAATTACTGCCCTCACTCCAAGATGTCTGGGTTCCATAGCAGCGTGTTCACGAGAAGATCCTTCACCGTAGTTGTGATCGCCAACAACAACCGTAGGAATACCCTCTGCTTTGTATTGGCGTTGTGTTTTTGGAACGGCATCGTATTTGCCTGTAATTTGGCTTTTCACAAAATTGGTTTTCATATTAAAAGCGTTCACAGCCCCAATAAGGCAATTATCTGAGATATTGTCTAAGTGACCGCGATATTTTAACCAAGGCCCGGCCATAGAAATGTGGTCTGTTGTACATTTGCCATGAGCTTTAATCAATAATTTTGCGCCCATCAGGTTTTCGCCATCCCAGGGCTGAAACGGCTCTAAAAGCTGGATACGGTTGGAATTTGCATCTACTTTAATTTCTACACTACTGCCGTCTTCTTTAGGCGCTAAGTAGCCATTGTCTTCAACTTCAAATCCTTTCTCAGGAAGTTCAATGCCTTGAGGCATGTCAAGCTTAACTTCCTCACCTTCCTCGTTAATTAGGGTATCATTTATGGGGTCAAAGTCTAATCGACCAGATAAAGCTATGGCGGCTACCATTTCCGGTGAGCCTACAAAAGCATGTGTATTAGGGTTGCCGTCAGCACGTTTAGAGAAGTTTCTATTAAAGGAATGTACGATTGTATTTTTCTCACCCTCTTTGACGTCACTTCTGTCCCATTGTCCTATACAAGGGCCGCAAGCATTGGTGAATACAGTAGCTCCTAAGTCTTCAAAAACTTTAAGTAAACCGTCCCGTTCTGCGGTAAATCTTATTTGTTCTGAACCGGGATTGATGCCAAAATCAGATTTTGGCTTTAATTTTTTATTTACAGCTTGTTCTGCAATTGAAGCTGCGCGGGTAAGGTCTTCGTAAGAAGAATTTGTACAGGAGCCAATTAATCCCCAGTCTACTTTTATAGGCCATCCATTCTTTTTGGCTTTTTCGCCAAGCTCACCAACAGGTGTTGCTAAATCTGGAGTGAAAGGGCCATTGAGATGAGGTCTTAATGTACTTAAATCAATTTCTATGACTTGATCAAAATAGTCATCAGGATTAGCATACACTTCTGGGTCACCGGTTAAATAATCCCTAAGATTATTGGCTTCATCTGCAATTTCATTTCTATCGGTTGCTCTAAGGAAACGCTCCATAGAGTCGTCATAACCAAATGTTGAAGTCGTTGCTCCAATTTCGGCACCCATATTACAAATGGTGCCTTTTCCTGTACAAGACAAATTTTTTGCACCTTCACCAAAATATTCAACAATACATCCTGTACCACCTTTCACCGTTAAGATTTCAGCAACTTTTAAAATAACATCTTTGGCTGCTGTCCACCCTTTAGGACTTCCGGTAAGTTTGACACCAATAAGTTTTGGAAATTTTAATTCCCATGGCATCCCGGCCATAACGTCTACGGCGTCTGCACCACCAACACCAATGGCCACCATTCCTAGTCCGCCGGCGTTCACGGTGTGAGAGTCCGTACCAATCATCATACCACCGGGAAAAGCGTAGTTTTCTAAAACAACTTGGTGAATAATACCTGCGCCTGGCTTCCAAAACCCAATTCCGTATTTATTGGATACCGATTCAAGGAAATCAAAAACCTCATTACTAGTTTCGTTTGCGCGTTGTAAATCTTTAGCGGCACCTTGCTTTGCCTGAATAAGGTGATCGCAGTGTACTGTGGTAGGCACTGCAACTTTGTCTTTACCAGCCTGCATAAACTGCAGGAGCGCCATTTGAGCGGTAGCGTCCTGACATGCTATCCTGTCTGGTTCAAACTCAACATAGTCTTTACCTCTTGTAAATGCATTTTTAGGTTCTCCTTCAGACAGATGGGAATAAAGGATTTTTTCTGATAGTGTTAAAGGCTTACCTACAATTTGTCTAGCCTTATCTACACGCTTTGCCATTTTTGAATAAACGGCCTTTATCATATCAATATCGAATGCCATAATTTATATATTGTTTAGGTTTAAATTAGTTTAACAAAAATAGTAAAATTAACTGTAATTTAAAATATCTTAAATTTAAAGCCTTGTTAATTGAATTATCTTTAAAAAGTTCATGTTATTAAGCGGACTTTTACATTGATATGATAATTTTAAACTCTAAAAATTATCAATACCAAAATTGTTCTATGAGTAAAATGTTAATTTAGCTTAAGTCTAAATATGAATTCCTACAATTTTGTGTTTGAATGGGCTGGATTTCGTAGGCTAAGGCTTGAAAATTATAACAGTTTTCCTATTATGAATTCAATAGAATAACCTTCGGCTTCTGCTTTATAATTTTTGATAACTCTATGCTTAAGCACACTGTAAGCAACGGCCTTTACATTCTCAATATCCGGGGAAAATTTACCCTGAGTAGCAGCATGAGTCTTTGCGGCTAAAATTAAATTTTGAGAGGCTCGGGGGCCAGCACCCCAATCAACAAATTCCTTGACAAAATCTGAAGCCTCAGCGTGTTTTGGTCTTGTTTTGGTAACCAATCTTACGGCATATTCAACCACATTATCTGCTACCGGCATTCGTCTTATGAGTTGCTGAATGTCAATAATTTCCTTGGCATCAAATAAATGATTGACTTCATTTGATTGCATTTTTGTGGTGCTTTTCACAACCTCAACTTCTTCTTCAAAACTTGGATATTCCAAATTTATGGCAAACATAAAGCGGTCTAATTGTGCTTCGGGTAGAGGGTAGGTTCCCTCTTGCTCGATGGGGTTTTGGGTAGCTAAGACAAAATAAGGCTTATTCAACCTGTGGTGTTGACCTGCAATAGTTACAGATTTCTCTTGCATAGCTTCTAAAAGTGCAGATTGGGTCTTTGGCGGTGTCCTGTTTATCTCATCGGCTAAAAGTATATTTGTAAATACAGGACCTTTGATAAATTTGAAGTTTTTTTGATTGTCTAAGATTTCTGAGCCCAAAATATCACTTGGCATAAGATCGGGCGTAAATTGAACCCTTTTAAACTCCAAGCCTAAAGATTGGGAAATGGTATTGACCATAAGGGTTTTGGCTAAGCCGGGAACACCAATTAAAAGGGCATGACCACCCGAAAAAATAGCAATTAAAATTTGGTCTACAACATTGTCTTGCCCTACTATAACCTTAGAAACTTCTTTTTTTAACCCCTTGTATTTTTTTACAAAACGTTCTATTCCTTTTACATCTGACATATTTTCTATTTTAACCAATCTTTGGCAAACTCACATTTCTTGTAATCTTCACTAATTTTTATGTAAGTGTTTTTCATTTTAATTTTTTGCCATTGTTGTATTTCTCGTACTTTTTTCTGTCTTAAGGCTAATTCCTTAATTCTGGCATAATCCTCATTGAAATCGGCTTCGTGTTCTTCTATGCGTTTTGTAACGGTTAAGATTTTAAAAAAAGGCTGCTGCCTGTTGTTGGTTTCTGTGTAAACAGGCGAAACTTTATTTTCATCTAGGTTTATGATTTTATTGTACAACTCCGGATCCATCTTGCTTAATTCGAATCGCTTATCCAGAGTCATATCGTTTATAAGTTGTCCTCCACTTTCTCTGGTTTCATCCTCATCAGAAAACTCTCTGGCTGCTTCTTCAAAACTAATAGCTCCCTCCATAATACGCTGTCTAAGTTTTTCGATTTTCTCTCTGGCCTCTTTGATGGCATCCCTCGTTATTTCCGGAAATTTTAAAATGTGCCTTACATCTACATACTTTCCCTTTATTTTTTCAACTGTTAAGATATGCCAACCAAAATCTGTCTTAAAAGGTTTACTTACTTCACCTTCCTCAAGGCTAAAAGCAACATCCTTAAATTCTTTGACAAGCTGAGAATCACGATCTATGTTTGGTATTAGTCCCCCTTTATTTCTTGTCCCTGTGTCGTCAGAATGAAGTACAGCACGTCCCGAGAACCGCTTGCCTTCTAGTACAATTTCATCTCTAATTTCATTGAGCTTATCTATTGTCTTTTGGGTTTGTTCTTCTGTAACTTCAGGCTTAATGACTATTTGGGAAACTTCTACTTGAGTTCCAAAAAATGGTTTTTCGTCTTCGGATATGTTATCGTAAAACTGCCTTACTTCTGCTGGTGTAACTTCAATTTCTTCTACAATGCTACCCTGCATCTCCTGAGCCAGTACGGTTTCAAAATTGATATCAAAAAGTTCCTTTTTTAATTCTTCTTCTGTTTCCTTACCATAAAATTCTAGAATTCTTTGAAGGTTTCCTCCGGCTTGATTGATCATATACTGCAACTGCTGGTCGGTTCTGCTTCTCACCATGCCTTCTTGTATTTCTATACTATCCTGTATGGCGTGGTGTGCAAATAGTTTATTCTCCATTATTTGCTTGAGAATAAAACAATCTGATATCTCCTTGCCCGATAGGCCTTGTGCTTTTTGGTCCTCCTGAGCTTTAGCAATGTCACTTTCTAAAATAAGGTATTCGCCAATAACTGCGGCAATTCCGTCTACTTTTACTCTCTGGTTGTCAAGGTTTTCTAATACTAACTCTTTTTTTTCTTCTTCTTCTTTAATGAGGTTATCTTTTTCATCTATTGTAATTTGTGACCAGCTTTGTATAGCGGTACAAATTAATGTCAAAACTAAAAGATTATTCAAATATTTCATAATCATTGTTTTTAATGGCATCATTTAAGATTTGTTTTTCCAAATCTAATTTCAATTCTAATTCTTTCTTATTTTTTAAAATCTGTTCAATAGTAGGCTTTATATAACTTAATGGAGCAATTGAATTTGGTTTTAATACATCTTTAACATAGATAAGATGGGTGCCCAAACTGTCTTCAATTTCAAAATATTTATTGTTATTGAGTAGTTTTTTGTGTTGTTTTTTATTCAAGGCTTTTAAATCTTTGAAAACCGTTAAGGATTTTACCCAAATTGAATCATTTAATTTTGCTTTGTCGAATTTAAGTTTCTGATAATCTAGATAAATTTGATCATCCAGATTAAAACGTTTGAAGCTCTCTTTTATTTTTGTAAAATCATTGAGATTATTTTTTGCATAAAGATATCTTAATTTTAAAAGATGTTCATTAATTTTAAACTGGTTTTTGTTGCTGTTATAATATTCAGCAATTTCATTACTGTCAATATTTTCCGTAATTTTTTTTTGTACCAGAGCATTCATATAGGCTTTTTTGTAGAGTTGAGATTTGTATTCTTTTACCATTTTATCATAACGCTGTTGTTCCTCTATGGGCAGGTTGAATTTTGCACGGTCAAGTATAATTTTATCCATAGCCCATTTTTTGATAAAAGATTTTGCAAATGAAATACTATCATCTTTAGAGAGGTTTTGTGGTATTTCTGCTGCAAGCTCGTCTTTATATAAAAGATTTTCATTGACTCTAGCAATGATTATTTTTGAATTGTCTTTTTTAAAATACTCACAACTTGAAACTAAGGCTAGTAAAATTGCTATGTTAAGGTGTTTAATTTTCAAGATGGTCTTGTAATTTTTCTATTAAGCTTTTATTGACGTAAATATCATACTTGCTTTTTAATTCTTTAATCCATAACTCTTCTTTTTCTTTCTGCACTATATTGATGATTTTACCTCTTACATCATCAAAACTTAAACTTTTAGAAGGCCTAACATTTGATATGTACAGGCAAATATATTGACCGTTATTTCTGTATAATTTTTTAAAATTATCTTGTAAAACAATATGCTCGGGCAATGCAGAATTGTCAATTGTAGTGCCATCAAGTTTTTTGAAAATGGCCTTAGGATATTTTTCTTTTAAAGCTTCAATAGTTTCTGTATCAATTTCATTCTTTATCTCCTCGGCTTCATTCATAGTAGTACTGGAAGCTAAAATGCCATCTATTTTTACAGGACTCATGAATTCACTGCGATGGGCTTCAAAGTAATCTTTTAAACTTAGGCTGTCGCTTTGTACAGGCTTCCATATTTGTTGTTCCATAATTTCAAACAGCAAAAGACCCTCGTAGTATGTTTTGATCTCGGATGCAAATTCTGGAGATACCTCTTCTAAATTTTGATTGTGTATCTTAATAAGTTTTGCGTAGGAAAATTTATCTATGGCTTGATTTATTTTACCACTTATAGAATTGCTGTCCAGGCTTCTTTGCTGTTTTTTAATATATTCTAGAAATTCAAAAAGCCCAAATTCGACATTGTCAATTTTTAAGATCCATTCAGCATTCTCATAATCGTCTTTATCATAAGACCACTTGTACTTTAATATACTCTCATCAATTCTATCTTCAAGTAACGACAAGGCTTCATAATTTATAGAAACATCATACAACTTCAATAAGTCTTTTTTAATGTTTTTGATTAAACGTTTAGACCTGTCTGAAGTCTTTATTCTTCTTATAATATCAGGCTTAATTTTTTCTAAGGCTTCTACAGGAATATGGTTAAGGTATTTGACTATGTGCCATCCAAATTGGGTTTTGAAAGGCTTAGAAATAGAATCTTTTTCATTAAGTGAAAAAGCAACCTCTGTAAATTTTTGGGAATTTAGCTCTCCTAAACTAAAAGGAGCGAGCTCTCCTCCATTAGAGGCAGTAGGTTTGTGATCTGAAAACTGTTTTGCTAAATCCTTGAAATTGTCACCGTTTTTGACTTTTTGATAAATTTGATAGATTTCCTGTTGTGCATTATATGTAGAATCTTTCGATCTCAGGTTTTTCATAATGTGTGCTACCACAATTTTTCCTTTTGATGGTCTTTCATCATTTTTTTTGATGATATGGTAGCCATATTGAGTTTTTACAGGTTGCGAGACTTCGCCAATGTCTAGATTGTATGCCACCGTTTCAAAGGGATAAACCATTTTATAAGCTTTAAACCAACCTAAATTTCCTTTATTCATTCTTACAGAAGGGTCTTGAGAATAGGATAAGGCCAATTGTTCAAAATTTTCACCTGCTTCAACTTTTTTCAATACATCTATAGCTCGATTATAGGTTTCTAAGGTATCTGCGGGTGTTGCGTTATCATCAAATTTTAATAATATATGACTGGCATTAACTTCATGTGTCATTCTGTAATAAACATCTTTTACCATTTCTTCGGTCACCCTCCCATTAGAAATATATTTGTCTGCTAATTGTTTACGGTACCTTCGATATTCATTAACAAATTTAGGAAGTGTATCTAAACCTTTGTCTTTAGCAGCTTTTACCTTAAGTTTAAATTTTAAATATAATTCCGCATAATCTTTTAAGCTTATGCTATCTCCCTGAAAGCTTGAATTATTATTTTTTTGGTATTGTTTTAAAAATTCAGATTTGTAAACCACATGATCATTTATGCTAAAAATAACACTATCAGTATTGGCCTTTTGCCCGTAGATAGAAGTCACGCAAATCAATAAAAATATATAAATGAATTCCTTAGACTTTAGTTTTAACCATTTGGAGCGTTTCATATGTTAAAAATTATAATTAGCAAATTTAGTAAAATCTACATTCTAAGAACTTAATTTTTTCTAAACAGTTTGACTTGATTTTTTGCTGAGTTTTTGTTGTGCAATTAGGAAGTAGAGCATATTGAGGTTAAAAATCACAAGACTTTGAAAGAGGCCTGTTAAGAAAAAGTTGAATTCTTATAAGATTTGCATAAAAGAAATTGTAATTAACAGGATTATAAATTATTCAAGTTTATTTTGTAGTATGAAATATACAACTGAAATAACAGTAGATAAGCCAATTGAAGAGGTTATGGATTTATTTAAGAATCCGGCATACCTCAAATGTTGGCAGCGTGGCCTCAGAAGTACAAAATTACTGAAAGGAAAGAGTGGTGAAGAAGGTGCTAAACGAAAACTAAAAATTAATCTTGAAGGGAGAGACATCACCATGATTGAAACCATTACCAAATGTGATTTACCACATCATTGGCATGCCAAATACACCTCAACTGGTTTGGTAAGCTACCAATACAATTATTTTGAAGCCCTAAATGAGAGCGAAACGTATTGGAAAACCACCAGTGAATTCAACTTTAGTGGCTTTATGCGAATAGTTGGGAAAGTGCTTCCGGGATTGTTCAAAAAACGTTCTGAAACTGTAATGAAAGATTTTAAAAAGTTTGCAGAGCTTAGAAAAAATGTCAATCAGGTTTGATTAATCATAATCAAATTTGCAAGCATAAATGAAAACCTACTTTTTTCGTTTCGGTAAATAATCGATATTATTGGTCTATTGTATAAATCTAAAAACCAGTAAGCCCCTATTTTAATTTTTCGGTTTGCTCATACCACTTGTGGATTTCTTTGCATATCCTTAGTTAACCTGACAATTTTATGATGTATTTTGTATTGCCCAACTTTGTTCTTTTTTGAACTTAAAATATGAAGTGTTTCTAAGATAGTTTCTAATACTCCTATGCCAATCATGAACGCGGCTTTCCAAGGATTCTCTTCTTAATAAAGGCTTCGTTATGATTTTCAACACTATATAAGTAAGATTTTTATTTTGTTTTTAATTCTGAAAAGTGAGCATAAGCCATAACGTGATATGTATCTTCTTAATTAAGCTTATATACATAACTAAAAAGAATTAATCAACTAAGGGAGGATTTCCCATTCTTTAAAAACTTAAAACTACTTTGCAGAATTAGCGTGTTCTTTCGCGGCTTTAATAAACGATACAAATAACGGATGAGGACTGGCGACTGTACTTTTGTACTCAGGGTGAAATTGGACACCTATAAACCAAGGGTGGTCAGGTAATTCCATAATTTCAACTAGATTAGTCTCAGGATTTTTGCCGGTAGCAATTAAGCCACTGTTTTCTAATTGTTCTAAATATTTGTTATTGAATTCATAGCGATGTCTATGACGTTCAGAGATATGAGTTTTGCCATATATTTTATGGCTTAGGCTGCTTTCTTTCAATTCGCAATCCCAGGCACCAAGACGCATAGTACCGCCTTTGTTTACAATATCTACTTGATCCTGCATCAAATCTATAACCGGATGTGGTGTGTCTTCGTCCATTTCGGTAGAATTAGCATTTTCTAATCCTAAAATATTTCTGGAAAATTCTATGACGGCCATTTGCATGCCCAGGCAAATCCCAAAAAATGGAATTTTGTTTTTTCTGGCATATTTTACAGCAGCAATTTTGCCTTCTATGCCACGTTCACCAAAACCAGGTGCAACAAGAATGCCATCTAGTTTTTTCCCTTTTGTATCTTTTTCAATAAATTCTGAATGAATACTGATGACATTAACACTAACATCATTTAAGGTGCCGGCGTGAATAAACGATTCTAAAATAGATTTATAAGAGTCTTGTAATTCTACGTATTTTCCTACCAAACCTATATTTATAAGGCGTTTGGCATTTTTATAACGTTGTACAAAAGCATTCCACTGTCTCAAGTCTGGATTTGTGGAATTATCTAATTTAAGTTTTTCAAGCGAAATTTCGTCGAGTCCTTCTTCCTGCATAAGCAAAGGCACGTCGTATATAGTTTCTGCATCTATAGATTGAATAACTGCATTGGCTTTAACATTGCAAAACAATGCTAGTTTACGCTTGATGTCATTATTGATTTGATGTTCGGTTCTGCACACCAAAATATCAGCAGATACTCCGCTTTCCATTAAGGTTTTTACCGAGTGCTGAGTAGGTTTTGTTTTGAGTTCTCCGGCAGCAGATAAATAGGGAATAAGTGTTAAATGTATGACTAAAGAGTTGTAATCTCCTAGTTCCCAACGCAATTGCCTTACAGCTTCTACGTAAGGTAATGACTCAATATCGCCCACGGTTCCACCAATTTCCGTGATTACAATATCGTAATCGCCCGTATTACCTAAAATTTGAATACGATCTTTAATTTCGTTGGTAATATGGGGGACGACTTGAACGGTTTTCCCTAAAAAATCTCCTCTTCGTTCTTTATCGATAACACTTTGGTAAATCCTACCGGTAGTTACATTGTTGGCTTGTGACGTATTGACGTTAAGAAACCTCTCGTAATGGCCTAAATCTAAATCTGTTTCTGCTCCATCTTCGGTGACGTAACACTCGCCGTGTTCATAGGGATTTAAAGTCCCCGGATCCACATTAATGTAGGGATCAAGTTTTTGAATGGTAGTTCTAAATCCTCTCGCTTGAAGTAGTTTTGCCAGAGATGCTGCGATAATGCCTTTCCCGAGAGACGATGACACACCGCCTGTCACAAATATGTACTTTGTTTGGGCCATGATTTTTGCTTTGTTGTCTTACGGGATGCAAAAATAGAGATTAAACTTGAGTTACTTAGTTATTCTACATTATTTTTACTGACTAGAATCTAAGGCTTTTGAAGATGCAGAAGATTGACAAATTAATTATGAAGTATATTTCAATACGTGTTTTTATCACTCCCTTTTAAAACTCAGTGTCATCAACTATTATGCAAAACAATATTTAAAATCTGATTAAGTTATTGTTACTCAGTATTTTTTTACAAACTCGGAATTATTTCTTATTAACCCATCGCTGATTTTAAAATTTTAAGCTCGCAAATGTTAAAATTAAGGCTTCTTTCAACTTCAAAGTAGTCATAAAAGCAGGTCAAACTGTTAAAATTTTTAATTCTCACAAGATCAACTCTTTACAATTTACTACAACGATTTTCTTAGATATGTAAAACACTGTATTTCAGGAAAGTAAACAAAAATTTAACGCTTAAATTCTATCGGATGTTGCAATCTTGTGAATAAATCGTCATACTTTTGTATTGTTAAATTGAATAAAGTAGAATAAGTTAGAAAATCGAAAACTGATTTATTGAACCTGAAAACTTCTCATTCTAAGAAGTTAAAGTGCAGCAAAGTGTTGCAGGAATTTTCAAAGCAATTTACTAACCCTTAAATTTCAAAAAGATGTACACACCAATAACATGGGCTGAGCCTGATAAATTAAAACACTTAAGAGAAAAGAGAACTGTTGAAAGATCAACCCAAACCCCATTGAATTTAAATACTAATAATTCTAAGAGCTTGAAAAACTCTATTTTGGAAGTATTTACTAAGCCATTGGGTTTTGCTAAAACAATGAAAGTTTCATTGAGTAGTTAAACATTTAAATTTTATTTCTAAATCAAATCCTGGACTATAGGTTCAGGGTTTTGTTTTTAAAGGTCTTATCAAATCTTCAAGCCCGTTTATCTTTATCTCATGAATTTCCTGCATCTGCATTCCGAGTTTGCCTTTGGGAAATCCTTTCTGGCGAAACCAGACATAATAATGCTCTGGAATATCAATGAGGTAATAGTCCTTATATTTTCCGAACGGCATTTTAGTGTTGGCCAGTTTCTTTAGATGTTCATTTGAATCCACTGTTATTTAAAAATTTGATCTAAAAAGAACCTGGATTTGAGTATAGAGTGCTTAAAACTGTATTTGATATCGATAGTTCTCCTGGGTTTGCTATTATGTTTTTTGTCGAATTCTGAAAGAGCAGTTTCCAGATCACCATCAGCCTTGATCTTTGTCCAGAATACCTTAAAGTCTTCTGTTATATTATCAAGATTAACAACCAGTTGCGAGGGTTTATCTTTTAGAAAGATTTCAATATTGGTGTTTACCGTTTGAACATAATCTAAACACACATGAAACCGATCATGGCTTGACAAAGCCTCTGGAGGTAGTTTTTTAATCCCATCAGCGTAAGCGTAGATTATACTTTTAGGTAATAAAAACCGATTCATATAACTTTTGGCGGTGGCTTTTTCATCCCTTTTCAGATGAATATAGAATGCTTCTTTACCATATGTTTTGTCAAGTTGGCCGAGTTGCCAGGCAAGTCTGTTATCTGCTTCGATATGACGGTCGGGAAACTGAAAGCGCTCCAGTCCCAGTTTGTCAGATAATGACTCATGTGCAGCAGAAAAGTTTGTGATATGCTTGCAAGCTTCTATAAAGCCGGATGAGCCGCTTCTGCCCGTACATAACACAAACACATTCATCTTTAGATTTTTTTAGTGGTCAATTTGCGCAGTTTGATGGCCGTTAATACTTTTTTTGTATATAATGGAAAATCAGCATTCTGAATCCAATTATAATAGCCCGGTTCTTTATCAAGGATATCCTCAACTTTTTTGCCTTTATGTTTGCCAAAACCAAAAACTTCTTCTCCTTTTTTATTGTATTGCAACATTCCCGCAAAGTCTGCAAACTTTTTGTGGGCGCTAAATTCAGCCAGCCATTTCGTATCATTTTCTAAATCTTCGTACCTGTCTAGTTGAGATTTTAAGACTTCATAAGTGGCGTGGGTGTCTGCTTCGGCGCTGTGAGCGTCAGTTAAATTTTTATCACAGTAAAATTTATAAGCCGCTTCTAATGTTCGTTTTTCCTTTTTATGAAAAATGGTTTGCACATCTACTTTTACCGCATTTTTCATGTCAAAATCTACTTCTGCTCTCAGCATTTCTTCCGCCAAAAGTGGAATATCAAAACGGTTAGAATTATACCCGGCCAAATCTGAATCTTTTATAAAGTTATAAATTTTTGGGGCTAATTCTTTAAAAGTTGGTTCGTTTGCAACATCTTCATCAGAAATACCATGTATGGCTGTAACTTCAGGAGGGATGGGCACGCCGGGATTTATGCGCCAGGTGTAACTTTCTTTATTCTGATTGGGAAAGACTTTTAGGATAGCAATTTCAACAATCCTGTCTTTGGCAATATTGGTTCCTGTGGTTTCAAGGTCAAAAAAGCAAAGGGGTTTGTGGAGGTTTAAATTCATGGAGTTTTTAATAGTAGTTTAATTTATAGTTTCAAATTATTCAAGTGTAGATTTAATACAGCCCATACAATGCTATTATCAATATTATCATAAGCGTGCAATAATCTATTTCTTAATCCTATGATTTGGTTTTCATTATTAATTTTAAGTTTCTCATCAGTTTTTTTATATTATTCAAAGCATTTCCAATAATTATCAATGGCCTTTCAACAGCACTTTGCGTTTTAAAATCTAATTGATAACTTTTAAAGTCGTCAATATCAGAAGTAAAGTCTTCTATTAATTCTATTGCAATTAAAATATCAGACAGCTACTTTTTGTTTTCTTCCGTCATAAATCAAAAACTTTAGAGGCGTCTATGTTTTGTCTCAAAATCGGATTTTTAATTGAATTGAAGGTCAATAGGTCTACTTTCCTTTCAAAAAAAGCTTCAAACTTATGCCAGATATTTATCAATTTAGACCCTTTGTCTATGGGGTCGTCCTCATCAGTTTCTATAAGTAAATCAATATCGCTCGATATCGGATTAAAATCACCTTTAACCGATGAGCCAAATCCACACAGCGATGTCATATGTGATTGGCATAAAGTTGTAAACGCGTTTGCCCTTGAATTTATATATCCTTTTAAATACATCTTTAATAAATTACGATTAAACGTAATTACATTCTGTCCATCTGCCAAATATATTAGTTTTAGGACGAACTGCTTTATTTTTTTAAGGATTTGTCGTTAGCCTTTATACTTCTGTGGCAGATAAACTATTTTTTTAGTCTCAAAAAAATCTTCTTTAAAATACCTTGTAAGTGGAATAATTTGAGCGTTTCGGTAAGATTTTAGTTCTTCTGATAAATCACCACCTTTTAAATAAATGATACCATTTTTGATTTCATGCCGGGATATTTTTGCGATTTTACCTTTGGTCCAATTTACAAAGGTAGGCATGGCCGCAACAGCTCTACTGATGATAAAATCATAGTGGCCTTTGATATGCTCAACTCTGTCGTTTATGGCATTTACGTTTTTCAATGCCAGACCATCAACAACTTCATTCACCACTTTCATTTTTTTGCCGATACTGTCAACTAATGTAAAATCGACATCAGGGTAGAGAATAGCCAGCGGAATTCCCGGAAAACCGCCGCCGGTGCCCACATCTACAACTTTAGATCCGGATTGAAATTTGATAAATTTAGCAATGGCCA
>Ga0102928_1000592_pt1 | contig 23413 bp, 26 predicted proteins | sample SalPonR1_B_D1_MG_FD_78504 | JGI IMG/M metagenome (GOLD analysis project Ga0102928, IMG submission 78504) | Salt pond soil microbial communities from South San Francisco under conditions of wetland restoration - Salt Pond MetaG R1_B_D1_MG | ecosystem: Environmental > Aquatic > Marine > Intertidal...
CAGCGCATCGGCGCGCGTGGCCTCAAGCGCGTCATGCTTCCTCAGCAGGTCCAGCGCATGGTCCAGATCGCCCTCCTCCTGCCTGCCCTTTTCGATGGTGCGCGCCCAAAAGGCCCGCTCCTCCTCATCGGCAAGAGCAATCGCCTTGATCACTGGCAGGGTCAGCTTGCGCTCGCGGAAATCATCACCGACATTCTTGCCGGTGGCGCTGCTGTCGCCCTGGTAATCCAGCAGATCGTCAACGATCTGAAAGGCGATGCCAAGCGCGTCGCCATATTCATAGAGGGCCTTGATCTGTTCCTCGGGTGCCTCGGCGATCACGCCGCCAACCTCGGTCGCCGCCGAAAACAGCGCCGCCGTCTTGCCGCGCACCACCTGGAGATAGACGCCTTCGTCGGTGGCCAGATCACGCGCAGCGCTCAGTTGCAGCACCTCGCCTTCGGCGATCACGGCGGCCGCGTTCGACAGGATGTCGAGCACCCGCAGGCTGCCCGGCTCGACCATCAGCTGGAACGCCCGCGCGAACAGGTAGTCGCCCACCAGCACGCTTGACTTGTTGTCCCACAGAAGGTTGGCGGTTGGCCGGCCGCGCCGCTGGCTGCTTTCGTCCACCACATCGTCATGGAGCAGCGTGGCGGTATGGATGAACTCGACCGTGGCCGCCAGATGCACGTCGAACCCGCCGTCATAACCGCAGAGATCGGCGCTGGCCAATGTCAGCATCGGGCGCAGCCGCTTGCCGCCCGCTTCGACCAGATGCGCCGTGACCTCGGGAATGCGCGGCGCGTGACGCGAGGCCATGCGCTCGCGGATCAGGCTGTTGACGGCATCCATCCGGCTGTCTAGATGCCGGGCCAGTTGTTCATGCGGTTTCGTCGCGGCGTGGTCCAATCCCATCACACTCCCGTCACACCTGTCGACAAGTCGCCCCCGGTGCCCTTAAGTCATCCCCATGAAACAGTTGCTCAGCACCAACGATCCCACGGCCATCGCTTTTGCACGCGCCTTGCTTCAGGGCGAGGGTATAGACTGCTTTGAAATGGACGTAAACATGAGCATTCTCGAAGGCTCTATCGGGATTCTCCCCCGCCGCCTGATGGTGGCCGCACGGGATTACGACCGCGCCCGCGCGGCGCTGGTCGACAACGGGATCGACGTGAATGGCTGAGGGCTGGCCCGAGGACCGGCTGAGCACCGATGCGTTTCTGGGCGGCAGACTGCACATCCTGCAACCGGTTGATGGCTACCGGGCCGGCATCGACCCGGTGCTTCTGGCGGCCAGCATCCCGGCGCGTGCGGGCGACCGGGTGCTTGACCTTGGCTGCGGCGCGGGGGTAGCGGGGCTTTGCCTGGCGCGGCGCATCGAGGGCGCGCTGCTGACGGGGCTTGAACTGCAGCCGGACTACGCCGATCTTGCCCGGCGCAACGCCAGCCGGAACGGGATCGAAATGCAGGTCGAAACCGGCGACCTGGCCGACATGCCCGCCGCCCTGCGCGAACGGCAATTCGACCAAGTCCTCGCCAACCCGCCATATTTCGACCGCAGCGCCAGCACAGCCGCCCGCGACACCGGGCGCGAGACCGCCCTGGGCGAGGGCACGCCGCTGGCGGACTGGGTCAAGGCGGCGGCGAAACGCACGGCCCCCAAGGGCCACGCCACCTTCATCCAGCGCACCACGCGCCTGCCCGATCTTCTGTCGGCCATGGGCCGCCATTTCGGCAGTCTTGAGGTTCTTCCATTGATTCCCCGCCCCGGACGAGCCGCGCGGCTGGTGCTGGTGCGGGGGCGCAAGGGTGGCCGGGCGGATTTCAGGCTGCATGACGGCTGGGTGCTTCATAATGGCGCATCTCATGACGACGATCGGGAAAATTACAACACAGCAACGGCTTGCATCCTTCGCTCGGGTGCGGCGCTGCCATTTCCTGTCTGAGTTGAGTAAAATTGACCCTGCAAAATTCAGCTTATGCTGCGCTTGCAGCGTGACAGTTTCATGAAACTGTGCTGCACTCGGGATGTTCAACATAACCGCAGAGGAGAATGCCAATGAGCTTGAGTTCGCATGTCGAGGAACTGAAGAAGAAACACAGGGCACTCTCAGATCGCGTCGAAGAGGTGCAACGCGCGCCCGGCGTCAGCCATCTGGAGATTGCGGACCTCAAGAAACAGAAGCTTCGGATCAAGGAAGAGATCGAACGCCTGTCGATGGGCGCCTGAACGCGTCTGTTGCTGAATTTCCGGCAGGTTGATGACCTGTCCGGGCCCGACCGCGGCACAATGCGGTAAACTGGTGGGAAAAACGGGCCGGTCGCGGATGCGCCCGGCCCTTTTGTTTTCATGGCGCCGCGCGGCGCCTGCGGTGCATGTCAGACGAAGAACTGACCGCCATTGGCGGTGATCGTCGAACCGTTGATGAACCCTGAATCATCCGACGTCAGGAACGTGACGCAGCGCGCGATTTCATCGGGTTCGCCCAGCCGTCCGGTGGGGATCATGCCGATGATCGCTTCGCGCACCTTCTCGGGGACGGCCATGACCATTTCGGTGGCGATATAGCCGGGGCAGACGGCGTTGGCGGTGATGCCCTTGGCCGCGCCTTCCTGTGCCAGCGACTTGACGATACCCAGATCGCCCGCCTTGGTGGCGGCATAGTTGACCTGCCCGAACTGGCCCTTCTGACCATTGATCGAACTGATCACCACGATGCGTCCGAAGCCGCGTTCGCGCATGCCGGGCCAGACGGGATGGATGGTGTTGAACACGCCGGTCAGGTTGGTGTCGATCACTTCCTGCCACTGTTCGGGGCTCATCTTGTGAAAGGGCGCGTCACGGGTGATGCCCGCATTGGCGACCACGATATCGATGGGGCCCAGATCCTCTTCGACCTTGGCGATGCCGGCCTTGCTGTCCTCGTAGCTGCCGACATTCCACTTGTAGGTCTTGATTCCGGTTTCCTCGGTGAACTTGGCGGCGGCCTCATCATTTCCGGCATAGGTGGCCGCAACCGTGTGGCCTTCGGCCTTGAGAGCCTTGGAAATCGCTGCGCCGATACCGCGCGATCCGCCGGTGACGAGTGCTGTTCTTGCCATGTTATCCTCCAATCTGGCTAAACGTGTTGGTAACTCTGTTACTATTTCAGTGTGACGTGCGCAATAATATTGCTTCATCAATTTGCCGCGTCGCGGCGATTTTTCCGCCCCTCATGGAAAAGGGCGCCAAATCAAGCGCCCTTTCCTGTTTCCCGGCAATGCGTCCCCGCTCAATCGCGCTCGACACACATGGCAACGCCCATGCCACCGCCGATACACAGCGTGGCAAGGCCCTTCTTGGCGCCGCGGCGCTTCATCTCGAAGAGCAGCGTGTTCAGCACCCGGCAGCCCGACGCCCCGATCGGGTGGCCGATGGCGATGGCGCCGCCGTTCACGTTCACGATCGACGGGTCCCAGCCCATGTCCTTGTTCACGGCGCAGGCCTGCGCGGCAAAGGCTTCGTTCGCCTCGACCAGTTCCAGGTCGGCGACACTCCAGCCCGCCTTGTCCAGCGCCTTGCGGCTGGCATGGATCGGGCCGACGCCCATGATCGACGGGTCCAGGCCCGCAGTCGCATAAGACACGATCCGCGCCAGCGGCTCGATGCCCCGCTTCTCGGCGGCGTCGGCGCTCATCAGAAGGGTTGCGGCGGCGCCGTCATTGATGCCGCTGGCATTGGCCGCCGTGACCGAACCGTCCTTGGCGAAGGCCGGGCGCAGTTTCTGCATGTTCTCGATCACCGCGCCGTGGCGGATATATTCATCCTTGTCGACGACGATATCGCCCTTCCGGGTCTTGACGGTAAAGGCGATCACCTCGTCGTCGAACTTGCCCGCGTTCTGCGCCGCTTCGGCCTTGTTCTGGCTCGCCACCGCGAATTCGTCCTGCTGGTCGCGGCTGATCTGCCATTTCTCGGCGACGTTCTCGGCGGTCTGACCCATGTGATACCCGTTGAAGGCATCCCACAGACCGTCGCGGATCATCGTGTCGATATACTTCATGTCGCCCATCTTGTGCCCGGCGCGCAGATGCGCGGCATGGGGGCTGAGCGTCATGTTTTCCTGGCCACCGGCGCAGATGATATCGGCATCGCCCAACTGGATGTGCTGCGCGCCAAGCGCCACGGCCCGCAGGCCCGAACCGCAGACCTGGTTGATGCTCCAGGCTGCGCTCTCGATGGGCAGACCGGCGTTGACATGCGCCTGGCGCGCCGGGTTCTGGCCCTGCGCGGCGGTCAGCACCTGTCCGAGGATGGTTTCCGAAACTTCGCCCTTTTCGATCCCGGCGCGTTCCACCACCGCCTCAAGGACGGCGGCGCCAAGATCATGGGCCGGGGTATTGGCGAATGCGCCACCGAAAGAGCCCACAGCCGTGCGGGCCGCGGATGCGATTACTACATTGGTCATATGTGTCCTCCACCAGACGTCTATTCGGTCGGAGGTGCGCCTGAAAATGCGTCCAGACACGATCTCGGATTCCCCCGCCTATCCCGGCTGTCATACCGCACTCGCCGCATTGCGGCAACGGCCCGGATGTCACATGTCAGCCGGCGGCATGTTCCGGCGCGGCGTCCAGCCAGGGTGGATTTACTGTCGGCGCCCCGAAATAGTAACCCTGCAGGCAGTTGATCCCTTGCGCGGCCAGGTATTCGGCATCCCGCGCCGTTTCGACGCTTTCGGCGACGGTCAGCATGTCGAACTGGGTCGCGATCGCGCTGAGTGCCGAGGTCAGGACCTGGTTATCGGCGCTGTCGGCGATGCCACGGATGAACTGCCCGTCGATCTTGACGATATCGAAGTAGAAGTCCCTGAGATACCGGAAGGACGTGAACCCGGCGCCGAAATCGTCCAGCGCGAAACTGACGCCCCGACATTGCAAGTCCCTCATGAAGCCGGTCACCAGTTCCGGCACCAGCATGGCCGAGCTTTCGGTGATTTCCAGGATCAGCCGTTCGCCAAGGGTGGGCTGATCATCAAGCCGGCCATTCAGAATGCGCATCCAGCGCGGATAGCCGATCGAGCGCGCCGACATGTTCAGCGACAGGCGCAGATCGGGTTGGCGCATCAGCGTGTCCAGCCCGTGCTCAAGGGCAAGGCAGTCGATCCGCCGTCCGGTCTCCGTGGCTTCCACCACCTCGATGAAGTCCCGCGCCGGGATCGTGCGTCCGGTCTCGTCGAGCACGCGGATCAGCCCCTCGTAAAAGGCCGGGCTGTCCGGGCTGCGGGCGGGCACGACCGGCTGGTAGGCCAGCATCACCTCGTTGTGATCGACGGCCCGCTGGACCATGTCCATCACCGAGCGGTCGCGTGACATCACGGCGTAGTTCAGCGCCGTGTCGTGCCCGGCCGGAATATCAGCCCAATTTCCATCCTGGCCCATGCACATCTCCTGATCATTCGGTTCACAGGCTGGCGCGCAAGGGCTAAGGAACATTTAAGCGCGCATGCTCATTTTGCACACCGCGACGCATGCAGGGAGGGAACGAGATGGGTGAAAGATGCGGTTGGGTCGGGGCCGACCCGCTTTACGAGGCCTATCACGACACTGAATGGGGCGTGCCCGAATATGACAGCCGCACGCTGTGGGAGAAGCTGATACTCGACGGCTTCCAGGCCGGACTGAGCTGGATCACGATCCTGCGCAAGCGCGAGAATTTTCGCGTTGCTTTTCAGGGATTTGATCCTGATGTGATCGCCACATGGGGTGCGCCCGAGGTCGAGCGGTTGCTGGCTGATCCGGGCATCGTGCGCCATCGCGGCAAGATCGAGGCGACCATCGGAAATGCCCGTGTCTGGCAGCGGATCGAGGCGGAACAGGGCTTTGATTCCTACCTCTGGGACCATGTCGGCGGGGTGCCGGTTCAGAACCGCTGGACCAGCCTCAAGGAGGTGCCGACAGAGACCGAAATTTCCAGACAAATTTCAAAGGATTTGCGCAAAATGGGGTTCAAATTCTGCGGGCCGACCATTGTCTATGCCTTCATGCAGGCGGTGGGGATGGTGAACGATCACCTGGTCACCTGCCCCTGTCACGACAGGGTGGCGCGGCTCTCGGCAAGGCCCTGACAGCGGCATCTGTCTCGCGTCGGTATCGTGTCGGTGTGTTTTCGGTGCGCCGCCGATACACAGGGAATGTTTTGGAATCGCCGCGCATATCCTATATGGAGCCCCATCTGACCCCATTTGAACCCACACGCGCGAGACCATGACCCAGACCGCTCCGATCACCCAGGACGTGATGACCATCCCCCGCAAACAGGCCGAGGGGCCGATCAACCTTGTCGGCCTGACGCGCGACCGGCTGCGCGAAGTGCTGATCGCCCATGGCACGCCGGAAAAGCAGGCCAAGATGCGGGTCAACCAGATCTGGCAATGGATCTACCAGTGGGGCGTGCGCGACTTCGAATCGATGACCAACCTCGCCAAGGCCTACCGCAAGGAGCTGGCCGACAATTTCGTCATCGAGATTCCCGAGATGGTCAGCAAGCAGGTCAGCGCCGACGGCACCCGCAAGTATCTGGCGCGGATCGCCGGCGGGCACGAGGTCGAGGTGGTCTATATCCCCGAAACCGACCGGGGCACGCTGTGCATCTCCAGCCAGGTGGGCTGCACCCTGACCTGTTCCTTCTGCCACACCGGAACGCAGAAACTGGTGCGCAACCTTCATGCCGGCGAGATCATCGGGCAGGTGATGATGGCGCGTGACGATCTGGGCGAATGGCCCCGCCCCGGCGAAGGCGCGGGCGACCGGCCCCGCCTGCTTTCGAATATCGTGCTGATGGGCATGGGCGAGCCGCTCTATAATTTCGACAATGTGCGCGACGCGATGAAGATCGCGATGGATGGCGAGGGAATCAGCCTCAGCCGCCGCCGCATCACCCTCTCGACCAGCGGCGTCGTTCCCGAGATCGCCAAGACCGCCGAGGAAATCGGCTGCATGCTGGCGGTCAGCTTTCACGCCACCACCGACGAGGTGCGCGACAAGCTGGTGCCGATCAACAAGAAGTGGAACATCGCCACGCTGCTGGACGCGCTGCGCGCCTATCCCAAGGCCAGCAATTCCGAGCGCATCACCTTTGAATACGTGATGCTGAAGGACGTGAACGACTCCGACGCGGACGCCCGCCGCCTTGTTCAGCTGATCAAGGGCATCCCGGCCAAGATCAACCTGATCCCGTTCAACGAATGGCCCGGCGCCCCGCATGAGCGCAGCGATTGGGACCGCATCCAGGCCTTTGCCGATATCGTCTACAAGGCCGGTTACGCCAGCCCCATCCGCACCCCGCGCGGCGAGGATATCATGGCCGCCTGCGGACAACTCAAATCCGCGACCGAGCGGGCGCGCAAATCCCGCAGAGAAATTGAATCCGAGGCCGGGCTTGGCTGAGGCCGCAGCCAGATGACCGCGCCACGTTTCACCCCCCTTCCCCGGCCCAAGAATGCCGAGGGCGCGCCGCGCAAGGTCGGCGTTGAAATCGAACTGGGCGGGCTTGATGAGGGCCATGTCGCGCGGATCTGCGCCGAGGTGCTTGGCGGGCGCGCCGAACACGGCGACGGAACACTCTGGACCGTACACGACACAAGGATTGGCCGGATCGAGGTCTATCTCGACACGTCCCTGCGCAAGGCGACCCAAAGCAAGCTGCGCGATCTGGCGCTCGATCTCGGGCGCGAGGTGATCCCGGTCGAGATCGTGACCGCTCCGCTGGAGATGGCGGGTCTCGAGGCGTTGCACGACCTGACCGACGCGCTGCGCCGCGCGGGCGCGCTTGGCAGTGGCGCGGGCTGGGTGTTCGGCTTCGGGCTGCATCTCAATATCGAGATCGCCTCGCGCCAAAGCGCCGACATCCTGCGCCCGCTGCTGGCCTATGCGCTGATCGAGGACTGGCTGCGCCATGCCGGGCCGATCGACGAATCGCGCCGCCTGCTGCCCTTCACCGATCCCTACCCGACCAGCTTCGTGCGCGCGCTGCTCGGGCTGGGGATGGATGCTTCGCTGCGCCAGATGATCGCGGCCTATCTTGAACATACGCCATCGCGCAATCGCGGGCTGGATATGCTGCCGATCTTCGCGCATCTCGCGCCCGGCTCGGTCGAGGGGGCCTTGGGCGAATCCGTTTCGGCGCGCCCCGCCTTTCATTTCCGCCTGCCCGACTGCCTGATCGACGAACCCGACTGGTCGATCGCGCACGAATGGCAACGCTGGATCACTGTCGAGCGGATCGCCGAAGATGAACGCCTGCTCACGCGGCTGGGGGCGGCATGGCTGGACGATCACGGAATGGTGACGTTCTCGCGTGCCAGCTGGGCGGAACGCTGCGGGGCGTTGCTGCGCCAGTCCGGGCTCGACCTGCCGGAGGACGCACCCGGATGATGCGCCCGCGTATCGGGGTCACCACGTCACGCCGCTCGGGTTGGCGCATCTTTCCGCTGATGGCGCTCAATGTCTGGATGGCGGGGGGCTGCGCCGTGCGATGGGTCGACGGATCGGATGCGCGCGCCGAGGACGTGGACGGGCTGATCATCGGCGGAGGCGACGATATCTCGCCCGACCTCTACGGCGGGCAGCTGGTCAGTTCGGCGCGGCTCGATCCGGGGCGCGATGCGCTGGAACGCCGGCTGGTGCATGATGCCTTCGATCTGGACAAGCCCGTTCTGGGGATATGCCGGGGCAGCCAGATGCTGAACGTGGCGCTTGGCGGGACGCTGCATCAGGATGCCTATGACGCCTATCGCGACAGCGACCGGCACCGCACGATCCTGCCACGCAAGACAGTGCTGATCACACCCGGCACGCGGTTGGCGAAACTGGCGGGCGAAGCACCGATGAAGATCAACGCGCTGCATTCCCAGGCTGTCGATACCCTGGGCGACGGCCTGCGCGTCGCGGCGCGCGACCGGGGTGGCATGATCCAGGCGATCGAACGCCTGCAAGACCCTTTCGCCATCGGCGTCCAGTGGCACCCCGAGCACCTCTTTTATGCGCGCCGCCAACAGGGGCTGTTCCGCGCGCTGGTCGCGGCGGCCGAGGCGCGCCAGACACATCGCGGTCAGATGGACCGGGTGGATCGCGCCGATCTTTGAAAGCGGCCCGCATCACGCCGCGATGAAACCCTCGGCTTGCCGTATTTCCGAACGATTGTCGCCATGCAGCGATTCTATCCCTTGTCTCACCGATAACTGTTTTGAGGCTGGAAACGATGAAACAATATATGAGTAAATCGGAAACGGAGATCCTGAACCTGGTCCTGCGCGAGCGCAGCATGGCGGTTTCCGAACGCGAATGGCAACATCGCCTGCGTGGCTATGGCTATGCCATCAAGGATACGACCGAAGGCCGGATCGTGACCTCACTGGTCCGCGGCAGCCTTCTGTGTTCGCTGCCGGCCCACGCGGCCTGACGCACGATATCGCATGATCCGCCGGGCCGGGCGGTGCGCCCTTGTGGCGCCGCCCGGCGGGTGATCGCAGGTCAGCAGGCCTGATCGTCATACCAGGCGTCGATGACTTCCATCGCCTGTTGCGCGGTCTCGACAAAGCTGAACAGCTCCAGATCTTCGGGGCTGATCGTCCCGGCATCCGCCAGCGCGTCCCAGTTGATGATCTTGCGCCAGAATTCCTCGCCGAACAGCAGGAAGGGCACCTTGTTCATGCGATCCGTCTGGATCAGCGTGAGGGCCTCGAACATCTCGTCAAGGGTGCCGAAACCGCCGGGAAAGACGCAGATCGCCTTGGCGCGCATTAGGAAATGCATCTTGCGGATGCCGAAATAGTGGAAATTAAAGCACAGGCCGGGCGTCACGTATTCGTTCGGGGCCTGTTCATGGGGCAGCACGATATTAAGCCCGATCGACGCGCCACCGGCATCGTCCGCGCCGCGGTTGCCCGCCTCCATCACGCCGGGGCCGCCGCCCGTGGCCACCACCAGCTCGCGCCCGTAGCTGGCCATTGATTTCATCGTCACCAGTCGCGCGAATTCGCGCGCCTCGTCATAAAACCGCGACAGGTCCGCAAGGGTGTCGGTGCGGGCGCTGTCGCGCTTGGCGGGTTCGGGGATGCGGGCGCCGCCGAACAGCACCACGGTGCTTTCGATGCTGCGCTCGTTGAGGATCATCTCGGGTTTGAGCAGCTCAAGCTGAAGGCGCACCGGGCGCAATTCGTCGCGGCACAGGAAATCTGGATCGGCAAAGGCCAGCCGATAGGCCGGGGCTCGGGTCTGGGGGGTGTCGGGCACCTGTTCGGCGCTGCTGCGATCGGTATGGGCGTCGCGGAACTGGCTGTGACGGTCGTCATCCATGTCGGGCGGTCCTTGGTCTGCGTGTTCGCTTCAGGCGTAGCCCGTTCGCGCGGCCAAGGGAAGCCACCCGCGCCATATCAGATGACGGATCGCGCGGGTTTGACTTGTTGCGCCTCGCCTTTGCGGACCGTATAGGTCATGCCCCAAGAGACAGCACCAGATTGACGGAGAGAAAACCGATGTCGAACGCCCAACTTGAGCAAGCGATCGAAGCCGCCTGGGAGGCGCGCGACACCATCACCCCGTCCACCGGCGGCGAGACCCGCGAGGCGATCGAGACCACGCTCGATGCGCTGGACAGCGGCAAGCTGCGCGTGGCCGAACGGCAGGACAATGGCGACTGGCACGTCAACCAATGGGCCAAGAAGGCGGTTCTGCTGGGCTTTCGCATCAAGGACATGGAAATCCAGCCCGGCGGCCCGCAGGGCGGCGGCTGGTGGGACAAGGTCGACAGCAAGTTCAAGGGCTGGGGCGACGATCAATGGCGCGACGCGGGCTTTCGCGCGGTGCCCAACTGCATCGTTCGCAAATCCGCCTTCATCGCGCCCGGCGTCGTGCTGATGCCCAGTTTCGTGAACCTTGGCGCCTATGTTGACGAAGGCTCGATGGTCGATACCTGGGCCACGGTCGGCAGCTGCGCCCAGATCGGCAAGAACGTGCATCTGTCTGGCGGTGTCGGGATCGGCGGCGTGCTGGAACCGATGCAGGCCGGCCCCACCATCATCGAGGACAACTGCTTTATCGGCGCGCGCTCCGAGGTGGTCGAGGGCTGCATCGTGCGCGAAGGCTCGGTGCTGGGCATGGGCGTCTATATCGGCAAATCCACCAAGATCGTGGACCGCGAAACCGGCGAGGTCTTCATCGGCGAGGTGCCGCCCTATTCGGTGGTGGTGTCCGGGTCGATGCCCACGAAAAACAACCTCAACCTCTATTGCGCGGTGATCGTCAAGCGCGTGGACGCGCAGACGCGCTCGAAAACGGCGATCAACGAATTGCTGCGCGACTGACTCGTACAAGGCCCCGCGCGCGCCCTCATCGGACCGCGCGCGGGGGCGTCGCCTCCAGTTTAGAATCGTTCCAAACCTTGACAGCCGGGCCAAGCGGGCGCATATCGTAAGGCATCCACTGGAAAGGCCCGACCCATGTTCATTCAGACCGAGTCCACCCCGAACCCCGCGACGCTGAAATTCCTTCCCGGCCAGACCGTTCTTGAGGTGGGCACGGCGGATTTCGCAAGCGCCGAGGCGACCGACAATTCGCCGCTGGCCAAGCGCATCTTCGGTGTGCAGGGCGTGACCGGCGTGTTCTTCGGCAATGATTTCGTGACCGTGACCAAGGCCGAGAGCGCGGAATGGGACCACATGAAACCCGCCATTCTGGGCGCGATCATGGAGCATTTCCAATCCGGCACCCCGGTCATGACCGGCGAGGCCGACGCCTCTTCGGGCCACGCCCATCACGAGGGCGAAGACTCCGAGATCGTCGGCCAGATCAAGGAGCTGCTGGATACCCGCGTGCGCCCCGCCGTGGCGCAGGATGGTGGCGACATCACCTTCCACGGTTTCGAGCGCGGTGTGGTCTATCTGCATATGCAGGGCGCCTGCGCGGGTTGCCCGTCCTCGACCATCACGCTGAAGATGGGGATCGAGAACCTGCTGCGCCATTACATCCCCGAAGTAACCGAAGTGCGCCCCGTTGGTGTCTGAAGGCGCGCTGACACTGGCACTCGACACATCGGCCGCGCATTGCGCGGCCGCTTTGCTGTCTGGCGACAGGCTGGTTGATTCACGCGCCGAAGAGATGGGCCGCGGTCAGGCCGAACGGCTGATCCCCCTGATCGAAGAGATGCTGGCCGATGCAGGCGTTACATGGCGCGATCTGGGCCGGATCGGCGTCGGCATCGGCCCGGGCAATTTCACCGGCATCAGGATCTCGGTCTCGGCGGCGCGGGGGCTGGCGCTGGCGCTGGATATCCCGGCCATCGGCGTTTCGGGTTTCGACGCGATCTCGCATGGCATAAGCGGCGCGCATCTGCCGGTCCTGCCCGCACCGCGCGGCATGCTCTATGCGCGGCCCCAAGGCGGCGAACCGTGCCTCATGCAGCCCGAAGAAGCCAACGCCACCGGCCTTGCGCTTGCCGAACTGCCGCCCGCCGCTGAACTGGCCGAGGCGATCGCGCGGGTTGCCGCAGGCACGCCCACGCCCGCCCCCTCGCCTGCGCCGCTTTACGTGAAACCGGCGGATGCCGCGCCCTCGCGCGATGCGCCGCCGGTGATGCTGGACTGACATGGCGCGCGCCCTGACGCCCGCCGCGATGGCCGCGCTGCATGGCCGCGCCTTTCTCGGGCAGAGCCGTGGCTGGAGCGAAACCGAATTCGCGGAGCTGCTCGACAGCCCGCATGTCTTTGTCATCGGGGATGCCCGCGCCTTCGCCCTCGGGCGGGTGATCGCGGACGAGGCCGAGCTTTTGACCATCGCCACCGATCCGGACTGTTTACGGCAGGGGTTGGGCCGCGCCTGCCTTGCCGCCTATGAAACACAGGCGGTGGCGCGCGGTGCGCGCATATCGTTCCTTGAGGTCGCGGCCGACAACGCGGCGGCGCGCGCGCTGTATGAAAAGACGGGATATCGCGAGGCCGCGCGGCGTGCTGAATACTACCGGCGCGACGCGGATGCCGTGGATGCACTGATTCTGCGCCGCTGCCTGTCCCCGGCCAAGACGCACTCCAGAAAATCCGCGGGATAAGTCCAGTTTTCAGGAATTGATCGGGCCTGACGCCTCTCTGCACGCCTGATCTCTTGCAATGAAACGAGAACTGCGTCTAGGAACAGCCATGCAAATCTATCTGCCCATAGCCGAGGTGTCGGTCAACGCCTTCCTCCTTCTGGGGTTGGGCGGTATGGTGGGCGTTCTTTCGGGCATGTTCGGCGTGGGCGGGGGGTTCCTCATGACCCCGCTTCTGTTCTTCATCGGCATCCCGCCCGCCGTGGCCGTCGCCACCGAAGCCAACCAGATCGTCGCCTCGTCCTTTTCCGGGGTTCTGGCGCATCTGCGGCGCAAGACGGTCGATCTCAGGATGGGCACGGTGTTGCTCGTAGGCGGTCTGATCGGGGCGGCATTCGGTGTGGTGCTGTTCAACTACCTGAAATCGCTCGGTCAGGTCGATCTGCTGGTGCGGCTCTGTTACGTCGTCTTTCTTGGCGTGATCGGCGGCATGATGTTCTTTGAAAGCCTGCGTGCGATCCGCCAGACCCGCTCGGGCAAGGTGATCCCGCGGCGCAAGAAGCACAATTGGATCCACGGGCTGCCGCTCAAGATGCGGTTTCGCACATCGGGGCTTTATATCAGCGTGATTCCACCGGTGCTGGTCGGGGTCGCGGTGGGTATCCTTGCCGCCATCATGGGTGTCGGCGGCGGCTTCATCATGGTTCCGGCGATGATCTATCTGCTGGGCATGCCGACCAAGGTGGTTGTCGGAACCTCGCTCTTTCAGATCATTTTCGTGACCGCCTTCACCACGATGCTGCACGCGACCACCAACTACACCGTCGATGTGGTGCTGGCGGTGCTGCTGCTGGTGGGCGGGGTGATCGGCGCGCAGGTCGGCACGCAGATCGGCACCCGGATGAAGGCTGAACAACTGCGCATCCTGCTGGCGCTGATGGTGCTGGCCGTGTGCTTCAAGCTGGCGCTCGATCTTTTGCTGCAACCCTCCGAGCTATACTCCATCGCCGCACCGGGAGGGCATTGAGATGCTGCGGCTGGCGCTCCTGATCGCTCTGCTGGCGCTGCCGCTCAAGGCCGAAGAGGTGGTCATGGGCCTCTCGCGCGACCAGGTGCGCATCAATACCACCTTCGAGGGCTCCGAGATCCTCGTCTTCGGCGCGGTCAAGCGCGAAGCGCCCATCCCCAAGGAACCGCTCGACGTGATCGTGACCATTGCCGGTCCATCCAAACCCCTGACCGTGCGGCGCAAGGAGCGGGTTCTGGGAATCTGGGTGAATACCGACTCGGTCGGGATCGACTCGGCCCCCAGCTTTTATGCGGTGGCGACCAGCCAGCCGCTCGCCGAGGTTCTGTCCAGTGTCGAGGATCTGCGCCACAAGATTTCGATCAACAGCGCGATCCGTTCGGTCGGCGCGCCCGCCTCGATCAAGGACTCGCAGGCCTTCACCGATGCGCTGATCCGCATCCGCATGCGCCAGAACGCCTATCAGATCCTAGAAGGCGCGGTGTCACTGGATGAACAGACCCTGTTCCGCGTCGGATTCGAGCTGCCCGCCAACCTGACCGAAGGTGAATACCGCACCCGCATCTTCCTCACGCGCGGCGGCCAAGTCGTGTCGCAATACGAAACCGGGATCGACGTGCGCAAGGTGGGGCTTGAACGCTGGCTGTTCACCATGTCGCGCGAACAGGCCATGCTGTACGGCCTGATGTCGCTGGCCATCGCCATCGCCGCGGGCTGGGGCGCCTCGGCGGTGTTCCGGGTCATGCGCCAGGGCGGCTGACAGCGCGGCACGGCGCGCGCAAGCGCGGGCAAAACATCACATGCCGGGCCATTTCGCTTGCCCTGTGCGGCGTGTCGGGGCATCCCTTGGCCCGTCATGGAACTCGGACCCTACATCCTCTTGGCCTCGCTTGAAGGCGCGGTGACCGCGGCGGTGCTGGCGCTGACGGCGGTCGGGCTGGCGCTGGTGTTCGGCGTCATGCGGGTGGTCAATATCGCGCATGGCGAGTTCTTCATGCTGGGCGCGGTGATCGCCTGGTGGGTGGCGCAGACGGTGGGCGGGCATCCGGCCATCGGCTTCGCCGCCGCGCTGGTGATCGCGCCGCTGGCGGTCGGGGGGATCGCCGCCGCCGCCGACATGACCATTCTCAAGCGACTGGATTACGACCCCGAACGCACCATCGTCGCCACTATCGGCCTGCTCTACATCCTTCAGCAACTCACCCTGATGACCTACGGCCCCGAGGCCCGCCCGGTCGAAGCGCCGTTCAACCAGCGCATCGCCCTGCCCTGGATCGAACATGGCGAGGCGGGCTGGCAGGTGATCTGGCCATGGGGCCTCGGCACCACCAGCTACAAGCTGGCGGTGATCGGCGCGGCCGGCGCGGTGCTGGGCGGGGTGTGGCTGATGATGGCGCGCTCCCGGCTGGGGCTGGTGATGCGCGCGACGCAGGCCGACCGCGACATGGCGCTGGCCTTCGGCATCCCGGTCGAGCGCGTCTATGCGCTGGTCTTTGGCCTTGGCGCGGGGCTGGCGGCGCTCGCGGCGGTGCTGATCGTGCCGATCCAGCAGGCGCATTACCTGATGGGCGCCGACCCGCTGCTTCTGTCCTTCATCGTGGTCATCATCGGCGGGCTTGGCAGCCTGCCCGGCACCGTGCTGGCCGCCGTGCTGATCGGGCTCAGCGACGGGATCATCTCGGTCTTCTTCTCGCCGACGCTCGCCAAGATCATCGCCACGCTTCTGGTGGGGCTGGTGCTGGTCTTTCGCCCCGAGGGCCTCTTTGGGACGCGCCGCAGATGAGCCCCGAGACCCGGCGCATCCTTGCCCTGCATGGCGGGCTGCTGGTGCTTCTGCTGGGGCTGCAATTCGTGCTGCCCGCCTATCACCACGGCAACCTCGCGCGGATCATGGTGCTGGCCAGCTATGCGATCGGCTATAATATCCTGTTCGGCTATACGGGCCTTCTGAGCCTCGGGCATGCTCTGTTCTTCGCGGCCGGAATGTATGGCATGGGGCTGACCATTCAGCATGCCGGGTTCTCGCCCGCCCCGGCGCTGCTGGCGGGGCTTCTCGCGGGGCTGCTGGTTTCGGCGGGGCTGGCGGTGCTGGCGCTTCGCACCAGCGGCGTCGCCTTCATGATCGTGACGCTGATGTTCGCGCAGGCGGGCTACCTCTCGATCCTCTATTTCGGCGAATACACCCGTGGCGACGAGGGCTTCGTGATCCAGACCGCCCAGAGGATGCTCTGGGGGATCGACCTCAGCGATCCGACCAACCGCTACCTTGCGGCGCTCCTGTTGTTCTCGGTCTGCCTCGGCCTCAGCCTGTGGCTGGTGCGCGCACCCTTCGGGCGGGTGCTGGTGGCGATCCGCGAGAACGAGGAACGCGTGCGGATGCTGGGCTATGACACCCACGCCCACAAGCTGGGCGCGATGATCGTGTCGGGCACAATCTCGGCATTGGCGGGGGCGGTCTACGGGCTGCTCTTCGGCTATGCGGGCGCCAGCTTCGCCAGCGTGCAATATTCGATCTTCCCGCTGCTATGGGTGCTTCTGGGGGGTGCGGGCACTGTGCTCGGACCATTCCTAGGCACGCTCTTCATGTTCTACCTGATCGACCTCAGCTCGGGGCTGACCACCGCCTATATGCTGATCGCGGGCGTGGCGCTGGTGGTGCTGACGCTGTTCGCACCGCAAGGGCTGGCAGGCGAGCTTCGCCGCCGGCTCTGGGGATGGCTGCCATGAACGGCGCGCCGCTTCTGTCCACGCGTGGCCTTTCCAAGCATTTCGACGGCTTGCAGGCCGTGCGCGATGTCGATCTCGATCTGCCGCCGGGCGAGGTGCGCGCGCTGATCGGCCCCAATGGCGCGGGCAAGACGACGCTGGTGGGCATGATCTCGGGCCGCATCGCGCCCTCTTCGGGGGGCGTCACCTTTGACGGCACCGACATCACCGCCCTGCCCGCGCATAAACGCATCGGGCTTGGCATGGCCTATACGTTCCAGATCACGTCGGTCTTTCCGGCACTGCCCGTGCGCGAGAACCTCGCCCTTGCCGCCCGCCGCCGCCTCAAGGGCGCGGCTGTGCAGGACGCGGTTGCGCGCACCCTCGCCCGCGTCGGCCTGCCCCAGGACAGCGCCGGGCAGGCGGCGGGCAATCTCAGCTATGGCCACCAGCGCCTGCTGGAACTGGCGATGGGGCTGGTGCAGGCCCCGCGCCTGCTGATCCTCGACGAGCCGACACAGGGGCTCTCGGATAGCGAGATCGAGGGCTTCAAGGCGCTGATCCGCGAATTGAAAGGCGCGACCACGATCCTTCTGATCGAACATAACATGAGCGTCGTCATGGACGTAGCCGACCGGGTGACCGTCCTCAATGGCGGCGCGGTGCTGGCCGAAGGCACACCCGCGGAAATCCACGAAAACGCCGCCGTGCAGGCCGCCTATCTGGGGACGGGATGATGCTGGAACTCGATGCGATCAGCGCGGGCTATGGCAAGGCACAGGTGCTGCGGGACTTTAGCCTCAGCGTCGGCGCTGGCGAGATCGTCTGCCTTCTGGGGCGCAACGGCGCAGGCAAGACCACCTGCATGAAAGCGATCATGGGGCTGTTGCCGCTGATGTCGGGCCGCGTGCTTCTGGACGGGCAAGAGGTCAGCGCCCTGCCCGCCCATCACGTCCCGCGCGCCGGAATCGGCTATATCCCGCAGGGTCGGCGGCTGTTTGCCGGGCTCAGCGTGGCGCAGAACCTTGAAATCGGCCTGCGCGCGCGCAGCTCGGGGCGCGACACGCTGGACGAGGTGCTGGAGCTGTTCCCCCGCCTTCGCGAACGCATGAACCAGCGCGCCGAGACCCTGTCGGGGGGCGAGCAACAGATGCTTTCGACCGCCCGCGCGCTCTGCCTGCGCCCCAAGGCGTTGCTGCTCGACGAGCCGACCGAGGGCCTGCAGCCCTCGATGATCGAGGCGATCCGCCAGGTCATCGCCAAGATGCGCGCCGCCGGTGTCGCCGTGCTTCTGGTGGAACAGCGCGTCGATGCGGTGCTGTCGCTGGCAGACCGTGTGGCGTTCCTTGAAAACGGGCGCGGCGGTGCGGTGATGGACGCCGAGGAATTGCGCGCCGATCATTCCATCGTGGATCGCTATATCGGGGTCTGACTGTCGGCGCCTGCCCGCGTCACTCGACCGGCGGGCCGACCCTTGGCTGGGGCACGTTGCGCATCCGCCGCCGGTAGCGCAGCACCCAGATGTTGGACACGAACAGCACGCCGATCACCACCGCCCCGCCGGCCAATGCCCAGGGTCCGGGGTCTTCGCCGATGACGGCCCAGACCAGCAGCGGCGCAAGCACCGATTCCAGCAGGATCAACAGCGCCACCTCGGCCGACGCGATATAGCGCGGCCCGAGGGTCAGAAGACAGGTGGACACGGTGATGAACGCGCCATGCCCCAGCACCAGATGCCATTGCTCCGTCATCGCCGGACCCGGATCGGCAAAGGGCCAGACCACCAGCGCCGCACCGATATAGGCCAGCGGAATCGCCGGGATCATCGACGTGGCGCGCACCTTGCGCACCGCCGTCATGGCCGCCGCGAAACTGGCCGAAACACAGAGCGCCACCAGATCGCCCTGCCATGACGCACCCTCGGTCTCGCCCGAGCCCCAAGCGATGATCCCAAGACCCACGAACACGCCCATCATCGTCAGCACCATGCGGCGACTGATCGTCTCGCCCAGGAAAATCCGGCTGAAGATGGCGGCGAAAACCGGCATCGAGGCGATGATGAACACCACATTGGCCACGCTGGTCCATGTCACCGCCAGCACGAAACCCGGCGCCGTGGCGGCAATCAGGATCGTATAGATCAGACCCGGAAGACCTGTCTTGGCGACCGCGCGAAAACCACGCAAGCCCATCACGGCCAGCACACCCACAAGGATGAATGACCCCGAGGTCATCCCCCTCCAAAAGGTGATGGTGGGGGCAGAGGCGTCGATCAACCGGATGAATAGCGAATCCGGCACCACGAACAGAACGCCTATGGCGGTAATCAGAAGGCCTTTGACATGATCATTCATGGTTCAGATCAGTGCGGTTTTCCGCCTCGAAAGTAAACCCCGCGCTGCGGCACCCTGTCTCAGCCCGCCGACTGCCATTCCAGAATCGCGTCGATGGGCCAGAGCAGCATCAGCACATTGAGCGCCAGCCCGTCGCGGATCACGATGGCGGTCAGCACCTCGAAGCCGATCACCGTCGCCACGCAGACCCAGACCGGCCAGCGCCGCGCCATCCAGAAGCCAAGGAACATCGCCACGATGTCCGAAACCGAGTTCAGCACACTGTCGCCGATATAATCCGAGGATACCGTCGTCTCGCGGTAATGCCGGATCACCGCATCGGTATTCTCAAGCAACTCCCAGCCGCATTCCAGCGCGGTCGCGATGACCAGCCGCCAGCCGATCCCCATGCGCGGCACGATCAGCCACAAGGCCCAGTAGAACAGGATGCCATGCAGCAGATGGCTCGGCGTGTACCAGTCGGCCAGCTGCATATTGGCCTCGTCGCTGCCCACCGGCCCCCAGAAATCGACATATCCGCACGGGCAGATCGGCGCGCGCCCCATGGCAAGCAACAGGGCCGCGGAAACCAGCACCATCAGAGCCGTGACAAGATAGGGCAGGCGCGCATCGGTTCTCATGCCGCGACAAAAGCACAGCGCCGCGCACCTGTCCATCGCCTGATCGCCCCTTCGCCGACAAGGGTTAACTCTTTGCTTGTGCGCGGTTAAGGTCGTGCGCAGTCAACAGGAGGATGCCCGATGCCCGCCCCCGAAAACCGCTTTAAATCCGCGCTTGCCTCGGGCCGGATGCTCTATGGGTGCTGGGCGGGTTTCGCCGACGCCTACGCCACCGAGATCGTCGCCACCGCCGGGTTCGACTGGCTGGTGATCGACGGCGAACATGCGCCCAACGACCTGCGCACGATCATGCAGCAATTGCAGGTGCTCGAAAGCGGCCACAGCGCGCCGGTGGTGCGCCTGCCGATGGGCGAGCCCTGGGCAATCAAGCAGGTGCTCGACGCGGGCGCGCAGACGCTTTTGATCCCGATGGTCGAAAGCGCCGCACAGGCGCGTGACCTCGTGCGCGCCACGCGCTATCCGCCCGACGGTATCCGCGGCTCCGGCGCGGCGCTGGCAAGGGCCTCGCGCTTTGCGCAGATCCACGATTACACCACCACCGCCAATGCGCAGATCTGCCTTCTGGTTCAGGTGGAAACCATGGCCGGGATTGACGCGCTTGACGCGATCCTCGCGGTTGACGGGGTGGATGGCGTATTCATCGGCCCTTCGGACCTCGGGGCCGACATGGGCTATCCCGGCGACAGCAATGCCGACGCGGTGCAGCACGTGATCCGCGACGCGCTTGAACGCATCGCCGCATCCGACAAGGCCGCGGGTATTCTTGCCACCGATCACGACACCGCGCTGACCTATCGCGACTGGGGCGCGCAGTTTCTGGCGGTCGGGGTCGATGTGGTCCTGTTCGCACAGGCCGCGCGCGCCCTGATGGCGCGCTGGCGCGATGACTGAGCGCCACCTGCTGGCGGATGTCGGCGGCACCAATACCCGTGTTGGCCTGGCCGACGCGCGCGGCGTGCTGCCCGACACGGTTCGCTCCTATGAAAACGCCGGCTTCGACGGGCTCGCACCGCTTCTTTCGGCTTATCTCGCCGAAACCAAACCCGGCCCGATCGACGCGCTCTGCGCCGGTGTGGCGGGGCCGGTGCGCGACGGTGACGCGCAGCTGACCAATCATGACTGGTTCATCGCCGCCGCCGACCTCGCCGCCACCACCGGCGCCGCGCGGGTCCATCTCATCAACGATCTTCAGGCGCAGGGCTACGCGCTTGACGATCTGCCGCCCGCGGCGCTTGTGCCGCTCTTTGACGGCGCGCCCCCGCCCCCCGACGCCCCCCGCCTTGTCCTTGGCCTTGGCACCGGCTGCAATGTCGCCGTCGTCCACCGGCGCGGCGAGAACCTCTTCGTGCCGCCCGCCGAATCCGGCCACTCCGCCCTTCCGCACATGGCGGACGCGCAGGCAAACGCCCTGATCCGCCACTTGGCTCAAACCCACCCCCATCACCCGATCGAGGCGGCGCTTTCGGGTCCGGGGCTCATGCGCATTCACCGCTGGCTCGGGGGCGCCGCTCTCAGCTCGGCGCAAATCGTGGCCGCGCATGGCGACGGCACCGACCCGCGCGCCACTGAAGCCCTCACGCTGTTTGTCACGATGCTCGGGGCGGTCGCGGGCAATCTTTGCCTGCATCACCTGCCAATGGGCGGGCTTTACCTGATCGGTGGCATGGCGCGCGCCATTGCGCCCCATCTTCGCGACCTCGGATTCGCGGCGCATTTCACCGCGCGCGGGCCTTACAGCGCGATCATGCGGGACATCCCCGTCACCCTGATAACGGACGACACCATCGCCCTTGCGGGCTGTGCGCGTCACCTCAGGCAATCAGCGCGCTAGGCCGGTGCACAGGCCCTTCCCCCGCCTTGCGCGCTCTGCCATAATGCACGCCAACCCATAAAACCAAGAGCAGAACCGCATGGCCGACGATCTTCTTTCAGCGACCGAACATTCGGATTACGACGCCTCCTCGATCGAGGTGCTCGAAGGGCTCGAACCCGTCCGCAAACGCCCCGGCATGTATATCGGCGGCACCGACGAGCGCGCCCTGCACCACCTTGTCGCCGAGATCCTCGACAACTCGATGGACGAGGCCGTCGCGGGCCACGCCAACCGGATCGAAGTGGAACTGCACGAGGATTATTCGCTGACCGTGCGCGACAACGGGCGCGGCATTCCCATCGACCCGCATCCCAAGTTCCCCGGCAAATCCGCGCTCGAGGTCATCCTCTGCACGCTCCATGCGGGCGGCAAGTTCAGCGGCAAGGCCTATCAGACATCGGGCGGCCTGCACGGGGTCGGCGCCTCGGTGGTCAACGCGCTGTCGGATTCCATGGTCGTGCAGGTCGCGCGCAACAAGGAACTTTACGAGCAGCGCTTCTCGCGCGGCAAGCCGCTCGGCCCGGTCGAAAAGATCGGCCAGGCGCCCAACCGGCGCGGCACCACCATCACCTTCCACGCCGACGAACAGATCTTCGGCTCGCACCGTTTCAAACCCTCGCGGATGTTCAACTCGATCCGCTCCAAGGCCTATCTCTTCAGTGGCGTCGAAATCCGCTGGAAATCCGCGATCGAAGATGGCGACACCCCGCTCGAGGCCAGCTTCCACTTTCCCGGCGGGCTCTCGGATTTCCTCAAGGAAACGCTCAACGGCGCCTCGACCTATGCCGATAAACCCTTTGCCGGCACGGTCGAATTCCAGGAACGCTTCGGCACCCCCGGCAAGGTCGAATGGGCGATCAACTGGACGCCCGCGCGCGACGGCTTCCTGCAAAGCTATTGCAACACCGTGCCCACCCCCGAAGGCGGAACCCATGTGGCCGGGTTCTGGGCCGCGATAGTCAAGGGCATCAAGGCCTATGGCGAGCTGGTGAACAACAAGAAGGCCGCCAACATCACCCGCGATGACCTGATGACAGGCGGCTGCGCGCTTGTCTCCTGCTTCATCCGCGAACCCGAATTCGTCGGCCAGACCAAGGACCGGCTGGCCACGACCGAGGCCCAGCGGCTGGTGGAAAACGCCGTGCGCGACCATTTCGACAACTGGCTGGCGGCCGATACGAAATCCGCGGGCGCGATCCTCGATTTCCTCGTGCTGCGGGCCGAGGAACGCCTGCGCCGCCGCCAGGAAAAGGAAACCCAGCGCAAGACCGCGACCAAGAAACTGCGCCTGCCCGGCAAGCTGGTGGATTGCTCATCCAATGTGCGCGACGGCACCGAGCTGTTCATCGTCGAGGGCGACAGCGCCGGCGGCTCGGCCAAGATGGGGCGCGACCGCAAGACCCAGGCGCTCTTGCCCCTGCGCGGCAAGATCCTCAACGTGCTGGGGGCCGCCAGCTCGAAACTGGGTTCCAACCAGGAGATCAACGACCTTACCCAGGCTCTTGGGGTGGGGCTGGGCACGCGCTTCAATATCGACGATCTGCGCTATGACAAGATCATCATCATGACCGACGCCGATGTGGACGGCGCGCATATCGCCTCGCTTCTGATGACCTTCTTCTTCACCCAGATGCGCCCGATGATCGACGCGGGCCACCTTTACCTGGCCTGCCCGCCTCTCTACCGGCTGACGCAGGGCGCGAAACGGGTCTATTGCCTCGACCAGGCCGAGCGCGACGCCTGGATGGAAAAGGGCCTTGGCGGCAAGGGCAAGATCGACGTCTC
>Ga0102928_1000593_pt1 | contig 23386 bp, 22 predicted proteins | sample SalPonR1_B_D1_MG_FD_78504 | JGI IMG/M metagenome (GOLD analysis project Ga0102928, IMG submission 78504) | Salt pond soil microbial communities from South San Francisco under conditions of wetland restoration - Salt Pond MetaG R1_B_D1_MG | ecosystem: Environmental > Aquatic > Marine > Intertidal...
CTATGGATAAATTGTTGCATTCTTATCATTGATAAATTATCTAATTTTCACATTAGCAGATTAATTAATAACCCCAGAGCCTATAAGTTCATCGTCTTGATACCAGGCTACAAACTGGCCTTCAGCAATGGCGGTTTGAGGATTGTCAAATACAATATAAAGTCCGTCTTTTCTTTGATAGAGGGTGGCATTTTCTAAGGCTTGTCGATACCTAATTCTGGCGTTATAGCTTTGTTTATCGCCAATTTTAAGCTTTAGATCTTCTCTTAACCAGTGCACGTCTGTATTTAAAACTTTCAGGCCCTGCCGTAGCAAACCGGGATGGGTTTTGCCTTGACCAACGTAAATTGTATTAGACTTCACATCCGTATCTATAACAAACAGTGGTTTGGGTGTACCGCCAATGTTTAGGCCTTTTCGCTGACCTTTAGTGTAAAAGTGCGCCCCATTATGTTCGCCCTTATCTATACCTAATTCGGGTTGATAGACATATTTTTTAGTAAGGCTTAAAATGTCATCTGATTTATGACTAGCATATTGCGAATAATCTGCAGGGATTTCAATCACTCTGCCTTTTTTGGGTTTTAATTGTTGTTGTAGAAACTCCGGCAGCTTCACTTTTCCTATAAAACACAAGCCCTGTGAGTCCTTTTTCTCTGCAGTTGTAAGTTCCTGATTCAATGCAATTTGTCTGACTTCAGATTTTTGAAGTTCACCAACTGGAAACAAGATTTTAGACAGTTGCTCCTGATTGATTTGACAGAGAAAATACGACTGATCTTTGTTTTGGTCTTTGCCGGCTAAGAGTCTAAAAGTCGTTTTACCATCAATTTCTACCTCATCTTTTCTGCAGTAATGGCCTGTTGCCACATAATCAGCACCCAAAGATTCGGCTATTTTAAGGAAAACATCAAACTTGATTTCGCGGTTGCACAACACATCAGGATTTGGTGTACGTCCTTCTTTGTATTCTTTGAACATATAATCTACAATGCGCTCTTTGTATTCTTCACTTAAATCTACCGTTTGGAATGGAATCCCTAGTTTTTGAGCCACAAGCATGGCATCATTACTGTCCTCCAACCAGGGACATTCGTTACTTATAGTGACAGAATCATCATGCCAGTTTTTCATAAACAGGCCTATAACGTCGTAGCCTTGTTGTTTACAGAGGTAAGCTGCGACACTAGAATCTACACCTCCACTCATACCAACAACCACTCTTTTCATTTCAATAATTTTTTTGCAAAAATACAAAAGCCTCCAACAATGTATATTGTTATGCTTGAAATTAAGGCTTTTATTAGGATTTTATGTGGACTTCTTTGCTTACAAATTTTGATACTTTCCTATTTAATATATACTGAGTCCCTAAAGATTTAGATAAAATTTTGATACTTAGTTCAATATGAAGTTATCTATTATAATGCTCAACTGCAGTTTAGATAAAAATCTACTGCTTAACGTTTAATATCAATTTGATATTTTTCCAGATAGTCTAATAAATTTTGAGGAGCATTCGACGTCTTGCTGAAATACAATAGTCTTAATTGATTATTTTTTAATTTGAAATATCTCAGTGTCGACCATAGGAAAGGTGTTTCAGTATAATATTTGATATCCTGAACAGCTATTTCAGTCTTGTATGAATTACAGAAGAAATAAAATACAGCAAAGGCAATGAAGACGACAAATAAAAAACCGAATACATAAAATTGCCATGAACCATATTCTGCCCAATGCTCATATAACTGTGCACCATTGCTAATAAGCTGAAGTAAGGCGAAAACACTAAAAAAGAAGTGCAGCGTTTTGGCTTCATCTTTGATTTTGATGGTTCTGGATTTAGAATTAAATGTAATGTTTACTCCGCTCATAAAGCAAATATATATATTTTTTACTTCTTATAAACCTATTGATTGAAATGCGACATATAGCTCGAAAGTTTAGTCATCTTTTGTGGTTTTCCTTTGCCTATCCTAAGATTGTTATGTTTTCAATTGGTAAAAAATTAATTAAAATTAGAGATTATCTATATTCAGAGTTTTTGGAAGCCCCATCTGTTTCCTTAGTCCCATTCTTCCCTTGAATTACCAAAAGCCGGATAACCATCGTGGTCTTTGAGCATTTTAGCTAAATGCATGAGGTCATGAGTCATAAATGTGGTATTGCGATTGGTAAAACTATTATGTTTAGCATTCGCTTCTTTATCGAGATAACTTAGACCGGGCCCTACTTCCCCTATCAGCCTGCATCAGCTTGTGGGGGAATACTTTAGCCTAGATGTTGTAAGGCATACAATGTATTCATTGTATAATCTTTTACGCCATCTTCATTTCCCGTAATAATACAACCACCGACTTTGCTGTAATAAAGGTAATGTCCTTTGTCGTTTTGTATGCTGCTCATGGCATAATCTTTCGATTAAAAGTGAAGCTACCGAGGAGCGTTCACCCAGCCAAATTGGAGTTCCTATAACTAAAATATCATTACTAAATACTTCATCAAAAATATCTGGCCAGTCGTCATTTTTTATGCCCATGTTTAGTCATGTCGGGTTGAACGCCAAAGGCGATATTATGATCTACAAGCCTTAAACGCGAAACATCATCACCTTCATCTTTCATGATCTTTACAGAAACATCTATAAGTCTACGGGTATGACTAAGTTGGGGAGATTTTTTTAATGTACAATTAATGAAAATAGCCTTAAGTCCTTTAAATTTCATGATTTTAAATATTTGAGTAATGTAAAAAACTAATGAAATTTTTAGCAATTATGCCAATCTAGAATCTTTAAGAATTTCTTCAATTGTAATTTGATAGTTTTTAGGCAGTTTATTATGCTTAGGAAGTAAGGCGAGGTAGCGGTCTTTGTTAGATTGGTAATTATTTTTGAATATTGGTTCTTCAAAATTATTAATCTTACATATATCTTCAATTAAATCCTTGTGGTGTATCAAGTCTGTTGAACCCAGATGAAACACACCTTTTAGTTCTTGATTGATAATGTAATGTATCTGTTGACTCACTTTTTTGTGCGTAGTTGCATTAATGATAACGTTTGGAAAAACATCAATCGGTTCTTTTAAATCATATAAGGCAAAGATTTCTTTGAGTCTTGGTGATGTTTTTCCAAAAACCATAGGCAGTCTAAGAATGTTATAATATGAGTTTGGCAATCTGAGTAAAGCATTTTCAATTCTAATTAGAAATTTGCCGTAGATACTGGTGGATAAGGTTTTATCGTATTCATAAGAAGGATAGTTCGTGAAACTATCAAATACATTTGATGTCGATATAAACATGAGTTTTTTGCGCTCTCTCACTACAAAAGTAATCAATTCATTATAAGCTTCATTTTGAGCAGAGAACGGCCCTTTGAATGCTGTAATAATCACATCAGGGTACACTTTCTTTAGTAAAGGTGCAAGTTTTTCAGTTTCAACATCCCATTGAAAATAACGTCTATTGTCATGAAACTCTTTAGTAGAGGTGAAATATGTACCAAATACATCAAAATAAGGGTTCAACTCCTTGAATAAGGATTGTCCTATAAATCCGCTTGCTCCAATGATAAGTATTCTCAAAATGAGATGTTTAAATATTTATTTCAACAATGGTTTTTATACAAAACAGCTTTCTAGTGGCTTGTTTACAAAAAATCTTAAAGATTTATTGTTTTATTTTTTTAAACTGAAGTATTGAGACCTGTTAAATTAAGTTTTGTAAAATGGTAGCTTTACAATTTCTGCTTTTACCTGCTTTTTTCTAATCTGAATGTAAATTTCTTCGCCAACTTTATCAGTTCCGGTTTTGACATAACCTAGACCAATAGCTTTGTTTAGACTTGGCGATTGTGTTCCTGAAGTGACGTAGCCAATTGGCTGATGGCTTATATCTAAAATAGGGTAATCCTTTCTCGGAACACCTTTTTCTAATAATTCAAACGCGACTAATTTTCGATCAATTCCATCTTCTTTTTGTTGAAGTAAATTTTCTTTATTGATGAAGTTTGTATTAAATTTTGTGATCCATCCCAATTTGGCTTCTAAGGGTGAAGTGGTTTCGTCAATATCATTACCGTACAAACAAAAGCCCATTTCTAACCTAAGGGTATCTCTGGCTGCAAGACCTATGGGCTGAATGCCAAAATTTTTGCCCGCATCAAGCACTTGTTCCCATACCAATTCAGCCGATTCATTTTTGATGTACAATTCAAAACCACCGCTGCCGGTGTAGCCCGTTGCAGAAATAATAACATCCTCTGCACCTGCAAATTCGTCGACTTTGAAATGGTAAAATTTAATGGAAGATAAATCAACGCCGGTAAGGCTTTGCATAGCTTCTATGGCTTTTGGCCCCTGAACAGCAAGAAGCGAGTATTGGTTGCTTGCATTTTTCAATTGGGTGTCAAAATTGTTATGCGTATTTATCCAGGTCCAGTCTTTTTCAATATTGGAAGCATTGACGACCAATAAAAATTTTTCAGCATGAAAGCGGTACAAAATGAGATCATCTACAATTCCATTTTTATCATTAGGTAAACAGGTATACTGCGCCTGGCCATCAACCAATTTTGAAACATCATTACTTGTAATGTATTGAAGGAAGTGTAGAGCTTCCGGACCTTCAACCCAAAATTCCCCCATGTGCGATACATCAAAAACACCCAGTTTTTCTCTTACATTTTGATGCTCAGTTTTGACCCCTTCATAGCTTACAGGCATTTCATATCCAGCAAAGGGTATCATTTTAGCCCCTAAGTCCACATGGTTTTGATATAGTGCTGTTTTTTTCATTTTGTAATTTTTGTCGGAGTGCAAAAATAAGTAGAATGTAGTGATTAACGATTTTTTGCGATGTATAATTTCACCAGGCTTGGGTTAAATCTTAATTCATCACAATGCCCCATGTATTTCCTGTCTTTAGTGATGAGATGGGTATGAATATTGGTGTCGTGATGTGTAAAAATACCATGGGCAGAATTAGAATAAAAGCCGATAAGTTGGGCGTTTATAGCCTTTAATTCTATATTGACTTGTCCTGCATGAGCTTCCTTCGGTGACGAAACCTTGGCAATAGGCTCTAAATTCTGAATATGTATTTTGGAAAACTCAATCTCGCCTTCGAGTTTAAATAGGAAGTCAGTATTTGAATCATGGGAGTCTTGTAAATAAGCGTCTAATGTTTTTAAATTAACAACATCTTTAGGTAGTTCTACATGTTCAAAATCTTTTGAAATGGCATAAACAAAAAAAGGCGCCCCAATATTAGCATTGATGTCTACATTTATGTGTTGGCTCTCATCTACCGAAGATACATAGGCTACACCGTCTATGATTGTGATTTCACCAGCAAGTTTTTCTACTGGCCCTAACCCGTAAAAGCCTTTTTGGGGTAACATGGTATCGAATTTTATTTTAGCCTCGAGTTCGCCTTTCCACATCACATTTTTCATTGCAGAAATAGATTTTACTTTAGGATGATTTGTATCGTTCAATGCACATGAATACACTGCCAAAAGTAAAAACGCAATACAATATTTTTTCATTTTAACTGCTGTTATTGAAATTCTATTCTTTTAATTTTCTTAATTCTTTGCGCGTTCAACCCGCAAACTAAAACTAGACCGGCCAAACAGCTCATAATAATGGTGATACTCATACCGTAATCAATCATTAGGCCGACTATCAAAGGCCCCAAAGCTGTACTAAATACCATAAACATTGTAAAGAGACTTCTTATGGTTCCTAGTTTTTTTACACCATAAACTTCGGCTAGGACTGCTGTTTTTATTGTTCCTGACATGCCTACTGTAATCCCCATCATAATTAAATACACCAGAGCTCCAATAATGCTATTGATAAAGGCAAAAGCTAATAGACCAAAAACAATAGGGAACAAATAAAACCTAAACAGTGTTTTGGCAGAAAACTTATCAACCCAAACACCGCCAAATAAAGAAAACAGTAATCTGGTGATGGCATAGGCTGTAAAAAAACCGGCATAAAGTGTTGCAGACCACTCTTTTTGTTCTACAAATACGTACTGGTAAAAAATTACTGCGGTTACTGTAAAACTAATGACAATGCTGGTAGGCATGATAATCATAAAACGCTTATCTTTTATAATTTCAAAAAAGTCTTTCAATAGGCTTCTTGAACTTGGCCTAAACTGATTGAGCTGACTATTAAAGTGGCTTAAATCTGTAAACCAAAGCCTAATGAGGTAAAGCAGTAATAATACACCGCTACCAATCATTGCTATTCGCCAATCAAAATAAGCAATTACACTAACGATGAGTAGTGGTAAAATAGCTTCACCAATTGAAAATCCCAAGGTTGAAAAACTTATGGCTTTCCCACGGTCTTTTTCAAAATACTTGGACAAAATGGTAAAACTAATGTGACTAAGCATGCCCTGACCGCAAAGACGCATACCGACTAAGGCTATAAACACCACACCCAAATGATAGGAAAACCCTAAAAGAATGCAACAAGAGGCCAAAGCTAAAATAGTGAAGAATGTTACTTTTTTGATAGACACATGGTCAACAGTATGGCCTATGCTTAACATGACGACAGATGATATTACTGTACATCCTGCATAAATAGCTCCAAAACCTCCTTCTGTAATATTGAAATCTCTGACCAAATGGACAACATAAAGAGAAATGAGATATGTTTGCCCAAAGCTTGACAGAAATGTTAGTACCCATCCATAGCTCAATGGTTTAAGGTTTGTTTTAATGAATTTTAAAAATTGAAGCATATTCGAATTTGAACTTGCAAAACTAGGTATTTAAAAACGTACTCGTTATAAGAAATAGTTAATGCTGATCGTCTTGTATTTTGAAAATAAAAACGGAGTATTGGTTTTAAAATTTACAATCTATCATTTACTTATCCTCAATTTCAATTTTATGCGCTTTAGCAAGTTTGCAGGATTGTATTCAAGTATTTACAATTAAACCCTTGGAGTTACAAATTTGATAGAGCAAAATAACTGAGGCTGTTTGAGTTTGATTTAAAATGCACTTAAAAAAAATGATTTTCAATGAAAAATCAATCATTGACCTTTTCCCAAATCTTATCATCATTCAATTTAAAACTTCCCTTGTACTTAAATGAGCATTCATTCGGTGATATAATGGATAGAAAAGTTTGATTGTCATCTTTCAAATACAAATGGTATACTTTGCCAACAATAGGCTCAAAATTAAATTCTGCTGAATAAATTAAAGAATTATATTCATACTGCTGCATGAGTTTTTCATAAGCAGATTTCAATTTTTCGTACTCCGTTTTTATTTGATTGTTTGCTTTATGAATGTTGGTGTTCTTCCAACCCGTAAGATCATTGGATGTTATTTTTGGGGCAGATGCGTTTGTAGCATAGGGGCGTAATCCAGCATTGTATTTTTTTTCTTTTTCGTCATATACAACTTGATCCGGCTTTTTGTCAGACATTTTTTTATTCAAAAGTAATATAAATCAAAGGCAAAAGATTGAAGTTAATTAAGATTTAACCTGTTTTTATAGTATTGTAAAACCGAAAAAAGGAGTTTTAATTGGCGACTTCAGATATAAATTTAATACGATACAACCGCAGTTCTTCATCTTCATAATCACCGTCAAATTCTTCAATGGCATCGTCTACACTATCGGTTTCTGCCTCTAAAAAGTATTCATGAATTTCTTCCTGTTGATCTTCATCCAGATGCTCATCAATCCAATAACTGATATTTAGCTTTGTGCCGCTGTAAACAATAGCCTCCATTTCCTTTATCAATTCATCCATATCCATGCCTTTTGAATTAGCAATATCGCTCAAGGGCAATTTTCTGTCCACATTTTGAATAATATAAAGCTTGTTGGCGCTTTTGGCTCCAGTAGATTTTACGACCAAATCGTCTGGTCTTATAATGTCGTTGTCTTCCACATAACGTTCGATAAGAGCAATAAACTTTCGGCCAAATTTTCTGGCTTTACTTTCACCAACGCCGTGAATATAAGTTAACTCTTCAATAGATATGGGATATTTGAGAGCCATATCTTCTAATGAAGGGTCTTGAAAAATCACAAAAGGCGGAACCTCTTTTTGCCGAGCGACTTTCTTTCTTAAGTCTTTCAGCATTTTGAGCAGTTTAGCATCACCTCCACCGCTTTTGGTAGTGGGTTGTGCGGGTTTGTCATCGCTGTAATCATGATCTTCTGCCATCATAAACGATGTAGGATTGTCAATAAAGTCTTTTCCTTTTTCGGTTAACTTTATAATGCCATAAGATTCTATTTCTTTGTGTAAATAGCCATTGACTAACACCTGTCTAATTAAAGCCGTCCAAAAACTTTTAGGCTTATCTTTACCTTGCCCAAATACGGTATTGTCTTCTGTCTTGTGAGATTTTATGAGGGCATTAGACTGGCCAATCAAAATATTGACCAATTCTTTAATTTTATATAGTTGGCCCGTTTTTTCAACCGTTTTGAGAATTTTCACGACCTCATCTTTAGACTCTATTGTCTTTTTAGGGTGGCGAACATTATCGTCCATATCACCACCATCGCCGGTTTCGTTATCAAAATCTTCACCAAAATAGTGTAAAATGAATTTCCGTCTGGAAACAGCCGATTCTGCAAAGGCTACAACATCCTGGAGTAAAGCATAACCAATTTCTTGCTCAGCCAGTGGTTTATTACTCATAAACTTCTCCAGTTTCTCTATATCTTTGTAATTGTAATATGCCAAACAATGCCCTTCACCACCGTCTCTGCCGGCACGACCGGTTTCTTGATAATAACTTTCTATGCTTTTGGGAATATCATTATGTATAACAAAGCGAACATCGGGCTTGTCTATCCCCATACCAAAGGCAATTGTTGCCACAACCACATCGATGTCTTCCATTAGAAACATGTCTTGATGTTTACTCCGGGTTTTGGCATCTAGGCCTGCGTGATAAGGGACTGCTTTTATTCCATTGACCTGCAATGTCTGCGATAATTGTTCTACACGTTTTCTACTTAAACAATATATAATACCACTCTTACCCTCATGTTGTTTAACAAATTTGATGATATCTATATCAACATTTGCTGTTTTATGTCTTATCTCATAATAAAGATTGGGCCTGTTAAATGAAGCTTTAAAGACATTGGCATCTACCATTCTCAGGTTTTTTAAAATATCCTCTTGTACTTTTGGTGTAGCTGTTGCCGTAAGGCCTATGATACTTATATTATCTCCTATACGATCCAGAATTTTTTTAATATTGCGATATTCTGGTCTAAAATCATGTCCCCATTCAGATATACAATGGGCTTCGTCTATAGCTAAAAATGATATGTTTTGTGTTTTTAAAAAATCTACATATTCTTCTTTAGTTAGAGATTCAGGGGCAACATAAAGTAACTTTGTTTGGCCGTCTGCTATATCTTGTTTTACTTGCCTGACCTGCGATTTGTTAAGAGAAGAGTTGAGCACATGAGCAACACTATCGTTTTCAGATAAGTTTCTCAAGGTATCTACTTGATTTTTCATTAAAGCAATGAGCGGTGATATAACTATGGCTGTACCTTCAGAAATCAAGGCTGGTAGCTGGTAACATAAAGATTTTCCTCCGCCTGTTGGCATAATGACAAAAGTATTATCGCCTTTTAAAATACTTTTTATGACGCTTTCTTGTAGGCCTTTAAATTCAGAAAATCCAAATATTCTTTTTAGGTGTTGATGTAACTCTTTTGACTCCAATTTATTTTTGTTTTACTTACATTTGCAAACCTAAATATACGTAATATTTTAAAGTCTGCAAGTCAAATTAATTAATATGGAATTTTCACAAATAAAAAAATTTGCTCAAGAAAGCATTCTTATGCAGGCAGAAGCAATAAAAAATTTAAATAATCATATAGATGGTGATTTTGTTAATGTCGTAAAATTAATTATAAATTCTAATGGACGAGTTATTATTACCGGGATTGGAAAAAGTGCGATAATTGCTCAGAAGATTGTAGCGACTATGAATTCTACGGGTACACCTGCTGTTTTTATGCATGCTGCAGATGCTATTCACGGAGACCTGGGAACTATTATGAAAGACGATATAGTGATATGCATTTCTAAAAGTGGTAATACACCTGAAATTAAAGTTTTGGTTCCCCTCATCAAAAATTTTAAAAATAAATTAATTGCATTGACGAGCAAACCCGAGTCTTATCTTGCGGAACACGCAGACTTTACACTTTTAGTTCCGGTTAAAAAGGAAGCTTGTCCTAACAATCTGGCCCCCACCACTAGCACCACGGCTCAGTTGGTTATGGGTGATGCCCTGGCTGTAACTTTACTTAAGATAAAAGGATTTTCGAAACATGATTTTGCCAAATACCATCCCGGAGGAGCTTTAGGAAAAGCATTATACCTAAGGGTAAGCGATATAACAGCAGAAAATTCAAAACCCGAAGTACACCCAGAAGCTCTAATGAAGGATGTAATTGTTGAAATCTCTAATAAAATGCTAGGCGTTACAGCAGTTACAGACAAGGGAAAAGTCCTTGGTATTATTACAGATGGTGATTTAAGGCGTATGCTTTCTAAGCATTCTAATATTCAAAATTTAACAGCAGGAGATGTAATGACTAAAGGTCCAAAAACTATCGAAAATGATGCAATGGCCGTAGATGCCCTGGAGATTATTGAAACACATAATATATCCCAATTGGTAGCCGTCAAAAAAGGGGAATATAAAGGCATTGTTCATTTACATAATCTTATCAAAGAAGGTATTATATAATGGCAAGGGCTGTAAATAAGAACGACATGTCATTTTTAGATCATCTGGAAGATTTAAGATGGCACATCATAAGGTCTTTAATTGCTGTTGTGTTGGCAGGCTTAATTGCATTTTTATTTAAGGGATTTATTTTTGATGTCATTTTATTTGGCCCAAAAAATGCCAACTTTCCTACGTATCATATCTTGTGTAAATTATCTCAGTTTTTCAACCTCGATCAAAGTTTTTGTTTTGATGAATTGCCTTTCAAAATTCAAAGTCGTAAAGTAGCTACACAGTTTAGCGCCCATATGTGGACGTCTTTCACAGCAGGGTTTATTGTTGCGTTTCCATATGTAATTTATCAGGTTTGGTCATTTATTGCTCCCGGGTTATATAAAAAGGAAAGAAGTTATGGGCGATGGTTTATTTTTGTGACCTCCTTATTATTTATTACCGGTGTTTTATTTGGCTATTATATCATTTCTCCCTTATCTATTAGATTTTTAGGAAGTTACCAGGTCAGTACAGTAGTTAATAATGAATTTGACTTAGAAAGTTACATTGGATTAGTTAAAACTTCTGTTTTGGCTTCCGGCTTAATGTTTGAATTGCCAATAATCATATATTTCTTAGCAAAATTTGGATTGGTAACGCCAGATTTTTTAAAACAAAATCGAAAATATGCATTTGTTTTAATATTAATTTTATCTGCAATTATAACACCACCGGACATAGCCAGCCAATTTATAGTTTCAATTCCTGTCGTCATACTATACGAGTTGAGCATTCTGATTACCAAGATTATACATAAAAAACAACTAAAAAAACAAATACATGATAGATAAAGTAGATGAATTTGAAGCATATCGTTCTAAAATGAACGACAAATTAATGAAAGAAAACAATAAGGTTATCAAAAGAATCTTTAATCTAGATATGAATTCCTTTTCTGAAGGGAGTTTGGATAAAAAAACAAAAGAACTTTTGGGTTTGGTAGCCTCTCTAGTATTAAGATGTGATGATTGCGTAAAATATCACCTTGAATCTTCCTATAAAAGCGGCTGGACTAAGGACCAAGTTATGGAAGCCCTTAGTATTGGAACATTGGTTGGTGGAACTATTGTTATTCCCCATTTACGAAAAGCTTATGAATTCTGGGAAGGTATTGAGTTAAAATATGAAAATCAATAAACTATGAAACCCGTAATTTTACCTCTTGCAAGATTATTAATCTATAGCCTCTTAATGTTTTTATGTACCATACCCATGGAGGCCGATTTTAAAATTGGAGAAGCTAACGAGACCAATGCTATAGAGTTTGCGCAGCAGAGTTTATTATTCATTACCGTATTAGTTGGATTCATGTCTTTAGTTTACACAAAACATTTTAAAAGTTTTATGGTGTCTTTTAGCCTTTTTATAGCCATGCATTTAGTTCGGGAATTCGATGCCTGGTTTGATTCTCATATTTTTAATCTCGGCTGGGAACCTTATGTGATACTATTATTAGCCTTAATTTTTATTATACTATTCAAACACTTTAAATCTATTGTTAATCAAATTAAGGTGTTGAGAAAAACAACGGGCTTTGGTATTCTATTGGTGTCATTAGCCAATTTGCATGTTTTTACAAGACTTTACGGGAAGCCTTCTAACTGGCATAATATTATGGGAGACAAGTATTTATACAGCGTAGAACGAATTTCTGAAGAAAGTGTTGAGCTCATTGCTTACATGATGATTCTTATTGCCACAATTGAATTGTTTATATTTGTTAGGAAAGATAAATTAATGGTCTAATGTCTGATACCAAGAGAATAAAATTAAGAGCAGAAAAGCTGGTAAAATCTTATAGCGGAAAAAGAGTAGTTAAGGATGTTTCTGTTGAAGTTAATCAAGGAGAAATTGTTGGTTTGCTCGGTCCTAATGGCGCCGGAAAAACCACCTCTTTTTATATGATTGTAGGAATTATAAAACCCACCAAAGGCAAAATATTCTTGGACGGGCAGAATATCACAAAATTTCCTATGTACAAAAGAGCCCAGAATGGTATTGGATATTTGGCTCAGGAAGCTTCAATATTTAGAAAGTTAAGTGTAGAAGACAATATTAAAAGTGTACTGGAGTTGACAACACTCAGCAAAAAAGCGCGTAAAGATAAAATGGAATCACTCATTGAGGAGTTTGGTTTGAGCCATATTCGTAAAAACAGAGGTGATTTGTTATCTGGAGGAGAACGAAGGCGTACTGAAATTGCTCGCGCCCTGGCTACAGATCCTAAGTTTATTTTGTTGGACGAGCCTTTTGCCGGTGTAGATCCGGTGGCTGTTGAAGATATTCAAAAAATTGTTGCTCAGCTTAAACATAGAGATATTGGTATACTCATAACAGATCACAATGTTCAGGAAACCTTAGCTATTACAGACAGGACTTATTTGATGTTTCAAGGAGGAATACTTAAACATGGTGTCCCGGAAGAATTGGCAGAAGATGAAATGGTAAGAAAAGTGTATTTAGGTCAAAATTTTGAACTTAGAAAAAAAATATTGTTCGACTAAGTTTTATGTTTTTTCTTCTCAGCGGCAGGAAATAAAATATTATTTAAAATAAGCCTATATCCCGGAGAATTGGGGTGAAGTTCTAACTCAGTTTTAGGGTCTCCAACCCTGTGTTGATAATCTTCAGGATCGTGCCCGCCGTAAAAGGTAAAGAAGCCTTTTCCTTTTATACCATGAATATATTTAGCTTCCCCGTTTAATCGTGTTTCGCCTAAAACTAAAACATTAGACTTTACAGTATTTGGATCAAAAGAAGTGGTCTGTCCCATAAAGCCTTTTACAATTGCTGTATGGTTTTGGCATAACATAGTTGGTATGGGATCCCACTTTGCAGAAAACTCCATCAACGTAAAATAGTCCTGATCTTTAGGAACATTTCGTTTTCTGGTCATGTCTATACTTGAAAACTCGTAGACAAGCGGACTTTTTTCTAGGGTGTAATCTTTAAACGCAAAGGTGTTGTTGTAATCTATTTTGTTTTGATAGCCAGGTTCGCTGGGATCGCCATCAAACATAGATTCACATATATCGACATTACTGGCTGAAAGCGCAATGTCAAAACTATCAGTGGCACTACACATGGCAAACATAAAACCACCACCTACGACATAATCTCTTACTTTTTGGGCTACTGCTAATTTTTCTTCAGAAACTTTAGCATATCCTAAAGATGATGCCAGCTCTTCCGCCTCTTTTTTTTCTTGAATGTACCAGGGAGCCGAGCGGTACGCCCTGTAAAATTTTCCATATTGTCCTGTAAAATCTTCATGGTGTAAATGCAACCAATCATAAAGTAAGAGTTCATCATTTAGCACTTCTCTATCGTAAACCGTTTTATAGGGTATTTCTGCATAGGTGAGTACCAAAGTTACTGCATCATCCCATGGTTTTTTACCACTTGGCGTATAGACGGCCACTTTTGGCGCCTTTTCCAGCAACACAGATTCTTGGTTCTGACTAGGGCTATCAATAGAACTTAAAATACTTTCTGCTTCTGCATTGCTTAAGATTTCAAAACTAACACCTCTTATGGTACATTCTTTTCTTAACCTCTCGGAGTCCGGTATCAAAAATGAACCCCCGCGATAGTTTAATAACCATTCTACTTTTTGGCCGTTCTCCAACACCCAATAGGTTATACCATAAGCCTTTAAATGGTCATCTTGAGATTCAGCATCCATTGGTATTAATACAAATGAAGCGAAAGATGCTAAGCTTTGAAACACTAATATAAATAAAATTAAATACTTAAAAAGACGCATAATCAATATTTCAAAACAAAGTTAAAAGAAATGAACTACGAATTGCAACATGAATAGTAAAATTTATCTTAATTAATTGATTTAAAACGGCATATCATTATCAGGTGGTGTGTTCAAATCATCAAAGTCTGAGGATTTTGGAAAATCTGGAGGTGTCCCTGCACCGTTTATTTTAGAATCAACTTCAGTAATGGTTTCCATATTGATGTTTTCAAAACGACCGTATTTACCAATAAATTTCAATCTTATATTATCTAAACCACCATTACGGTGTTTGGAAACAATAAATTCCCCTTGGTCTTTTGTAGGTGAATTGGTTTCATCATCCCATTCATCTATGCCGTAATATTCCGGTCTGTATATAAAGGAGACTATATCGGCATCTTGTTCTATGGCGCCGGATTCTCTAAGGTCGCTCAACAAGGGACGTTTGGTGCCACCTCGTGTTTCTACGGCACGCGACAACTGCGATAGGGCTATGACGGGAACATTCAATTCTTTTGCTAAAGCTTTGAGATTTCTTGAAATCGTTGAAATTTCCTGTTCCCTGTTGCCTGTTTTATTATTAGATCCGCTCGTCATCAATTGTAAATAATCTACAACTATCAACTTTATACCATGTTGAGAAGATAATCTTCTGGCTTTTGCTCTTAAATCAAATATAGATAGAGAGGGCGTATCATCAATAAATAAAGGCGCTTTTTCTAAGGCTTTTACTTTTACATTAAGCTGTTCCCACTCGTACTGCTCAAGCCGTCCTGTTCTCAATTTTTCTGAAGATAATTCAGTTTCTGAAGAAATCAATCTGGTAATTAACTGTACCGATGACATTTCAAGCGAAAAAAAGGCCACTGGAATGTTTTGTTCTACTGTAATGTTCCTAGCCATAGATAATGTAAGCGCCGTTTTACCCATCCCGGGCCGTGCAGCAATAATAATAAGGTCACTTGGCTGCCAACCGGAAGTAAGTTCGTCCAATTCATCAAACCCGGAAGGAATACCACTGAGTCCTTTTTGATTTGAAATTTCCTCAATTCGTTTTTTAGCTTGTATGACTAGATTTTGGGCAGATTCAGAAGATTTATTGATATTACCCTGAGTAACTTCATACAGTTTGGATTCTGCATTATCCAGTAAGTCAAAAACATCGGTAGATTCGTCGTAAGCTTCTTCAATAATTTCACTTGAAATTTGAATAAGGCTACGTTGGATGTATTTTTGTAGCACAATCCTAGAATGGTACTCAATATGAGCTGAAGAAGACACCTTTTGAGTGAGTTGAATCAACTGAAAATCGCCACCAATAGATTCGAGTTTTTTTTCTTTCTTTAAATAGCTGGAAACCGTTAATAAGTCAATAGGTTGGCCATCTTCAAACAAAGATTTGATGGCAGAAAAAATATCCTGATGCCTTTGTTTATAGAAGGCTTCAGGTTTTAAAATGTCTATAACTTCGTCTACACCTTTTTTGTCGATAAGCATCGCTCCAAGCACAACTTCCTCTAATTCAACAGCTTGTGGAGGTATTTTTCCTTTTTGTAGGCTTATTACACTTCCTTTTTTGGTATTGGTATTGCTGTAGGGTTGACTTTTTTCCATACTGCGAATGTAAACAATATGTTAAGAAGAAACTATGAATTATTTTATTTCAACATCAACAAGCTATTAACAATTCGCCTGTTAATAAGTATTAAATAATGTTGATAACTGCCTTTTTTAGAATTTTATTTTCGTAAGGATTTGGATGTTAGAGCCTAAAAATTAGCGTTCTTTAAATTCTCCCATATGGGCATACTTTTCTATGCGCTTTTCAACCAATTCTTCTGGTGATAATTTTTTTAGTTCATTGTAAGTATCGATCAAATTCTTACTTACAGTTTTATAGGTTTGTTCTTTTTCTCTGTGGGCTCCTCCGGTAGGTTCTTCTACAATCTTATCAATTAGACTGAGGTTTTTCATATCATCTGCAGTAAGTTTTAGTGCATCAGCCGCTTTTTCTTTGTGTTCCCAGCTTCTCCATAATATGGAAGAACAAGATTCAGGCGAAATAACAGAATACCAGGTGTTTTCCAGCATAAGAACGCGATCTCCAACCCCAATCCCTAATGCACCACCACTGGCGCCTTCACCAATGATTACGACAATGATGGGTACTTCCAACTGAGTCATCTCATAAATATTTCTTGCAATAGCTTCCCCTTGCCCGCGTTCTTCGGCTTCCAATCCTGGAAAAGCTCCAGGGGTATCAATAAAGCACACCACAGGAATATTGAATTTTTCTGCTTTTTTCATTAAGCGTAAAGCTTTTCTGTAGCCTTCGGGGTTTGCCATTCCAAAATTTCTATACTGTCTGGTTTTAGTATTGAATCCTTTTTGTTGACCTACAAACATAAAAGTTTGGTCTTCAATTTTTCCCAAACCTCCAATCATGGCTTTATCATCACCAAAATTTCTGTCTCCGTGTAGTTCTAAAAAACTGTCTTTACAGATGTTTTTTATATAATTTAATGTATATGGCCTGTCGGGGTGTCTAGAGAGTTGAACCCTTTGCCAGGCGGTCAAATTTTTATAAATATCTTTTTTAATTTCTAATAATTTTTTTTCAATCTGCTCACAAGTATCAGATACATCAACATCGCTATCTTTACCAATTGTACAGGCCTGGTTGTATTTTTCTTCTAATTCTTTAATAGGTAATTCAAAATCTAAATATTCCATCAATTTGTATTTTAATTTACATGCTTTAAGTGTTTACTTAAAATTTATTTTAGTCATAAAACAAATATAAAGACAAGTTTTCAATCTCATTGTTTTAAGCCATTATTATTTTCAACATGCTATTTTAATCTAAATACTTTTCATTGTAGTAGTAAAGCACAAAAATTATATCTTCCTTTGTTAACTCTTTGTTTTCCACTTTTTTTAATTAAGATGGGCAAATAGAAAATCTCTATTTAATTGTTTTTTAAACTTTTAGCAAAAGGCAATCCTGTGGTATATAAACATTTTACATTATTTGAATGTTGTTCTTCTACATAGTAACTGTATCTAGAAAAAATTTATTTCAATATAGATAAAATTTTGACTGATAAGAGAAGGATTAAAGTTTGGATGACCAAAAAGGTCCTCAAGCAAACCTGACCCCCGATAACGGTTAAGGTTTTGGTTTGCTCTTTTTTGTAAAGGTATATTATATTCGAGAACACATTATCCTTAAATAGCGTTATGTATAAACTTAACTTTTTTTTGAAACAATTTCCATGAGTTGGGGATACTTAGACTTATTTGTATTTTTGTACCTGAATGAGCGGTAGTACTCATTTTCTTTTATGTTGATACCAATTATTTCATCAGGAGCATAAGTCCGGTATTTAAGGCTATAGTTTTTAAATTTTACGAATACAATAGGATATATCGCTTATTTTACCAATCCCTTTTATTCTTGAACTATCTTTTATAATCAATGCTGTTTCGCCTACCAGTGCGAGACTTATTATCGAGAAAAATACGAAAAGAAAGAAATATTTTACACTGGTTATATTCAATTAAATAATCAACGTTTAGCCTTTTGGAGGAGAAATATTGCCAGGGCACCAAAGATGAAATTTGACAACCAAACCGCAATAAAAGGGGAGAAGTCAGATTTTTCGGCAACAGTGCCAAAGACTTTATCCAGAAAAACATAAGTAAATGCTATTACTATACCTATGGCTAAATTTATACCCATCCCCCCTCGTTTTTTAAATGAAGACACAGCTACTGCGATTATGGTAAGAATAAAAGTAGACACAGGAACACTCCATCTTTTGTACAGATCTATCATATATAAATTGATGTAAGGTGAACCTCGCCTTTTCTCCTCTTCAATAAATTCTAATAATTCAAAATAATTTTTTGTTTCAGCGGCGAATATTGTAGGGGTTAATTCTTCAAGTTCAAAGGGTAAAATTGTATCAAATTTACCTTCTTTAATAAGTATATCATCGGTTTCTGTTATGATTCTTTTGGTGTAAGGTTTTAACGTATAATTCAAAGAATCTTTATTAAATTTAATTTGTTTTGCACTGATTTTAAACATCATGCGTTCGCCTTCAAAATGCTCTAAGGTAAAATTATAGGCAGTTTGGTTTTTGGGACTATAACTCGAGGCATAGATATACTCATTATTATTAATCTGCCTATATATATTTTTAGTATCTCTGACCGATTTATTGTTTTTTAAGTATTTGTAATAGAAAGTGTTATAGTCTTCGCTAGAGTTTGGGTAAATGTACATGCTAAAACTTAAAGCGATAAAAAACACAACTGTTGCTCCAACCAAATAAGGCCTTAAAAATCTTGTGAATGATACTCCTGAACTCAAAAAAGCAATAATTTCTGAGTTATTGGCCAGTTTTGAGGTAAACCAAATAACAGATAGAAACAAAAGGATGGGAAAGAGTAAATTGGCAAAATGAATCACAAAATTGACGTAGAAGTATAAAATTTCATCAAGTGGCACTTTATTTTCAGTAAGGTTATCAATCTTTTCAGATAAATTGACGATTATGCCGATAGGCACAAACATGATAAGCATGATTGCAAAACTGACCAAATAGCGTTTTAAAATGTACCAGTCTAAAATTTTCACTACAATCTATGCTTTAATTGTTCTACCATTTTAGTTTTCCAAGAAGTAAAAGTTCCGTCTATCATATGCTCGGCTGCCTCTCTTACCAAAGCCAGATAAAAGCCCAAATTGTGAATACTGCAAATTTGCTTAGCCAATAATTCATTGACTGTAAATAAATGCCTGACATAGGCTTTACTGTAATCCTGATCAACCCATGTTGTTCCATTTTCGTCTAGAGGGGAAAAATCATCCCTCCATTTTAGGTTTTTGATATTAATACTCCCCCGGCTAGTAAATAAAGTGCCGTTTCTCGCATTTCTTGTCGGCATAACACAGTCGAACATATCTATGCCCAGAGCTATGTTTTCCAACAAATCAATCGGCGTACCAACGCCCATTAAATAACGTGGTTTTTCTAGAGGTAGTATATCTGTAACAAGATCTGTGGTTTCATACATTTCTGCATTAGGTTCACCAACAGAGAGTCCACCGATGGCATTTCCAGGTAAATCGGCATCTGCTATATATTTGGCAGATTCCTGTCTTAAGTCTTTATATGTGCTTCCTTGAACAATAGGAAACAGGTGTTGCTGATAACCGTATAAATCTTCAGTTTTATTGAACCTGTTAATACACCTGTCTAACCATCTATGCGTCATGTGCATAGAACGTTTAGCGTATTGATAATCGCAGGGGTATGGAGGACATTCGTCAAAAGCCATGATAATATCTGCACCAATTTTTCGCTGGGTATCTATTACATTTTCTGGGGTAAACCAATGCATAGAACCATCGATATGGGATTTAAACTTTACACCTTCTTCAGTTATTTTACGATTATCTGCTAAAGAGTACACCTGATAACCACCACTATCCGTGAGTATGTTTTTTGGCCAATTCATAAATTTGTGCAAACCACCGGCTTTTTCCAGCACATCTGTTTGAGGTCTAAGGTATAGATGATAAGTATTTCCTAATATGATATCGGCTTTGATATCGTTTTCCAATTCCCGTTGATGAACTGACTTTACACTGGCAATTGTACCAACCGGCATAAATATGGGGGTGTTAATTTCACCGTGATCTGTTGTAATACGCCCTACTCTTGCTTTAGAATTAGGGTCTTTAGCTATAAGGTCAAATTTCATCTAAAAAACTTAAAGGTTGCAAATATAGGGATTGCAAGTGCAATTTGGCTTAATATTTTTATTTCCTTAAAATGCTTCGTAATGACTTATTGATAAGTTCGTTAATAACTGCTTACAAAAAGGGTTTCGTTAGAAAATAATTGCATTATTTTTGCCAAAAAATTGTATTAAATGCCAGTTTCTCCAAACCTTAAAGATTTTGTCACGCAGGTTCGCCGTGACATTTTAAGACAAGTTCATAATGTAAACTCCGGTCATCCGGGTGGTTCTCTTGGATGTACCGAATTTTTTTCAGTGTTATTTAAAGAAATTCTGGATACGTCCACAGACTTTAACATGGATGGTAATAATGAGGATATGTTTTTCCTGTCCAATGGTCATATCTCTCCGGTATATTATAGTGTATTGGCGCGTAGCGGTTACTTTCCCGTAGAAGAATTAAACACATTTAGACTCATAAACTCCAGATTACAAGGGCATCCTACGACACATGAAGGCCTGCCGGGGGTAAGAATTGCGTCCGGATCTTTAGGACAGGGGATGTCTGTTGCTATTGGTGCGGCATTGGCAAAAACATTGAATAATGATGACCATCTGATTTATTCTCTGCATGGAGATGGTGAACTTCAGGAAGGTCAAAACTGGGAGGCTATTATGTTTGCTGCAGCTAACAAAGTAGACAACCTGATTGCAACGGTTGATTATAATGGGCAGCAAATAGATGGGGCGACTGATGATGTTTTACCCATGGGTGATCTCAAAGCTAAATTTGAAGCTTTTGGATGGGAGGTTATCGAGGAAGAAAATGGTAATAACATAAATGCTGTGAGAAACGTTCTTAATTTAGCGAAGTCTAAAACCGGACAGGATAAACCTGTAGTTATTTTACTGAAAACGGTTATGGGTAATGGTGTAGACTTTATGATGCATACGCATGCGTGGCATGGAAAAGCACCAAACGATGAACAACTAGAAATAGGATTGCAGCAAAATCCGGAAACCTTAGGAGACTATTAAAACATATTGATGAAAACTTATACAAACTCAGGAAATATAGATACTCGCTCTGGTTTTGGAGCAGGGCTTGAAATTTTGGGCGACCAAAACCCAAACGTCGTTGCGCTTTGTGCAGATTTAACAGGTTCACTCAAAATGAATGCCTTCAAGGATAAATACCCCGATCGCTTTTTTCAAGTTGGTATTGCCGAAGCCAACATGATGGGAATTGCCGCGGGACTGACCATAGGAGGGAAGATTCCGTTTACAGGCACTTTTGCTAATTTTTCTACGGGTCGTGTTTATGATCAAATCCGTCAGAGCATAGCCTATTCGGGGAAAAACGTTAAAATTTGTGCATCTCACGCCGGTTTAACTTTGGGAGAAGACGGCGCTACGCATCAAATTCTGGAAGACCTGGGGTTGATGAAAATGTTACCGGGTATGACGGTGATTAATACTTGCGACTTTAACCAGACTAAAGCTGCAACCATAGCCATAGCTGAACATCAAGGGCCTGTTTATCTCAGGTTTGGTAGACCAAAAGTGCCCAATTTTACACCTTTAGATCAAAGTTTTGAAATTGGAAAAGCTGTTAAACTTATTGATGGTACTGATGTAACTATCCTGGCCACAGGACACTTGGTATGGGAAGCCCTGGAAGCGGCGAAAGCCTTAACCGAAAAAGGGATTTCTACTGAAGTTATTAATATACATACCATAAAGCCCTTAGACGAAGAAGCGATTGTGACTTCTGCACAAAAAACCGGAGGTGTAGTCACTGCCGAAGAACACAATTATCTTGGAGGTTTAGGTGAAAGTGTGGCGCGAACCTTAGCTCAACATCATCCTACGCCACAGGAATTTGTCGCTACACAAGACACCTTTGGAGAAAGTGGTACTCCGGCTCAATTAATGGAAAAATACGGATTAAACGCCAAATCCATAGTAGAGAAGGCTATAAAAGTCATCGAGCGAAAGTAAATTGCTAACAATTATCAAATTTATCCCATAAAATTGTAGGCTTTGCTGATATGCTTAATTCTTTAATTGACTTAGGCACTTAAGCATTAATTAATTTTTTAGTATAAAGTCAATTATACTTATCTGTTATTAAAGAACTTAGGTCAGTTCGAGCCCGCCTCGCCGGCTGGTATTTTTGTATATGACGTTAGTAATATACAAAAATGTATCGAGAACCGTTACGAGTTGGTCTCGATACATTTTTTGTTTCCTTACCAGTAAACAAAAAACACTACTAATGGATCAAGCAAAAATTTTGAAGAGAGATTTAATTCTTGATCAAGTTTGGTTCAAGGTAGTTTTTTACGCTTCGACTGCGTTCAGCGAGAGTGCGAAGTTACAAACTTCGCACAGCTAAATACAAACTTCACACAGCTAAATTTTAAACTATATTTAGTTCTCCGAATCTTGTGGTCTCGGCTTATAACAATGAGATGCAGAGATACGTATTTACTAATTTCACACTTCTAAAGCTTTATATAGCAAATTAAGAGATTAATTCCAGTATATTAACCCTATTTCGGGAATTACATGTCTTTATTTAAATAATCAATAGCCAGTTGATATGGTTGAGACGTTGCGAATTTCTCATAACTGAGTATGTTTTTTGAAGCTTACGAATTTAAAAATAATTCATGTAAGGGTGGGAGAGAAGTTTTTAAACTTCATACAACCATCAATATCAGTATCTTCAATTTCTAAAACTTATAATTGTTCAACTGAGTTTTTCATTTCGAAGTTTATCTTAAAAAACCTGTGTGCGAAGTTATAAACTTCGCACAACTACTTGGCCACCAATTTTATAAATTCAAATAGTACATGTTTTACACGCTGTAGCTTTACAACGCAAATTAAGGCATTAATTCTAATTCATTATCTCTATTTCGAAAATTACATGTCTTTATTTAAATAATCAATAGCTAATTGAGATAAGGTTTTTACCCCCAACAACATCCCAGCATCATCAATTTTAAAATCTGGCGTATGATGCGGATACGGCGTTTCATTTCCAG
>Ga0102928_1000596_pt1 | contig 23363 bp, 15 predicted proteins | sample SalPonR1_B_D1_MG_FD_78504 | JGI IMG/M metagenome (GOLD analysis project Ga0102928, IMG submission 78504) | Salt pond soil microbial communities from South San Francisco under conditions of wetland restoration - Salt Pond MetaG R1_B_D1_MG | ecosystem: Environmental > Aquatic > Marine > Intertidal...
ACCCGTTTAGATGGATGCTGTTGGTGATCGATATCCCGCAGGTCGCCGTAGTTTTCTGTTTTAATCCAGCCCGGGCTAATGCAATTTACCGTGATGTGGTCATCGGCGTAGGACATGGCCATGGCGTGCGTAAGGGCAAGCAGCCCGCCTTTTGATGCAGCATAGGCTTCCGAATTGGGTTCTGACATCACGGCACGGGTGGAGGCAATATTTACAACCGAGCCGCCACCACTCTTTTTCATCTCTCTGGCGGCTGCTTTTGTGAGCAGAAAACTGCTTCTAAGGTTTGTATTTATAATGTTGTCCCAGCTGTCTGCAGAAAGCTCATCCGGCGGAGTAAAGGCAGATATGCCGGCATTGTTAATCAATATGTCGATGCTGTTGTAGCGGCGAACTGCTTCCTTGACAAGATGTTGAAGAGAGTCGGGATCTGACACATCGCACGACACAAACTCAGCGTTAAGATTCTCTTTTTGAAGTGAATTCCTGAGAATTCTTCCATTTTCAGCGTCAATATCTGCAATAATTACATTGTATTTTTCATTGGCGTAGGCCGTCGCTATGCCCTTCCCTATGCCGTTCGCCGCCCCGGTAACTATAACTGTTTTACTCATTTTTAAATAACTCCTCGTTGACTTTTTAATTTGTACACTTCAACATCACAGTTGCTTTTCGGGTTCGGTTAAGAGCAAATCCTTACTGCTTTGCAAATCGAAACGATCCGAATCCCGTTGTTTTCTTTATCTGAATGTACAACATAGGCTTATCTCTGTCGTACTTAAGTCTTACAATAGTTAAAGGATACACTTGAAATCTGCTATGCGCATCCTAAAAGAGATATATAGCACAAATCAACTCAGATCTGAACCTCACGTCAGGAAGAAATATCCGCTTGAATATTCTGTGCTCTTAGTGATCTTTCTTTTTTTAACAGGGTGCTCTACTACAGGGTCTGAGCCATCTGAAGCAGATGCTGTTTTTGAGTACAATTTCAGAGACACGGAGGCCGGCTGGGAACCATTTTTTACTGATTACAATGTTGACAACACCGAAGGCATGGATCTTGGCTCGGGCTACCGGACGCTTCCCGAACCGCTCAATACAGGCGACATGGCGCACTTTATAAGTGCGGTAAATCAGAGTGACGACGTGAAAATGTTGTTCAGGAAGAGAGTGGCAGATCTTCAGCCGAATACAGAATACAGCGTTCAGTTCACGATCCGGTTTGCCACGTCTGTGCCATCGGGCTGCGTAGGCATCGGGGGGCCGCCGGGAGAAGCGGTCCGTGTGATCGCCGACGCCAGCAGCATGAAGCCGGAAGCTGTCGTTGAAGATGGATACTATCGGCTCAATACTCAGCAAGCAGAGGATTCACAGAACTGGTACCAAAACGCAATGATGGGTGATATTGCCAACAGCAGGGAGTGTGAAGACGGCTACGAATACGAAATAAAAGAGTTGAGTTCAGAGCCCGGCCACGCAACCGTTACGACTGATACCAATGGAACCGCATGGCTTATGTTTGGAACACGCTCCGGTTTCGAAGGACAGACAAAACTCTACTATACCTATATAAAGGCAGAATTCCATAGTGACTGACTGATCGGCCGAACAGAGTTCAGGGACCATTACGAAAAAATTAACAAAAAAGGCTGATTACTTTGGTAAGTTTGTGCAACCGACTCCACTGCAAACAATCAAAACTCCATAACGATCAGCTTTTAATGCGTAAACCTACACCCGCCTCCACCGAGCAAATCGAAAAATGGCGCGATGAGACTCCCGGCTGCAGCCACAGAATTCACCTCAATAATGCCGGCGCCGCTTTAATGCCGCAGCCTGTTATTGATACTATTCAGGCTCATTTCACCCTTGAAAACCAAATCGGCGGGTATGAAGCTGCAGACGCTGTATCGGATCAAATCGAAAATGCTTACGTATCTGTAGCCGGTCTTGTTGGTGCTTTACCAAAGAACATTGCAATGGTTGGGAATGCCACGATTGCCACCTTTCTGGCACTCAGTTCGTTTGATTACGGGCCGGGAGATGTCATTATAACAACAAATGTCGATTACTCCTCTAACCAGATCATGCTGTTAAACCTGGCACAAAGGTTTGGCGTGAAGATTCACCGTGCAGCCGATCTTCCAGAGGGTGGTGCCGACCCAGATTCAGTTCGGCAACTGGTACGTGACCATAATCCGAAACTGTTACTCATGAGCTGGATACCGACACATTCGGGGCTGGTTCAGGACGCAGTATCGGTTGGGCAAATCTGCCGTGATTCAGGCGTTCCGTTCCTGCTTGATGCATGTCAGGCTGTTGGCCAGATCCCTGTAGATGTTGAGGAACTGAATGTAGATTTTCTGGCCGCAACATCACGAAAGTTTCTGCGGGGTCCCCGGGGAATGGGATTTTTGTATGTTTCAAACCAGATGCTGAATCAAGGGAAAGCCCCATTATTTCCCGATACCCACGGTGCAAGGTGGTCTGATGTGAATGAATTTGAACTCGCTCAGAGCGCCCGTCGATTCGAAAACTGGGAGTTCCCTGTTGCACTGCAGCTTGGAATGGGCAGGGCGGCAGAGTACGCAGCTGAGGTTGGCTTGAAGAGAATATCAGAACGCAATGCGATGCTGGCAGATTACGCCCGAAACAAAATCGCAGCGATCAAAGGAGCACGCATTCTTGATAGTGGGTCGCAACAAAGTGCGATTGTATCTGTCGGGTTGAATCATGCCGATGCGGAAAGAGCTGTCGATGCACTCAGACTCCAAAAGGTAAACACAAGCTCAGCCTCCCGATCAGCAAGCGTTATAGACATGGATGCCAAGCAGGCCCGGTCAATCCTCAGAATTTCATCTCATTACTATAACACACGAAAAGAGATCGATAAATGCGCGGATGCTCTTTGGGAGTTTCTGAAGTCATAGCCGGTGTTTAAACCGGAACCCGAATAAGGTAAAACGTGTTGTGGGACATGAAGTTGCAGATTTTATTCGTGTGAATAAAGTGACTTTAGAATTATAGTTCCTACTTTTAAACCAATCAACCCGGGATGTTTGAGGGAATCTACCAGGCTGACTACTGGCTGAGCCGCTTTATAATACAGCGGGGATTGGGATTCATTTATCTGATCGCTTTTCTTGTAGCATTCAATCAATTCCGTCCCCTGCTGGGTGAAAACGGACTTCTTCCCGTTCCAAAATTTCTCGACCGAACGACCTTCAAACAGTTTCCGGGCATATTTCAGTGGCACTACTCCGACCGTTTTTTTGGCTGGGTGGCCGGTTCCGGTATATTTCTCTCCCTGCTGGCTCTTTTCGGTATTTCTGATGCGGGACCGCTGTGGTTTTCGATGCTTATCTGGCTTTTACTTTTGGCGCTTTACCTGTCAATTGTAAATGCCGGGCAGATTTTCTATGGTTTTGGTTGGGAGTCTCTGCTTTTGGAAGCGGGATTCTATGCAATATTTCTCGGTCCGCTCCATTACGCTTCACCACTGATTATGATATTCCTGCTCCGGTGGCTTGTCTTTCGCGTGGAATTCGGGGCCGGGCTTATAAAAATGAGAGGCGACACATGCTGGCGGAATCTCACATGCCTGAACTATCACCATGAAACACAACCGCAGCCGAATCCGCTGAGCCGTTTTTTCCATAACCTGCCGGAATCTGTCCATAAGTTTGAAACACTTTCAAATCACGTGGTTCAGCTTGGTGTCGTGTGGCTCTTATTTGCGCCGCAGCCTGTTGCTTCATACGCCGCGGCTCTGATTGTGCTGAGCCAGGGCTACCTTATTGTAAGCGGCAACTATGCATGGCTGAACTGGCTGACATTACTTCTGGCGTTCAGTGGATTCAGTGATGGTTTTTTCAGCCAGTTTATTTCTTTTAACGTGCCGTCTGAACTTGCATACCCAATATATTTTCAGGGACTTGTTGCAGCACTTGCGGCTGTGGTGGTTTATCTTAGCATCAACCCGGTAAAAAATATGATATCGCCCGGGCAGCGCATGAACGCAAGCTTTAACAACCTGCATCTGGTAAACACATACGGTGCATTTGGATCGGTCACAAAAGAGCGCCGTGAAATTGTTATTGAGGGTACATCAGACAAAACCGTTGATGATTCCACAGACTGGAAAGCATACGAATTCAAAGGAAAACCGGGTGATCCATTCCGCACACCGCCTCAAATAGCACCATATCATTTAAGACTCGACTGGCAAATGTGGTTTGCTGCTATGAAAGATGTTCGGTCAAGCCCGTGGTTTATTCGCCTGGTCCTGAAACTGCTCCAAAATCAAAAGTCAGTAACCGGATTGCTGAAAACAAACCCGTTCAAGGAAGAGGCTCCCCGCTTTATCAGGGCCCGGCTGTACGTTTACCGGTTTACCACATCTGCAGAAAAAAAGGAGAGCGGGCGTGTCTGGACCCGTGATTTTAAATATGAATATATGCAGCCTCAATCACTTAATAATCTGTCATCCGTTAGTTTTTGAGGTATGATGAACTGAATGGGAACAGGTAAAAGCCGTGTTAATTGAGTAGACACCGTTAAGAAAATTATCACTAATCATATCAACTAAATAAATGCAGATATGGCACTTTCAAATTCAAATAAACTAATCGAAATAGTAGATAATATTATACACCAGGAAACGCAGCTGGGGGAGTACAGGTTTGATCTGACCATCTCGGAAATTTATGAATACAGTAGTGCAGGATCACTTGACTTTGGCGGGGGTGAATTTGAACCGGCGTCAACCAACAAGCTCAAGCCTGTAAAAAAAGATTCGGATGACTCGTATGGCTGGTGGAATCTGGCAGGCGGTACATATCACGCGGTCTGCAATGAATCCATCAGCGTGAAAAATAATGACTCCGTAATTGTTGCTCCTCATACGCATGCGATGGAAGCGGGGTTGATGATCAATACGTTCATAGTCGAAGCAGATGAGGCAAACAACGGGTTGCGAATACCGCTGTATGTTCCCGGAGCAGGTTGTAAAATAAAAGAAAACGCCAGGTTTGCATCCGCATATATTATCTCAGGGTAAAACAGCAGGTTGCCGGACCAGTTGGCTGCAGTAAATATTTTGGGGTTATATGAGCGTATTGTCATCCGAATGTTGCATAAATTAACACCGGGGGCGCTTCGTGAGACATCACATATTGCAGATGTGTTAAAAAGAACTTTTTGCTATACTCACGTTTAACCCTCTTTATTATGCTATAAACATTCGAACCAACCGCCGGGTGGCAGGAAGAAATGAACGAATTATCAGCAGAGCGCTGGAAAAGGATAAATGACCTTTTCCATAACTTACTGGAGCTCTCCCCGGACGTACAGCTTAAAAAAATAGAGCTTCTTCAGCAGGATGATCAGGATCTTGCAGAAGAAGTTAAGCAGCTGCTGGAGGCTCATCATAACTCGTCTATATTTTTATCGGGTACGGTAGCCGATGATATCAGCGTCAGGAAAGGGGAGAGAATCGGGCCATGGGAAATCAGGGAGGAGATTGGCCGGGGGGGCATGAGTACGGTGTTTATGGCGCAGAGAGTTGATGGTCAGTTTAACCGAAAGGTAGCGATCAAATTTTTGCATGGTTTGTTCCCCGGCAAGAGCACGGCAGAACGTATGAAAGCCGAACAGAATATTCTTGCCCAGCTCGATCACGAACACATATGCAAACTGCTTGATGCCGGAATCACCGCAAACGGCAGGCCCTACTTCATTATGGAGTATATCGATGGTGTTCCCATCGACCGGTATTGCCGGGAACAAAAGATTTCTGTTGATAAGGTACTCGACCTCTTTGAACAAGTTTGTGAAGCTGTACGATACGCCCATCAGCGACTCATTGTGCATCGGGATTTGAAGCCGGGCAATATCATGGTTGGAAGTGACGGCAAAATCAAGCTGCTCGATTTTGGTATATCAAAGATAGTGTCTGATGAGCCGGAACTCGATATCACAGACACAAAAACAGCGCTCCATTTAATGACGCCCGAGTATGCAAGTCCGGAGCAGGTTAAGTACGAGCCGGTTACGACAAGTACCGATGTCTATTCGCTGGGGCTGGTTTTATGCAAACTACTAACGGGAAAGTTGCCATATACGCTGGATCAAAAAAGTCCGCTTGAGATCGGAAGCACTGTACTTGAGACTGAACCTAAAAAGCCCAGCACACTGGTTATTGACTATCATTCCCATAAATCAGTGAATAACAAATCGGACGCCGGGGCAAAACTTGCAAAAATTTTACGTGGTGATCTCGACAACATTATACTGATGGCGCTTCGGAAAAATCCTGAGCGGAGGTACACATCTGTCGATCAGATGCTGAGAGATATCCGGAATTTCAGATCAGACAGGCCGGTTCAGGCACGACCCGAATCTCCACTTTATCTTGCAGGTAAGTTTATAAAACGGAACCGAACGGGTGTAATCGTTGCAGCCTGCGTGGCGCTGGTTCTATGCCTCGCCGTTATATTTTCTGTCCGGCAGGCGGCGATTGCCAATAATCAGCGGCAGATTGCCGAGACCCGCCTATACGATCTTCGTGATTTGACGGGGTCGCTTATGTTTGATATTCACGACGCAATTGTTCCGCTGCCGGGATCCACGCCGGCACGGGAGCTCATCGCTGAAAAGGTAACTGAGTATCTGGACCGCCTTGCGGAAGTTGAGGGCAACTCCCCGGATCTGAACATTCAGCTTGCAGCATCATACCGAAAGATTGGCGATCTGCTTGGTAATCCAACAACGTCGAATCTTGGGAGAATTGATGATGCATTAAAAAGCTACCAGAGAGCGGAAGTTTACCTTGAACGAATATCATTTGCCAATGGTGAAGAGCCTCAGGAACTGACACATCAAAAAGCCGTTTTGTTTGAGAAAAAAAGTGATGTTTTGGCGGCGAAGGGAGAGCTCGCCAAGGCAGAAACTATTCAGAGGCGATCAGTTGCGCTTTTTGAAAAGGTGATGCAGCAAACCAGCAATAAGCAGCCTGAGTTCAGCTACGCTATTTCACTGTTAAAACTTGGTGATCTGCTGGGGCACCCAAATTTTACAAACCTTGGCATGCCTGATAGCTCACTTGTATACTACAACCGAGCTGAAAATATTTTTTCAGAACATTTAGAGGAGTCACCGGCAAATTTAAGAAATGTAAGGTACAGCGGCCTGATATTTGAACGCATCGGGGTCATTCACGACTACATCGGACGCGATGAGGAGGCTCTGGCTAATCTCCGGAAATCGGCCGATATCAGGGATGTATATATTGAGATGGATCCGCTCAATACCAACGCTATACGCGACCGCGCCATCAGCTACGAGAAAATGGGAAAAATCTATCAGCAACAGGGAAAGCTCGCAGAGGCAAAAGAATCGTTTGAGGAGGCATTCGGGACATACCGATGGCTAAGCAGTTCAGATCCGAAAAATACCTCAGCCTCTCAAACTCTGGCTGTCAGCCATATTCACCTTGGTGATCTGGCCAGCCATTCTGATATGCCAAGTTTTAATGATAAGACGCTGGCAAGAGAGCATTTCAACTCATCAAAGCAGATTTTGACCCGGCTTCAGACAAATGATACAACCAATACGCGTATATCTTTCCTGCTCGATCTTGTGCAAAGGCGTATCCAATCATTATAATATCATTACATTTAAATGGATGGTCTGTAAAACAGTTAGATTTTTCGTATCTATTTAAATTGCTTTAGCGAGAAGAGAAGATATCACTACTATGGCTGATGAGATTGAAAATCTTACCCGTTTGCTCAAATCAATGGAAGGGGATCAGGAATCTGTTAAGAAACTCTATCCTATTGTCTATAACGAGCTGCATGCGATGGCGCATCAACAAATGCGTAAAGAGCGAGAGGGGCATACGCTGAACACAACAGCGCTTGTGCACGAAGCGTATATAAAGCTTTTTGATTATCCGCCGGATGGCAATTATGACGGTAGAAATCATTTTTTTGGGATTGCTGCACGGGCGATGCGGCAGGTATTGGTGAACTACGCTAAAAGCAGGAATGCAAAGAAACGTGCCGGCAATAAAAACGTTCAGCCCTATGAAGACGAAATTTATCTGACTGAAGAAAAAGCGGTTGAACTGGTCAATCTTGAAGAGGCGCTCAAAATCCTCGAAAAAATGGAGCCCAGACTGGGGAAGGTTGTCGAGTGCCGGTACTTTGCGGGCTATAATATTGAAGAGACCGCGGCCATTCTGAATGTATCTCCTGCTACTGTAAAACGAGACTGGACCAGTGCGCGTGCCTGGCTCTACAAGTTACTGAACCCCGCTGATTAATCTAAAGTGGTTTAATTCTGAGGCTGTCCAAAAAGATGGATTTGGTTTACAATCGCCTTAATTATTTAAGTTCAATTCGTGAAACTTTGAGTCTTTGTGCCTTCGTGGCAATAAGTTGCCGATCATTGCCACGAAGACGCGAGGTCACGAAGCAACACGAAGTAATCTTATTACAACTTTTATAACTAAACTAAATAATTTAGGTTGAATTACGGATAACCATACTTTTTGGACAGCCTCAAAAAAGTAAAAGTCCCCCTTTCCCTGCGGGGGAAGGGGGACACTCACCAAAAAGCTCATATTTTTGAAAAATTATCGATTTCAAGTTGATACCTCGTGGGCTCTGCCCCGAGGTAGTTCATTATTATCCTGCCTTTTATAGCGATGAAGTCTCTCCTGACCCAAACTATTAACTGCCTGAACAGATCAATTCTAGCTTATCAAAATTGAAATCATTATCATCTGAGCTTCAAACCTGATTGATAAGTTGATTGAACTGCTATAAAGACGCGCCATCTGCATCTTAATGCCATCAGACAGAATCTCTCATCCCCATAAAGCCCGGGCATGACACGCCTTGGCAGGCAGCACGCCAAAAGAGAGAAGTGCGTATCGAATGCACTTTTCAGACAACCGGAGATTCTTTTTCAAAGTCATAAAATCTGACTCAGGGTCGAATTTTCTTTCATTAAAGTATCACTGATCTGTTGCCAATCATAAATGACTATATCAGCCTAAACCTTCCGTTTTCAGATCCTGTGCTGATATTTGCCCTGGTGATGTTGATTATTTTGTTGGCGCCTCTTGTTTTCAAAAAGTTGAAAATTCCGGGGCTGGTGGGCATTATACTGTCTGGCACCCTTATTGGACCGGGGGTACTTGGCCTGCTCGAACGTGATAACACCATTGAGCTTCTGGGAACCGTAGGGCTGTTATATTTAATGTTTATGGCGGGCCTGTCAATAGACCTGAACAGGTTTGAGAAGCTGCGAAACAGGAGTATCGGCTTTGGAGTAATTTCCTACCTCTTTCCCGCAGCTGGTGCTTACTACCTTGGTGTCTTTTACTTTGATTATTCTGTTGCAACATCTCTTCTGCTGGGTGCAATAGTGGGTTCTCATACACTGCTTGCATACCCGGCAGCTGAACGTCTGGGAATCACCAAAAACACGGCCGTTACCATGTCGATCGGTGGAACCCTGGTGACAGATGCCCTCTCCCTGGGCGTATTGGCGGTAATTGCCGGTTCAGCAGGCGATGACTCCGGGCTGGGTTACTGGCTTGGTTTTGGAACATCCGTATCTGTTTTTGTTGTTGGCGCAATACTAATTTTACCAAGACTCGGACGCTGGTTCTTCAGGAACATCAAGTACCAGAACAACACAGACTATGTGTTTATGGTGGCTGTACTCTTCACTACGGCTTTTCTGGCGGAACTTTCAGGCCTTGCTTCCATTATTGGAGCATTTTTGGCCGGATTGCTCCTAAACAGGCTTGTTCCTGAAAGCGGGACCCTGATGAGCAGAATTCAGTTTGTGGGAAATGCCATGTTTATTCCTTTTTTCCTGATTTCAGTGGGAATGCTGGTGGATGTCAAAGTTCTGGGCAGTTATGATGTATGGGAAAAGGCGATCGGTCTTATGGTGCTTGTTTTTGCGGGTAAGGCAATTGCATCCGCAATCATAAAATTAATTTTCAGCTATTCAATTGAGGAAGGCCTGGTCGTATACGGCTTAACAACCCCTCAGTCAGCCGCCACACTTGCGGTAACTTTGCTGGGTTACGACCTGGGCTTTTTTGATCAGACAGCCGTAAATGCAGTGGTGATTTTGATCTTGTTTTCCTGCCTGCTGGGGCCATGGCTTGTTGAAAAATATGGCCGGATTGTGGCGTCACGGGAAGAAGAAAAACCATATAACCCCGCTGATGCGCCGCAGAGAATACTGGTTCCGCTTGCTAATCCGGAAACATCCGATGCGCTGATGGATATTGCATTCATGGTGCGAGATGATAAATCGGGCCAGCCAATTTACCCCCTCACTGTGGCACGAGATGGCAGAAACGTAGATGCAAATGTGGCAAAGAGCGAGAATATGCTTAGCCATGCTGTTTTGCATGCTGCTTCGGCAGATGTTCCGGTAAACCCGATAACTCGCGTAGATCTCAACATATCAAAGGGGATCTCGAGAGCAGTAGAGGAGAAACGCATAACCAACATTATCGTTGGGTGGAACGGGGAGGTTTCCACCAAACGGCGAATATTTGGAAGCGTGCTCGATCAGCTTCTTGAGGAAGTAGACGAAATGATAATGGTGTGTAAGATTGAAAAACCACTTAACATATTTAGCCGGCTGGTTGTAGCGATACCACCACTCTCGTCACTTGAAATTGGCTTCAGAGGAACTATTCACTCACTGAAACTGATGGCAGAGCAGATGGGTGTAAATCTTCTTGTTATTTCTACAGATGAGCGAGAGCCTTATGTTCGAAAGGGTGTATTAAATGTAAAGCCAGATATTGATGTGGAATTCAGCACCATTAACCGCTGGAGTGAACTTCCGGCTTGGCTGGATGGGCATTGTAAAGAGAATGACCTTTTTACACTTATGAGTTCAAGGGAAGGTACAATTTCCTGGCGCCCCGGCCTGGATCGACTTCCCCGTGTAATAGCCCAGCGCTATCCTGAGTTGAGCTTTATAACCACCTACTCCTCGGAAATTGAAGAGGAGGCTGATCAGGGACTTGGATATTCTCAAAATGTGGATCTGCTGAACCGGAGCCGCGTAAAAATCGGACTGGAGTCAGAAAAGATTGAAGAGGCGTTATGTGAGCTTATTTCCGGTGATATACTCACTGAACATATTGCAACGGATCGGATCACCAAAAGATTACTGAAAAATTCAGCCGATTACAGCCCTGAGATGATGCCGGGAGTGTTATTTTATGAATCTCACACTTCAAAAGTAGATGAACAGGCACTGTTTATAGGAATTACAAAAAAAGGAATAAATGCAAGACAAACTGCAAATCAGGCAAGAATCGTTATCGTGTTCCTGAGTCCGAAAGATCTGCCGGCACAGGATCATTTGCGGACTATGACCAAAATTTCAAGGATAATCCGGCCTGGACAGGATGTTGAACGATTAAAAAATGCAAAAACACGGAAAGAAGTGATGAATATCCTACTGGGTAAGATATAAAATTGCAAAATGTTCAATTCTATTCTATCATTGTCACTTCAATAAGTTAGCGTCTAAAATCCTATGGTATAATGCGTGTTCTGTTTGAACAAAATAGACCAAGGAACTTCACCGGCTATATTATCTGTTTAGCCTGTTCGCATATCAAAGACTATTTATCCGTCAAACTTTAATCAATCCACTCCATGGACGTTTTTTCGGCAGCACCGCATCACGACATCTTTCTTCTTGTTTTACAGGTGGCCATCCTTTTGCTGGCTGCAAGAACGTTTGGTGAAATAGTTACCCGTTTGGGGCAGCCGGCCGTCATCGGTGAAATTCTGGCCGGAATTATCTTAGGCCCCTCGCTGCTGTCGAGCGCAATTCCCGTTTTCGGTGAGTTGATCATCCCACAAACAGAGGTGCAGGGATATCTTCTTGAGGTTGTAAGCTTGCTCGGAGCAATGTTTTTGCTTTTGATAACAGGGTTGGAAACTGATATACGACTTATCAAACATCATGCTAAAACGGCTATCAGTGTATCGTTAGGTGGTATTACTGTGACATTCATAACCGGATTCTTTCTGGGCATGTATCTGCCTGACTTTTTATTGGCTGACGCAAATGAACGACTCGTCTTCTCCCTTTTTGTAGCAACTGCAATGTCTATATCTGCCATACCGGTTATTGCTAAAGTATTGATGGATATGAATTTGATGCGAAGGGATATCGGGCAAACGATTCTTGCGGCCGGAATGAGCGATGATACGATCGGCTGGATACTCCTCTCTATTGTTGCCGGTATTGCGGCTGGTGATGCGGTTACTACCGGAACGGTATTGACGACAGTTGGCAGCGTTCTGGCCTTTTTAGTGCTCAGTTTTACGCTCGGTCGATGGATGGTGCGCAAGCTTTTGACATTTGTTCAGGATGAAGTAATCAGTACTGACAGGATATTATCACTGGTAATTGTGCTCGTATTTTTGTGGGGAGCAATAACTCAGCTATTGAACCTGGAAGCTATTCTTGGTGCTTTTGTGATGGGAATTCTCTTCGGAATGATGCCAAGGCTGCCTGAAGAGGTCATTGGAAAACTGGAAAGCATCGCTCTTGGAATTTTTGCACCTATCTTTTTTGCAGTAGCGGGTCTGAAGGTGAATATTTTAAATCTGCTGGATCCCACCTTAATTGTGATCACATTAATTGTTGTTGCTGTAGCCACACTTGGTAAAGTGATCGGGACATATTCAGGAGCACGTTTTATTGGAGGAAAGGATCACTGGACATCGCTCAGTTTTGGAGCGGGCCTGAACGCAAGAGGAGCGATGGAAATTATCATTGCAACCATTGGCCTGCGCCTCGGAATCCTTTCACAAGATATGTTTTCAATCGTTGTTGTAATGGCAATTGCAACGTCGATCATGGCCCCGTTTGCGCTCAGGGCTGTTCTTAAACGGGTTGAAATCGGTGAAGACGAACAGAAACGCCTGAAAAAAGAGGAGCTGGAAGCGGAAAGTTTTGTGGCTGATATTCACCGCGTGATGCTCCCGTTACGACCTCAGTATGCCGAAGAAAAAACTAAAACTGAAATTCAGTCAATCGAATCACAAATACTGGGCATGTTAGGGCGAGACGCTGAACTATCTCTTACGCTACTCACTGTTACTGACGATCCTGCTAAAAAAGAAGAGTGTGATGAATACCTCAAAAAACTGACTGAAAAGTTCAGTCTTGATGAAGTTCTAAGCAAAGTGGTAGTAAGTGATAAAGCGGGAGATGTAATTATTGAAGAGGCTCAGAAAGGGTATGACCTGCTGGTGCTTGGAGCGACCGAAAAATCAAACAGTGCGAATCACCTGTTCAGTCCAATCGTGGATTTTCTTACCCGGGTGTCGCCATGTCCAACATTGATTGTTCAGGCGGGTAAACATATCGAAAACTGGTCGCCTGATCGTATCCTGGTACCAACAAACGGGAACCGGGCTGCCAGGAACGCTGCAGAGCTGGCATTTTTCATAGCTAAATTCGATAAAAATATAGAAGTATTGGCGCTAAATGTTATTATGGATGAGCTTCGTCCGGTCTATAATTCAAACGATAACTACGTTCAGAATAAAACCCTGTTTGCAAATGATACGGTCAATGAACTAAAAAAGCTTGGTGAGGCGTACGATGTTACAACGGAAGCTCTCGTGTTAAAAGGGAAAAGTGTAGAGGAAAAAGTTTCAGAAACCGTGGCCTTGAATAACATCGACCTGATTGTTATTGGGACCCATGTTCGACCAGGAACAAATCGTTTATATTTGGGACCAAGAGTCGAAAATATTCTGCAAATGACGCCCTGTCCGGTTATTATTTTTAACACGTAATGCAGCAGCGTTAAGTTTTGTTACTTTTGGGAATCATCGCCGCGAGGTAGATCACAATTTTTCATACAATCGGGTAAATTTGAAGAAGCACGAGCGACTAAAAAAAGAGCTTAAACTATTTGATGTATACGCTATTAGTACCGGAGCAATGTTTAGCTCCGGATTTTTTCTGCTCCCCGGTCTGGCAGCTGCCCAAACAGGGCCCTCGGTTATTCTTGCTTATTTTGTAGCCGGCATACTGATTTTACCGGCCATGTTCAGCGTGGCTGAACTATCAACAGCTATGCCACGAGCAGGAGGAGCCTATTATTTTATTGATCGAAGTCTGGGGCCGCTTTTTGGTACAGTAGGGGGAATCGGGTCGTGGTTGGCCCTCATTTTTAAAAGTGCTTTTGCTCTGATAGGCATGGGTGCGTATATCGCAATTTTTATTGATCTGCCGATTACGCCCGTGGCAATCACTCTCACAATCTTGTTTGGAATTTTAAACGTCGTCGGGGCAAAAGAGAGCAGCTGGCTGCAAAATCTAATGGTTGCTACTCTAGTCAGTATACTATTTTTCTATGTTTTCCAGGGAGCTTTTGCGGTCTTTAATGTTGATTTTTTTGAAGTGGTTCGTGAAGAGTTCTCGCCGTTTTTTCAATTTGGCCCGCAGGGATTTTTTGCTACTATTGGATTTGTATTTGTCTCTTACGCCGGTCTCACCAAAGTAGCCAGCGTGTCGGAAGAGGTACAGAACCCCGACAGGAACATCCCTCTGGGAATGATACTTTCACTGGCAACTGCTACATTTATATATGTGGTTGGCGTATTTATCATGGTTATGCTTCTCGAACCTGAAGCACTCCACTCAGATCTTACACCGGTGGCTACTGCGGGCGAGCAGTTTCTAACGTGGCTGCCCGGTAATACAGGATTGATTCTGGTGGTAATAGCAGCTATTGCTGCGTTTGCATCTACAGCAAATGCCGGTATTATGTCTGCTGCACGGTACCCTCTCGCCATGGCGAGAGATGAGTTAATCCCTACCTATTTCTCCAAACTGGGCCGTTTTGGTACACCCACAATAGCGACGGTAGCAACCACTGTAATTATGATATTTCTTCTGGTTGCCTTTAATGTAGAATCCGTTGCAAAACTCGCAAGTGCATTTCAGCTATTGCTATTCGGAATTTTAAATATCTCCGTAATTGTGATGAGGGAGAGTAAGATAGAGGGGTACGACCCTGGGTTTAAATCACCCTGGTACCCGTGGATGCAAGTTGCAGGATTTTTTATAAGTATGTTTTTGATAGCTGAAATGGGTCTTTTATCGATTATTTTCACGATTGCAATAGCCGCTGTAAGTATCGTCTGGTATTTCAATTACTCCAAAGATAAAGTAGAACGAGAAGGGGCTATTTATCATGTACATGCGCGTCTTGGAAAGTACCAGCATGAAGGCCTTGAGAGGGAAATGAGGGGGATCATGCGGGAGAAGGGCTTGCGAAAAGAGGATCCCTACGAAAAAGCGATTGGCCATGCACTGGTGCTGAATTTTTCAAATGATCTGCATATCGATGAGATTACAAAAAAAGTGAGTGAGAAACTGGCCGAACGTGTTGATATTACGGCAGAGAAAATTTACTCGCTTTTTCTTGAAGATTATCGTGAGGGAATTATTCCGGTTGGCAACGCCTGCGCTATCAAACACGTACGTGTGGAAGATGATATTGATACTGAAGTAGCGTTAATACGAATCAAATATGGATTACCTTTCGATAGGGTTAACCTTGAGAGCAACCAGAAAGATCTTGATGAGAAGTTACACAGCCTTATCTACCTCATGAGTTCAGCACAGAGATCGGGACAGCATTTGCGTATTCTTGCACATCTGGCCGAAATGATTGATGTAATCGATTTTAAAGAACGATGGCTAAAGGCCAAAGATGAAGCAGAATTGCGTGAAATTCTGCTGCGTGATGAGAGGTTCATCAATCTCAGATTAAGTGAAGACGACCCCACGAAAGAGTTGATCGATAAACGTATAAGAGATCTGGACCTGCCGGGGAGCACACTCATAACTGTTATTAAACGCGAGGGATCAATAATTTACGCACATGGTACCACTCGTTTGAAAAAAGGTGATCGTCTGTCATTGATCGGTGAAAAAACTGACATTAAAGAGGTAAAAGAAAAATACTCGCAAAATTGAAATGTATCCCAGCTAAACTAAGTTAAATTACTGTGCTTCTTGCCGTTTAAGCCATATTTTATGTAACTGGCTATACAACTTATTATGCAGTTTTATTGATGATAAAAAGAAACTCAAAGGAATGGATCTGGATTTTCTGTTAAATCGGATAAAATCGCAGTTTGTCATCCTGCGCTGGCTCCCGGAGTATAACCTTCAGAAATTTAATAAAGATTTGGTTGCCGGCCTGACGGTGGGCCTGATATCTGTTCCCCAGCTGATGGCCTATGCTGTTATTGCTGGTCTGTCACCTGTTTACGGGCTCTACGGATCACTGATACCGCTTCTAATTTACCCGCTATTTGGTACATCCCGTCACCTAGCCCTCGGAGTCGTTGCCACAGATATGATTATTATCGCATCTGGAGCAAGTATGATTGCTGCTCCGGGCACCAATGAGTATGTGTCGGTTGTGCTACTCCTGACGATGTTTACGGGACTTGTTCATATGGGATTGTCGCTGCTGAGAATGGGTTTTCTCGTCAATTTGCTTTCCAAACCTGTCATTTATGGTTTTATGGCAGCCGCCCCGTTAATTATCGGCTTCAGCCAGCTTGGAAACTTATTAGGGTTCGAATTGCAACGATCGCAGTACGTTTGGGTTCTTGCGATGGATGCCTGGAATCAAATGGGTTCGGTAAACATCTGGGCGCTTGGAATTGGACTTGTCGGTATCGGTTTGCTGATTATCCTGAAAAACCGCAACCCCATGTTTCCGCGGGCACTATTGTTATTATCAATCGGTGGGGCAGGAGTCTGGTTCTTTAATATGGAAAGGTTTGACATTAACATAATTGGAAGCATTCCTTCAGGACTGCCATCATTTCGCATTCACGAATTTTCTTTGAATGATTTTCGGGAGCTTTTGCCCACAGCAATCACGCTTGTGCTAATTCAACTGATGTCTGTGATGTCGCTTGGGAAAACATTTGCCAATAAATACAAGTACCCGCTGAATCCAAACAGGGAATTTTTTGCAATAGGGATCGCTAATTTCCTGGGCAGCTTTTTCCAGAGCCCGCCGATTTCAGGAAGTTTTTCCAGGACGGCCGTAAATGAACAGGGCGGGGCTCAAACGGCTCTGTCCAACGTAGTGTGCGCCGCTGTTATTGGGCTCACCCTGCTCTTCCTTACTCCTTTGTTCTACTTTATACCTATCCCTGCTCTGGCTTCAATCATTATCGTTGCGACACTCTCTCTGCTCGATTTTGATGAATTGATGTACCTTTTCAGAACTAAACCTATCGATGCTTACATAGCCGTGTTCACATTCTTTAGTGTGCTTTTAATAGGTATACAGGAAGGAATTCTAATGGGAATCGGGGCGTCACTGGTTGCTGTTTTATATCGTTCGAGCCGGCCCAATGTAGCAGTCCTTGGGCATGTAAAAGGTTCAAGAACATTCAGAGACGTAACTGAAAATCCGTCGGCAACTCCTATCGAGGAAATCCTCATACTTCGCTTCGACACATCGCTCTCTTTTAATAATGCTGAGTTTATCAAAGATTTTGTTATCCAGAAAAGTGAGGAGAAAAGTAAAAAAATACGTGCTGTGGTCATTGATGCGAAAAGCATCAACGACCTGGATACAACCGCTATTGACGCCCTTCAGTCTGTTGCTGAAACGTTGTCTGACTGGAACATAGAGCTCCATTTTGGCGGGCTGAAGACACCGGTTCAAAAACCCCTGATGCGATCAGGTCTGGCACGGAAGCTGGGAGGAACACACTTTCATGAAAGCACAGATAAAGCCGTGCAGTACCTGTTGAAAAAGTGGGACAAACAAGACCGAGAGTCAGATAGTGATGAGGGCAGCAATAGCAAAAGCGGTGATAATAACTCAGACGGTGCTGATCAAGCCGATGATGACTCCGGAAGGCTCAGTGAATATTTAGGTGTTATTGATTGATATTTGTGAGCATTGCGCTTCTCTTTTCTCGCTCGCGGATCAAATTGAGTTATTTGGCAAACCGGTGCGCCAACAGAAGAAGTGCGAGTAAAAAAACTTGCATCTCATTCATAAATGTGTGAATATGTTTTTATGCGAACAACAATAGACATACCGGATCAGTTGATGAAAGCGGCAAAGAAACAGGCTATCGAGGATGGTATAACGCTAAAAGAGTTTTTTACCCGAACCCTCGAAAAAGAACTTTCCACCAATGATCAACTTACAGGTGCGCCCTGGAAAAAACTGCGGGGGGCCGGTTCCGCGAGCCAGCTGGTTCCGGAAGATTCGGGCTTTGAAGGGTATTCTGGCCCGGATTGGAATCACGCAGTTCAGGTAAATGAACCCGAGCACTAATGATTATCCTTGATACCCACATCTGGCTTTGGTGGCTCCTGGGAGATGGAAATCTTTCTTCTGATGAACGCGACACACTCGATCTTAAAGCATCATTTCAAGAACTTACTGTGTCCTGGGTGAGCATCTGGGAGACGGAAATGCTGGAACGCAAAGGCAGAATTAAGCTCTCTCCGGATTTCAGATCGTGGATTTCTGCAGCTATTGATCCGCAGATCGCGAGTGTTTTACCGGCGGATATTGATCTTGTTATTGCCCAAAGACAGCTGCCGGAATCATTTCATGGGGATCCTGCCGATCGTTTAATTACTGCGACTTCAATATTATCGGGCTATCCGTTAGCCACTCACGACAAGCGGATTCGGTCAGCCGGATGCTGTGAGATCTGGGAGATCTCTTAGCGGGCTCATTTGCCAAGGCGGTTCAAAATTTCCCGGAATGGCAGGGCTTCTTCATCGCTGCCGATCATATCGCGAAAAGTAAACTGGCCGGACTCCAGTTCATGATCGCCCACAATAATCGCAAATCGGGCGTTTTCACGATTTGCATCTTTCATCTGGGCTTTCATAGACCTTCCTTTGTAGTCCATTGTAGCAGAAGAACCGGTTGCCCTGATACTGGAGAGCTTTGATAAACCCCATTTACGTGCAGCATCACCAAGCGTAACAATATAAACATCCACCTTTTTTTCATCTCCGAGCTGTATACCAAGCTCTTCGCAGGCAATGAACAGCCGCTCCATTCCCGCCGCGAATCCCACTGCAGGCGTTGGCTGTCCGCCGATCTCTTCAACAAGCAGATCGTACCGGCCACCACCGGCAAGAGCATCCTGTGATCCCAGGTCCGGACTTATCAGTTCGAATGCCGTTTCCGTATAGTAATCCATACCGCGTACAAGATAAGGATCAGCCTCATACTTGATTCCCAGATCGTCGAGATATGTCTTCACCAGTTTATAGTGAGCCTGTGATTTTTCACTGAGATAGTCAGTAATTAATGGCGCTGATTCGATATAAGGCTGATCTTCTTCTTCCTTTGAATCAAGGATTCGAAGGGGATTCTTGTTGAAACGCTCTTTTGAAACCTCGCTCAGTTTATCGTAGTCTGGCTTCAGATGGTCTTTCAAAGCTTTGATGTAAGACAACCGGCTTTCAGGATCGCCTATGGAGTTTAGTTTCAGCGTGGTATTTGTGATGCCGATTTTATTATAAATGTGAATCATAAACGCAATGACTTCAACATCTGCTACAGGATCATCACTTCCAATAACTTCTACACCAAACTGGTGAAATTGACGTTGACGGCCTTTCTGCGGCCGCTCCGCCCTGAACATCGGACCGATGTAGTAGAGCTTTTGAGATCCGCCTCTCTGCTCTAGATGGTGCTCAACATAGGATCTGACCACGGGCGCAGTCAATTCGGGACGCAATACATAGTTGTCATCTCCACGGCTGAAGGAAAAAATCTCTTTTGAGACAATATCCGTTAGTTTTCCAATCCCCCTGACAATGAGTTCGGTCTGCTCCATAATGGGTGTTCTGATCTCTTCAAGATTGAAAAGCTCTGCCTCTGTTCGGATCAGTTGCTCAAGGTATTGCCATTTACGAACGTCATCTGGTAGAATATCTACCATCCCGAGATGGGTTATATATTTTGGCTGCGCCATGAAATTGTTAATCAGTTGTCAAAAAGTTTCAGTTAGCCGCATAAGATACAATTGATTTTGCAGAATAAACACGGTGTCACTGACCTCGTGCCGGCGGCGGATGGGGAATAAATAAAAAAAGCTCCGACGGGAGGACCGGCGGAGCCTTAATTGCGTAAACGCTACGTTATGAACCGAAAAGTGACTTCAAAAATTTCTGATGCTTTTTCTTGTCTTTTCGTATAAATAACGGCACGCCAAACCTGAAATAAGCCATCTTATCGGTAAAATCTTCCCGAAAGACGCTGGTAATACCTTTATCAGCTTTAGATACACCCACAATCATATCTATCTGTTCCCTTATCACGAGATCGTAAATCTGATCCATTTTGGACCCTTCCACGTTCAGTGAAAATACAAAGTCGACGTTATCGGGGATGGAGTATGTTTCGATAAAATCCTCCTTTTTGCCCTTGAGATACTGGTTCATTTTCTCCTCGTCATCATCTTGAGGTATGTAAGGAAAAAATTGAGCAGGGTAATTATAAACGTTCTGAGCAATTACTTTTCCACCATTTTCCTCCGTCATTTCATGGGCCATTTTTATAGCTTTGGCAGACTGCTCGGAAAAGTCGGTAGGCACCAACGCTTTTGTAAGCTGATATCGTGCTGATTCGGGTACAAAAAGAATTGATGATGAAACATATTTCATAATCTTGCGGGGTATCACGCCTTTGCCCGTGTACCCGGCTTTTTTACCCATAATAGTTACATCAGGGTGAATTGAATTCATCATATCGACAATTTTATCAGTCGGCCGGCCTGTTTTAATGACAAGTTCGGTCTCTACTTTTGTACCGTTAAAGTAATTGTCGATTTTTTGCTGGAGATCTTTCCGAATCACTTTGTCAAAATCTTCCCTGTTTTCAAGCTCAGGAAAGAGCTGCACCATGTCTTTTGCAGCATCTGTGGATTTGATGACATGGATAAAAGTTATTTTTTTGGGTTTTATTTCTGTTGTTAAAAAGTCTGCGTAGCCTATTAGTATGTCGTCCATACTTGTCAGATCAAGGCATACAAACCAATCTTCTAAACGTTCGATATCCATAAATGTGCTCCCGACTTATTGAGTTTGTTTTTGAATTGTTTCTTTTAATATCTCCCGGTATGAATCCCGCTCTTTATCCTTCAGCTTATTTAAGTTTTCATTGTATTCGCGGTTTAATCCCTGCCGCAAGCTGTAACACATAATAAGAAGTATCAGTACAAAGGGGAGACCCGTACTAATGGCTGCTGCCTGTAGTGCACCAAGGCCGCCACCAATCAATAGAACGGCTGCTACAAATCCCTCGGTTGTAGCCCAGAAAATTCGTTGTCCAACAGGAGAGTCCAGTTTTCCGCCACTTGTCAGCCCGTCAATAACGAGTGATCCAGAGTCGGAGGATGTAACAAAGAAACTCAGTATAAGAACAACTGCAAGAAAAGACGTAATTGTACCCAATGGGAATTCATTTAGCAGTATAAACAGGGATGTAGTTTGATCGGCTTCAACAGCGCTCGCAATATCGGCAACGCCGCCAGTTTCGAGGAACAGGGCGCTTCCGCCAAATCCGCTCATCCAGATAAATGTAACAATCGTTGGTACAATTAATACACCCAGTACAAACTGTTTTACTGTCCGGCCTTTTGAGATTCTCGCGATAAACATTCCAACGTAAGGAGACCATGAGATCCACCATGCCCAGTAAAAGACTGTCCAGGTGCTCATAAAGCTTCCTTCTTCGAAAGACTGTGTCCAGGTTGCATATTCTGCGAAGGTTTGAAGATAGTAGCCTGTACTTTGGACGAATGTTCCAAGAATGTACAATGTAGGGCCCACTACAAGTATGAAAGCCAAAAATAGACCTGCCAGGCGTATATTGAATTCACTGAGAACTTTCACCCCCTTGTCAATTCCAAGAACCACAGATCCTGTAGCTACCAGGGTTACTCCCGCAATAATGATGACCTGCAGTGTCGTGGTATTTTCAAGACCAAATACGAAACTCATTCCGGCACCAGCCTGCTGAGCTCCGAGTCCAAGCGATGTAGCCAGTCCAAAGAGCGTGGCTAGCACGGCAAGTATATCGATGACGTCACCCATCCAGCCTTTGATACGATCTCCGAGAAGTGGATAAAATACCGATCGAAAGGAGAGGGGGAGGTTTCTGTTAAAAGCGAAGAATGCCAACGCTAATGCAACAATTGCATATACTGCCCATGCATGGAGTCCCCAGTGAAGAAACGTCACACCCATTGCATCACGAACAGCCTGTGTTGTCCCCGTTTCTGCATGAGGCGGATAGAGAAGATGCCACATAGGTTCGGCAACAGCAAAGAACATCAGCCCGATGCCCATACCGGCACTGAAGAGCATCGCAAACCAAGCCATTGTGCTAAACTCAGGTTTGGCCTCCTCACCGCCGAGCCGGATATTTCCAAATTTGCTGAACGCAAAATAGAGCGCAAAGCCTATAAAGATATTTACGCCGGCTACAAACAGCCAGCTTGCCCAGTCGGTAATATTTACCCTTGCAGTATTAAATACCGTTTCTGCTGCATCTCCGGCAATAAGTGTACCAATGATCAGAGTCGCAATCAAAATCACAGCCGGCCAAAAAACCGGGCCATGAATGTCGAACCATTTATTGGCACCGGCTTTATCCGATGTCCCATTTTCTCCTCGTAAAGCCATACTATCTTTTTTCGTTTAGATTGTCATTTAAAATTAAATTGGGCAGAGATTTACTCATCTGCCCAACCTTTTGAGGATACTGCCGCCGAACGTCTAAACATTATGCTTAAGCGTAACAGTTATGTACTGATTTGTCTCGCCGGACAGTATCCTGATTATCAAAATCAGTTTAGAAATAGAAACCGATATTTATATTAAACCGGACGTTATATTCAGAGTCCCCTAATCCGAGATCTTCGTGGCCCGGACCAACACCTACGCCGAAGTTATCTGTTAACCACGGCTGGTCGATTCCCTGAGCAATATCAAAGTAAGTAAAAACAGGCCCGGCGGAGAGAAGAAATCCTGTAATGTTCTGAATGGTCGGTTGAAAATTCTCGTCAAGTGTAAGGGTACTGCCGTCTGCCAGCGTTGTTGTACCTTCACCAATAGTATTCTGCATATAACTGAAGTCATTATAAAAATTCAGATTTGTTATGGGGCCCCAGTCTACATCATGGGAATAAGCGATACCAAGGGTGCCAATCCATGCCTCCGTGCTCACCTGGTATGGTATTCCATATGCTCCC
>Ga0102928_1000598_pt1 | contig 23267 bp, 26 predicted proteins | sample SalPonR1_B_D1_MG_FD_78504 | JGI IMG/M metagenome (GOLD analysis project Ga0102928, IMG submission 78504) | Salt pond soil microbial communities from South San Francisco under conditions of wetland restoration - Salt Pond MetaG R1_B_D1_MG | ecosystem: Environmental > Aquatic > Marine > Intertidal...
GAAGACCTTGACCAGATCCTCCTTCGAGATGTCCAGGGGCACCGCGACAATCTCGGCCTTCGGGATCATAACGTCCTCAACCCGCATCCGCCGCAGGTTGGCTAGACCCGGACGCGACAAGGCATGGGGCTGTCCATCGGTGCCGGTCAAGTCGGGCTGCTCTGACGTCGCAACGGGGCTGAACGCCCCGACGATGAGACCCAGGAACCCGTTTTGACCATCCTGTCCCTCCGGCTGCGGCCCGGTGGGCACCGGGTCCGAGGTCCCTTCAGTGGTGTTTCTCATCTTCTCCTACCAGTCGCGGCCAGGACAAGGGGTGCCGGGCCGAATGGGCGTTTGCAGGTCACGCCAGCCATCCAGGCTGGGCTTGCCGGGTTCGTAGATTGCAAGCCTTCGAACCCGGTGCAGGCCGACCCAACTCCAGATGGCAAGCCGTTGGGCCGCCCCCTTTCAGAAGGGCCCATCAGAGATCGAGAAAGGCTGCCAAAGCGGCGTTGAAGGCCTCGGGCTGATTGATGTTCGACACATGGCCGGCATCCGGAATTTCCACGTATTGGGCGCCCGGTGTCACCTTCGCCATTTCCTGCATCTCTTCCGGCGGAGCCCCTTTGTCCTTGCCTCCGCAGAGGTAAAGGATCGGTATCGTCACCCCGTTCAGGTCCTTGAAGTAGTCGAGTTCGCGCAGGGCGTAGCAGCTTGCCATATAGCCCTTGGCGCTGGTGCCCTTGATGATCTCGGCACAGGCCGCCGTGACATCGGGATTGGCGGCACGAAACTCCTCCGTGAGCCAGAGACCGAGCGAGCCCTCGACCACCGCCTCGACGCCGCCGGCCTGGATCGCCTCGACACGCTGGTCCCACATCTGCTTGTAGGCATCGGTCGCGACGGAACGCGCGTCGGCCACGACCATGCGACCGAACCTTTCGGGGTTATGGATGGCCAGGCCCATGCCGGTCATTCCTCCCATGGACAGCCCGATCCAGTCGGCCTTGTCCACCTCGTGGTGATCCATGATGGCCAGAGCATCGGCCTCGAGGGTATCGAAGGAATAAGGCCCGTCAGGCGCATCGCTCAGGCCGTGCCCACGCTGATCGTAGCGCAAAACCCGGTATTTCCGCGTCAGAAGGTCCATCTGGCCGTCCCACATGGCAAGGTCGGCGCCCAGGGAATTGGACAGCAGGACCCAGGGCGCGCCTTTCGGTCCGTCAATCTGGATATTCAGCGTGACGCCGTTCGGAAGGTCAGTGCGTGGCATCGTCTTCTCCGCATGAAGTGTTGTTCAGGGTCTGTGCCTGGCCGGCCCTTATGACGGGCCAGCCAGGCTTGACAGCTCAGTCGAAAGTGAAGGCGTCATGGTAGGCGCCCTGGATACGGCCGCCCGGAACGGGGCCGCCGCCTGGCGCGTGGATCATGTTGCCGATCACGGCGACCGTTTGCCCGTGCAGGCCGTGGCGCGGCACGGCCATGGGCGTCAGCGCCTCCCAGCTGTCGGTCTGGGGGTCATAGGCCTCGTTCGTACCGAAGACCTTTCCCGTCGCCTCGCCCCCGAAGACAACGATCTTGCCGTTGACATAGGCCGCCGAGGGACCGCTGCGCGGCACCGGCAGGGGCGCCCGGAAGGACCACTTGTCCTCTTCAGGATCATAGACCCCGTGCATCCCGGTGTTGAAGTCGTAGCTGTCCATCCGGCCGCCGATCGCGTGGATCTTGCCGTCGACCAGCACAACGCCCATGTGGTCGCGCTGTCCGGCGAAGGGCTGGGTCTTGGTCGTTCCCATCATGGGAGCAACGTCATGGTAGCTGTCGGTCTTGGGGTCGTAGATCTCGTGCCACTCGACCGAGCGCACGTCGCGCCCGCCAAGCAGATGAATCTTGTCGCCCACTGTCAGGGCGTAGATCGCACCACGCGGCCGGGACAGCGGCGCGATCCGCGACCATTCATCCTTGGCCGTGTCATAGACGAAGCAATTGGCGTGAGGGCAGCGGTTCTGTTCCACAAAGCCACCGAAAGAATAGATTTTGCCGCCGATCGCTGCCGCCGAGTTGTGGTTGCAGCGATGCGGATAGTCCGCCTTCATCGTCCACTCGCCGGTGTCGGGATCAAAGACCTGGTGATAGTTGCCGTCGACCCGATGATTGGCATAGCCGCCGAAGACGTGGATCTTGCCCTGGCATTCGACGACGCCCATCTCGCCGACCGGGTGTGGCAGGCGGGGCTGTTCGATCCAGCGGCCCTTGTTCTTGGCGTCGGGTGCGACCGTCGTCATGTAGCGCTGCTTGTCGGCCTCCGCAGGAATGTCGGTGATATTCTTGTCAAAGAGTCCTTGAAAGAGTGGAGTGTTCATGGTGCTGTTTCCTTCTTCTCTTGAGGTCTGGGTTGGGAATGCGGCTCAGACCGCATATTCGCGAAGCGCCTTGCCAAGGAGGGCTTCGGTCAGTTCGACACCTTCCCGGCAAACTTCGGTGGGATCGCGCTTCCAGATTTCAGGATTGGGCGCTTCGAAACTCATGTGGCCGGAGTAGCCCTTCTCGTGCAGGAGCTGGAACAATTCGGTCCACTGGATGACACCCTCGCCGGGCATCAGCCGGTCCATCGGCCGCTTCACGCCGGTCACCGGGTTCGGCGACAGGTCGGAAAACTGGAAATGCATCAGGTCTTCGCCGGGGACCTCCTCGAAACCGCGGCCAGGGCGGCCACTGCGCGCCAGATGGTAAGCATCAAGCAGAAGGCCCACGTTAGGCTTGTCGGCCGTGTTCACGAGTTCAGCCAGGGTTTCCACCGAGTTGAGGTTGGGGTGCTGGGAATTGAACTCAATGGAAAGATCAAGCCCGTATTCCGCGGCGATGTCCCCGGCGCGGCGCAGGTGCCCCACTGCATCCTTGAGCGACCCTTCATAGGGGCCGGGAGCGGACATCAATTGCGGACAGCCGATCGCGACGGCGTTCTCGCAAGAAGCGCGCAGGTCATTGAATAACCGCCCGCTTTCTTCGCCATCGGCGAACAGCCATCCGTATTCGACCCCGAGAACCGCCACCTTGACGCCGCTGGCCTTGATCATCTCCACCACCTCGGAATTCGTCATTCCGGCCGCGTAGCACCGGTAGAAATCCTTGCGCCGCAGTTCGGCCGCGTCGTAGCCGGCGACCTTGATCGCCTCCAGAGCCTCGCCGAGGGGCGTCGTGTCAATCGTCCAGGTGTGAAGGCTCAATCGTCCAAAACTTCTGGTCATATGTTCCGTTCCATAGCTGTCGTTTTCAGTAATCGTTCCGCGTCCGGCTGCGACCTAGACCCCGAGAAGGCGTTCGGCGTTGCCTGCGAAAATCTTCTTCCTCGTGTCATCATCCGTCGGGTAGGCCCGCAGCCAATCGACACCCGGCTTGTTGGCGACGAACGGGAAGTCCACCGCGAAAAGGATCCTGTCCGCGCCCATTTCGTCGATGCAGCACCGCAGGGCGGTGTCCGAGAAAAAACCGCTCGTGGTGATGTGAAAATTGTTGCGGAAGATGCCGGCGAAATCCGTGGGCGCGTTGGCCGGCCGTCTGAAGGACTCGTCGATCCGCGTGAGTTGCAGCGTGATCCCCTCTCCCAGATGACCGAGTATGATCTGCAGATCTGGGTACTTCTCGAAAACGCCGCTCAGGACCATGCGCACGCCGAGCGTTCCGGCCTCCACCCCGAAGCCCCAGGCCGCGCCCAGAAGGTCAGGATGTGTTTCGGCGTAGGCTTCGTAGTAGACGTCGCGTACGCGACTGTCAGGCAGCGCAGGGTGAAGGTAGATTGGCACACCCAGCCGGGCAGCCCTTTCGTAGATGGGCCAGAACGGCTTTTCGTCCAGGAACTTTCCATTGGTCGGGCCGAACATCATCGCGCCCTTGAAGCCATGTTCCTCGACCACGCGCTGCAACTCGTCAGAACTGGCTACAGGGTCGATCTGGGGAAGCGTCGCGAAGGCGGCGTATCGGCCCGGATGGCAATCGACCAGACGGGCGAGGTGGTCGTTGACCGCCCTGCAGGCAGCGACTGCGGTCTCGGGGGCCAGTTTCTGACCTCCGGGCGGCGCATGGGAGAGGATCTGCATGTCGATCCCGGCCTCATCCATGTCGGCGAGCCGTCGATCCGCGACGTCTTCCAGCTTTTCCATGATCTTCGGCCCTCGGTCGAAGTTTCCCTGGAAATGCCCCGCGAAGTCACGACTCCAGAAGTGTTCCTCAACCGCGATCACTCTCATCTCTTGTCCCATCCTTTCGTCCTGGTGCCCGGCGCCGCGCGATCCTTCTCAGGCGCACGGCGCCGGACGCTGCCCGCAAAGGGCTGAGCCGGGTCAGTCCGCAGCCTTGTCGGCCTGCGCGATCATGTCCCGTGCGATCTCGATGCAGGCGTCGCTCAGGTCGTCCGCCCGCATCTTCGGCCGGCCGATCAGGAATCCGCTCTGCGCGTGGACCGCGACATCCATCAGTTCCTCGCGGTCGTCGCCGCCTGTGGCCACCGCCTCATCAACCTTGGCGATCAGGCTTTGCGCCACATCCACGGTCTCCTCGAGCAGCCCCTCGGCGTCACCGGTGCCGCGCCCTTTCAACAGCGCGGACAAGGCATGGACGCTCATGTCCATGAGCTCGTCACGCGGCGGCCCATCGGTCCGCGCCGCGTCAGTCTCGTCCACCTTTTCGATCAGCATCTGACCGATCCGCATGGATCTGTCGTAAAGGTCCCTGGCACTGGCATCCTTGTTGTCGTTCATGAGCGGGGCCAGGGCGTGCACTGCCATATCCAGGAGTTCTTCGCGTTTGGACATATCTTGCTTCCTCTTTCTTTCGCTTTGGCCTCAAGCGGCCGGGCATGGGGGCGCTGACCCCTCTCTGTTCTGGTTCTGCGCGCCAGGAACCCGCGGCCCCTGACGCAGCCCGTCAGCGCAGGGCGAGGCCGGTATCGAGATCGAAGAAGTGCAGTGAATCCTCCTCGTATCCGATATCGACCGTTTCTCCGTGGGTCGGCACAGTCTTCGGCGCGAGGCGCGCGACGAGGTTCAGCCGCTCTTGCCCATTCGCTCCATTCCGCCCCTTGGCGCCGAAGCTGGTGCTGCCGTCGATCTGCTCGGCATCGGTCGGAAGATAGATCAGCGCCTCGGCACCCAGCATTTCGACAAGGTCCACCTTTGCCCTGAGGTGCTTGTTCTCGGGCAGGTCATCAGAAGCGATGAAGAAACATTCCGGCCGGGTGCCAAGCACGACATCCTTGCCGACATGCTCCCGCACCTTTGGGTATTTCTCGATGCTGCCGAGATCGACAGGCAGCGCGAAGCTGCCGAACTTCGCCACAAGAGCACCGCCCTCATCCACGATCGTCGCACGGCACAGGTTCATCGGAGGCGACCCGATGAACCCGGCCACAAAGACTGTTTCCGGTGCCTGATAAAGCTCCGCCGGCGGCGCCAGCTGTTGAAGCACACCGTCATGCATGACCGCGACGCGATCGCCGAGGGTCATGGCCTCGACTTGGTCGTGCGTGACGTAGAGGGTGGTCGTCCCCAATTCACGTTGCAGGTGCGCGATTTCCCCGCGCATCTGGACGCGGAGCTTGGCGTCAAGATTGGACAGCGGTTCGTCCATCAGGAAAACCCTAGGCGAGCGAACGATGGCACGGCCCATGGCCACCCGTTGACGCTGGCCGCCGGACAGTTCGCGCGGGTAGCGACCCAGAAGGTTCTTCATGTCCAGAATGTTGGTGGCCGTGCGCACACGGCGCTCCTTTTCCTTGGGATCGACCCCAGCCATGCGCAAAGGAAAGCCCATGTTCTGTTCCACCGTCATGTGCGGGTACAGAGCGTAGGTCTGGAAGACCATGGCGATGTCGCGCTCCCGCGGGGTCAGGCCGTTGACAACCTCGCCATCAATCGCGATCTCGCCACCGGAGATTTCTTCCAGTCCCGCGACCATGCGCAGAGAAGTGGACTTGCCGCAGCCGGACGGGCCGACAAGCACCAGGAACTCTCCTTCCTCGATATTGAAGTTCAGGTTACTGACCGCCACCGTGCCGTCATCGAACCGCTTCACCACGTTGTTGAAATTGACCTCACCCATGACACGCTCCAACCGATTTGGCGCCCGAGACGCGCGTGGCAGACAGACGCTGCCGAACCTGCGCCCTGCGGCCGTCTTTCGTGATGTCCTGCGTTTGCTTGTCCATGGTCGGATGTCCTTTCGGAATATTTGCCTCTTGGGCATTGAGGTTTGCGCGGATGGTCGGCGCGCCGCCGATTGCCACCCGGATCATTTGACGGCCCCGCTCAGCAGACCTTCGGCGACGTACCGCTCGATCCGCAGGTAGACGAGAACGAGCGGGACGATGGTCAGCAGCGCGAAGGCGTTCTGGATCGGGAAGTCCGCGATGCCCGTTGCGTCCTGCATCAGGAACAACTCGTACGGCAGTGTTCGAGAGTCCGCAGTCTGCGTCAGGGCCAGAACGAGTTCGAACTCGTTCCATGCCTCGCGGAAGGCCAGCACCGCCACGGTGATGAGCGCCGGGATGGCCAGCGGAAGGATGACGGTACGGATCGTCGCGAACTGCGTGGCCCCGTCCACAGCCGCGGCCTCCTCAAGCTCGCGCGGGATTGCCTGGAAGAAGCCCACCAAAAGCCAGACCGCCAGCGGCAACAGCATCCCCGTGAAGACGAAAATCAGGAACAGTCGCGAGTCGAAGGCGCCCAGTTCCACCGCCAGAAGGAAAAGCGGAAACATCAGCCCGACCTTGGGTGCCAGCATCGGCAGCAGAGAGAACAGAAGCAGCAGATGCCGGCCACGGAACCGGAACCGGGCGAAAGCGTAGGCCGCCGGCACGCCCACCAGCAACGTGATGAAGAGGCTTCCGAAGCCGATCACGATACTGTTCCAGAGGGCTTTCTGAAAACCGGGCCGTTCGAGGACCCGGATATAGGCGTCAAGTGTCGGTTCGTCCGGGATCAGCCCGGGGTCGGAAAACACATGCGCCGGTTGTTTGAAGGATACCGACAACGAGATGAGAAACGGTCCCATCGTCCAGAGGACCAGTGCCGCGAGGGGCAACCAGACCATTGCCTGCCGAAGCGGACCCCCGATGACCTTGCGGCGCCAAGACTGGGCGCGCCCGCGCGCGGCAGAGCGGGAGGCATTAGTGGATTGATCAGTGACTGACATCTTATTTGGTCCCGAATTTGCGCTGAAGGCCGAGGTAGGAGAGCGTCAGGGCCGCATTCAGCACGAAAATGATGATGACGAGCGCCATGGCCGTTCCGGTTTCGTATTCGTCGAAGCCCAGCCGGACCATTTCGAGCGTCAGGAGTTGGGTGGAATCGCCTGGACCACCGCCCGTCAGCGCCAACACTGTCCCGAGCGATGTCACCGCCTTGAAACTGAGCCATACGGTCGCAAGCGTGATCTGAGGCGCGATCAACGGGAGCGAGATGTAGATCGCACTGCGCAGGCCGGTCGCGCCGTCCACCAGCGCCGCCTCCGTCAGCTGCTTGTCGATGGTTTGCAGACCACCCAGAATGAAGAGCAGCGCCAGTGGCAGGTCGGTCCAGACCTGTGCGAAGATCACGACGATCATCGCGTATACTCCGTCGGAAAGCCACGGGAGCGCGCCGAATCCGAGCATTTCGAGGACCTGGTTCGGGAACCCGAATTCGCTGTTGAACATCGTCCGGAACATAAGGGCTGCCGCGACGCTGGAGACGATATAGGGCAGGATCGCCAACCCGCGGATGAACCGCAGCCCCGAGACCACCCTGTTCAGCGCGAAGGCGAAGATGATGCTCAGCGTGAGCCCCACGACGATCACACCAAAGACGAAGATCGCCGTCCGTCCGAGCGAGGACCAGAAGGATTGCTCACTGAAGACGTCGATATAATTGCCGAAGCCGATGAAAGGGTTCTCGTCTTGCAGCGGGCTGAGATCGAAGAAACTCTGCCATGCCGCGAAAACCACAGGGAACGCCAGCACCACCGCCACGATGATCATTGCCGGCGCCGAACTCAAATAACCGATCCATGGATGCTGCCAACCGACGATCCTTGTCGCCGATGCCGCGTCCGTACTTGGGTCACCTTCCGCCATTTCTCACTCCCTTGCGTATAGGTTGCCTTGGGCCGCTGCGCCGCCCGGAAACTCCCGCGGGTTGCGGCCGTGAAAGTCCCTACGCGGCAGGGCCGACTTGACTCGGCCCTGCCGTTGGAAACTCTGGCCGACCGCCGAAAAGGGCGGCCGACCCATGTGGAGCAATCAGTCCTCGCGGATCGCCTCGAAACGGGGCTGCCACTCGTCGGCCACGGCCATGGGGTCCATGCCCGGATTGGCGACGGCGAACTCGTTCAGACGCTCCATGACGTCCTCGGCTTCGGAAAAGTCGAGGTCGACAGGGAAGGCACCCATGTCGCTGAAGGCGGCGATGTTGTCCTCGTCCCAGATCGGCAACCACTGGTTGACGGCCTCGGGCTCGCCCAGAACGGCATCGGTCCGGTGGGGATCCGCGCCCTCGAGCATCAGGTAGAGTGCAACTTCGGGGTCCATCAGGAACCGCAGCACCTGACCGGCTTCGTCCTTCGCGCCCCGCTCGACAGCATCTGCGGTGACGAAGAAGGTCCGCGCGGGGGCAACCAGCACGCCGCTATCGTCTTCACCGCTGCGGCTGGTCGGCATCGGAACCAGGTTGAAGTTGGCATCGGGCTCCAGGCCCGCCTGTTGCGCGCCGACGGACGTGGGGGCCGAGTCGAGCATCATGCCGATGTTCGACGCCACGAAACCGCCACGCATGTTGTCGTCGTTCCAGGCCACCGCCTCGGGACTGATCAACTCTTCGCGCGACAGGGTCTGCACGAAGTCGATCCAGTACTGGCCACCTTCGCTACGCAGATCAGGGACCGACCCGTCGAATTCCACGCCCATTGCGGACATCGACGAATACAGGTGGTTGGCGCCGTTACCGCGCTGTGCCCACCACCCGAAAGGCACGATGTCGGGCCGGACCTCCTTGATGGCACGCGCAAAGTCCAGCACGTCGTCCCATGTCTCGGGCTGATCGGTGATACCGGCCTCCTCCAGCCAGTCAGTGCGGAAGAAGACCTCTTCCATCGACGCGGTATTGGCCATGCCGATCAGCTCGCCATCCCACATCGCATCGTCCCAGGTCGCTTCGTAGACCTGCCCGAAACCCTCCGGATCATCCGCCTCCCAAGCGTCGACGATATCCTGAATCGGCACAACGACCCCAGCTTCGGCGACAACCGGCCGAAGAAAGCCGTCAAGATGCACCACGTCGGGCAGTTCCAGACCCGAATCGCGCATCCTGAGCAGCTGCTGGAAGAGATTGTCGCTGGGTTGGACATCGACCGAGAGCGAGATGCCGGTCTCCTCTTCGAACATGTCCAGCTGCTCAGGCGAGGGAACAGTGTATTCCCGGGCGAACCATACGTTCAGCTCGGAAACATCCTGATTCTCCTGCGCGGCAACCGGTCCGGAGAGCGTTGAAAGTGTCGCCAATGCGGCGGGCACCAAGGCACATGTGCCCATTTTCAGTCTTCTAGTTTGCATTTTTTCCTCCCTTTTGACGCATGGACTTTTTTGCTCAGAAGGCTTTTCTAAGTGTTCATACGTCTGTAGACATCTTAAGACGTAGTAATCGTAACGCAAGGAAAAATCTTGTCGTCGAGAGAAGGGCCGGAGGTTCTTCATGTTGGGAAGAGGCCGCGCGACCCACCCGGTCAACGCGGATCGCGGCGGGCGCTGGGCAGCGACGAAGCAAACTCAATGGAATGGGAGGAAATCATGATAGAATCGAGGAATCCGGCGACCGGCGAGGTCATTGCGACCTATGAGCCGCACACGCCGGAACAGGTCGAGGCGGCCTTGTCCGAAGCGGCGGCGGCCCAGCAAAACTGGAGAAAGGTCCCGGTCACCGAACGCACCAAGCTACTGTCTGCAATGGCGGTCGAGCTTCGGGCCGGCAAAGACCGATTCGCGCGTCTCATCGCGGAGGAAATCGGCAAGCCGATCACAGAGGCTGCGGCAGAGATCGAGAAGTGTGCTGTGACTTGCGACTTTTACGCAAGGAAGGCACCCGAATTCCTTGGCGATCAGGAAATCCCGTCGAATGCAACTCATTCCGGAATCGTGTTCGATCCGCTCGGCGTGGTTCTGGCGATCATGCCGTGGAATTACCCCTTCTGGCAATTCTTCCGCTTCGCAGCGCCTGCACTCGCGGCCGGGAACGGTGCCATACTCAAGCATGCCTCCAACGTCCCCGGCTGCGCGACCGAGATCGAAACGGTCATGAAACGCGCCGGATGCCCGGACGGGTTGATGCGAAATCTTCTGATAGGAGCGCGCGACGTTGCCGCCATCATCGCCGATGACCGCATCGCGGCAGTTACACTGACAGGGTCCACGCAGGTCGGCGAGATCGTCGCCAGTCAGGCCGGCGCGGCGCTCAAGAAGCAGGTTCTGGAACTCGGCGGATCGGACCCGTTCATCGTGTTGGCGGACGCCGATCTGGAAGCCGCGGCAAGAACAGCCGTGACCGCCCGCTTCATCAATGTCGGTCAGTCCTGCGTGAACGCAAAACGCTTCATCGTCGAGGAGTCGGTCGCCGACAGGTTCACGGAACTGTTTTGTGAAGGTGTCGCAGCGCTCAAGATCGGGGACCCGCTGGACCCGGATACGCAGATTGGGCCGATGGCACGCATGAACCTTCGCGACGAGCTTCACGACCAGGTCGAACGGTCAGTTTCTGCTGGCGCTGTCCCGGCCCTTGGTGGCGAACCGCTGGACAGCCCGGGATGCTATTACGCCCCCACTGTGCTGACCCATGTCACACCCGAGCACCCAGCGTTTCGCGAAGAATTGTTCGGACCCGTCGCTTCGGTGATCCGCGCTCGTGATGCCGGGCACGCGATCGAGCTGGCCAACGATAGCGAATTCGGGCTGGGCGCCGCTCTTTGGACGGCGGATCTGGATCGCGCGCGAGAGATGTCTCGTGCCATTGATGCAGGCGCCGTCTTCATCAACGGAATGGTCGCGTCTGATGCGCGGCTGCCCTTCGGCGGCATCAAGAAATCTGGATACGGCCGCGAACTGGGTGCCCTCGGCATCCGCGAATTCACCAACATCAAGACAATCTGGATCGGTCCCAAAACCGAGTGAGGAGGAACCATGAAAGCCGCTATCCTACAACCTGACAAGCTGCCCGTGAACGACCGCGGCAACGGAGCCCGGACGATTCCCTTGGTAACCCGCGGCTGCGGGTCCACCAGCGTCATCAACGGGATCACCGAATTCGATCCGGGCGCCAAGATCGGCATGCATTTCCACAACTGCGAAGAAAGCGTGATGATCCTGGAAGGTGAAGCGATCGCTGAAATCGACGGCGAACAAATTCCACTCAAGGCCGGGGACACGACGTGGATCCCCGAAAACCTGCCGCACCGCTTCCTGAACGCGGGGACCGGCGTCATGCGAATCTTCTGGACGTATGCCGACGTCAACGCAACCCGGACAATGGTCGAGACCGGGATCGAGCAATCCATTGATGAAGAACACGCAAAGGCACGGCAGCTATGATCCGCGAAGTTGCCGTCCTGACCATTGATCCGGCCGCGTCCGCAGAGTTCGAGGCGGCGGTGGTCGAGGCCAAACCACTCTTCGAAGCCTCGGAAGATTGCCTGTCCTTCAACTTGGAAAGGGTGATCGAAGAGCCGGGGCGCTACCGGCTGGTGGTGGGCTGGACCTCGGTCGCCGCACATATGGACCGGTTCCGCGAGAGCGACAACTTTCAGAAGTGGCGCGACCTCGCCGGGCCGTTCTTCATCGCGCCACCCGAGGTGGTGCACACCGATCAGGTCATATGACCCGCACGCCCCGCCGGTGGCCCCGGCGGGGCATCATTCCCCTGCCCGCTTCGGGGTCTGCTCTTCCCTGTATTCCAGCAGGTTCAACCGCCACAGAAGCGGCATCCGCCGCGCAATGATCACCGCCACTGCCACGGTCAGCGTTCCACCGACCAGCACCGCACGCACCGGCCCGATCAGGCTGGCCATGGTCCCGCTTTGAACCGACCCCAGCTCGTTCGAGGATGCGACGAAGATCATGCGCACGGCAGCGATCCTGCCCCGCATGTGTTCCGGCGACGCAAGACGCAGTATCGCATGCCGGATCACCATGCTGAACCCATCGCAGATGCCTGCAAGAAACAACATGACCATCGACAGCCAGAACACCTCGGACAACGCGAAAACCATCATGGAAAGGCCAAAACCCGCCACGATCAGGTGCAACGCCAGCCCCGCGCGAACCGCCGGCATCGCATAGATCGAGATGACGGCGGCGGCCAGTGTCCCGGCGGCGATTGCCGACCGCAAAAGCCCGAACCCCTCGGGCCCGGCCTGAAGGATGTCGGTCGCGAAGATCGGCAAGAGCGCCGCGGCACCGCCGAAGAACACCGCGCAGAGGTCAAGCACCATGGAGCCGAAGAGGACCTGGTTGTTCCAGACATAGCTCCACCCTTCCCGTACGCGCTGAAGCGGCGGGAGTTGGACGGACACTTCCACGACCGGCTTGGGCAGGATTCGGACAAGGACCATGATCGTAGCGACGGCCAGCAGGGCCGCCATCGCACCATAGGTCGCCCCCGGGCCGCCCCACGCCCAGATGAAGCCCATCATGACCGGCCCGACCATGTCGGCGACCCGCGCGGCGGTCGCCACCATCGGGACGGCTTTCAGGATATGGTTCCGGGGTATGATCTGCGCCTCCAGCCCGACATTCGCCGGGTTCTCGTAGGTGCGAACCGTGGCCGAGAGGAAGCCGGCAACCAGGATCAGGTTTACCGTTACCACTCCGGCGACAGAGGAGATTGCAAGTGCCAGTGTCAACACGGTCATCGCCGCAAAACACAGCAACACCACGCCCCGGCGCCCCCGCCTGTCCGCCACATCACCGGCATGGAAAGCGAGGCCCAGGGCCGGCACGATCTGCACAACGCCCAGAGACGCCAGATCCAAGGGGTTCTCGCGCAGCTGGTAGATGTGGAAAGCCAGCATCACGGTCAGCGAGGTTGCGCAGAGATGGAACAGCGAGTTCCCCGCCAGAAACCACCGAAACTCATGGTTTCGGAGGATGTCGATGGTCCTCGGTTGAACAGCCTGGTCAGCGATAACCGCGATCCATCAGCCTTTGGGACAGCCCGCAGCGCAATAAAGGCGAACTCTTCAGGGGCCCATGCGCAACGCGTACACACGTATGCGCGCGCCCTCCGACGTCATCCAATTGATCTTTTGCTAGACACATAATATAGATGTATCAAGATGTCTCATTGAAGCAAGGCAATTCCACGCGGCCAATATCAGGCTTCCAGAGAATCCGAAGACGATCGTCCAAGCCGTATTCTGGACAGGCAGCATGATGGCGGGCATTAGAACACGTGCCGAGGCGGGTCTTTCAGGATCATGTCTGCCGGCGAACAGACCGATGTGATACTATCACGGAGTTACGAATCCATGCACCTGCCGCCACTTCGCCAAGATGCACCGACACCCCTCTGGCTCCAGTTGAAGCACGCTTTGCGTGACCAGATCACGTTTCATCTTTCGCCTGGCGCGAGGATTCCATCCGAGTCGGAACTTTGTCGGCAATACAGCCTGTCCCGCGTAACGGTGCGCCAGGCTATCACGGCCCTTGTCAACGAAGGTCTTCTCGGCCGTCAGCAGGGGCGAGGGACCTTCGTATTGCCGCGACGCATGTCGATCCCGCCGCAGACACAGGTGCATTTTCTTGACGACGGCTTCGAAGCGGGCGGGGGCATGACAGTCTGGCTGGACGAAAGCGCGCTTGAGAAACCGCCACTCTGGATCTGCAAACGTCTCGGCATGGGCGACGAAGAGCGCGCGCACAAGATACGACTGAACCTGGCCGACGAAAACAAGGAGGCAGAGGTTCTTGCATCCCGAACGATCTATATCCCCGATCACGTGGCCCCGAGCCTTCAGGAGTTGGACCTGACGATACCGGTTCATCGCATTCTGGAAGACAATTACGACCTGGTTCCGACGATGGCGGAGGAAACCATGCGTCTGATCCGCGCCGACCCGCTTCGGGCGGAAATGCTAAGCATCGAAGCGGGCAAATCCCTGATCCTCGTAGAGCGAGTCGTCTACCTGGCGAACGGCGAACCGGTCGAGTACGCGCGGACCTACTACCGTGCCGACCGCTACCGATTCGAACACAAGCTGGTGCGTTCCGAAGCCTCCGACGAAGGAGAGCAGGAACTGGGAAATCGGCGACACAGGGTCAGCGAGATCGAGCCCGCGGCAGGCCTGGACAAGCACGGACCAGAAAGCAGCGCCGCCGAATAGCCCATAGAACCGCGGCGATAGGCCAGGCGGACGACGAGCGGCTTGTCCAGCCGGTCAAGACGTGCGTTGCAGCTTGTTGAGCGCCGGTTCATTGTTCACTACTTGCAGCTACCACGCCAGGCGTTCCCGGCCGGGCATAGGGTCGACCAGCGCCAGACGCTCTCCGGAAGGGTGCGTCGGTGACGGGTAAAGTGTCGTACCCATGGGCGTCACCCAAAACGAAAAGCTCGCCTCGGGCGGGGGGTGTTCGGAAGTCAATGCTTTCAGGTGCTGAGCGGCCATCCATTTACCTGCACACTTGGGTCAGGCCGGGAAGTTGAAGAAGACTTCCAGTAGTCCCATGTCCTTACAAGGGCACTGTATGCCTGCGTGCACAACGTGTCTGTCAGCAGGCAGTATCGGTTGCGATGGGATCGCAGCTTTGTTTTCGCACCGAACCCGACACACTCGACTAGAAATGATACCCGAATGATACCCACGCGGCAGAACGGGCACGCCACAAACGCGCCAAGGTCACTTTAGTCTTTGATTAATCTTGTCTTTAATGGTGCCCGGGGGCGGAATCGAACCACCGACACGAGGATTTTCAATCCACTGCTCTACCCCTGAGCTACCCGGGCACGGGTGAACGCGTGGCGTTCGGGTGGGCGCGTTCTAGGGGATGGCCCGGGGGGTGTCCAGACCCATTTTGCGTCAATGCCGACGTGGGGGTGTGTCGCGGTCGAGGCGCTCGATTTCCTCAAGCGCCTCAAGCGTCTCCTCGGGGTCCTGCGAGGGCACGGCGTAGCTGCCGCCCAGCCAGCGCGCAAGATCGAGGTCGGCGCAGCGGCGGCTGCAGAAGGGGCGGAAGCTTGGCACGGTGGGTTTGGCACAAAGCGGGCATGTCATGCCAGAAGACTGCCAAGTCTCGGCAGCACCGGCAAGCGTTCGCGTTTGCGCTGCAGTTCCACGTGGCCGAGCGGTGTCCAGCCGACCAGCGTGGTATCGAGCGGATCCGCGCGGAAGGCCGCGCGCAGGGCGCTATCGACCTGTTTGCGGTGGGCCTTGGTCATCGGGGCGCAGTCTACCACCACCTGCCCGCCAAGGCCGCGCAGGCGCAGCGCACGGGGCAGATCCCGGGCCGCGGCGAGGTTCGCCTTGAGCCCGGCCGCCGGCGACGTGTCGCCACCCGTGTTCACGTCTACCGCCACGAGGGCGCGGGTCGGCTCGATGTACATGAAGGCTCCATTGGACAGGGCGACATGCCCTGACGACAGTGCCTCGATCTGTTCCAGCACGCCTTCACGGGCGAAGCCGCCGGGCTCCGTCACCACTTCGGCCGGATCGGTCCAGTCGCGCCAGGCCAGCGTGTGAGGACTGTCCCCCTCGACCAGGGCCTCGGGGTCTGGTTTCACGGCGTCGCCTGTCACAGCCGTGGCCAGCGCGGCCATGTCGGCGATATCCCCGGCGATCATTTCCGGATCGGCGCCCGCGCACGAGGACCGCAGGATCAGCCCCGCGCCCGGCGGCAGATCCACTTCGTGGGACACCTCCAGCAGACGCTCGCGTTCATCCTCGTCCTTGATCCGGCGCGAGACATTGCGGCCCGGCGCGCCGGGCGTGACGATGGCATGGCGGCTCTTGAACAGGACCTTTGCGGTAACCGGCACCGCCTTGCCCTCGTCGGCATGGCCCGTTACCTGCACCAGCAGCGGCTGGCCAGGGGCCAGTCCCTTGGCGTGGCGCAGAAAGGCCTTTTCGCCGTCGGGCAGGCGCAGGATCATGCCGCCCTGCCCTTTCAGCGGACGGTCGCAGATGGCGCGGAAGATCGCGCCGGGGCGGATCTGGTCTGGGTCGTCGATCAGCAGGTCATCGAGTTTGCCGTCCACCATCAGCGCCGCCGCCTCGCACCCGTTCAGGGTGTCAAGAACGATACGCCGCCCCTTCATGACCAGACCTCGACACCGGCCGCGCGCAACAGGTTCGCCGTTTCGACGACAGGCAGCCCCATCACTGCGCTATAGGAGCCGGCAATCCAGGGCACAAAGGCCGCTGCGGGCCCCTGGATGGCATAGCCACCCGCCTTGCCTTCCCAGTCGCCCGTGGCGAGATAACCGTTCACCTCGACATCCGAGAGCGGCTTCATCCTGACCTGCGTGACAACATCCTTGACGCGGATAACCTCGCCCGTTCGCACGGCCACGGCGGTGATGACCTTGTGGCGGCGGCCGGACAGGGCATGAAGGAAGGCCGCCGCCTCGCCCGCGCTTGCGGGTTTGCCCAGAATGCGCCGGCCCATGCACACGGTGGTATCGGCACACAGCACGACCTCGCCGTCCCCACAGTCACTGGCCTCGGCCTTTTGACGGGCCATGCGGCGCACATAGTGACGGGGGTGTTCGCCCGGCGCCGGCGTCTCGTCGATATCGGGCGCGCGCACGTCATGGGGAACCAGGCCCAGCTGGGCCAGAAGCTCCAGTCGGCGCGGGCTGCCAGAGCCGAGGATGAGTTTGGGGGTGTCGGTCATTTCAGCGCCCAGTTTTGCAGCCGGGTGCCGGCCACATTTCGCCGCGCAAAACGTTTACCCGCACTGTCGCGAAGCCTTTGGCGCCGCGTTACTTGAACCGGTAATTTATGCGGCCCTTGGTCAGATCGTATGGTGTCATCTCGACCTGAACCTTGTCGCCGGCCAGAACACGGATGCGGTTCTTTCGCATCTTGCCTGCCGTATGCGCGATGATCGTATGGCCGTTCTCCAGCTCGACCAGGAATGTCGCGTTCGGCAGGAGTTCCTTCACGACACCGGGAAATTCGAGCAGTTCTTCCTTGGCCATGTTCACTCCGTTGCTGTTTTCCGCACAAGCGCGGACGCGCCTAGTTGAGCCTAAGACGCCCATATTTCAAGGGCCAATCAGACAAGTGGGACGGATTTGACGCCGCGATCGTGTCTTTGCTGCTCGTCCCAGTGGGAAAAGTTGCCCACCTGGCCGGTCTGCCGCGGCGCTCTGATCGCCATCAGGTCGAGTTCGGCGACCACCGGGCCGGCGCGATCGGTTTCGCCCTGGGCAAGGATGCCGTCACCCGGAAGCCCGTGATCGGGCGGGCAGAACAGACCCGCCCGGCCGGTGCTGTCATCCACGATATCGCACCCCGCGACCCGGCCCACGAGAGGGGCCTGCACCACCAGGCACTGGGATTCGATGGCGCGGGCGCGGGCCGATTGGCGCACCCGCGTCTGTCCGGCAGGCCCATCGGTGCAGGAGGGCACCAGGATCATGTCCGCCCCCGCCTCGGCAAGTCTGCGGGCAAGGATCGGGAATTCACAATCATAACAGGTCAGGATGCCGATACGGCCCAATCCCGTGTCGAAAACTTTCAATCCGTCACCCGGGACCAGTCCGAGCGTTTCGCGCTCGTAGGGGGTCAGGATCAACTTGTCCTGGTGGGCGACGATGCCATCCGGTCCGACCAGCCAGGCCCGGTTGACCAGGCCCCGCGGGGTGCGGACCGGCCCGGTGCCTGCCAATAAGTGGCAGGCATGTCGCGTGGCAAATGCCGCTGCAAGGTCACACCAGGCCCCGGCACGATCCGCGGCCTGGTCACGCCATTGCAAGGGTGACAGCGTCGGCGGAGCGGCCATCAGTGCAGCTTCCATCGCAGCGTATTCCGGCAAAACGACAAGATCGGCCGGCCCCGTCTGGAAGAGAGTGTCCCATTTCGTGTCAAGGGCGGTCCAGCCCGAGAGGCGCTCGACCTGGTAGGCGACAGCAGCGATCCTCATAGGGTCCGCATCCAGAATTGCAGCGGCTTGGAGGTCTGCGCGGTCTCGCCGATATCGGTCCAGTCGAAATGCGCGATGACATCCGGCAGTTTCTGGTAACCCCGTTTGCGCCAGAAACCATCCAGCGGGCGGTAATCCGCGGGCTTCATCGGATGATCGTCGGGGCGGATAACACCGCAGAAGGCGCTGTACTTCCGGCCCAGAGCGCTCGCATGCGCCTCGCGCGCATCGAAAAAGGCATGGCCGATCCCCTGACCCCGATAGGATGGCAACAGAACAGATTCCGCACAGTAGAATATGTCCTCCAGGACGATTCCCTGCCCGTCGAAGGCCCGGGCGAAATCCTCGGCATGATCCTCCATCGGGGCACCCGTTGCCGCCCCCACCAGCCGCGCGCCGTCGAAGGCCCCCACCAGGATCGCCCCTGCGCTCTCGCGATAGCTCTGCAGGTAGCGATATTCGTAGTCGAAGGAGCCATCGTAGAGGTAAGGCCAGTCGCGAAAGACCGTCATGCGCAGCCGCGCCACGTCCTCCAGCGCAGGCTCCAGGTCGGCACCGGTCAGGGGTCGCACGTCTATACCGGTCATGCCTCGCGCCCCGGGCCCCAGCGGTTCGTCAAACGCTCGAATATCTGGTCGCGGGTCTGGCGATAACTATTCAGCTTGGCCGCGCGTCCTTCGCCCAGACCGGTGGGGTCAAGAACCGGCCAGTAGTCGATCTCCAAGTGAACATGCCGGGTGAGGTCCAGCGCCCGGCGCTGGCTGGCCGGGGACAGCGCCACGATCAGGTCGAACGACGACAGGTCGTCGCCCCATTCCGCCATCTGGTCGAAGGACCGGGTGCGATGACGCGAAAGCTCGACCCCAATCTCCTGGCAGACGGCGATGGCGAAGCCATCCACTTCCAGCTCGCCCTTGACCCCGGCGGACTGCACATAGGTCTCGGTGCCGTAGAGCTTTTTCATGATCCCCTCGGCCATGGGCGAGCGGACGGAATTGTGATCGCAGCAAAACAGCACCGATTGCGGAAGGGGCTGTGGGGCTGCCGCATCCATCCGTCAGACCCCGAAATGCAGCACGCAGATCAGGGTAAAGAGCCGCCGGGCGGTATCGGTGTCCACGATCACCTTGCCCTCCAGCCGTTCCTGCAGCACCCGCGCGCCCTCGTTGTGGATACCGCGACGGGCCATGTCGATGGTCTCGATCTGGCCGGGGGTCGAATTCTTGACGGCGTTGAAATAGCTTTCGCAGATCTGGAAGTAATCCTTGACCACCTGCCGGAAGGGGCCCAGCGAAAGCTGGAACTCGGCCGCCTCGGTGTCGTCCTCGGTGGCCACCGCGAAGACCAGGCGACGGTCGCGGATCGACAGGGCCAGCTTGAAGGGCCCTGACGGCACCTCGCGCCCTTCGCGTTCGGGCAGGGAAAAGGCGTTTTCCTCCAGCAGGTCGAACATGGCGACCTTGCGCTCCTGCTCGATCTCGGGCGTGGGCGGGGGCAACCCGCTGTCGTCCAGTTGGATATCGACGATCCGGCTCATTCATCGCCCTCGTTCAGCTTGTCCAGCCGGGCCCGCACCGACAGGCCGTGCGCCTCCAGGCTCTCGGCACGCGCCAGCGTCTCGGCCGCCGGCCCGATCCGGCCCAGGGCCGCCGGGGTCATCCGCGCAAGCGTGGTGCGTTTGACGAAATCCATCACCGACAATCCCGATGAAAAGCGCGCCGACCGCGCGGTCGGCAGAACATGGTTCGGCCCACCCACGTAATCGCCAATCGCCTCTGGCGTCCAGCCCCCGATGAAGACCGCACCGGCATGGGTGATCCGGCCCGACAGCGCCTCGGCGTTCGCCACGCACAACTCAAGGTGCTCGGGCGCGATCCGGTCCGAAAGGGCCACTGCCTCATCGAGGTCCCGCACAACCACCACTGCACCGAAATCGCGCCAGCTGACCCCGGCAATGGCGCGGCGTTCCAGCGTCTCTAGCCGGGCCTCGACGGCGCGCGCCACGCCACGCGCGAATTCCGCATCCGTCGTGATCAGGATCGACTGCGCGCTTTCGTCGTGCTCGGCCTGGCTCAGCAGGTCCAGCGCGATCCAGTCGGGGTCATTGTTACCATCGGCGATCACCAGGATCTCGGACGGCCCCGCGATCATGTCGATACCCACCTTGCCGAAGACCCGGCGCTTGGCCGCGGCCACGAAGGCGTTGCCCGGCCCGGTAATCTTGTCCACGGGCGCGATGGTCTCGGTGCCATAGGCCAACGCGGCCACGGCCTGAGCCCCGCCCACGCGATAGACCTCGTCCACCCCGGCCAGCTTCGCCGCCAGCATCACCAGCGGGTTCACCACGCCATCGGGCGTGGGCACCACCATGGCCAACCGCCCGACCCCCGCCACCTTGGCCGGAACCGCGTTCATGAGCACCGAGGACGGATAACTCGCCAGCCCGCCGGGGACATAGAGGCCCGCTGCCGAAACCGGGGTCCAGCGCCAACCCAGGCCGGCCCCGGCCTCATCCTCCCACCAGGCATCCTGCGGCATTTGCCGCGCATGGTAGGCACGAATGCGCTCGACCGCCTGCTCCAGCGCGGTGCGCTGGGCGGCGGGCACCTTTGCGGCATGGCCTGCGATCTCGGTCTCCGACATCCGCATGTCACCGGCCGTCAGGTCCAGTCGATCGAACTTGGCTGTCAGCTCCAGCACCGCCGCGTCACCACGCGCGCGGACATCGGCGATGATCTCGCCCACCGTGGCATCAACCTCGGGGCTGTCTTCGCGTTTCATCCCCAGAAGCGCGGCAAAGCCGGTCTCGAAATCGGCATCCTCGGTCGACAGGAACACGGGCATGGGCTTTCTCCTTTGTCCGTTCCCATACAAATCCCGCACCGAAGCCGCAATGCGGCCATCGGCTCTAACGGGTCCAAAAAGTCGCGGGAGAGTCCGCACCCTTCGCGGATGGGGGATGCGCCCAAGGCGCCGAGCCGATCGACGCGCCACGCGAAACAGCGCGGCGCGACCCCGATGTCCGCGTGAAAAGGGCGCGGAAGCGCTCAATCTGGCAGGGCTACGCCTCGGGGTGGTTCGGCCGGGCGCCCGATGGGGCCGCGTAGGGCCGTGTCACGTCGCGCAGCACGGCCTCCAGCGTCTCGACCTCCAGCCGGATCGCACCGTCACCGGCCAGCGTCAGCAGCACCTGCCCCGTTCCATCCTCGCCAGGCTCGAAGCGCACCGCCAACAACGACAGGATCGTCTCGCTGTCCCCCGGCGCCACGCCCTGGCTTTGTACCGACAGAACGTCCTCGAAGGCCAGCACCGATTGCACCCGTTCATAGGCCCGCCCCTGGGCCTCGGCCCGGGGGGCATCCTCCCAGCGGAACCTGTTGAGCAGCAGACCGAAGCGCCGCGCACTTCTGTCCCAGCGCATTTCGCTGCCCGGAAAGATGGCGTCCTGCACCAGCCCCGAAATCACCGAAAGATCATTGGCATCCAGCGCCCTCAGGCGCAGCGGGCGCTCGGCCCCGTCCTCGAAACGCGCGTCCCCTGTCATTGGCCCGGCACCCTCTCGATATCCGCTCCGACGCCGCCCAGCTTGTCTTCGACCGCCTCGTAACCGCGGTCCAGGTGGTAGACGCGATTGACCTGTGTCTCACCCTCGGCGGCCAACCCGGCCAGGATCAGCGACACGCTGGCGCGCAGGTCGGTCGCCATGACAGGCGCGCCTTTCAATTCCGCGACACCGGTCACTGTCGCGGTGCCGCCCTGCACGTCAATCTCGGCGCCCATGCGCGTCAGTTCCGGCGCATGCATGAACCGGTTCTCGAAAATGCGCTCCTCCAGCACCGATGTGCCTTCGGCGAGGCAGAGCATCGCCATCATCTGGGCCTGAAGGTCCGTGGGGAACCCCGGGAAGGGCGCGGTGGTCACGTCCACCGCCCGCGGCCGCCCGTTGCGGCGCGCCACATGCAGGCCCAGCGCCGTTTCATGAATGTGAACGCCCGCTTCCTCCAGCTTCTCGGCGAAGGCGCCGACAAGGTCGCGGCTACCGCCAATGCAGGTCACCTCGCCGCCCGCGATCACCGGGGCCAACATGTAGGTGCCCAGCTCGATGCGGTCGGTCACAACCGGGTGGGTCGCGCCGTGCAGCCTGTCAACCCCCTCGACGGTGATCTCAGATGTGCCGTCACCACTGATCTGCGCGCCCATCTTGCGCAGGCAGGTGGCCAGGTCGACGATCTCGGGCTCGCGCGCGGTATTCGTCATGACCGTGGTGCCCTTGGCCAGCGTGGCCGCCATCAGCACGTTTTCCGTGGCCCCGACCGAAGCGAAGGGAAAATCCACCCGCGCGCCCGTCAGGCCGCGCCGCGCCGTCGCGTGCAGGTATCCGTCCTTCAGCTCGACCTCGGCACCCAACGCCTCGAGCCCCTGAATATGGATGTCCATGGGCCGGGCCCCGATCGCGCAGCCCCCTGGCAAGGACACCACCGCCCGGCCGGCGCGCGCCAGAAGCGGTCCGAGGACCAGGTTCGAGGCGCGCATCTTGCGCACGATGTCATAGTCGGCGACGTGGTTTATCTCGCCGTGGCAGGCCATGGCCTGCACCCGGCCATCCTGCAGGGCGGACACCTCGGCGCCCAGCGATTGCAGAAGGGTCGTCATCGTCTTTATGTCGGACAGACGCGGCGTGTTGGTCAGCGTCAGCGGCTCGTCGCTGAGCAGCGCCGCCGGCATCAGCGTCAAGGCCGCGTTCTTGGCCCCGGCGATTTCGATTTCGCCCGACAGCGGCTTGCCGCCGCGTATGATGATGGAGTCCATGCCTGCCTACTCTTTCTCTTGGCTCGCGCTGTCATCTGCCCCGGCCCGAACCCGTGCCTGCTGCTTGCGGCGTTTGAGATTGGCCTTCAGCGCCGCCTTCAGCCGCGCATCCCGGTCCTTATCGGGCTTTCGGGGTGATTTGGGGTCGGTTTTTCCGCTCATGAGCCCCGTCTACAGTGCCGGGGAAAAACCGTCCAGAGAGGGCTTGCAAGGCGGCAAGAATACGTCTACTTCCCCCGCGCACGGCGCTGCTGTAGCTCAGAGGTAGAGCACTCCCTTGGTAAGGGAGAGGTCGAGAGTTCGATTCTCTCCAGCAGCACCA
>Ga0102928_1000599_pt1 | contig 23261 bp, 19 predicted proteins | sample SalPonR1_B_D1_MG_FD_78504 | JGI IMG/M metagenome (GOLD analysis project Ga0102928, IMG submission 78504) | Salt pond soil microbial communities from South San Francisco under conditions of wetland restoration - Salt Pond MetaG R1_B_D1_MG | ecosystem: Environmental > Aquatic > Marine > Intertidal...
GCAGCGGATGATTTCCTCGGCAGGGTCACCGATGGACGTTTCATCGACGAGCTTGACCTCGGTTTCACCGATATCGGCGTGCAGTTGGTCGAAGACCCGCTGGGCCGCGGCCTGGGCCGCGTGCTCGATGTCGTCGCGGCTCATGCCGGCCATGCCGATGATTTCCACGGACGAAACCGGAAACACGTAGAACAGGCGGATGCGGGCACCGAGCGCGCCGGCAAGCCCAAGCGCGTAACGCACTGCGCGCAGAGAATTTTCCGATCCGTCGACCGGTACCAGGATTTCCTTGGCTATTGACATTTCATTCTCCTCAAGGCTGCCGCGTGTCTCCATCCCGATTCTAACGCCGACTCCGATCCCGATTTCTGATCGGGATCAATCGGCAGGTAACCGGAATCATCCGAAACGCCCGGATGGTGAACACGGAAAATCCCGCGTCGATTGCGATTTCAATCGTCGCCGGACGCCAAGAGCGCCGCCAGTCCGGCTTCGTCGAGTACGGCAACGTCAGCTTCCCGTGCCTTGTCCAGCTTCGAACCCGGATCGCTGCCGGCAATGACTGCAGTGGTGCTTTTCGAAACGCTGCCGGTGACCCGGGCGCCCAGTTTTTCGAGCCGGGACTTCGCTTCTGACCGGGTCAGTTTCTCGAGCGAGCCGGTAAGCACGTAGGTACAGCCCTTCAGCGGCTGTTCTTCGGGCTCCGGCGCCTGCTCGACATGCCATTCGACGCCGTTTTCCAGCAGGTCGGCAATCACTTCGCGGTTACGCTGTTCGTCGAAGAACTCGCGGATGTGCCTGGCGACCACGGGCCCGACATCCCGGATCGCCTCGAGCGACTCGACATCGGCGTCCATCAGCGCATCGAGATCGCGGAAGTGGCGCGCGAGCGCGCCGGCGCTGACTTCTCCAACCTCTCGGATCCCGAGCGCGAACAGCAGGCGTCCCAGAGACACTTTCCTGCTGGCGTCGATGGCCGACACGAGGTTGGTCGCGGATTTCTCACCCATGCGCTCGAGGCCGGCCAGCGTTTCGGCGTCGAGTCGGTAAAGGTCGGCGGGATCCCTCACCAGGTCGTTTTCCACCAGCTGATCGATGATCCGGCTGCCGAGACCGTCGATATCCATGGCGTTTCTCGACGCGAAATGCTCCAGCGCGCGCTTGCTCTGGGCCGGACAAACCAGGCCGCCGGAGCAGCGCGCATCGGCCTGCCCCTCTACCAGCTCCACGTGCGAGCCGCATACTGGACAGCGCTCGGGCAACTGCCATTCTTGCAGATCGTCTTCCCGCTTCTCTATGATCGGTCGCACGACCTCCGGAATCACGTCGCCGGCGCGCCGAACGATCACGTAGTCGCCTTCCCGAACGTCCTTGCGGCGAATCTCGTCGAGGTTGTGCAATGTCGCGTTGGTCACCGTGACCCCGCCCACGAATACCGGTTCCAGCCTCGCGACAGGCGTCAGCTTGCCGGTGCGACCGACCTGCACGTCGATACGCTCGAGGCGGGTCATTTCCTCCTCGGCGGGAAACTTGTGCGCCAGCGCCCAGCGGGGCGAGCGGCTGACGTATCCGAGTTCGCGCTGCTGGTCGAAGTCGTCGACCTTGTAGACGACGCCGTCGATATCGAAATCCAGATCCGCGCGCTTGTCCTGAACCGCCTGGTAGAACGACAGCAACGCCTCGACGCCCGGCGCCTGCCGCGCCATGGCACTGACCGGGAAACCGAGCTCGGCGAGCCGCTTCAGCGCGGCCTGCTGGCCATCGCCCAGCCCGGCGTCGACGCTGTCGGGATCGACGATGGCGGAATAGGCGAAAAAACGCAGCGGGCGACGGGCCGTGATTTTGGGGTCGAGCTGCCGGAGGCTCCCGGCAGCGGCGTTGCGCGGGTTGACGAAGGTCTTGCCGCCCTCCTCTTCCAGCCCCCGGTTGAGTTCGACAAAGCCACTGCGCGTCATGTAGATCTCGCCGCGCACCTCCAGCGGATCGGGAGCGCCCTCTATCCGGAGCCGCAGCGGAATCGCTCGAATGGTCCGCACGTTTGCCGTGACGTCTTCGCCGGCGCGGCCGTCGCCGCGTGTTGCCGCACGCACCAGCCTGCCGGATTCATAGCGCAGGCTGATCGCCAGGCCGTCCAGCTTGGGTTCGGCGGTATAGACGGCCTGTTCGATATCCAGGGTCTCGCGGATCCGGCGATCGAATTCGCGCACTTCGTCGTCGTCGAAGGCGTTTGCCAGCGATAGCATCGGCACTTCGTGCTCGACGGTCTCGAAACCCTCGGCGGCGCGAGCGCCCACGCGTTGGGTCGGCGAGTCGGGATCGACCAGTTCCGGGTGCGCCTGCTCCAGCGACTCCAGTTCGCGCATCAGCCGGTCGTATTCGGCATCCGGCACGCTGGGGTCGTTCAGCACGTAGTAGCGATGGTTGTGTTCGGCGATTTCCTTGCGCAGCCGGCGCATGCGCTGCTCGGCAGACTCGGCTTTCGGTCGGCTCAACTGGAGGCTCCCGTAGTCAGCTCTTCAGCCCGTTCTTGCGATCGAATTCGCGCATATCCTCGCGAATCTGCGCGATCCGCTGGCGGGTCAGCAGGCATTGCGCATCATCCATCAGGTCGGCATCCAGCAACTCGGCAAGCCGCTTTCCCGTAGCCAGCATCGCGTCCCAGGCGTCCAGCGCGCTGACCGGGCCGGGCAGCGTCATGAACAGCGTCACGCCGGGCGTCTGGAAGAGGTTCCAGCCGGCCGGGTCGAAACTGCCGGGCCGGGTGATGTTGGCCATGCTGAACACCGGCCGGGTAGCGCCTCGGTGACGGCGATGGAATATCTTCATTTCGCCGAAACGCAACCCGGCCTTGATCGCGGCATCCAGCAGGCTGAGTCCGCTGATGCTGCGATCGTCACGGGCGCGCACGTACAGGGTCACGATCTTGGGCGCGACGGCATTGTCGCGCCCGGCGGCCACAGCCTCGCTGCCGGCCGCTTCGCGCACCGGCTCCGATTCTCGCCACTCCCGCTCCGGCGGCACATCGCCGCGCGCCGCCCTGGTTGGCTCGGCGGCCGGCGTGGGAGACCCCTGCGCCGTTCGGCCGGGCCGTTCTTGCTCGGGCTCATCCGCGACAGAGCCGAGATCTGGAAGCGTCGTCTGGCGCGGCTGGCTGGATGCGCCGTCCTCGGCCGAATCGGCATCCGACGGCTCCACATCGTCGCGCCCGGAAGACCCGACTCCTCCGATAAACGGCTCGCGCCTGGCGTCTTCGCGCCGGGATGCGCCCGGCTTGCGCGACGAGCCTTCCGGCCTGTGCAGCAGCCAGATCGCGGCCAGCACGCCCAAGCCGATGAGGATCAATATCAGGCGCAGGTTTTCCATCTCAAACTCACCACTGCGTTGTGCATCATGACGCGGCCATTGCCACCGCCTTTTCGAGGTCTACAGAGACCAGTCGCGAAATGCCCGGTTCGCGCATGGTAACGCCCAGCATCTGGTGTGCGACCTCCATGGTCACCTTGTTATGGGTGACGAACAGAAACTGGACCTTCTCCGACATTTCGCGCACCAGCTCCGAAAAACGACCTACGTTCGCATCATCCAGCGGCGCGTCCACCTCGTCAAGCAGGCAGAACGGCGCTGGATTCAGGTTGAAGATCGAAAACACGAACGCCACGGCCGTGAGCGCCTTTTCGCCGCCGGATAAAAGGTGGATGCGGCTGATGCGCTTGCCCGGCGGCCGGGCCAGGATCGCCGCGCCGGCGGTCAGCCAGTCGTCGCCGATCATTTCCAGGTGCGCGTGCCCCCCGCCGAACAGGCGCGGGAACAGCGTTTCCATGTTCTTGTTCACCTTCTCGAAGGTGTCCTTGTAGCGCGTGCGCGTGGTCCGATCGATTCTAGCAATCGCCTGCTCCAGGGTTTCCAGGGCCTCGACCAGGTCGGCGTGCTGACGATCCAGGTATTCCTTGCGCTCGGCTTCCTGCTCGCATTCCTGAATGGCCGCCAGATTTACCGGTTCCAGGCGACGGATCTTTTCTTCCAGCTGGCCAAGCTCGTCCACCCAGGCCTGCGCTTCTGCATCGTCGGGCAATTCCGCCGCCAGCGCTTCCAGATCGCCTTCGAGCTCGGAGACCCGCGCGGCGAAGCGCTCGGTCTCGATTTCGAGCTCGCGCATGTGCACCCGGTTCTCGGACTGCTTCTGACGGATCTTCTCCGCTTCGGCGGCCGCCTGCTGGCGCTTGCGATCGTGTTCTTTCCACTGCTGCTCCAGGGTCTCCAGCTCGGATCTGGAGGCCTTCAGGCGCTCTTCGACTTCCAGCCTGCGGGTCAAAAGTCTGTCGCGTTCGGTCTGCTGCTCGCGCACCGGGCGGTCACCCTGGGCCAGCGCTTCGGAAAGTTCGACGTAGCGGCCCTGCAACTGGCCGATCTGGGTATCCATGCGCTTGATCGCCTGCTTGAGCGAATCGAGGCTTGCGCGGCACGATTCCATCTTGAGCGCATGCTCCTCGCGCTGCTCACGCGCCTTGCGATAGGCCTGCCGGCTCTGTTCTCGAACCTGCTGCTGCCGGTTGCGGGCCTCGAGCAGCTTTCGCTCCTCGGCATCGACGCGCTCGAGTTCGCCCAGCGCGTCCTGCATTTCCCGGCGTGCCTGGCCGGTCGCTTCCTGGTCCTGCTGCTGGCGTCTGGCGAGCGTTTTCTGCTCTTCTTCCATCGCCTTGTGCTGCCGGTCCAACGCCTCGCGCCGATTGTCCTGGCCGGCCTTGAGACCCGAAAGCTCGGCCGCCCGGGCCTGCAGCTTGCGAACATCGGCCTCGCGCTGCTCGAGCTGGCCGGTTTGCGCCTTGAGCGCTTCATCGAGCTGCTCCAGCGACTGGCGGCGCTCGTTCAGCGACGTTTCGAGCTGCTGCTGTTCGTTTTCAAGCTCGCGAATCTGCTGCTGCCGGGCGAGTTGTCCGTCGGCGTCCTCGGACTGGCGATCCCGACGCCACAACCAGCCGCGTCCGAGCCAGAGACCGTCGGGTGTAATCACCGACTGGTGCTCCGACAAGCCTCCCACTCGCTCGAAGGCGTTCCGCTCGCTATCGCAGCACAGCACCGTATTCAAGAGGGCGCCCAGCGCGCCGGCGCCGCTGACCTTTTCGCCCAGTGAACCGGGTGCGGCGGGCACGGCCCGGTCGGAAACCAGGCCAATGCCGCCGCCCTCGGGCAGGTCATCCGGCAAGTCGGTCTCCAGAACCCGGGCCGAAAGCCAGCTCTCGAGCACCGTTTCGGTGGCCTGCTGCCAGGCCGGCTCCACATCCAGCGATTGCAGCAGGCTGGGACACTTGTCGAGACGCTTTTGCGAAAGCCATTCGCCCATGGCCGGATCGGGCTTGCGCGGCTGGTTCAGCACATACAACGACTCCAGCCGACCGCGAACCTCGCGCTGGCGACCGCTGGCGCTATCGAGCTCCGCCCGCTCGCTGTCGATTTCGGCCCGGATGCCGGCGACCTTCTCGCGTTGCGCGGCATGGTCCTCGCGCGCTTTTTCGAGCCGGCCTTCCAGCGTTCCGAGTTCCTCGCGGGTTCGGCTGCTTTCCTCGTCAAGCCGGGTGCGTGCATCCCCGTCGTCGTCGCGCAGGCGCGCGAGCCGTTGCGACCCCTGGTTCATGCGCTCGTCCAGGTGTTCGATCCTCAGCTTGAGCAGTTCGACCTGCTGCCGGATCTTCGAACCTTCGCCCTGGCAGGCCTGGTACTGCTCGTTGTGTTCAGCCAGCGATTTCTCGGCCTGTTCGAACGCCTCTTGCGCCTGCTTTTCTTCGGCTCGCGAGGTCTCCAGCGCAGGCTCCAGCTCCGCCATCCGGCCGGTGACGTCCTCGACCTGAGCCCGGTCGAGCACCAGGTGCTGTTGCAGTTCGTTGATCTGGCCCTCGACCTCGGCGAATTCGCTCTTCTGCCGTCTGAGAAGGTCCTGCCGATGCTCTATGGACTGCTCCAGGCGCGCGATTTCACCGGCGACCTCGTATAACTCCGCCTGGACCGACGAGGTCTTCTCCGAAGCCTTGTGCTGCTGCTCGCGCAGCGACTCGAGGGCCTTCTCGGCCTCTCGCTGAACCGATACGGCCTGCTCGATGCGCGTTTCGGTTTCAGCCAGGGCGCGGGCGTGGGCATCCATCTCGGCACGTGCATGGCGCCAGCGCAAAGCGTTGAGGCGAGCCTCTTCTTCGCGGTAGCGTGTCTTGAGCTTGCGATAGCGTTCGGCCGCCCTCGCCTGGCGCTGCAGTTTGCCCAGCTGCTTGCTGACTTCTTCGCGCAGGTCGGCAAGGCGCTCCAGGTTTTCGCGCGTATGACGGATGCGGTTTTCGGTTTCGCGTCTGCGCTCCTTGTAAAGCGACACGCCGGCAGCCTCTTCCAGGAAGCCCCGAAGGTCTTCAGGACGCGCCTCGACGATCTGCGAGATCATGCCTTGCTCGATGATCGCGTAGCTACGCGGTCCCAGGCCTGTCCCAAGAAACAGGTCCGTGATGTCCTTGCGCCGACACCTGCTGCCGTTCAGGAAATAAGCCGACTGACCATCCCTGCTGACCTGGCGCCGAACCGAGATTTCGTTATAGTTCGCGTACTCGCCGCCGGCGCGGCCGTCGGCATTGTCGAATACCAGTTCCACGGTCGCCGTGGTCACGGGCTTGCGCACGCTGGAGCCGGAAAAGATCACGTCGCTCATCGACTCGCCGCGCAGCTGGCGCGCCGAACTCTCGCCCATGACCCAGCGCACCGCATCGATGATGTTGGACTTGCCGCAGCCGTTCGGACCCACGACGCCCAGCAAGTTGGAAGGAAGCTTGATGGTGGTCGGTTCGACGAAGGATTTGAAACCGGCCAGCTTGATTGCAGTCAATCGCATTGAGAAAGTCGAGGCTCCGAGTTATTAGTGTCCGAAGTGAAGTCCAGAAACTGCGGACGATAATCACGGACGATCATTTATTCTATCGAGTTACTTGTTTCCACAACGCTCGCCAACGATCATCGACACCGAAAGGAACCGTCTTATGCCTTCCCAACCCAGCCGGGATCTGGAAGTTTTTTCCAACCCGCAGCGCGACATCGATTATACCATTCACATCCGGATTCCCGAGTTTACCTGCTTGTGCCCGAAGACCGGTCAGCCGGATTTCGGAGAACTCCGGATTGCCTACGTTCCCGACGAATTCTGCGTCGAACTCAAATCACTGAAACTCTATGCCTGGTCTTTCCGTGAACAGGGTGCGTTCCACGAGGCGGTCACCAATGAAATCCTGGCCGACCTGGTCGCGGCAACCCACCCGCGTTTCATGCGCCTGACCGCTGAATTCAACGTTCGGGGCGGCATCTACACCACGGTCGTCGGCGAGCATCGGGCCGAAAGCTGGAAGCCCGAGCCGCTCGTGCAGCTACCCTAGCCCCGTGAAAACCCTTGCGCGGACGCAATTGCGCCCGCGCAGGAATCATTCAACGACGTCTCAGGCTTGCGCTCCTTCAAGGTTGCTCGGTCGGCGCTTCTTCCAGCGGCAGCATGGGCGTTATCTCGGCCCGCTCGAAGGTCTGCTCGATCATCGACTGGCTCTGCTCGCGGACCCGCATTCTGCGAATTCCTTCACGAACCTCGTCGAACGATGGCGGCGCCAGCGTATCGACATCGGCGACGCTGACGATCAGCCATTTGTCCTGGTAGGGCAGCAGGCTTTCGACCACGTGCCCGGCGTCGGTTCCAGCCAACACCGCGGCAAAATCCGCGGGCACCTGGCTGGCGTCTATCCAGTCGGTACGCCTGGCGATACGGCCCTCGTCGCTGGCTCGCTCGATAGCCTGCTGGAACGAAATATCGCCGGCCTGCAAAGCGTCGAGCTGTTCCAGCGCCGGGGCCTGATCTGGAAACTCTATGGTCTCAAGCTTGTAACGCCGGTCCCCGGCCCGATCGAGCTGCGCCTCGTATACCGCGCGAATCTCGTCGTCGGAGATCGGGTTGTTGGCCTGGAAATGCTCCAGGTATCGCAAGTACTGGACCTCGATGTCCTTGACCATGCGCTCGGCACGAACCCGAGGCTGGTTTGAAACCTGCTCTTCTGCGGCACGGTTGGCCACCGCGCGGAGCCGGATCAGTTCGTCGAGCAACTCCCGCATGCCTTCGGTGTCTTGCTCGTCGATGCCCCGGACTTCCATCAGGAACTCGAGCATCGGCAGCGTCACGGGCGCACCATCAACCTCGACCAGCACCACATCGTCATCGGCCACCAGACTTCGGGCACCATCGCCGCCACTATCGCCGCAGCCGCCGAGCACCGGAAGCAATAAAATGATAAAAATAATTAATATCAGTTGGTTGAAACTCATTTCAAGATTCTTCCTCAATTGCCAGCGCGTGAATGTCGGTCGTCATCATGTCGCCCAGCGCAGCGTAGACCATGCGATGCCGGGCGAGCCTCGGCTTGCCGGAAAATCGCGAGCACTCGATGCGAACGCGAAAGTGCCCTCGCCCGTCCCGCGCGCCGGCGTGACCTACGTGCAGGTGCGATTCATCAATCACTTCCAGGTGCTCCGGCGCCAGCGCGTCCTCGAGCAGCATCCGTATTCGCTCGACCCGTTGCTCGCTCATGGCAGCACCTGGAGAAACGGGCGGACCTCCACCGAAGCCCAGGCGCCCGAGGCCAGGTAAGGATCGGCATCGGCCCACGTCCGGGCGTCGATGAGGGAGTCGAATTCGGCCACGATCAGCGACCCGGAAAAGCCCGCCGGCCCGGGCTCCTCGGCGTCGATCGCCGGCATCGGACCGGCCAGGACCAGCCGCCCCTCGTCAACCAGCGCCTGGATTCGACCCAGGTGCTGCTCGCGGGCGCCGGCGCGGGCGGGCAGCGAGTCTTCGGTGTCGCGGCCGTTTATGACGTAGAGCATTCAGGAGGTCCGGATCGAGTCTCGTGCACAGTATATCCAGCGTCATGCGGCGCATGCAGCGTCGTGGTTCGCCATGCGGCCTGGTAGGGAACCTCTGAATAACTCTGCGCGGAGCGCGTTTCGCCGGAATCGCTGCGCTGCCCGGTATGGCAGCCGTCGTCTATCACGCCGCACGGCCTATGCTGGCGTTGCCGGCCCTCGCGTAGAGCGGGGCTACGCTGCGAGTGGCAACACTCCGTGCAGCCCGCGGAAATACTACGCTCCGGGCTTTCAACTCCGAAAGTTTACGCAACGTTGGGGTACACTCGCTGCCAATGAACGAGACACCCGAACCGATCCAGAAACAGTCCGAAATGCCGCTCGCCACGGTTCGCGGAGAACCGCTGCTGAAGCTGCCCGACGACCTTTATATCCCGCCCGATGCGCTGGAAGTCTTCCTGGATGCGTTCGAGGGCCCACTCGACCTGCTGCTGTATCTTATCCGCCGCCAGAACCTGGAAATCCTCGACATTCCCATCGCCGAGATCACCCGCCAGTACACCGGCTACATCGAAATGATGCATGGGCTCCGACTGGAACTGGCCGCCGAATACCTGGTGATGGCCGCAATCCTGGCCGAGATCAAGTCGCGCATGCTGCTGCCGCGTCCGGAACCCGAGCAAGAGGAAGAAGGCGATCCACGCGCCGAGCTGATCCGCCGGCTGCAGGAATACGAGCGATTCAAACAGGCCGCCGAAGATATCGACGAACTTCCCCGGCTGGAGCGCGATATCGCCGTGGCGAATGCAGGGGTGGCCGAGCAGCGCCAGGTGCAGCTGCCGCCGGAGGTGGATCTGCGGGAAGTGCTGATGGCGCTCAAGGACGTGATGGCCCGCGCCGAGCTTTTCGCCCAGCATCATATCCAGAGCGAACCGTTGAGCGTTCGCGAACGCATGAGCCGCATCGTCCAGTCGCTCAGGGACAATGAATTCGTTCAATTCGAGCAGCTGTTCGACCTGGAAGAAGGCCGGATCGGCGCGGTGGTGACCTTCCTGGCGCTGCTGGAATTGCTTCGCGAACACCTGGTGGACGTTGTGCAGCAGGAGCTGTTCGGCACCATCTACCTGCGCGCACCCGGTGCCGAACAGCCCTAGCCCTCCAATCATCCAAGGCACGTGAATTCGATGGAAGCGGAAAAACTCAAAACCTGGCTTGAAGGCGCATTGCTCGCGGCCGGCCAGCCGTTGACGCTGACCCAGCTAAACAGCCTGTTCGACGAGGACCGGCAGCCCGGCCACGGCGCGATAAGAGAAGCCCTGGCGCTGCTCGACGCCGAACTTTCAGGCCGAGCCGTGGAATTGGTCGAAGTGGCCGGTGGCTACCGGCTGCAGATCCGACAGGACCTGATGCCGGTCGTCTCCAGGCTCTGGGCCGAGAAGCCCCCCCGCTACTCGCGGGCGCTGCTGGAAACGCTTGCCATCATCGCCTACCGCCAGCCCATCACCAGGAGCGAAATCGAGCAGATTCGCGGTGTCTCGCTGAGCGCCAATATCCTGAAGACGCTGCAGGAACGCGAATGGATCAAGGTGGTGGGCCATCGCGACATTCCGGGCAAGCCCGAACTGCTGGGGACGACCAAGGTCTTCCTCGACTACTTCGGCCTCAAGGGTCTCGATGATCTGCCCACGCTGGCCGAGATCCGGGACCTCGACAACCTCGAACCGGAACTCGAGCTCAACGACCCCGAATTTTCCCAGGCGGCAAACCATGACAAGCAAGTCGAAGGACAACAGCACGAGACGCAAGAACACGACCAGCAGCCGGAACAGCCCGACGAAGAAGAACCGCAGGACGCGATCGGGGAACGCTCCGGCCAGCGAGTCGAAGCCGACGACGAAATCGCCCCGGAAAAAGACCGGGACCGGGCCAAAGCGCAGCCAGCCGACGAGCCGGAAAGCTCCAGGCAACAGGGACAATCCGAAGAAGCGGAGCAACCAGGCGAGGCTGAACAGAACCGGCCGCCGGCAGGCCGGCGCTCGGGCTGAAGCACGCGCTGCCGCGCCCAACGCCGGTGAGGAACGTCTGCAGAAAGTGATGTCCCGGGCCGGGCTGGGCGCCAGGCGCAAGATCGAGGAGCACATCGAAGCCGGACGCATCAAGGTCAACGGCAAGATCGCGACGCTGGGCATGCGCGCCGCGGTCGGCGACCGCATTCAGTTCCAGGGCTCGAATTACGAAGTCGTCGGCGAGCGCAAGACGCACAAGACGCTTATTTACCACAAGCCGGAAGGCGAGCTGACCACCCGCAGCGATCCGGAAGGCCGCCGCACGGTGTTCGACAACCTGCCTGCGGTGCGCGACGGTCGCTGGATCGCGATAGGACGGCTCGACATCAATACTGCCGGGATGCTTGTTCTGACCACCGACGGCGAGCTGGCAAACCGGATGATGCACCCGGCCGGTCAGATCGATCGGGAATATCTTTGCCGAATTCGCGGCGAAGTCTCGGACGCCGACCTTCAACGGCTGCTGCGCGGGGTCGAGCTGGAAGACGGCATGGCCAACTTCTCCGACCTGGTCATCGGCGAGCACACCGCCGACGAGCACACCACCGGCCATACCTGGTACACGGTCACGATCATGGAAGGACGCAACCGCGAAGTTCGGCGTCTGTGGGAAGCGGTCGGCGCCCAGGTCGCACGGCTCAAACGCGTCCGGTTCGGTCCTGTTTTCCTGCCGGCAAAGCTGAGACCCGGCCAGCACGAGGAACTCAGCGCCAAGGATCACCGAGTCCTGCGCGAAGACGTGGGCCTGAAACCGACCCCGGTGGAACTTACGCTGAAGCGGGCGTAGCGTCGGCACTCGCTTCCTTCGCACCGTTGCCAGAGCCGTTCATCGTCCCGGCACAGCTACTGCCCGTATCTGCTACTGCCCGTATCTGCGGCCCTTCCAGCCTGCGCCGGCGCCGAAGTGGTGGCGGATGGCCGAATCCAGCGTGGCGACCAGGAACAGCATTGCCGATAGCGGCAGCGCCATGGACCATCTGATGCCCAGACCGGCGAAGCGCACCTGCGGCACGAACGAGGCCGCCATCATCAGCCATCCGGCGAGGCCGGATATGGCGAGAACCGGCTCGAACCTCATAAGGCCGGAAAACGTGGCGGCCGGCGGCACGGCGAACGCCAACAGCATCACGGCGGCCACGGAAAGCAGCAATAGCGGCGAATGCCGCAGCTGGGTATAGGCAGTGCGGCGCACGGTCTCGAGGATGGATGCCAAATCGGGGTGCCGCCGCATGCTTTCGACCCCATGGCTGAGCCCCAGCCAGATCTGGCCGCCGACAGCGCGGATCCTGGCTGCCAGCTCGCAGTCGTCGATCAGCGCATCCTTCCAGGCTTCGAAGGCGCCGACCCGTTGCAGCATCTGTCGGCGAACCAGCACGCAGCCGCCAGCCGCCGCTGCGAACGGCCGATCAGCCCGATTGACCCAGGCAAAAGGATACAGCTGCTTGAAGAAATAAACGAACGCCGGCAGCATCAGCTTCTCCGGCCAGCTCGATGCCGGCAGTCTGGCCATGACCGACACCTGGTCGAGTCGCTCGCGCTCGAGCTTTTCCGAAAGCGCCGGAACGATCCCGGCCGTGAGTCGAATGTCGGCGTCGATCAACAGCACCAGCGGCGAATCGATCTTCTCCAACCCCTGCTGCTGGGCCCAGAGCTTTCCCGACCATCCCGCCGGCGCCGGCCGGCCCCGGATTACGTCGACACCCGGGACCGAGGCGGCTATTTCGGCCGTGTCGTCTTCAGACTGATCGTCGACCACGACGACACGCTCGATCCCCGACTGTTCGATGGCAGACACCACCGTATCGCGTATGGTCGCGGCCTCGTTGCGGGCCGGTATGAGAACAGTGACTGCACCGGACGCTTCAGCAGGCCGAATGCCCGACGGAGCAAGCGGTTCGATTCTTTCGCGCGTACTCCATGGACGCCATGGCAGCAGAAGCACGATCAGCCACAGCGCTGCGGCGACCAGCGCGAGGCCGGTCATTGGGGTCAGTCCTGAACCACCTGCAGCGGGATACGCTGGTCGCGCTGGGCCTGGTCGTAGGTCGGGAGATCCGGGGCGTATTCACCCTCGGTCTTCGGCCCGCGCATCCAGGCGCCGAGCGCCTTGACAGGGTGGTTGAACGTATCGACCACGGCCGTGCCTTCATAGCCGCAATGCGCCATGCAATTGTCGCATTTTGGATTGCGGCCCACGCCATACTGGTCCCACGGCGTCTCTTCCATGAGTTCCTTGAAGCTCGACGCATAACCTTCGTCGACCAGCAGATAACACGGCTTCTGCCAGCCGAAGATGTTGTAGGTCGGGTTGGACCACGGCGTGCACTGGTAGGTCTGGTTGCCGGTGATGAAATCCAGGTACAGCGACGAGTGGTTCATCGGCCACTTCGACTTGCGCTGCTTGCCGGCGCGGAAGATGTCGCGCATCAACTCCTTGGATTTGTTGCGGCCGAGAAACACATCCTGGCGCGGCGCGTGTTCATAGGTAAAGCCGGGAGATACCGTGATGCCTTCCACGCCGAGCTCTGTGGCGTAGTCGAAAAAGTCGGCCACATGCTCCGGCACTTCGCCGTCGAACAGCGTGCAGTTGGTGGTCACACGGAAACCGCGGTCCAGCGCGGTCTTGATCGCATCGACCGCCTTTTCGAACACGCCGTCCTGGCAGACGGAATCGTCGTGGCGCTCCTTGAGTCCGTCCAGATGCACCGACCAGGTGAAGTAAGGCGACGGCTCGTACTCGTCCATCTTCTTCTTCATCAGAATCGCATTGGTGCACAGGTAAACGAACTTCTTGCGCTCGATGATGCCTCGGACCATCTCGGGCATTTCCTTGTGGATCAGCGGTTCGCCGCCGGGAATCGACACCATCGGCGCGCCGCATTCATCCACCGCCTTGAGCGCATCCTCGACCGACAGCCGCTTTTGCAGGATGTCCTTGGGATAGTCGATCTTGCCGCAACCGGCACAGGCAAGATTGCACTGGAAAAGAGGCTCCAGCATCAATACCAGCGGAAAACGCTTCTCACCGGAGAGCTTCTTCTGCATCAGGTACTTAGCGACCCGGTACTGCTGGATCATCGGAATTGCCATGGTTTCTCCAAGTTGCTTTTCGATTTATCGGCGGTCACCGGCTCATTCGCCGGGACGTTGTTCATTGAGCTGACCCGGAAAAACGTCGCTTCATTTCACGGGATTGCACGTGAGCGCAGCGTTGTCGGGACAGTCCCTCATGAATCCGCTGCGCGTTCCGACAGTGATTCTATTCGATTGTGCCACTGGTCCATCAAGATCTTCCATTCCATATGGAACCAGGGTGTGTATCGTTCGGGATGGTTGTCGAGTTCGCGCGTGATTTCATCCACGGGCACCCAGCGCCAGTCGGCGATTTCTTCCGGGTGAACACGGACCTCGCCACCACCCGATGCGCCGATGTAGACATGGCACAACTCATGCTCGGCACCCGCATCGGCGAAGTCTGCCTGGTAGATGAATTTATAGAGGAACTCCAGTTCGGCGTCCAGCCCGAGCTCCTCGTAGAGTCGGCGATGCAGCGCCTGCTGCATCGATTCGCCCCGCCGCGGATGGGAACAGCAGCTGTTCGACCAGTACAGCGGCCAAAGGGGCTTGCCCGCAGCACGCTGCTGCAGCAACACCCTGTTTCGATCGTCGAACAGGAATATCGAAAAGGCCCGGTGCAAGGTGCCATGGCCGGCGTGACAGTCGGCCTTGGGCCGGTAACCGATCTCGTTGTCGTTTTCGTCGACGAGAATCAGCGGCTCATCGTCGAAAGATACCTTTTCGCGCACATCTTCACCCATGATCGACTTTCCCGCCCACTGTAACCTGCATAGCCTGGTAACCGGCTTCACGAAGCCCGGCTTCGACACGGTCGGCGGCCCCCGGCTCCGGCGGACAGAGCGCGATGATCGAGCCCCCGCCACCGCCGCCGGTGAGCTTGGCGCCGAGAGCGCCGTGACGGCGCGCGATCTGGATCATTTCCTCGAGTTCCCAGCTCGAGACCTGCATCGCGTTGAGCAGGCCCTGGCAGACGTTCATCAATTCGCCCAGCGTTTCGAGCTTGTGCTCTACCAGCGCATCCACGCCCTCGAGCACCAGGGAATCGATCTGGTCGAAGATCTTTTCGTAAAGTTCGGGATGCGCCTCGCGCGCCTTGCGAACGCGCGCCACAGTGGCAGCGGTCAGGCTCTCGATACCGCTGATGCCCACCACCAGCTGCACCGCCCTGTCGACCTCGATCACCTTGCGGAGCGGTGAATCACCGGATCGGAAAAGCATGGTCTGGCCGTAGACCGAAAGCGTATTGTCGATGCCCGATGGGGTTCCGTGCGCGATCTTTTCGCACTCGAAGGCCAGTTCGTTGACGCGCTCGTCGTCCAGCCCGAGTTCAAAGCATCGGTCCAGCGCACGAATCGTGGCCACCGCAATCGCTGCCGAGCCGCCCAGCCCCATCGCGCGCGGCACGTTGGGGAAGATCTCCACTCGCATGCTTTCGCGCTCCAGGCCCAGAGTTCTGAAGATCATCGCCAGGGATTTCTCGAACGAATGCTGTTTCTCGGCGCTTCTGTGCAGGCGCTGCTCCACGCCCCAACGCGGGATGATCAGTTGCACCCCGTCGCCGCCGCGCTGAACGTGGGCCTGAATGGCCAGCGGCACCGGCGTCGCGATCGCATGCCTGCCGTAAACCACCGCGTGTTCGCCCAGCAGGATGATCTTGCCGTGGCCGCCCGAAACGTTGCGTTCCTCGGAGACGGTTTCGGTTTTTTGCACAGGCGCTTCACCCGACTCGACGCGGGGCTTCGCCACTTGCTCGATCAGTTCACGCGCTTTCCAGACCTTGATCTCGCCGGATTCGATCAGCCGGTCGACGACGGTCTCGAAGATTTCCGGCGTGGCCCCGGCCGCCGCCACCACGCTTCTCGCGTGCAACGTCATGTGTCCCTGCTGGATGCCCTCGGTGACCAGCGCGCGAATCGCCGAGAAATTCTGCGCCAGCCCGACAGCACCCATCACCTCGGCCAGCTCACGCGCCGAGGTGACGCCCAGAAGCCTGAGGTTCATGCCCACCGTGGGGTTGGACTGCAGCGGTCCGCCGACAATACCGACCTTGAGCGGGATCTCGAGCTGGCCGACCAGCGAGCCGTCTTCGCCGCGGGTCCACTGGGTCATCGATGCGTAGTGTGAACCGCGGGCGGCCCAGGCATGGGCGCCGGCCTCGATGGCACGCCAGTCGTTGCCGGTAGCAAGCGCCACGGCGTCGATGCCGTTCATGATGCCCTTGTTGTGGGTTGCCGCGCGGTACGGGTCTATCGAGGCGAATTCGTTGGCCAGGATGATCCCGTCGCGCACCTGCTCGCCGTCGAAGCCGCGTCCGGCCAGCGCTTCCAGCGGAATGGAAACGCGCGCCTTGACCATCGCCCGGTCGGTCAGGTTCGAAAGGATGCGGAGGAATACCTTGCCTTCAGCGATGTTCTCGACCAGCGAGGCGACCCCTTCGCACATGGTGTTGACCAGGTTCGCACCCATGGCATCGCGTGTGTCGACCAGCAGATGGGCCACGACCATGTCGCCGCCCTGGCCCGACGATGGATGGATCAGCACCTCGAGATCCTTGGCGCCGCCACCGCGTGCCACCATGTTGGGGTGCAGACTGTTGGCCAGGTTCAGGATCTCGCTCTTGCGCTGCAGCAGCGCGGCCTTGGCCCGCTGCGGGTGCGGCACGTCCACGACCTGGATCTGGCCAATCAGAATCGGGTCGGTGCTTTCGACACGAAACCCGCCGCCGGCGCGTGCGATCTTGGCCGCCGAACTGAGCGCCGCGACGATCGAGGGCTCCTCGACCACCAGCGGAATGGCGTATTCCCTGTCGTTGATCAGGAAGTTCAGTCCCAGTCCCACCGGCAGACCCATGACGCCGATGACGTTTTCGATCATCTTGTCGGCCGACTGGATCGACAGCGTATGATCCCCGCTGACCAGCGCCTGGTAATCCTGGTTCGAAAGCAGGCCCTGCTTGCGCACTTCGCGAACCCGCTGCGAGACCGACAGCTTGTAGAACTCTGGAATTCGTGCCACGCTGATTCCTTATTGGTTTTCTTCGCCCGTTTCGGGCGCGCGGCGCCTAGCAAGCTCGGCGCCGGTTTCCGATATCGCCAAGTTTAACGGAACACCGCCGCGATCTGAGACGCCGGTCTCGAATGCCCGAAGTCTGTCCGGATCGCGTGCCAGTGCGATGCCCAGATCGCCGCCGCCGGCGCCGCAGCTCTTGTAGACCACGCCGCATTGCCGACCGAGCTCGGCCAGACGCCGATGCGGGGCGGTCATGATCTCCACGTCCATGGCCGCTTCCAGGGCTTCCATTGCGCCGGCGTAAGCCCGGCAGGCCTCCAATAACCCGGTAACGTCACCCGCGTTTGCCGAAGCGCGAAGCGCAATCTCGTTCAGGCGCGAAAGGATTCCGGCGGCCCCGGCCGGATCGCTTCGCTTCCAGCCGTCGAACGCGCCGACGAAATCAACGGTCTGGGCGGCCTCGCGGGTCCATACTGCTCGCCAGCAAAGCGTTTCGGGCCAGTCCGCCGGCCTGCATTCCGCCGCCTCGCCGCTCGATCGGAACCGGCTGAAACCCCCGAAGAACGCTGCGGCCAGGTCCGCGCCGCTGGCCCGCGCGCCGAGCGCCTTGCGATAAACCGGCAGCCAGCGATCCAGCCGATCGCCGGCATTTGCAGAGGCGGTCGAACCCTCGAACCACTCGCTCAAACCGACCGCCAGCGCGGCACACACGGCCGCGCTGGAACCCAGCCCCAACTTCACCCGCCGACCTCCGGCGGCTTCGAACAGCGCACCCGAATCGATTTCGATGTTGATGTTGGCGATCTCTCCCGGTGCTCGCCCAAGCGCACACAGGATGGCCGGGATCAGTCTGCCGGTAAGTCCAAGTGCGTCGGCATCGGTCGCGTCGCAATGCAGCTGGTCTGCCTCGATCCGCATTTCGGCCTGAAGAATGCCGAGTTGGGGCGCGCTCAGCCTGCCCGCGCCCCCTGGGGGCGGTTCGATCCGAACATCGACCCGACGATTCACCGCCATCACCAGCGCCGGCGCGCCGTCCAGTACGGCGTATTCGCCGATCAGCAGAAGCTTGCCCGGCGCGGAGGCCTCGACCCCTTTCACGCAGGTGCCTGCACGTCTTCTTCCAGGCAACTGGCACCGCCGCCAAGACCGGCGCGCAGAATCTCGGTAACGCCGTGGACTTCGCCTAGCGCCGCGGCAACGGTCGCCGCGGCTTCCGGCGCGCAAATCGCCTTGACCTGCGGTCCGGCGTCGACGGTAAAGAACACCGGCACACCGTCGGCGCGCAACCGGCGCACCCGGTGAAGGCATTCCATGGTGGTCGCGTTGAAATACAAAAGGCCAGGGCGGGCCGACATGGCCAGGCCGTGCATGGCCAGCGCGCTGGCCTCGGAAACATCCGCGAGGGCGTCGAAATCGCGCTTCGAAATGGCCGCCCGCGCCACCGCCAGGTCGCCTGGCTGGTTCGAAACCCATGCCGCGTAGAACGGCGAGGTTTCCGCGGTGCGCTGCATGCCCTCGGTCGATCCCACCGACTTCCGGCCCCGGTCGCTGACCGCGATGACAACCTCGAGCGGCCAGTCGCCTGCGGCCGCCAGCGGCTCGGCGATACTGTCGCTGCCGTCGGGCAGCCGACCCCGGTGCATCTCCACGTATCCGCCGAAGATCGAGCGCGCGGCCGACCCGGAACCGATCCGGGCCAGCTCCGAGCGCCGCGCCGCGCTAAGCCCCAGACCGTAAGCACGATCCGCCGCGGTCACCAGCGCCGCGAAACCCGATGCGGACGACGCCAGGCCGGCACCGGTTGGAAAGTTGTTGCGGCTGGAAACGTTTGCACGTAGCCGGCTTCCGCCGATCTCGCGAATCCGGTCCAGCAGTGCAGTAACGCGACTGGAGCCGGGCGCAGCCGTCTGGCCGTCGAGCTCGAAGCGGTCGTGCTCGAGCGCCGGGTCCAGTTCCACCCGGGTCCGGGTCCAGAGCGCATCCAGCGTGATCGAGATCGACCCCACGTCAGGCAGGTTCAGATCCGGATCGCGCTTGCCCCAGTACTTGATCAGGGCGAAGTTAGCAAATGCAACGGCGCGGGCCCGGCCCGGCTTTGAATGGGTATTCATCAGTTCCGCCAGAGATTATCGTTCGATATCGGTTATACGATCAGACCCGCGCCCGGCGAAGAGCGACGCCAGGATCGGCGCACAGCCGCGAAGCGTTCGGCGCGCCCGGCGGGCCGCCAGGCCCAGCGCAATCAAGTCGCCGGTCTCTCCCGGTGATCTTAACAAGCCCGCCAGTACCCGGTCCGGACGCGCCCGCGCGCCAACCATGCCGGCAACCGCTGCGGCCGGCACGGCACGGTCGCAACGATCGACGATGACCCGCACCACCACGACGGGAAGTCCCGACCGGAATGCAACGTCAGCGATAGCGGCGCTTTCCATGTCGACCGCGATGGCGGCACTGGTCTCTGCCAGGGCGCGCTTATCCGCCACCGAGGTCACCGGAACGGACGCGCTTGCAAGCGTTCCGCGGTAAATCGGCGCGATGGGCGCGAAGGCCTCCGCCAGGGCCTCGATGAGTGACGAATCGGTTGCAATCGCCCGCAGCGACTCATCCAGAACACGCTCGGCCAGCACGATATCGCCGGGTTTGCCGTGCTCGAGTGCGCCCGCCGTACCCCAGCTGACCAGGCAGACGGCACCGCGTGCCACCGCCCGCTCGGCCCCTGCCGCCGCCGCAGCGGGACCCGGGCCGGTCGTTTCGAAGAGCAACTGATCATTTCCCGCCGGGCGGGACGCGAACGCATCCATTTCCCAGTTCAGTGCGGCAACAATTCCGACCGGGGCTATGAGCCTACCCTGCCGTTCATTCTGTAACATTCAGCGAGCCGGAAAGCATCTGAATCGACATCTCTGCGTTCCGCTCCTTGCAAGGGGCGCGGTCATTCACTCCGAATCGCACCTTGATCTGTCGATTCGGTCGCGCGCTGAATGCTGCAGAATGAGCGGCCTGGTCCACTAAGTCTGCTGCCACGAACGTCTCGCGGCGGCCAGCGCCCAGAGCGGGAAGTATCGGGAATAGCCGTGATACTTCAGGTAGAAGACGCGCGGAAAGCCCGGTGCCGTAAACCAGGGGTCGGGCCAGTCGCCGCGCGCCGACTGGGTGCGGGCCAGGTAGTCCGCGCCACGGCGCACCGCCGGGCTGTCGCCACGTCCCGCCGCAACCAGTCCCAGCATGGCCCATCCGGTCTGGAAGGCGCGCGAGCAGCTTCCGGTGCCAGCCAGCGCCGGGTCGTGGTAGGTCTGGTTGCCTTCACCCCAGCCGCCGTCATCGTTCTGACAGGCTTCCAGCCAATCCACCGCACGCGCAATCGCCTCGCGATTGCGCTCGATCCCGTCCATGCCCAGCGCAACCAGCGCCGACCAGGTGCCGTAGATGTAATTGGTGCCCCAGCGGCCGAACCAGGAACCATCATCTTCCTGTTCGGCCAGCAGATAGGTGCGCGCGCGCTCGCGCACGTCACCGAAGCGCGGGTCGTCGAGCAGCGCGAACAGCGTCAGGCAACGCGCCGAGACATCGGCCGTGGGTGGATCGAGCAGTGCACCGTGGTCGGCGAACGGGATCTCGTTGAGATACTCGGCGTCGTTGTCGATGTCGAAGGCGCCAAAGCCACCGTTGCCGCTCTGCATCCCGGCCAGCCAGACCGCGGCGCGCTCGATCGCATTCCGATACCGTTCCGGATCGTGCTGATACATGGCCCAGGCCACCATGGCGGTATCGTCCAGATCCGGATAGTGGTCGTTTCGGTACTGAAAGGCCCAGCCGCCGCTGGCCAGTTCGGGACGCTTGCCGCGCCAGTCACCCGGCGCATCGGTGATCTGGCGGTCGACCAGCCAGTCCAGGCCATGCCCGGCGGCGCGCACGGACTCCGGTTCGTCGCTGGCATCGAGGGCCAGCGCCGCCAGACCGGTATCCCAGATCGGGGATACGCAGGGCTGCACATAGGTCCGTCCGGGCTCGTCGACGATCAATCCTCGCAGCGCTTCGCGCGTTTGTTCGCGCAACGGATGATCGTCCGCATAACCAAGTTCCTTGAGCGCGATGGAGGCGTTGACCATCGCCGGGAAGATGGCGCCCAGCCCGTCGAGGCCGTTCAGGCGTTCGGTGAACCATTGTTCCGCGCGCTTTAGCGCATGCCGGTGCAGACGCCTGGGGATCACCTTCTCGGTACGCCGGCCCAGCGCCTCCAGCCCAACGAAAACGCCGTTGAGAGGTGAACGGATTTCAAACCACTTGCGTATCGATTCGGGCGGTTCGACGAAACACTCGCGAATGCCGGTTCCCGTCGGGTTGGCCGCGCGTGCGCGCAGAGAATACAGAATGAACAGCGGCACCATGACCGTTCGGGACCAGTAAGAAACCCGGTCCAGCGAAAAGAAGAACCGGCGCGGCAGCAGCATGATCTCGGCCGGGATGTACGGCACAGCACGCCATGGAACCTGCTCGAACCAGGCCAGCAGTATCCTGGTGAACACATTCGTCCTTTCGGCGCCGCCGTGATCGAGAATCCACCGGCGGGCGCGTTGCATCGGATCTGCGTTCTCGTCGTGACCGCTGAGCTTGAGCGCAAAATAGGCCTTGACGGTGCACGAGAGATCACCTTCCCCGCCATGAAACAGCGGCCAGGCGCCGTCGTCGTCCTGGCTGGCGAGAAGAAACTCCCCGATCCTGGATTCCAGCGCCGGATCCCGCTCGTCCATGTAGTGCAGATAGCAGATGTACTCGGCCGGAATCGTGCAATCGGCCTCGAGTTCGTAAATCCAGTGACCGTCGGACTGCTGGTCGGCCAGCAGGCGCCCGATACCGCGGTGCAGGGCATCTTCGGCGCCGGCCATGTCTTGATCGGCGGCTGCCGACGCGCCGCTCGTGTCGTTCGCCGTCGTTTTCGCAAAAGCGGTTTCAGTCAAAGTACTCATTCCATCCTTTTGAATCTTTGGATCGTGTTTCAAGAATCAGTTTGCACTTACCGAATCGTGCAAATCATGCTCGCCGTATTCGGCGAACCCGGCTTCGGCGCGAACTGACGCGTTCCGGGAAATCTCGTCCAGTCCTTTGGCTACGCTCGGATCGGAATCGGGCAATCTACGGGAGTCTCGACGGAAAAGCTTGCGCAGCATTACATCGCTGCTCGCCATCAGCCCGTACCGGCGCACGATTCTTCTGACGTCCAGGCGCGAGATCTTGACCTCGTCGCCCGATTCGAAAACCGGGTTGCAGTAGATGTTGTCAAGGGTCGGGACGGCCATGCCCAGCGCCCAAAGGCAAAAGCGCCGAATACCCAGATAGCGGCGCGGAATCAGCAGCGTGTAGCTCAACGCGTTCTGCAGATGCCCGTGCGCCACGACCGCGAGCCGTTCCATACCGGCGCGAAGCCGTTCTTCGTCCAGTTCCGCGATCAGGTCGCTCTGCCCGCCGGGCGACAGGCCGAAGGCGGTGCGTGGCAGCCAGCAGACGCCGCGCTCCCGGTCGGCCCGAACGTCCTTGAGGATGTTGGTCATCTGGAGCCCCTGGCCGAATGACGGTGCCAGCCGCATCAGTTGTTGACGGCGGCGCGCGATTGCGCCCGAGTACTCGCAGAAAAGTTCGGTCAGCATTTCGCCGACCACGCCGGCGACGAAGTAACAGTACTCGTCCAGTCTTTGTTGTGAATCAAGCCCGCGCAAACCCACCTGCTGCTGAAACCGATGCATGCCGTCGCTCATCAGCGAGACGCAGCGAATCAGCGCTTGTCTCTGCACCTCCCCGAAGCTGCGGGTGACTTCCACGACCTTTTCTGCGCGCGCGACGAGATCACGCTCCGCGGCCAGGGTCTCGGGGGCGAGCCGCGGCGCGAGTGTCTCGGCGAACGTAGCGGCAGACCGGTTACCCCAAAGCACCTCTATGAACTCGCGACCGCTGGCGCGCTTCTCTTCTACCGGCAGTCCAGCGTCGTCCTCGATCGTATCGGCGATTCGGCAAAGCAGATAAGCATTCGTGACCGGAACGCGCAAGGCGCCGGGAAGCGAGGGGATGGTGAGCGCAAATGTACGTGAAACGCCCCCGAGAATTCGCGTTTGAAAGTCCAGCGCCGCCTGCAGCGATGCCTGGTCCGACGATTGTCCTGACGATTGTCCTGACGATTGTCCTGACGATTGTCCTGACGATTGTCCTGACGATTGTCCTGACGATTGTCCTGACGATTGTCGTGAC
>Ga0102928_1000602_pt1 | contig 23149 bp, 23 predicted proteins | sample SalPonR1_B_D1_MG_FD_78504 | JGI IMG/M metagenome (GOLD analysis project Ga0102928, IMG submission 78504) | Salt pond soil microbial communities from South San Francisco under conditions of wetland restoration - Salt Pond MetaG R1_B_D1_MG | ecosystem: Environmental > Aquatic > Marine > Intertidal...
AACGCGTGATCTCTGTGCGGTGGGTGGCCGCAGACTGTTCACGCGTTCGGGGGCTTCGTCAGGAGCCTTCCTTGCGGGCCCGCAGGATGAGGGTGGTGGGCGCGGGCGACTGCGGGCCCATGCCGAGTTCGAGCAGCTGGTCGACGCGGAAGTTGGTGCGCGCCAGGGCCGTGAACCACTCGCCGATCGTGCGTTCGCCGGCGCCGTAGGGGTGCTCGGGTCCGACGTCGGCGAAGGGGTGTGCCATCGAGATCACGAACGGCATCGACGGCAGCAGGATGCGATGCACCTGGCGCAGGAGGCGTCCGAGGTCGTCGACTCGGTGGATCGTGTGGGCAGCCACCACCACCGAGCACGTGGCCGAGGTGATGTCGCCGAGGTCGGCCAGGTCGGTCTCCAGGCACTGGACCAGCAGCTCGGCGTCGGCGGCGCGCCGCCGGGTCTCCGCGATGCGCTCGGGATCGGTGTCGACGGCGATCGACTTGGCGCCGACCTCGGCGAACGACAGGGCGTTGTACCAGTCGGAGATGCCGAGCTCGACGGCGCGCTTGCCGTCACCGATGTCGCCGCACAGACGCAGCTGCGTCTCGTGGGGGACGTCGTTGCCGTAGTTGATGTCGGGGACGTTGGCCACGGCACCAGTGTGGCCGCTGGGAGACGGGCGGTCGGTGACCGCTCGCGCCCAGTAGTGTTCACGGCCATGGGCATCACGGTCGGTGCGTTGCGTGGCAGCGATGGCTCCCGCGGCATGGTCGACCATCGCCTGGCCCGACGGATGCTGATCAGCCAGGTCCTCAAGGGCCGCGTCCCGCGTGACCAGGTCTGCGACGCCCACCCCGAACTGATCCGGGCGGCGCGGAACGTGGGGACCCAGACGTCCACTCGCTGTCCGATCTGTGACGAGTCCGACCTCAAGCTCGTCACCTACGTGTTCGGGCCGCGCCTGTCGGCGCAGGGCCGGTGCGTGTCCACGGCCAAGGAGATGCGCCAGCTCAACGCCCGCCGCGAGGAGCTGAGCGCCTACGTGGTCGAGGCGTGCACCGAGTGTCGCTGGAACCACCTCCTGCGGGTGATCCCCGTGGGTGGCCGGTCGTAGCGGTCGTCGATGACGACACCGGTCCGGCTCGGGGCCTGTTCGGCGCTGCTCGTGGGGGGTCTCCTCGCCGCCTGCTCCGGTGATTCCTCCACCGACGGTTCGCCGGCCGTCACGCAGGAGCCGGCGCCGGTCCCCGCTGTCGACGGCACGACTCCCGACGATTCCACTGCGGCCGCGCCGACGGACGGTGCGTTGCCCGAGGGATTCACCACCGTGACGGCTCGGATCACCGAGGCCGACGGTGACGTCTGCGAGGTGTGCCTGTGGCTGGCCGATTCGGGGCAGGAGCGCAGCCGTGGGCTGATGGGCGTGACCGATCTCGGTGACGCAGCCGGGATGGCGTTCGTGTTCGAGGAAGCATCGCAAGGAGCGTTCTACATGTACCGGACCCCGATGCCGATCTCGATCGCCTGGTTCACACCGGACGGCTCGTTCGTCGAGTCGGCCGACATGACGCCGTGCCTCGACACACCGTCGCAGGACTGCCCTCGATACCGACCGGAGCAGTCCTACGACCTCGCGATCGAGGTGTTCGACGACGGAACCGGCGATGCCCTCGCGGCTCTGGGCATCGGACCGGGAGCCCGTGTCGAGCTCGTGCCGGGTACCGAGGCGCCGGAGTGTGACACCCCTGCGTCACCATCGTCGACATGAACGCGACCGCATCGGCCGCCGGTAGGGTAGGCGGGTCCATATTGGCCCTGCCCCACACCGGGGCTCCCACCGTCTGCCGTCATCGGGCACTCGGGGGATCCGAAGGGAGGTACCACGCATCATGCGTGCATACGAATTGATGATCATCATCGACGGCGACGTCGATGACCCCAAGGCACAGTCCTGGATGAAGCACGTCACCGAGGGTGTCGATGCCGCCGGCGGCGCACTGCACGGCAAGATCGACTGGTGGGGCAAGCGCCAGTTCGCCTACCCGATCAACAAGAAGCCGGCCGGCTACTACATGGTCGCCGAGATCGTGGCCCCGGCAGGTGCCCTCGACGAACTCGAGCGCTCGCTCCGACTCGCGGACGACATCGTCCGCCACAAGCTCATCCGTCTGCCCGACGCCGAGGCCGAGCGCCGCGGCATGGCCGTCGGCGCCGCCTGAGCGGCTGCACCCACCAAGAGCCAAGGGGAATCACATGGCATCGGAAAACAGCGTCACGGTCGTCGGGAACCTCACCCGAGATCCCGAACTCCGGTACACCCAGAGCGGCACCGGGCTCGCCAACATGGGCCTCGCCGTCAGCCGGCGGTACCAGGTCAACGGCGAGTGGCAGGAACAGACGTCGTTCTTCAACGTCGTCGCCTGGGGCGATCTCGGTGAGAACGCCGCCGCCAGCCTCACCAAGGGCAGCCGCGTCATCGTCACCGGTCGTCTGGAGCAGCGCTCCTACGAGACCAAGGAAGGCGAGAAGCGCAACGTCGTGGAGATCCGCGCCGACGAACTCGGACCGAGTCTCCGTTGGGCGCAGGCCCAGGTCGAGCGCATCAGCCGCGACGCCGCCGACGGCGGCTCACGCGGTGGAGGCGGCGGTGGAGGCGGCGCCTCCCGTGCCCCCGATCCCGTCTACGGCGACGAAGAGCCGTTCTGACCCCCATGTCTCCCTCGCCGCATCCGTGCGGCCGTTGATCGATCAGTCTCAGATTCAAGGAACCCACCACGATGGCAAGCAAGAAGAACAAGGCCCGGTCCGCCCGGGATCTCAATCCCCGCAAGTTCAAGAAGAAGACGAGCGTCCTCGTCATCGAGAAGGTCGAGTACATCGACTACAAGGACGTCGACCTCCTGCAACGGTTCATGAGCGACCGCGCCAAGATCCGCAATCGTCGCGTCGCCGGCAACACGCTGCAGCAGCAGCGTGAGGTCGCCAATGCGGTCAAGATCGCGCGTGAGATGGCCCTGCTGCCGTACGCCAAGCGCGTCGCCTCCACCCGCACCGGCGGCCGCGGTCGCGACGGTGGCCGTGACGGTGGCCGTGACGGCGGTCGCGACGGTGGCCGTGGTCGCGACGAGTCGGTGAACGACAACGTCGACGCCACCGGCACCGACGAGGAACTCACCGATCAGGTCGAGGGCATCGAGGGCGCCACCGACGAGACCGAGAACGAGGAGGCCTGACATGAAGGTGATCCTCCGCAACGACCTCGCCGGCCTCGGCAAGCGTGGCGACATCATCGACGTGGCCGACGGCCACGCCCGGAACTTCCTGCTCCCCAAGGGCCATGCCATCGCAGCGTCCGACGGCGCCATCGAGCAGGCGGGTCGCATGCGCCAGGCTCGGGATCAGCGCGACTCGAGCGCACGTGAAGCCGCCACGGCGATCGCCAGCACGCTCGTGCCGAAGGTGATCACCGTGTCGGCCAAGGCCGGCAGCGAGGGCAAGCTCTTCGGGTCCGTCACGTCGGCCGACATCGTCGACGCCGTCGAGGAACAGACCGGCATCGAACTCGATCGCCGTCAGGTCGAGGCCGAGGCGATCAAGACGCTGGGTCAGCACACCGTCACGGCGTCGCTGCACACCGACGTGTCGTTCCCGATCAGGATCGACGTCGTCGCCGCCGACTGACGTCCCGCCACCGACATCACCGGTTGATCACCGGTGATGTCGATATCGGCACATCGACCGCACATTGTTGTGTTCCTGTCACATCCCGTGGTCGCGCGCGCCCGTGATTCGAGCTGTCCACAGTCAGTCCACAGGTGATGTGTCCACATCCGACGCTGGTTGTCCACAGGTCCTCAACAGGCAAGACCCAGGGTTCTCCCTCTTCCCTCGCACAGGAAACACCTGAGAGAGTCGGTACTTCATGGCTGCGGAGCACGACAACGGATTCGATCGACCACGACGCGACGGCTCGTCCGGCACCTCGGCGCGTTCGGGCGGACGGGTCCCTCCCCACAACCTGCAGGCCGAGGAGTCGGTGCTCGGTGCGCTGTTGCTGTCGCGTGACGCGATCGGTGTCGTCGGCGAGGCCGGGCTGAAGGAGCGCGACTTCTACAACCCCGCCAACCAGCACATCTTCGACGCCATCCGGTCGCTGTACTCCTCGTCGGGTCCGGTGGACGTCGTCACCGTGGCCGACGAGTTGCGGCGCCACGGACTGCTCGCCGAGGTGGGCGGCATCGAGCGGCTCAACGATCTCCAGAATGCAACGCCGTCGGTGTCGGGTGCCGAGCACTACGCCAAGATCGTGATGGACACGGCTCTGCTGCGCCGCCTCATCCACACCGCAGGAGAGATCACCGACCTCGCCTTCGGTGAGCCCGACGACGTCACGAAGGCCGTCGACCTCGCCGAGTCGAAGATGTTCGAGGTCGCCGAGGATCGTGTCGTCGACTCGACCCGCAAGATCGACGAGCTGCTCAACGAGACCATGGACCAGCTCGAGGAGAACTACGAGCGTGGCGACACCATCACGGGGGCCGCCACGGGCTACGAAGATCTCGACGAGTTGTTGTCGGGTCTGCAGCCGAGCACCCTCAACATCGTCGGAGCTCGACCGGCGATGGGCAAGACGGCGTTCGGACTGGGCATGGCCACCCACATCGCCAAGCATGCGGTGAAGCCGGTGCTGGTGTTCTCGCTGGAGATGGGCCACTCCGAGCTCACGCAGCGCATCCTGTCGAGCGAGGCCAAGGTCGACTCCACGAAGTTGCGCACGGGCAAGCTCAGCGAATCGGACTGGAGCAAGATCGGCCTGGCGGTCGGCCGGCTGGAGGTGCCGCTGTTCCTCGACGACAACCCGCAGGTCACCGTGATGGAGATCCGGGCCAAGGCGCGCCGGATCAAGGCTCAGCACGGCGGTCTGGCCCTCATCGTCATCGACTACCTGCAGCTGATGAGCGGCAGCGGCAACTCCGAGAACCGTCAGCTCGAGGTCAGCGAGATCAGCAGGAACCTGAAGGTGCTCGCCCGCGAGCTCGAGGTCCCGATCGTGGCGCTCAGCCAGCTGAGTCGAAATCTCGAGGCGCGTTCCGACAAGCGGCCGATGCTCGCCGACCTGCGCGAGTCGGGGTCGCTCGAGCAGGACGCGGACGTCGTGATGTTCCTGTACCGCGACGAGGTGTACAACCCCGAGTCACCCGACAAGGGTTCGGCCGAGGTGATCGTCGCCAAGCACCGTTCCGGTCCGATCGGCACCAAACGCCTCGTCTTCCTCGGCCAGTACACCCGCTTCGACAACGCCGCCCGCTCGATGTGACCGTTGCATCCGGTGTCTGACACCGGATGCAACATCCGGCCGGCACCCGGCACCCCGGGTCACCAGTGGCGCAGGTCGATCGGCCAGCGGTCGAGCACGGGTGCGTCGGGCTCGGGGCTGTCGACCAACCAGAACTGCTCGTGGCGCGCCACGGTCGGATCGACGTGCGCCGGCCAGATCCGGACACGGTCGCCCACGTTCCACTCGGACAGGTCCCGTGGCAGCAGCGTGACGTGCTCGTCGGAACAGAAGAACACCTCGCCCTCGTCCCACGACGGGTTGCCGTGGTCCATGCCGAACGCCTTCAATCCGGCGTCGGCGATGATCCACCCCTTCGAGCTGACCGACACCACGGTCGCCAGCACCGACAGCGCCTTCTCGAACGGCACGTCGAGTTCGTCGTACTGGGTGTCCATCAGCGTGTACGACCCGGCCTGGATCTCGGTGCACCACGTGTTCACGTCGAACGTTCCCGTGCCACCACCCGACACGACGTCGCCGCCGACCGCGTCGTGCGCCTGCAGCAGAATCGCCATCGCCTCGTCGACCTTGGCCCGCTTCGCGTCACGGTCCTTCACCATCATCAGGTGGCCCTCGTAGCCCATCACCCCGCGCACGTCGAGCCCTGCCGCACGGGCACGGTCGGCGAGCGGACCTGCGTCGTCGACGTCGCATCCGCAGCGCGGCAGGCCGACGTCCACGTCGATCAGGACCGACCGGACGCCGCCGGCGATCGCGGCGTCGAGGGTCTCGTCGGAGTCGACGGCGACCGTGATGTCCGCTCGGTCGGCCAGGGCACCGAGACGGGCGGCGTCGAGGGTCTCGTTCGCCAGCAGCAGGTCGTCGGTGAGGCCGGCGGCGACCAGACCCTCGATCTCACGGGGTGTCGCTGCGCAGAACCCGTGATGGCCGTCGTCGTGCAACCGGCGCGCCATCGCCGTCGACTTGAAGGCCTTCACGTGGGGGCGCAAGTTCGATCCCGGGAGACGCTCGTCCATCGCAGCGAGGTTGCGATCGAACGTCGGCACGTCCACGAGCAAGGCGGGCGTCACGAGCTGGTCGATGCGATCCGTCATCACCCCATCATGACCGACGCCGTCTGCGGGAGCGGCGACGATGCAACCAGTCGCACGCTGCTCGACGACCGGCCGTGACAGTACGTTGGCAACCGTGCAGCTCGATCTCGACGTCGTCCGTTCCCACTTCCCGGCCTTCGCCGGCCCCTACAACCGCGACCAGTCGTTCTTCGAGAACGCCGGTGGGTCGTTCGCATGTCGTGAGACGATCGAGGCGCTCACCGAGCACTACACGAACCTGAAGGTGCAGCCGTACAGCGAATTCGAGTCGTCGGCCCGCGCCGGTGCCCTGATGGATCGGTCACGAGAGCGGTGGGCCGAAGCCCTCGGTGTCGAGGCTCGCGAGGTGGTCTTCGGGCCGTCGACGTCGATGAACACCTACGTCCTCGCTCATGCGTTCCGATCCGTACTGGAGCCGGGCAACGAGGTGATCGTCACCAACCAGGACCACGAAGCGAACACGGGCGCCATCCGTCGCATCGCCGAGGACGTGGGGTGCACGATCCGTGAGTGCCGGATCGACCCCGACACGGGCCTGCTCGACCTCGACGAGTTGGAGTCGATGATCGACGAGCGCACCGGCGTGGTCACGGTGCCGCACGCCTCGAACATCGTGGGCCAGGAGAACGACGTCGCCCGCGTCGTCGAAGCCGCCCACCGCGTCGGCGCCCGTGTCGTCGTCGACGGGGTGTCCTTCGCGCCGCACACGATTCCCGACGTCGCCGCCCTGGGCGCCGATGTCTACCTGTTCAGCCTCTACAAGACGTACTCCGTGCACCAGGGGCTGATGGTGGTGCGCGCCGGCCTCATGGCCGAGCTCCCCAACCAGAGCCACTTCTTCAACGCCGAGATCCCCGACAAGCGCCTCAACCCGGCCGGACCGGATCATGCGCAGGTGGCCGCCGCCGGTGCTGTTCTCGACTACGTCCAGTCCCTGCACGTGGCGCACGGAGGTGCGGCCGACGACGACCTGCGGTCGGCCTGTGCTCGCGTGTCGTCGCTGTGGCGCGACCACGAGGACGTGCTCACCGGGCGCCTCCTCGACGCACTCCGCGAACGCAACGACCTCCGTGTGCTCGGTCCCGAGCGGGTCGGGGCGGTGCCCGGGCAACGATTCCCCACCGTCGCGATCTCGCCGCACGCAATCGATCCCGACGAACTGGCCCACCGCCTCGTGGCCCGCGGTGTGCAGACCAGCGCCGGCCACTTCTATGCGGTCCGGGTGCTGGAGGGCATGGGGATCGACCCCGACCGTGGTGTGGTGCGGTTGTCGGCGGTGCACTACACCTCGACCGCCGACATCGATCGGGCGATCGACGCGCTCCGGGCCGAACTCGGCTGACCGGCCGACGCCGTCGACGCAGACCGTCGCGGAGTGCCGCCGCAGGTGTCGGTGATGCGCCATGCTGTGGCCGTGACCGAGACGTCGACGCCGAGCGCAGCGATCCTGCGCGAGGACGACCGTCGCGACTGGAAGCGGCATCCCGTCGATGTGGCGCGTCTCGTCTGGCGCCTCGTGGTGCTGCTCGGTGTGCTCGGCCTCACTGCGGCGTTCCCGTCGGCACTCACCAACGTGTCGGCCGATCTGGTCCGGTTGTTCGCCCGCATGCCCGAACCGCTGCGCTATGCGCTCGTCGGCCTGGCACAGCTGACGCTCGTGGTGGTGCCGGTCGTCATCGTCGGCTGGTTGATCACCCAGCGCACCCGGCTCGCCGCGCTCCTGGTCGTGGGATCGGCGACGGTCGGCGGTGGCCTGATGCTGTTGCTCACCGACTGGCTCCAACGGGTCGCACCGCCGGCGGCGATCACCGACCTGCCGTCGAACTCGTTCCTGCCGACCGACGTGCCGTCGATCGCATTCCTCGCTGCGCTCACCTCCGGGGCGGCCACCGCTTCACCGATGATGGCGACCGTCTGGAAACGTGCCGCCTGGGGCGTCGTGATCCTGGCGGCGACGGTGCGAGCCCTCAGCGCCACACAGGCACCGGTCGGTATCGCCGTGACACTGGCGCTGGGCAGTGCGATCGGGTCGCTCGCCCTGGCCGTGTTCGGGTCGCCGCGCCGCCGTCCCGGATCGGCCACGCTGAGATCGGCACTGTCTGCCGGTGGCGTCGAGGTCGATCAGCTCGCCGACGAGGAGCACCGCGCCGGCGTGCGCTCGTATCGCGCCACGTTGGATGGGCACGACGTGGAGATTCAGTTCGTCGACCGTGACGACCGCGACGTCGAGCTGCTCTCGCGCGTGTGGCGTGCGGTCCGGGTGCGCAACGTGGAGGAACAACGTCTGTCGATCCGGCCGAGGACGCGGGCGGCGCAGCATGCCGTGGTGTCCGACATGGCCGAGCGCGCCGGTGTCCGCGTTCCCGACGTGCTCGCGGTGGTCCCCGCTCCCCGCGACAGCGCCGTCGTCGTCCTCGATCCGCCCGAGGGAACTCCGCTGGCCGAGGTCGCCGGCGACGACGTGTCCGACGCCGCGCTCGACGACGTGTGGACCCAGGTCGAGCGGCTGCACACGGCGCGGATCGCCCATCGTGCTCTCACCTCTGACCACGTCGTGATCGACGGTGACCGGGCCGCCCTGCGAGGGCTCGACGACGCTCTCGTGGCATCGGGAGCCGAGACCAGGGCGGTCGACCGGGCCGAACTGCTGGTGTCGATGGCCGTGGCCGTCGGAGCCGAGCGGGCGCTCGATGCTGCGGTGCGCAGCGTGTCGCCAGCCCGGCTCGAGGTGGCACTGCCGTTCGTGCAGATCCTGGCCCTGCCACCGGCGACGCAGCGCATCGCCAAGCGCAAGGACCACAAAGGTCTCGTCGACGCACTCCGCTCGGGCCTGCAGGAACGCCTCGGGGTGGAGGAGGTGGAGCTCGCCGAGCTCGAGCGGGTGAGCATCGCCAGGATCGTCAGCTGGGTCGGTTTCGCCGTGCTGGCGTTCTTCGTGCTCACCCTCGTGACGAGCTGGTCGGAGATCGTCGATGCGATGTCGGGTGTCAACGGGGTCTGGCTCGTCCCCGTGTTCGTGGCGACGATCTTCGGCACGGTCGGCGGCGCCATGTCGCTGAGCGGTTCGGTCGTGCGGCGGGTTCCGTTCGGCGAGGCGACGGTGGTGATGTTCGGCCAGTCGTTCCTCAACCGGTTCACCCCGATGAACGCAGGCGGCATGGCGATGCGCATCCGCTATCTCCAGAAGGGTGGCACCGATCCGGCGGTTGCGACCGCAGCCATCGGGCTCACCTCGGCCGCCAGCGGTGTGATGCAGGTGCTGTTCATCGCCTTCTTCTTCCTCTGGAGCAGTTCGGACCCGACCAGCGGACTCTCGTTGCGCGGCGACGACGGTGGGGACACCGACGTCTCCGTCGTCGTGCTGTTCGTGGTCGCCGTGATCGTGGCCGTGATCGTGGTCGCTGTCACCCCGCGCATCCGCAGGTGGCTGGTGGACTTCGTTCGATCCACGATCGAGAAGTTGCGCGCCGACTTCGGTGCGCTGCTGCGGATGCCTGCCAAGCTCGGTCTGCTCTTCGGCGGCGCCACCGTGGCGAAGCTGTCGACGATCGTGGCCTTCGCCGCGGCGTGTCGTGCGTTCGACATCGATCTGGCATTCGCTCAGCTCGGGGCGTTGTACCTGGCTGCCAACACCGTGGCCTCGGCGGTTCCCACCCCCGGAGGCGTGGGTGCCGTGGAGGCCGCATTGGTGTTCGTGCTCACCAACGCCGGAGTCGACGACGCGGCAGCGTGGGCGGCGGTGCTGTTGTTCCGGTTGGTGAACTACTGGTTTCCCACGATCCCGGGATACGTGGCGCTGCGGATCAGCGAACGCCGACAGCTGGTGTAGCCGCCGCCTACGCTGCGGTCGTGTCCAACCAACAGACCGTCGGCGTCGTGATGGGATCGAGCAGCGACTGGCCCACGATGTCGAAGGCCGTCGATGTCCTCACCGAGTTCGGCGTCGCGCACGACGCACAGGTCGTGAGCGCTCATCGGATGCCCGACGAGATGTTCGCCTATGCCGAGTCGGCGGGACGCCGCGGGCTGCGGGCGATCATCGCCGGTGCGGGCGGTGCCGCCCATCTCCCGGGGATGCTCGCCGCGAAGACCACGGTTCCCGTGCTGGGGGTGCCGGTCGCATCACGGCATCTGTCCGGTCTGGACTCGCTGTACTCGATCGTGCAGATGCCCGCGGGGGTCCCGGTGGCGACGTTCGCGATCGGTGAGGCGGGCGCCACGAATGCCGCCCTGTTCGCCGTCGCCCTTCTGGCCGCCGACGATCCGGATCTCGCTGCTCGCCTCGACGCCTACCGCAACGCCCGGCGTGATGCCGCCGCCGGTTCGGTGTTGCCGCCGCCGTCGTGACCCGTCGGATGGTGCTCCCGCCCGCCACGATCGGGATGCTCGGCGGGGGGCAGCTGGGCCGGTACGCGCTGATGGCCGCTGCCACGATGGGCTACCGGACGCTCGTCCTCGATCCCGACCCTTCGGCGCCCGCAGGTGTGGTGGCCAACGAACATCTCGTGGCGCCGTACGACGATCCGGCGGCACTGCGGCGGATGATCCTCGACTGCGACGTGGTGACCACCGAGTTCGAGAACCCGCCGGCGGCCGCACTCGAGCAGTTGGCTGCTGCGGTGGCGGTTGCGCCGTCGCCCGCTTCGGTGGCGATCGCCCAGGACCGGGTGGCCGAGAAGCGTTTCCTGGGCGACAACGGCTTCCCGGTCGGCGTCTGGTCGGTGCTCGACGGTGCACATGCCTCGCCCGACCCCCGGGTCGTCGCCGCCGGGCCGGCGATCGTGAAGACGGCCCGGCTGGGTTACGACGGCAAGGGGCAGCGACTGGTCGCCGACGGTGCCGAGGCGGTGGCTGCCTGGGCGGATCTCGGCGGGGTGCCGTGCGTGGTCGAGCAGCGCCTGGCGCTCGAGACCGAGCTGAGTGTCGTGCTGGCACGGACGGCCGACGGCAGGGTCGAGTCGTGGCCCGTTTCCGAGAACGGTCACGTCGACGGGATCCTGGATCTCACGGTGGTGCCGGCGGCCGTTCCACCCGCACTCGCCGACCGGGCGGTGGGGTTGGCGATGGCGGTCGCCGACGCGCTCGACTACGTGGGCGTGTTGGCCGTGGAGATGTTCGTGGTCGACGGCGAGGTGCTGGTGAACGAACTGGCGCCCCGGCCGCACAACAGCGGCCATTGGACGCTGGATGCCTCGGTGACGAGCCAGTTCGAGCAGCAGATCCGCGCCGTGTGCGGCACCGGCCTGGGTGACACGTCGATGACCGCCCCGGCAGCGGCGATGGTCAACCTGCTCGGTGATCTGTGGTTCGTCGGAGACGGCACTCTCCGGACGCCCGACTGGGCGGTGGTGCTCGATGATCCCCGTGCCACGTTGCATCTCTACGGCAAGCACGAGCCGCGTCGCGGACGGAAGATGGGCCACGTCACGGTGACGTCCACGAACGCCGGCGCCGCCGCCGCTCGCGCCCTCGAACTCCGCGCCGCCCTCACCCCCTGACGCGGGACTCTCGGGCTGGTGGACGCACTCTCGTTTGCGTGACGGAAATGTTGGGCCGTCCCGAAGAAAACGTCACGCAAACCGGTGGATGCGGGATGCGCTCTCGTTTGCGTGACGGAAATGTTGGGGCGTGCCGAAGAAATCGTCACGCAAACGGGTGGATGCGGGCGGGCCGAGCCGGTCGGATCAGGCCGGGCGCGTGGCGATCACGAGCGTGTCGAGCGCAGTCCGGTCGCCGTCGGGCGTGTCGACATGACGCTCGGCGAGCTCGGCCACGGTGACGTGCAGGCCCTCGAGGGCGCCCACCGTCTCGTCGACCGTGTAGCAGACCTCGGCCGACGGCGGGCCGCCGTACCCCTCCGTGACGTTGGCCTGGTCGTGCGCGACGACGAAGATCGTGCCGCCGGGCCGCAGCCAGCCGCGGGCATGTTCGAGCACGGTCAGCCGTTCGGGCGTGGGCAGCTGGAGATACGACAGCATCACCAGATCCACGGGTGCGTCGGGCTGCCACGTGGTGGCGTCGGCGCGGACCAGCTCGATCTCGACGCCCTGTTCGTCGGCCAGCCGCCGCGCCTTGTCGAGACCCACCTGGGAGAAGTCGACGGCCGTCACGGTCCAGCCCCGTTGCGCCAGCCAGACGGCGTTGCGGCCCTCCCCGGCACCCAGATCGATCGCCGACCCCGGCGCCAGATCGGCGAGATGACGCTCCACGAACTGGTTCGCGCGACCGGTCCAGATCAACTCACTCGTCGAGTACCGCTCGTCCCACCCTGTGCTGTCCATCCTGCGAGTCTGCCAAACCCGTTTGCGTGACGCTTTCTTGGGCCCCTCCCAACATTTTCGTCACGCAAACGATGCGCGCCCGGTGGGGAGGTTCAAGAGACGGGGGACGGGGCGCCGGTGGGCTGGTCGTCGAAGGACTCCACGCGCCCGTCGGCGTGCTTGGCGAAACGTCGGGATGCCCGACCGTGGTGCGGGTCGTCGCTCGGCCAGGGCCATCCGCCGAACTGCGTGCGCTGGTAGTCGGTGAAGGCCTGCTGGATCTCGGCCTGGGTGTTCATCACGAACGGCCCGTACTGCGCCACCGGCTCGCCGATGGGACGACCCTGCAGCACCATGCACTCGACGCCGCCGTCACCGGCGATCAACTCGAGTGGTCGGGAGGTGTCGAGGACGGCGCCGTTGCCGGCGTCGAGCCGTTCGCCGTCGACGTCGAGCCACGACCCTGTGAACGCGTAGAGCAACCGGTGTGCCTCGCCGCTGCGCGGGGCGGGCATGACCCAGCGTGCGCCGGGATCGAACCGCAGATGCCAGATGGCCACGTCGGCGTCGGCCCTCGAGGCCCACGAGTTGGGCGGCGGCGTCGGTGCCGTGGCGTTGTCGAGCGTGCCGGCGATCACGGTGACGTCCACGATGGGCCCGTCGGCGTCGGCGTCGTCGGGCCGTTCACCGATCACGGTGGGCGTGTCGTGGCTCCACAGCATCGTGAAGTAGGGATCGACCATCTTGTCGGCGGCCGGCAGGTTGAGCCAGATCTGGAACAGCTCGAGCGGGTTGGGGGCGTCGGTGTTCAACAACGGGAACATCTCGCAGTGCACGATGCCCTTGCCGGCGGTCATCCACTGGGTGTCGCCCCGCCCGAAGCGCGCGGTGGCGCCGAGGGAATCGCTGTGATCGCAGTATCCGGTGCGTACGTAGGTGATGGTCTCGAAGCCGCGATGCGGGTGCTGCGGGAATCCCGGCACGGTCGAGCCGTGGTACATGTTCCATCCGTCGACACCGGCGAAGTCCTGCCCCATGGTGCGGCCCGTGAGCGCAGCGTTCGGACCGAGCTCGTGGGTGCCTTCGGGGTAGTCGTCGAGGTGGTGCGCGACGAAGAGGAACGGGTCGATCGTCGGCCACTGGGTGCCGAGCGGGAACGTCTGCCGGAGTGCGCCTGCCATACGACCAGTGTACGACGCAGCCGAGAACGTTGCGACCGCAATCTTCCGATCGCCCCCGACAGCGCCGACACCCCCGGAAAATGCCTCGGTCGTAGCTCCAGGCGCTACGAACCGGGCATTTTTCGGAAATGGGGGTCAGTGGGTGCGGACGTAGCGGAGATCGGTGGGAGACCGGCCGGCGTCGAGCCCGCGCTGCTCGAAGCGGGTGAGCGGGCGCCACGCCGGACGCGGGATCACGCCGCCCTCCAGCCGGGGCTCGGCGTCGCACACCTCGCGCATCGTGTCGGCGTAGTCGGCGATGTCGGTCGCCAACTGGATCTCGCCGCCCACCCGCAGGCGATCGGTGAGTGCCGCGACCACGTCGCCGCCCACGAGACGCCGGTGGCGGGTGCGCACCTTCGGCCACGGGTCGGGGAAGAAGATCCGCACCACGGCGAGCGACGACGCCGGGATCCGATCGAGGAACGGCAGCACGTTGCCGTGCACGACCCGTACGTGGTGCAGCCCCTGCCGCTCGATCGCATCGAGCACCGTGGCCACGCCCGGTGTGTGGACCTCCACGGCGATGACGTCGAGTCCGGGCTGCTCGGCGGCCAACCGGACCGTGGACTCCCCGTGCCCGAACCCGATGTCGAGAGCGACGTCGCCGTCGCGGCCGAACACGTCGGGCCACGACAGCTCCGACCCCTCGAGATCGAGGCCCCAGCGCTCGATCCACTGGTCGAACTCGGCCTGACGCCGGGGCGACAGCGACCGGCGACGCACCTGGAACGTGAGGGCCGGTCGTCGAACCGAACGGGGGCGGGACATCGATGCGACGCTACCGCTGCGTCGCGTGCCGCGATCAGCCACCAGACTGCGGGCCGATGGATCAGCGCGGCCCCCAGCCCGAGGATCGGCACGGAGGGCCGGACGGACGCGGTGGACGCGAGCCACGCATGACGCCCGACGAGCGAGCCGTCCGTCGCGCCATCCACCGGCAGGCCGCTTCCATCACTGCGGCGGTGGCACCGTTCGGCGTGGTCTTCGGCGCCGCTGCGGCCACCGCCGGGCTGTCGCTGGTGCAGGCGATCGGCTACTCGGTGCTGGTCTTCGGCGGCAGCTCGCAGTTCGCTGCCGTCGAGATCCTCGGTGACGGTGGTTCGGTGGCGTCGGCAGCGGTGGCGGGCCTGTTGCTCAACGTGCGGTCGCTGGCGTTCGGGATCATCATGGCGCCCGCACTCGCGGGGTCGTTGTGGCGTCGCGCGGCGATGTCGCAGTTGATGATCGACGAGTCGACCGCCGTCGGCAGCGCCCGGGCCGATGCCCGGTGGCGGCGGTACGGGTACCTCGTCGCCGGCCTGGGTGTGTTCGTCGTGTGGAACCTCACCACGATCGTCGGGCACGTGGCGTTCTCGGGTGCCGGTGACCTGATCGACGACCTCGGCCTCGACGCCGCCGGCCCGGCCGCGTTCCTCGCGCTCCTCTGGCCGCGGCTGGCGTCACCCGCCCAACGCCGGACGGCGGTCGCCGGTGCCGTGATCGCACTCGTCCTCGTGCCCGTCGCTCCGCCCGGAGTGCCGATCCTCGCCGCGATGGTCGGTGTGCTGTTCGCCGGCGTCCAGCGCAGGGGCCCGGCGTGAGCGACGCCACCGTCGTGCTGATCGTGCTCGCATCCGGCACGTACCTGTTCAAGTCCGCTGCGCCGCTCGTGCTCGGTGCCCGCCCGCTGCCGGTGCGCATCGGACGGCTCGTGGAGCTGTTGCCCGCTGCACTGCTCGCCGCACTCGCCGTCGTGTCCACGATGGCCGACGGTTCGTCGATCGTGGTCGACGCCCGCCTCGCAGGCCTGGTGGCGGCCGGTGTGGCGCTTTGGCGGCGCGCTCCGTTCGTGGTGGTGATCGTCGTGGCGGCGGCAGCCACGGCGCTCGTGCGACTCGTATCGTGAGCGTCGCCGACGAAGTACGATTCGCGACATGCTCGGTACCGACATCGAACTGATGGACGGCGAGGAGATGATCCTCGCCTCGAACCCGCACTGGTTCTACTTCTGGAAGCAGGTTGCGGCGGCGGCGGTCATCCTCGGTCTGTTGCTGATCCTCTGGGCGATCGACGAAGGCACACTCGGCGACGTGATCGGCTGGGTCACCCTGATCGCCTTCATCGTCCTGCTCGTCGACACGATCTTCGAGTTCGTGCAGTGGAAGACCAATCGCTTCGCCATCACCAACGAGCGGGTCGCCTACCAGAGCGGAATCCTTCGGCGTCGTGGCGTGTCGATCCCGCTCAACCGCATCAACAACGTCAACTTCGAGCAGAGCTTCATCGCCCGCCTGCTGAACAACGGCATCGTCACGATCGAATCGGCCGGTGAGACCGGTGACTCGGTGTTCGAGAACATCCCCGACCCCGAGCGGGTGCGGGGTCTGATCTTCGCGCAGGTCGAAGCCGACGAGCAGGCCGACTCCGACCGCGACGCGGCAGCACTCGCCAAGGCGATGCAGCAGCACATGCCTGCGACCGGTCCGGGCGGAGGCACGGAGAAGTCGCCGCAGGAGCGGCTCGCAGCGCTCGACGAGCTGAAGACGCAGGGCCTCGTGAACGACGACGAGTACGCCGCCAAGCGCCAACAGATCCTCGACGAGATCTGACCGTCGAGCGTCGCCGATCCGCCCCGACGTCCGATCCGCCCTGACGTGGGGGCGCCGGGATCAGACGCCGGCGGCCCACCGGTCGACGAAGTCGCAGAAGCCGTCCACGTCGTCGTCGGTGATCTCGATCGACAGTGCCACGAATCCGCGCCGGGCCAGGTACCAGCCGGCCTCGAGCGCGGCGAAGAAGAGCAGCTCCTTCCACCGGTCGTCGCCGGCCGCGAGATCCGATGCCGACCGAACGGGTCCGGCCGTGGCATGGATGTTCATCATCGAGCCGGCACCCGTGACGCACATCGGCACGCCGTGGCGGGTGAAGCTCTCGCCGAGACGGGTACGGAGCCGGTCACCGCGCTCGTTGAGATCGGCGAGGACGTCGAGTGTGAGCACGTCGGTCAGGGTCGCCACCCCTGCTGCCATCGACACCACGTTGTTGTTGAACGTTCCGGCGTGGCCGAGCGGCCCGCCCCGTGTGGCGTCGAATGCCGACATCAGCTCACGGCGGCCACCGAAGGCGCCGAAGGAGAAGCCGCCGGCGAGATACTTGCCGAGGGTGGTGACGTCGGGTCGGATCCCCAACGCCTCCTGGAGGCCGCCCGGCGAGAGGCGGGACGTCATGACCTCGTCGAACACCAGCAGTGCGCCGTGACGGTCGCATCCGTCACGGAGTGCACGGAGGAAATCTGCATGCCCGGGTATGCATCCGGCGGAGCCCTGCAGTGGTTCCACGAGCACGGCCGCCAGCTCGTGGCCGCTGCGTTCGAACGCGGCCTCCACACCGTGGACGTCGTTGTACTCGCACACCACCCAGTCGTGGGGAACGTTCACCTCGCGATGCGTCCCGAACGTGAGCACACCGCCGTGGTAGCCGCCGTCGAACACCAGTACCTTCCCGTGGCCCGTGTGGTGGGTGGCGAGAGCGAGCGCCATCAGGTTGGCCTCGGTGCCCGAGTTGGTGAAGCGCACCTGCTCGATCGACGGGAACCGGGCGGCGATCAGCTCGGCCAGGCGGACCTCGTCGGGGTGGGTGGCTCCGAGAGCCCAACCACGGTCGACGGCATCGTGCACGGCACGCCGGACGGGTTCGGGGGAGTGGCCGAGCAGGCCGGCGGTGTAGTTGCCGAGCAGATCGACGTAGAGGTGGCCGTCCACGTCGGTGAGGCGAGAACCGGAGGCACGGGCGACGCGGAACGGGAACGGATCGAAGTGCAGCACCGACCGCGTGTTGCCGCCGGGCAGCACGGCATCGGCACGGTCACGCCATGCAACGCTCTTCGGTCGACCGGCGACGTAGCGGTGGCGGGCGGCCTCCACGGCAGCGTCGAGGTCACGTCGGCGTTCCATCACGCCCTCGTGCGTCGCTCACCCCAGTGGCCCATGGCGCCGACTCGCTGGTAGCGCTCGGGGCGGTCGTCGGGGCCGAGCACGTCGGTGGCCAGCCACAGGCGCTTCAACCACCGCACACGCCCGGTCGCGGGGTCGTCGACGTATCGGCGGCGGCCGTGCAGCACGTGGTAGTTGTTCACGAACTGGATGTCGCCGGGACGCAGCGCCATCTCCACGCGCTGCTCCGGTCGGTTGATCAGCTCGTCGTAGGCATCCATCGCCTCGCGCTGGATCGACGTGAGCTGCGGTGCCTCGGGGTGCCGCTGGGACGCCTCGATGAACGGTCGGATGTACCGGACGAACAGCCGGTCACCGCTCGGGCCGACGTGCCGGGTGAAGCACGGCACCTCGTAGTACGGCCGGCCGCCGTCGCGTTGCTCGCCGCGGAAGTCGTAGGGGAGAGGCGCATAGAGCGCGGCGGCCAGGTCCGGCCGCGTGCGGACGAGTTCGTTGTGAGCGGCGAGGGCGTTGGCCACCAGACTCTCGCCGCCGCTCACTCCCGAGTCGAGGCACATCAGCCCCACGAGGTCCGAGCCGTCGCTGTGGAACGTGAGCGGGTGCCCGCCGATCTCGTTGCCGCGCGCCGTGGGATCGTCGGGAGCCTTGCCCTGGTCCCTCACGTCGCCGAGCAGGTGGCCTCTGGCGTTCTGCGGCCACGGCTCACCGAGGTGCGTGCCGATTCCCCAGTAGATCCACGAGGCGTCCTCGGCGCCGAGGCGGCCGACGTCGAGCGCGGCGATCCGTCCGAAGCCCCGGCCGTTCACGAGTTCGTCGGCGACGTCGTGGAGCAGAGGGGCGAGGGTGGGAAGCGGGAAGTCGGTCGCGGTGACGTCGAGCAACTCGTCGGTGACCGAGCGCGCTCGCGCGAGTGCGGCGTCGAGTTCGTGGTGGTGCTCGGGGGTGAGCTGCAGCGTCCACTCGGCGGAGTCGGTGACGTCGTCGGCGCTCCACTCCGCGCCGGGCTCCAGTTCGACGACGTCGGACGCATCGGTGACGGCCACCGTGCCCAGCGCTCCGGCTCGGCCGACGGCGGTCACGAGAATGCTCCGGTCGGTGCGGGCTGGGCTCCACGAACCAGCCGTCCGGGCAGGGCGTCGGTGGCCGTCCCGTGGCGGTAGGTCTCGTGGCCGGCGACAACCGTGTGGAGCCACCCGTCGGCGCGCTGGAGCAGCCGGCGCCCGTCGGCCGGGAGGTCGTGCACGATGGTCGGTTTGTGCAGCCGGAGGTTGTCGAAGTCGACCACGTTGAGATCGGCCCGGTAGCCGGGAGCGATCACACCGCGGTCGAGGAGACCCACCGTGCGGGCGGTGTCGCGGCAGTGGCGCTGCACGAGGAACGGCAGCGGGATGCGATCGTGGTCGCGGTCGCGGCCCCAGTAGGCGAGCAGCGTGGTCGGGAAGCTGCCGTCGCAGATGGTGCCCACGTGGGCGCCGCCGTCACCGAGGCCCGGCACGGTGTGCGGGTGCACCAGCATCTCGTGGCAGGCGTCGAGGTTGCCGTCGACGTAGTTGAGGAACGGCAGGTAGATCAGGCCGTGCCCGTCGTCGGCGAGCATCGCGTCGAGGGCGAGTTCCTCGGGGCTCTGTCCGGATCGCACTGCTCGGGCGGCGATCGACGTGTCGAGTGATGGTTCGTAGTCGGGCTCGTCCGCCATCTCGAACAGCAGGTCGAACCGGGAGATGAGGCTGCCCCCGAGTTTGTCCCGGTTGCGTTCGCCGGCGTCGGTGAGCAAGCGCTGGCGGAACGCCGGATCGCGCAGTGCAGCGACCCGGTCGGCCAGAGGCCGGTCGGCGATCTCGCGGTAGACGGGGTTGGTGAGGAAGGGGTTGAGCGTGCACTCGAGGCCGAGGATGAGTCCAACGGCACGTGGCGCCACCTGGCCGGTCATGGTGAGGCCGTCGGCGTTGGCGGCGCTGATGTGGTCGAGGATGGTCCGGTAGGCGTCGGGCACCATCGGGTTGCGGGCCACCGAGATCGACATCGGGCGCCCCGACGCCGTGACCATCTTGCGGAGGGTGTCGAACTCGCCGTCGGCGTCGAGGAAGTCGGACACCACCTGCAGCACGCCGGTGCCGGTGGCGCCGACACCTTCGGCGATGCCGACGAGTTCGTCGGGCGCTGCGGTGAGTGTGGGGGTGTAGGCACCGGTGGACGTCTTGTGGTTGCGGGTGCGGCTGGTGGTGAAGCCGAGTGCGCCGGCGGCGATGCCGTGTCGGGCCAGTTCGGCCATCGCGCCGATGTCGTCGGGTGTGGCGTCCTCGTGGTTCGCGCCGCGCTCGCCCATCACGTTGAGGCGCAGGGCGCCGTGGGGGACCTGGAGCGCCACGTCGACGTCGTGGGGGATCTCCTCCACGGCGTCCATGAACTCGCCGAAGCTGTTCCAGTTCCAGCGAAGGCCTTCGTGCAGGGCCGCCCCGGGGATGTCCTCCACTCCTTCCATCAGCTCGATCAGCTTGTCGTGGTCGGCGTCGTGCACCGGGGCGAAGCCGACGCCGCAGTTGCCCGTGACCACGGTGGTCACCCCGTGCCAGGACGACGGCTGGAGGCGCCGGTCCCACGTGGCCTGGCCGTCGTAGTGGGTGTGGATGTCGACGATGCCGGGGATCACCAGCGCGCCGTCGGCGTCGATGGTGCGTTCGGCGGATCCGTCGACGGCGCCGACCTCGACGATCACGCCGTCGGAGATCGCCACGTCGGCCGTGCGGGCGGGGATGCCGGTGCCGTCGACGACGGATCCGTCCCGGATGATCAGGTCGTACTGGGCCATGAACCAGTGTCGCGCCCCGTCCGGCCCCGCCGACGAGCCGGAACCCGAGCTCGGAGTGGTGACGTCGGGGATGCCTCCGACGCCGACGCGTCCGTCAGCTCCAGGCCGGCCATCGAGCCGTCGGCACGCCACTGTTCGAGCAACTGGATGAAGGCGACGGCTCCCGCGCCGTAGCTGCCGTTCTTCAGGCTGCGCTCACCGGGCTTGCCCTCGTTGTTGTAGTAGCCGGGCGTGCACGACTCGAGGAACTGCTGGTTCATCTGCGACAGGTCGACGATCGTCTGCACCCATGCGTCCTCGGCCTCGCGTTCGGCCTCGATCACCGTCACGCCACGAGCTCGGGCCTCGCCGAGGATGTACGCCAGGTGCTTGCTCTGCTCGTTGAGCATGTGCGGGAAGTTCACCGTGAAACCCGACTGGATGTTGCTGAAGATGAAGCAGTTCGGGAAGTTCCGGCTGTGCATGCCGTGCAGCGTGGATGCGCCGTCGGCCCAGTACTCGGTGAGTGTGATGCCGTCACGTCCGTACAGCTCGTAGCCGGCACGACGGGTGTAGTCGGTGCCCACCTCGAACCCGGTTGCGTAGATCAGGCAGTCGACGTCGAACTGCTCCTCGTGCAACTCGCCGTCGGCGCCGGTGCGCTCCACCACGACACCGGTCGGCGTGATGCGCTTCACGCCGCGGCCCTCGGTGTCGACCAGCTCCACGTTCGGACGGTTGAACGTGTCGAGGTACTCGTCGTGGAAGCACGGCCGCTTGCAGAACTGGCGATACCAGGGCTTGAGCGCCTCGGCCGTGTTCGGGTCGTTGACGATCGTCTCCACCCGCGACCGGATCTGCTCCATCTTCTCGAAGTCGGCGAGTTCCACCGTGGACGCCATGCCCTCGGGTGACACGTCGGCACGTCCCTTGCGCACCATGATCAACAGGTTGCCGATGATGTCGGTCCACCCGTCGTTCACGAGATCCTCGGGTTCGGGGATGCCCGACACCAGGTTGTTGAAGTTCTCCATCCGCCGCTGCTGCCAGCCGGGCTCGAGCGAGGCCGCCCACTCGGGATCGGTGGGCCGGTTGTCGCGCACGTCGATCGACGACGGCGTGCGCTGGAACACGTGGAGCTGCTTCGCACCCGCACCGAGGTGCGGCACGCACTGCACGGCGGTGGCGCCCGTGCCGATGATGCCGACCGTGGTGTCCGTGAGCTTGTCGAGGCCGCCGTCGGAGTCGCCGCCGGTGAAGTCGTAGTCCCACCGGCTCGTGTGGAACGTGTGCCCCTCGAAGCTCTCGATCCCCTCGATGCCGGGCAGCTTCGGGCGGTGCAGCGGGCCGCTCGCCATCACGATGAAGCGGGCGCGCATCGCGTCGCCGCGGTTGGTGACGACGACCCAGCGGTGATCACCCTCGTCCCAGCGCATCTCGGTGACCTCGGTCTGGAAGCACGCGTTGCGGTACAGGTCGAAGTGCCGCCCGATCGCCTGGCTGTGCGCCAGGATCTCCGCCGCCCGGGAGTACTTCTGCGTCGGCATGTAGCCGATCTCCTCCAGCAGCGGCAGGTACACGTAGCTCTCCACGTCGCAGGCCGCGCCGGGGTAGCGGTTCCAGTACCAGGTGCCGCCGAAGTCGCCGCCCTTCTCCACCACGCGGATGTCGTCGATGCCGGCCTCGCGTAAGCGGGCGCCGGCGAGCAGGCCGCCGAACCCGCCACCGATGACCAGCACCTCGACCTCGTCCGTGAGCGGCGCGCGTTCGATCGGCGGCACGTACGGATCGTGGAGGTACTCCTCGTACCCACCGATGTCGACGTACTGCTCGTTGCCGTCGGCACGCAGGCGCTTGTCGCGCTCGATGCGGTACTTCTCGCGCAGTGCATCCGGGTCGAACGCGACCGCCTCGTCCGGTTCGTCGCCGGATCCGGTGTCGGGTGGGGAGGTGGTTCGGGTGTCGTCCACCGCACCGTTGTAGCCGTGCCGGTTCCGTGCCGCCGATCCGGAGTGCAGTGCGCGTGCCACATTCGTCGACGACGGGCCAGAGCGTGTGGCCGGTGGCTCATCGCGGAGGTGATCCAGCGCCCGGCGTGAGTCGGCGGAGAATGGCAGACTGCGGGCGTGGGGGAGGCTGGCGACACCGCCGTGGACGTGGAGTCGAGCACCGTCGACGTGGAGGTGATGGAACGGGTGCAGCAGCGGGTGCTGTGGCTCGCCACGCGGATGATCGATCACGCCAATCGCGAGCGACCTGCACCGTCGGGCGACATGGCGATCAAGGTCGGCGGCCACCAGGCCTCGTCGGCATCGATGGTGTCGATCATGACGGCGCTGTGGTTCGGGCACCTGTCGGGCGACGACAAGGTGGCGGTGAAACCCCATGCCAGCCCGGTGTACCACTCGATCAAGTACCTCACCGGTGAGCTCGACCGGTCGTACCTCACCCGGTTGCGCGACGTGGGCGGCCTACAGGCGTACCCCAGCCGCACGAAGGACCCCGACGTGGCCGACTTCTCCACCGGCTCGGTCGGCCTCGGCGCCGTCGCTCCGCTGTTCGCAGCGATGG
>Ga0102928_1000609_pt1 | contig 23071 bp, 20 predicted proteins | sample SalPonR1_B_D1_MG_FD_78504 | JGI IMG/M metagenome (GOLD analysis project Ga0102928, IMG submission 78504) | Salt pond soil microbial communities from South San Francisco under conditions of wetland restoration - Salt Pond MetaG R1_B_D1_MG | ecosystem: Environmental > Aquatic > Marine > Intertidal...
CCTCCCCCGTGCGCAGAATGGCGCGATCACCATCAAACGCCAGGCACCATTCGCCGCTGCGCCAGGGCAGCAGCAGCGGTTCCGGTACCCAGCTCTCGATGCGCGGCAGTCCGGCAAGCGCCGCCTGCCATCGCTGCATGCACGCGTGCGAGCAGAGCATGGCGGTGACCTGCTCCGCCCCCCGACTGAGGTGCGCGACATGCACATCCTCAATATCCTGCGCAACGTCTTCCTCTATCAGGAAGGGCAGCGCGCGATCGAGATGCTTTTTCTCCTCCGGCGAGACGGGCAGCGACAGCAGGCGGACCTGCTCCCCCGGCGCGGCGAATACCAGCCGCCCTCGACGGGCGGTGAGCGCAGCGCGCAGTGTCTCGCGCACCGTGGCATCCGCAAGCGATCGCGGCGGCGCATCATCGCCGGCGCTGATCCAGCAAAGTTCTCCGTCGCTATAGCGCAGCACATTCAGGTTTTCATTCATGCAGTGGGTGATTTCCCGACGGGTTGTTGTTGGCTGACGCCGCGCAACGCGGGCGCGCTCTCGACGTCGTGCTCACAGGCTGCCGCTTGCCCGGACAACCGTTGATATCTGACGGTTGTCGCGCTGCAGAATACTGTACAAGCGCTGCTCGCGACCGGCAATCTCGACCCGCGCCGAGAGCAGGAACCAGCTCGATGACTCGCCGAGCAGGCCCAACAGCCCGGCGCTGTCGGCAACGGCCAGCGCCGGCAGCGCCAGAAGATCCTCGACACTGGAAAAGCCGATGTCCGCCCGCACCTGCGCCAGTCCCTGTGCCGTGCCCGGCGCGAGTGGCTGCAGACCATCGTCACTGCCGAGCGCCTGCAGCAGGGTCACCGGCATGGTGTGGATATTCATCGGCGCCGCCGCCTGTGGCCATACCGCCACCAGCGGCCGCAGGCGCTCATACAGTTCCGGCGTGACGTGGGCGATGGCGCGCAGCTCACTGACGCTGGCCAGGGGCCGGTTGGCGGCACGATAGGCCGGCGACTGCACGGCGTAGTAATCGTCCTCCGCGCCGTTCATGCGCGGTTCGCGGTCGGCATCCAGCCAGTCGCCAATAGCATCGGTAACGCGCATAGCCTCGGCAAGATTCACCTCCAGTGCAACCAGCAATCTGAGAAAAAAGCGCTGCGCTGCGGTGTACTCCGGCTGTCCACCGCTGGTGTCAGCAGGACCCTGCGCCGCGAGCAGGTTCAGATTGAAGCGTCCCTGCAGATCGTCCAGCTCGCCCATCAGCCAGCCGCCCTCGTCCAGGGCGTAGGGCGCCGTCGGCTGCGCCCAGACCTCGCGCAGATCATCCCGGGGGCTCTCCCGCTGCAGGTCAGTATCGTAATCCAGTTTGAGTGCCATGGCCGCGAGCGCCTCGGCGCCGAGAAGATAGGCATGTGCCTGCTCGCCGAGCAGCACATTGGCGCCGCGCTGATAGAACAGATCAAACTCGCGCTGCATTGCCACCAGCAAAGTGGCACACAGGGCAAATACCAGCAGCGCGACAACCAGCGCCACGCCGCTCTGACGATGCGCTGGCGGCTCAGTGCGGGGGCAGCACATACAGTCGTGTCAGCAGCCCGACATCCGCCAGCTCCAGGCGCAGTTCCATTGCCGCCGGGGGCGTCATCGCCAGCCCCGGCTGACTGACATCCTCTATCCACGACGTCTCCCAGTCCCGCGTGTCCACCTGGGTTGCATTGCCCGCGCGCAGTGCGTCGATAGTCCCGAGAAAGCGCAGCTCGACGCCCTCGACGTCCTCAAGCAGCAACACGCGCGCCGGCTGTCCACCGCCCGCGCGATCGAGCACCGGGTAGCGCAATCGCCACAGCGACGCGTTCTCGAAGACGTAGGCCACGCGCTCCAGCGTGCTGCGCGCGTGGCCGGCGCTGTTGTGCCAGCCGGCCCGGGTCAGCGTCAGCGGAAAGCGCGCCAGGCGGCCGCCGCTCAGACCGGGCTGCTCCTGGCCAAACTCGTCGCGCACGCCGCGGTCGATAAACTGGCGGATATCCCGTGACATCAGCGCCAGCGCGCGGTTGACGGCGACCGTGCGCTCGGCCACTTCGCGAGTGCGCTCCACCCCGGAAATCACCGTGGCAACCCCGGCGTAGGCCGCCGCCGCGACAAAGGCCGTGACCGCCAGGGCGACCAGCACCTCAACCAGGGTGAAGCCCCTGACCCTAAGCATCGGGCACCCCCACATTGTCGGAGAAATCCGCTGACAGGTAGGCAACCCGTGACAGCAGCGCGGCCTCTGGCTGTCCCTCGCGCAGGCCAACCCGGACTTCAATGCGAACGAACTGTGGCACCTGGGTCTGCTCGCTCTCGAGCCACCAGAACCACTCCCGACCCGCCATGTCCGCCGTGCCGCTCTCGCTGCCCTGAAGCAGCTGCCGACGCGCGGTGGCAAGCAGACGTACTTCGGACAGCTTGTTAGCGGCGACCAGGCTGGCCATCGATTTCTCTCGCAGATGAGCCGTGCCGTCGATGTGCTGGTCGAGAGTGAACAGGAGGGCAGGTACCGACATTGCCACAATGGCGAGGGCGACCATGACCTCGACCAGCGTGAAGCCCAACGCCCGCGACGCCCTGGTGGGCCACACGGCAATCTGGACGACATGACCCCGTGACCCGCTAGCGCTCATCCGGGCGCCCGTTCGCATGCTCCAGGGTGAAGCGTCCGAGCAGGTCCCAGCGCAGCCGCCAGAGCACGGCACCGGTCTCCCGGTCCCGCAGGGTAAGCTCCCCGGGCACCGTCTCGCCGCTGGCGTAAAATACCACTGGCGGTGCATCCGGTTCGGCCTGCGTACCCGCAAGGGTGAGGTCGCGCCCCTCGAGCATCAGCTCGGGCATCACGCCCTCGCCCAGACTGCGTGACTCCCAGACATCCCGCGCGGTGTCGGGTTGTCGCCAGCCCTCGGGCCAGCGCTCAAGCCACTGTGTGCGCCAGCTGTCCGAGGCGACGTCGTGCACGAGACGCAGGCCATAGTCACGGCCACTGAACTGCGCCTCATCCAGCGCATAGCCGCCCACACCCATGATGCCGCGCACCGCGCTCTCGATGTCCCTGTCGCGGCTGCCCGAATTCAGGCCCAGCGTGGCAAGTGAGGTCATGAGCACCACCACGAACAACACCACGAGCAGTTCGACCAGGCTGAACGCACGGCTATACCCCGGCACCGCCTGGCCCACGGCTCACTCCTCCGCTGCCCAGTTGCCGATGTCCGCGTTCTGCCCCTCACCGCCGGAGAGGCCATCGGCACCCAGCGTGTAGATATCCACCTCGCCGTGCTCCCCTGGACTCAGGTACAGGTAGGGACGACCCCAGGGATCCCGCGGCACTTCCGCCAGGTATCCGCCCTGCTTGAAATTGCGCGGCTCCGGCGCCAGCGTGCTGGGCTCTACCAGCGCCGCGAGTCCCTGCTCCGTGGTCGGGTAGGTGTAATTGTCCAGACGATAAATCTTGAGCGCGGTTTCGATGGCCTTGAAATCCGCCTGTACTTTCTGCACCCGGGCATCATCCGCACGATTGAGCACGGTGGGCGCGACCACGCTGATCAGCAGGCCCATGATAACCAGCACCACCAGAATTTCGACCAGCGAAAAACCGTCGCTGCGACGCGCTGTGACAAATCGCTTTTGCATGTCGTTACCTTACCATTGTGTTGAGATCGAAAATCGGCAGCAGAATAGCCAGCACAATCACCAGCACCATCCCGCCCATGAATACGACCATGAGCGGCTCGAACAGTCCCATTGCGGTGCCCAGGGTCATTTCCAGCTCCCGCTCCTGATTGTACGCGCTGCGCGACAGCATGCTCTCGAGGGCGCCGCTGGATTCGCCGCTGGCCACCATGTGCACCATCATCGGCGGAAACTTGCCGCTTTCCCCCAGCGCCCGACTCAGGCTGGCACCCTCCTGCACACGCTCGGCCACGCGCTGGCTTTCCTCGCGCAGAACCAGATTGACCAGCACCTGGCCAGCGATACGCAGCGCGTCGAGCAGCGGCACGCCGCTGGCCATAAGAATACTCAGCGTGGAGGCGAAGCGCGCGGTATCCATGGAAATCAGCAGACGCGACAGTCCCGGCACGCGCAGCAGCACGCCATGCCAGCGGCGCCGACGCGCCGGCGCCTGCAGCGCGCGACGAACCGCAAGAGCCAGCGCCGCTGCACCCATCATCAGCCAGATGATGGACTCGCGAAAAAAATCACTGGTGGCGATCAGGCCGCGCGTCAGCAGCGGCAGTTCCCGGCTGCTGTGGGCGAAGATGCCGATCAATTCGGGCACCACAAAGACCATCAGCGCAATCACCACCGCCAGCGCGACGCCCAGCAGAATAAAGGGGTAGATCATGGCCATCTTCAGCTTCTGTGCGGTATACCGGCGCTGCTCCGAGTAGTCCGCCAGCTGTTCCAGCACGGGCCCGAGAAAACCGGCGTGCTCTCCGGCGCTGACCATGGCGCGGTACATATCGTTGAACACCTGGGGAAACTCACCCAGTGCATAGGCCAGCGTGTGGCCCTCGGACACGCGCGAGCGCACCTGCAGCAGCAGACCTTTGGTGGACGCCTTGCGGCTCTGCTCAGCCGCCGCCTGCAGACAGTCGGCCAGCGGCAGGCCCGATTCCACCAGCGTGGCGAGCTGGCGCGTGAGCAGTGCGAGATCCCCAGCGCCCACCCGCGGTCGGAACAGCCTTGCACGCCAGCCACCGCTCAGGTTGACGCTGCGATTCGCGGTGGCAACCTCGACCGGGCGTAGCTTCTGCTGACGCAGCTGGGCGCGCACACCGCGCTCGGAATCGCCTTCCAGCACGCCGCGGACCAGCCGACCCTCGGCATTCAGCGCCTGATACCGATAGGCCGTCACGGTCGACGGCCCGCCGGCTTACCCCAGTGACGTAACACGCAGGACCTCTTCCAGGCTGGTCTGGCCACTGAGCACCCGGGCGCGACCATCTTCCTGGATACCGGCATGCTGCGCGCGGGCTTCCCGCAGCATGTCCTGCTCACTGGCGCCTTCGTGGATCATGGCGCGCAGCCGGTCGCGGATCTCGATCAGCTCGTAGATACCGGCGCGTCCCCGATAGCCCGTGTTGTTGCAGGCGTCGCAGCCCTCCGGGTGATACAGCGTGATATCACCGCTGCTGTCAGCGTCCCTGTCGTGACCGTCGCCGCCGAGACCGAGCAGCTCGCGCTCACCCGCCGTGGCCGGCGCCGCGCGGCGACACTGCGGGCAGAGCACCCGCACCAGCCGCTGCGCCATGACCCCGATCAGACTGGACGACAGCAAGAAGGGCTCGATGCCCATGTCCTGCAGTCGCGTGATGGCACCGATGGCGGTATTCGTGTGCAGGGTGGAGAGCACCAGATGCCCGGTCAGGGAGGCCTGCACCGCGATTTCCGCCGTTTCCAGGTCGCGTATCTCGCCCACCATGACCACGTCCGGGTCCTGGCGAAGGATGGCGCGCAGTCCGCGGGCAAAGGTCATGTCGACCTTGGTGTTTACCTGGGTCTGGCCGATGCCCGGCAGCATATATTCCACCGGGTCCTCGATAGTCAGGATATTGCTGGCGCTGTCGTTAATCTCGGACAGCCCGGCATACAGCGTTGTGGTTTTGCCGGAGCCGGTCGGCCCGGTAACCAGGATGATACCGTGTGGACTTCGCAGCGCCCGGCGGAAGCCGGCAAGTACTTCCCCAGGCATGCCCAGCTGGGCAAGCTCCAGCTGCCCCGCCTGCTTGTCCAGCAGGCGCAGGACCACGCGCTCACCGTAGGCAGAGGGAATGGTCGACATGCGGATATCCACGGCGTGACCGGCAATACGAATAGAGATGCGCCCGTCCTGGGGCACGCGCTTCTCCGCGATATCCAGCCTGGCCATGACCTTGAGCCGCGACACCAGCAGCGGCCCCAGCATGCGCTTGGGCGACAGCACCTCGGTGAGCACGCCGTCCACGCGATAACGTACGCTGAGCCGGTGTTCAAAGGTCTCAATGTGCACGTCGGACGCCTGATCACGCACGGCCTGGGACAGAATGGCATTGATCAGGCGGATGATCGGCGCATCGTCCTCGGTGTCCATGAGATCGCCGCCGTCGGGAATCTCGTCTGCCAGCCGGCTGAGGTCTACGTCGGCGCTGATGTCCTCGGCCATCTGCACCGCTTCGCTGTTGTCGCGCTGATAGGCCTTGCTCAGGCGCAGCTGGAACGCATCCGCGGCGAGCGACTCGAGACGGTAACGCTGATCCAGCACCCGCCGCAGTTCAATCAGCACATCGGCAGGCAGCGGCTCACGATGGTAGACGACCGGACTGCCGCCCGGCACCGCCTCGACCAGAACCCCGTGCTGCTTGGCGTAGGAAAACGGCAGGCGGCCAACGGCGGCGTCTGCCGCGGGCGGCGACGGCTCGGAAAACGCCTGTAAGGCGTGGCCTGTGCTCATTGTGTCCCCCGCGTCTCCCGGGCGGCATCCTCGCGCAATTCCTCGAGCTCGCGTATCTGCGCTTCCCACTCCGGCAACACCGGTATCTTGCTGTCATCCAGCCGCAGCAGGCCGCGTTCGCGACGCTGCATCTGCTGATCGCGGATATAGCGGTACTTTTCGCCAGTGGCTTCGTTCATGCGCCCGTCATCGCGGATAATCGTCGGGCGGATGAAAATCAGCAGGTTGGTCTTGATTACCTGGGCCGACTCATTGCGGAACAGACGCCCCAGCAAGGGAATGTCGCCCAGCAGCGGCACTTTCTGCGACCGGTCCTGCACATCATCCTTGATCAGGCCGCCGAGCACCACGATGCGGCCGTCACGCGCCAGCACCTTGGTCTGTATTTTGCGCTCGTTGGTAATCAGGTCGGTCGCCTCCAGTCCGGTGAGGCTGGAGACCTCCTGCTCGATGTCCAGCACCACCGCGTCGCCATCGTTGACATGCGGCTTCACGGTCAGGGTGATGCCTACATTCTCGCGCTGGATCGTCTGGAAGGGATTCTGGGCGCCATCACCACCGGCTCCGGTATTGGTGAATGACCCGGTGACAAACGGCACGTTCTGGCCAACCGTAATGTAGGCCTCCTGGTTGTCCAGCGTCAGCAGACTCGGCGTGGACAGGATATTGGCGTTGGTCTGGCTCTCAAGGGCATTCAGGATCACGGTCATGCTCAGGTCATCGTCGACACTGCCCCAGCCCAGGGACAGCCCCGAGGACTGCGCCAGCGCGGCGGCAAGATCGCCGACGTTGAAGTCGCCGGTCTGCGGCGCGCCATCTTGCCCCCCGGGTGGGACGATGGCACCGGCAATGCGGCGTGCCCTTGGATCACTGGTATCGACGTTGCTGCCAAACACGCCCGCGTCGTTGGCAAACAGCCACTGCAGTCCCAGATCGGCACCATCATTTATTTCCATCTCAACAATGATGGCCTCCACCAGCACCTGGGCGCGGCGAAGATCCAGCCGGCGGATCACCGCCTGTATGGCGGCCATCTGGTCCGGTTCTGCTGTAATGATCAGGCTGTTGGTGTCCTGGTCAGCCTCGATACTGGTGCCGCTGCGTCGTCCCGCAGCCGCGCCGGCATCACCCGGCGAGCTGCGCGAACCCTGGGACAGGTTCTGCATGACACGGGACAGCACTTCCGCTACGGCCTGGGCGTCGGCGTATTCGAGATAGACCACCCGCACGTTGCCCGTCTGCTCCAGTGGCGTATCAAGGTAGGCAATCAGTGCGTTGATACGCGCACGCTGCAGTTCGTCGCCTGTGACAAGCACGCTGTTGGTGCGCGTATCGGGCACCAACAGCACTTCCGGCTCCGGCCCCTCGGAGCCCTGGTCGGGCCGGTTGAGCTTCTCCAGCATAGACACTACATCCGCGGCAACCGCGTGTTTCAGCGGCACAACATCCGTCTCCTGGGTGGCCGACGTGTCCATTCGCTGGATGATTTCGGTAATACGGCGGATGTTCGCCGCCGTGTCGGACATGATGATCGCGTTGCTCGGCGCGTAGGCCGCCATGTGTGCCTGCTGTGGGACCAGCGGGCGCAGCACGGGAATCAGCTTGGATGCAGAGATGTTCTCCAGCCGGATCACCTGTGTCACGTATTCGTCAGACACGCGCGACGCGTTCTCGCGGTCAACGGGCAGGGACGCAGAGCGGGCATCCTTGCTCTGAATGACCCGCACCACGTTGCCGGAGCGCACGGCGGTAAAGCCGTGGACATCGAGAATCGACAGGAACAGGTCATACAGTTCGGCGCGGGCGATGGGCTTGTTGGAAACGACTCTTACCTTGCCCTTGACGCCCGGGTCGACAACGATGGTGGTGTCGGTCACCTCGGCCACGAAAGTGATCAGCTCCTGGATATCCGTATCTTTTAGATTGACCGTGAAGTCCTGCGCCGACACCGTCCCGGCAACAAGTGCCAGCAGCAGTGCCGCCAGACAGCGGCGCAGTTTTTCTGGCGACCGCAGCCGGCGCGCCCTATCACAGTCCGTCCGTTTCATTCACCGTTCCCGTTTTCGGGCAGTTGCACACTCAGCACAAGCTCGTTCCCGTTTCGCTGTAGTTCAAACACCGCTGAGCGCTCATCACGCATGGCCTGGTACAGCCGCAGGGTGTTGGCCGGATCGCTGAGCGACAGCCCGTTGACGGACGTTACAACATCCCCCGCCCGGAACCCCAGCGCCGCAAAGTCGTCGCTGGCGCGCCCCGGTGACAGCCGATAACCGACCAGCTCACCGCCGCTGCGCACGGGGGCAACCTGCACCACCTCGGCCAGCGACTGCGGATCGCTGTACAGACGCTTGCGGTACTGTGCCGCCAGCGTTGGCCTGTCGACCTGCTGTGTCCGCGGTGGCCCCGCCGACGCAGTCGCCGCCGCGGCTGCCAGGCCCGGTCTGCCATTTTCCGCCTGACGGGACAAGGCATTCTCCTCGAACAACAGCAGCAGTTCGTAGCTGCCCGCATTATCGATCACCGCGCGGGACGGCAGCACTTTTGCCAGCCGCACCCGCCCCTGCACCGGCAGGTCGTCGCCGACGGCATACAGCGCCTGCTCGCCGCGGTATTCAATCATCGCGTATCCCAGGCCGTCATCGCTGGAGGACACCACGCCACGCAGAAGCAGCGGAAGACGGGACTCCCGCGCATCATCCTCTATACCTGCTCGATCGCCAACCGCCGCCACACGCCGTGCCGCCAGCTGCGCCAGTGCCTGTTCGCTGGCGCTGTCGGGATCACCGAACAGATGCCAGTCGGCAACACGATCGATATCCACCGACGCCGCGGGCGCCGTGCTGACAGACTGGCGCAGGGGATTGATGATCGAGCCCAGGGGCGGCACCGTTACCCGTGGCGACGGCATCCATGACCAGGCAATGCTGACCAGCGATGACAGGCACCACAGCGCGGCAAGCAGGACGACGAGACGCTGCAGGCGGTGAAGCGGCCGTGGCTGTGAGAGCCGCGCTACCGCGGCCGCAAGCAGGCGCGATAGCGTCTCGCTCGACGCGCCCAGCCTGTCACGCCACACCTGCACCATGCTGTCCTCCGCGCCTCACATCACTACCGGGCGCCGCCTCGAACGGCTCGGCGCCGGGTGGCCCATTTAATGGCAAAATTGTGACACTATTGTGAACAGGCGGCCATCTACTCGGGCCCCCGCTCACCAGCGGGCAATACGCCGGCGCTGCGGTGATGGCTCTCAGGCCCCGTTGCGCTGCTGCGTGTGCTGATAATAGGCCATGAGTATCTCCGCCACTTCGGGCCGCGAGAACTCCGGTGGCGGCGCGATGCCCTCACTGAGCATTTCGCGCACCCGGGTGCCTGACAGGAGCACAAAGTCCTCCTTGTTGTGATCGGGCGCATCGCGCATCATCACCACCCGATCGAGCTTGTTGCTGTAGGCCGTGTGATCAGCGCGATATATGTCCAGCGCCAGAGCGCCCTCGGGAACCTCGTCGTCGAAGATCTGCTGGGCATCGAAGCCGCCGTAATAATCGCCGACCCCGGCATGGTCACGACCCACGATCAGATGGGTACAGCCGCAGTTCTGCCGGAATACCGCATGCAGCACCGCTTCCCGCGGACCGGCATACAGCATGTCAAAGCCATAGCCGGTAATCATTACCGTGTTTGGCGGGAAATACACGTCAACCATTTTGCGGATCGCCGCATCACGCACATCCGCCGGAATGTCGCCGGGCTTCAGCTTGCCCAGCAGCATGTGAATGAGAATGCCGTCGGCATCCAGATCGTCCATGGCCATGCGACACAGCTCTTCATGGGCCCGATGCATGGGATTGCGGGTCTGGAAGGCCACCACCCGCTGCCAGCCGCGTGAAGCAATTTCCTCGCGTATCTGACCCGCGGTGCGGAAGGTGTCAGGGAACTCCGTGGCGAAGTAGGAGAAATTGAGCACCCGGATCGGACCCGACAGCAGACGGCGCCCCAATGAGGTGAAGGTTTTCAGGCCAGGATGCTCCGGGTCGCGGGTGCGGAAGATGTTCTCGGCCATGTCCCATACCTGGGCATCGCTCACCTCGTCGACGCCTTCCACATCCATTACCGCCAGCACCGGGTGTCCCGCGACGTTGGGGTCGCGCAGCGCGATACGATCACCCGCACGGATGCTGGCGTCATCGGTAAAATTAACGATGGGCACCGGCCAGAACAGACCATCGCTGGTGTGCAGCGTCTCGGCGACAGACTGCGCATCCGCCAGGTTCATGTAGCCGGTCAGCGGATTGAAGTAGCCGGCGCCGAGCATCACGGCATTCGCCGCGGCGGCGGAGTTCAACAGCAGCGACGGCAGGGTATCGGCTTCCCGTACAAGGGCGTCGCGCTCGCCTGCGTCCTCGACATAGAGGGCATTGAGTTGTTCGGATCCGTGGGGGCTGATCATGCATGTCTCCTTTCAATTCGGGAACCGGCGCAGGCCCGGTGGGCCACTACGCTGCAGGAATGATGTGCCGCTGGCGCAGCAGCGCCAGAATCTCCGCCACTTCCTCGTCGAGACTCTGGCGTTCGGAATGCAGATGAACCTCAGGTGCCGACGGCGCCTCATAGGGGTCATCAATGCCGGTAAAGTTCTTGATCTCGCCCGCCCGGGCCTTTCTGTACAGCCCCTTGGGATCACGCGCCTCGGCGTCAGCCAGCGGGCAGTCGACGTAGACCTCGATAAAATCCATGCCCGCGTCCTCGTGCAGCGCACGCACCTGATCGCGGTCCGCCGCGTAAGGGCTGATGAAGCTGCTCAGGGCAATCACGCCGCTGTCGACAAACAGCTTGGCAACCTCGCCGACGCGACGGATATTTTCCGTTCGGTCCTCGGCACTGAACCCGAGATTCCTGTTGATGCCGAGACGCACATTGTCCCCATCGAGGCGGTAGGACAGCACACCGAGCTTATGCAACACGCCTTCCAGCTCCACCGCGACGGTGCTCTTGCCGCTGCCGGACAGGCCGGTGAACCAGATGGTGGCGCCGCGATGCCCGAGCAGATCGGCACGTTCGCTGCGCCCGATATCGCCCTCGTGCCAGTGCACATTGGTTGCCTTCTGCTCGACCATCGTTTTTCTTCTCCTCGTAATAAATTGACGGTGCCGCGCACCGCTTAGCGGGTTATACCCCGACAGGGATCATCCTAGCGCCAGTAGAAATCAACAATCGACAGCACCAGAGCCGCACCGACCAGCGGTATCAGCCAGCGCCGCAGGCGCGCCATCTGCTCCGGGCTGCCGGGTTTGGCAAAGCGCTCCCCCAGAACCACCATGAGGGCGACAGCAGCGAAGATCAGCAGCAACAGCATCAGCAGATTCATAGGCGATGTGTCCTCGGCCTTCCAGACGGGCAGTCGAGCGGGGAACCGGCCCGGGAGAATGCGAAATGGCGCCGTATATTAGCACGCAGGGGGCGGCGAATCACAGCTGCGGACCGCTACGGGCGGTCAGATCATGAGGGCGCCCAGCCGGGAAATGCTGACGCCGTTACCGCCACGCGTCACGGTTTTGGCCAGCGCCGATGCCGCCTCAGACTCCAGCATGGCCACCAGCCGCTCGCGGCTGTCAGAGGGCAGGGTCACGGGATCCCAGCTGACGACGCCAATGCTGAATGTGCTGTAGAGCACGCCACCGCGACTGTCATCGATAGCGAAATCCTGTATATCGCTGCACAGACGCTCGCCGATGTCGTGCCCATGCGGCTCGCTGCAGGCCGGCAGCAGCACGCCGAAATGCTCGTTGTCCAGGCGTGACAGATGATCGGTCTCGCGCAGACAGGAGGTCACACGCTGCGCCAGACGTCGCATCAGAAAACGACAGGCCGGCTCGCCATAGTGACTGCAGAGGTCATTGAGGTTATCCACTTTCATCAGCAGCAGAGACAGAGGCTGCTCTGTGCGTCTGGCGCGTGCGATCTCGCGCGCGAGCACGCGGTCGAAGGCGCGCTGGTTGCCGACCCCTGTCTCCGCGTCCAGCAGCATAAGCTCATCGGTCTTGTGCCGCTGCAGAGCGCGCTGCAGGGCGAGCGATATGCCGTGCATAAGACTTTGCAGCAGCCTGAGTTCAGCAAGGCCACCCCCCGGCGCTTCCTGGGCAAGACCAAGATGGTAACTGCCTGCCAGGCGCCCCTCATTCAAGATCGGAATCAACACCGCCCCATTCGCAGAGGGCGCCCAGGTAAGAACCCGGAACATCCGCTCGTCGGCAAAACCGATAATCTCGATCTGCGGGGCAGACGCATGCAGCGACTGCAGGGACAGCGAGTCGTTGCTCAAGGTGAGGCCGCGATTTTCCACCAGGGATGTCGGCAGCGCCCGACCGATGTCGCCGTCGGCATCCAGCAGGTGCAGTTCAGCCGCCGGAGCGTCGAGGCTGGCGGGCAGTTGCGATAGCAGAAAAAGCATCAGCTCAGCGAGTCCGTTATCGGCCTGCAGCCTGCGATGCGCATCGAGGATGCCAGTCAACATGTCGCTGTTCACGGCGATATCATCGCCCTGCATCCGGCCCGCGCCGGCAGATGACGTCGTCACCGGCTTGTCAGACATACCGCCCCACCTACCCTCATCACCTGTCTCCAATCACCGCACGCGCCGGCGTACACGCCGCCGGTCAGTCAGCGCAGTATGCCCCCTACCCGTGGCCACGCCAACGCTCGGCAGCCGCGCTCTGCCAGCGCAGGCGCGACGGGGAACGGCAATGAGAGGTCGGTCACAGAAAACGACACGCTCCCGTTATTGCGGGGGCCGTCGCCGCACACTATACTCGCGCCGCAAACCAAGGGGAGGCCCCAGGCCTGAGACGCTCGATGAGCGGACCCTTCGAACCTGATCCGGATCATACCGGCGTAGGGATGGTGATCGCAGCTGCTGCTCTCCTCCCGCGCCATTCTCAGCTTTGACGGGAGTGAAGCGCATGACCCACCACCGAACCCGCAAGACCCTGCCGCTGCTTTTTGGCAGCTCACTGCTGTGCAGCCTCTGCGCCGCGGACTCATCCTCCATACTGCCGGAAATCGTTGTCACCGCCGAACTGCGCGAGACCTCCCTGCTCGAGCAGGCGGCAAGCACCAGCGTGACCAATGCCGACACCATTGCCGCCAGGGCCGCCCAGCACCTGGAGGAGATTCTGGCGCTGGCGCCCAACGTCAACCTCTCCGGGGGCAGCTCCCGTGCGCGCTACTACCAGATTCGCGGTGTCGGTGAGCGCAGCCAGTTCGTTGAGCCGCTGAACCCCTCTGTGGGGCTGCTGATCAACGACATCGACTTCAGCGGTCTCGGCGCAGCAGGCATGCTGTTTGATGCCGAGCAGGTCGAAATCCTGCGCGGCCCGCAGGGGACGCTGCACGGCGCCAATGCCCTCGCCGGATTGATCAATATCCGTACGGCAGCGCCACAGGCCGAGCACGCGGCGCGCGTGCGCGCGACACTGGGTGATTACGGAGAGCGCACCGCTGGCGCGAGCATCACCGGCCCCATCGTCGATGACACTCTGCTGTACCGCGCCTCGGTCAACCAGCATCGCAGCGACGGCTATATCGAGAACGCCTTTCTGAACCGCAATGACACCAACAACCTGGACGAGCTGTCGTCCCACGTGCATCTTCGCTGGCTGCCCGATGCACGCCACAGCGTGGATCTCAACCTGATGCACATCGATATCGACAACGGTTACGACGCCTTCTCCCTCGACAATACCCGCACCACGCTGTCGGACCAGCCGGGGCACGACCGCCAGCGCAGCAACGCGCTCGGCCTGTCCTGGAATATCGAGAGTGATACGATGCTCACAGAGCTCATGCTTACGCTGGCAGATACAGAGACCGACTATGCCTTTGATGAAGACTGGAGCTTTGTCGGTATCGCGCCCGGGCTCGAATATTCTTCTTTCGACCAGTATCTGCGCGAACGACAGAGCCGCAGCGCCCAGCTGCGACAGTCTTCCCTGCAGCCACTTAACATTGGCAAGCTACAGGCAGACTGGGTTGCCGGGCTGTATTATCTCGACGACGACGAATCGTTGCGGCGCCGCTACACCTACCTGGCAGAAGACTTCACCAGTGACTACCGGACGCAGACCGTCGCCGCCTACGCACAGCTGGACACCGCGCTGACCGAACAGCTCACCTTGAGCACGGGACTGCGTCTAGCCCGACGCGACATGGATTACGCCGACAACAACAGCGTGCGCGCCAATCCGGAAAATACGCTGTGGGGTGGCAAGCTCGCGCTGGAGTATCGCTACAGCGACCGCGGCCTGGTCTATGCCAGCGCGTCCCGCGGCTACCGCGCCAACGGCGTGAACGCCGGCGTGCTGTCAACGGATCCCGAGGCCCTGACCGAGGCCGGCGCCTCCGCGCTTGCCGGCAGCGGGTTTTACGACGAGGAACTGCTGTGGAACTATGAGCTGGGGCACAAGGCACTGTATTTCGGCGGGCGCCTGTCCAGCCGTCTCGCCCTGTTCTACATGGATCGTAGCGATCAGCAGGCGCGCGGCTCTCTGGCACTGCCGCGGCCAGACGGCAGCACCGCCTTTATCGACTACACTGACAACGCGGCGTCAGGGAGTAATACCGGGCTGGAATGGGAAATGGACTGGCAGGTATCCGCACAGCTGCAGGTATACGCAAGCCTTGGCCTGCTGGACGCCGAGTTCGACAACTATGTCAATGCGGCGGGGGAAGACCTGTCCGGGCGGGAGCAGGCGCATGCGCCCAATTACCAGTTCAGCACCGGTGCCACCTATCAGTTTGCGGACCGGTGGCAGGTGCGCGCGGAGATCGAGGGCAGCGACAACTTTTATTTTTCCGATCGCCACAACGCCACGGCACGCTCGACGACGCTCGGGCACCTGCGCCTGGATTACCGTGCGCCGGCCTGGACGCTCGGCCTCTGGGTGCGCAACATCACCGACGAAGACTACTATGTGCGCGGCTTTGGCGCCTTCGGCAATGATCCGCGCAAGGGCTACGCCGTTGAATCGTACTACCAGTTTGCGGCGCCGCGGCGCATCGGCGTGACCGGCGAATACCGCTTCTGATGACGACCGCGCCGGGACCTGCGACCTCGCCCAGCGCCACCCACCTGCAGGCTGCACTGCGGGAGGGCCTGAGGCTGATCAACGACCGGCGCAGGGACTGGTCCCCGGCGCCGGCTGCGGGCCCGGTGACACTCGCCGGGCGGCTGTCGCCCGGCGGCAGCAGTAACCACAGTTATCGGGTTCACGCCGGCGACGAGACCCTGGTGCTGCGCATCGATGGCGTGGACCCGGCGCGCAACGCGATTCACCGCGACACAGAATTCCGTCTGCACGCCACGGCGGCCGCCGCCGGTCTCGCACCGGCGCCGCGTTTTCATGATGCGAAGGCCGGCGTGCTGCTGGTGGATTACCTCGCCCCGGATAGCCTGCCGCCGTCCAGTCACGCCGCTGACGTCGCCCAGCTGCTCAGGGCCATTCATTCCCTGCGGCTCGCCGACGCCCCCCGCCTGTGGCTTGAGGCGCGCGTGGCGCATTACGAGGCATTGCTGCGCCGGCGCTGCAGCAGCGCGACCGCCGACCTTATGCAAGAAGTTACACAGCCTCTCCGGCATGCCTGCCAGGCGCTCGATGCGGACGCCGCGGCCGGCGTGATCTGTCATAACGACCTCACCGCGGCCAACTGTCTGTATCATCGCGGCCGCCTGTACGCGCTGGACTGGGAGTACGCGGCCCGTGGCAGTCGCTGGTTCGATCTGGCGGTTGCCAGCGAGGGACCACTCGCAGCGCCGGTCCTGCTGCAGGCCTATCTGCAGCGATCGGCCAGCGCCGCGGAGTGGGCTTTGTTCCGTGATGGCCTGCGCGTGGCGCGGTACCTCGAGCTGCTGTGGTTCGCCTGCAACGTGGCCATCGATGAGCCGCGGCTGCAGGGCGACCTGCGCAGGCTCAGTGCCCGCCTTGCGAATCCGACGCCAGTGGCATCCCGTCATGCGAAATGACCCTGATCTGCGCGACTGGCACATCCTCGGCGCCGGTGCCATCGGCAGCCTGTTTGCCCACCGTCTTGCCAGCGTCGGCTGCAGGGTAACCCTGCTATCGCGAGCGGATACCGCAGCGCAACGAACTCTGACGGTGGAAAGCGGCGGCGTCACGCAGCGGCGCACCTTCCCGACGTCGCTCCCGGGGGATGGCACGCCGATAGCGCAGCTGCTGGTGACTACCAAGGCGGCCGCTGTCGACCCCGCCATCCACAGCATTCGCCATCGCCTGCAGATGCAAAGCACCGTGCTTGTTCTGGCCAACGGCATGGGCTTCGGCAACGACCTTCCTCACGGCCTCGCCGCCTTTCGCGGCACCAGCACTGACGGAGCCTGGCGGCATCCGGCAGGACACACGGTCCAGGCCGGCAGCGGCACCACCCGCATCGGTCTGCCCGGCCTTGCCATGGCGCCTCCAGACTGGTTCCACGACAGCTGGGGCCAGCTGCGGGAGTGCCGGTGGGAGAAGGATATCGACAGCACCCTGTGGCACAAGCTGGCCATCAACTGCGTCATCAATCCACTCACGGCGGCCTACCGCTGCCGCAACGGTGAGCTGGCCAGCGCTACCTATCGTCCTCTGCTCATCGCTCTGTGCAGCGAGATCTCGACTGCCTGTCGCGCCGCTGGCAGGGGCGCTGATGCGTCCTCGCTGCTGGAGGACGTGCTGGCGGTCATCGACAGCACCGCGCAGAACCGCTCCTCCATGCTGCAGGACGTGCTTGGCGGGCGACGCACCGAAATCGATTTCATCAACGGCTACCTGCTCAGACACCCGGCGGTTGCCGGTCTGGAGCTGCCTTTGAACAGGCGCTTGATCCACGCCATCACGTCAGGGCAACAGCTTGAGAACACGCGGCCGTAAGCCCTGCCTGCCTCACCCCTCAGCGAAGCGCCGTAAACACCAGGCTGTGAATGGCACTGCGCCAGGCCTCGAGTGAGGCATCGGCGTACAGCGGCACCCCGGTTCCCACGGGCGACGCATCTTTTTGTAATGAGATGAGGCACAGGTCCCGCCGACAGTCCAGCGCCAGCTTCAGCTGACCATCCGGCACACAGGCCATATCCCCCTGAGCGCGGCCGATCATGCGCGGCCGCGTGTCGCCGGCTATACCCGCCGTGCGCACCCGTATCAGGCCTGCCTCGACGCCGCGGCGCAGTTCCGTCTGCAGCCAGTCGCGGTCGATGTCGGCGCTGATCGTGGTGAGGCCATCAACGCGCAGCTGCGGCGCCTGCAGCGCTAGACAGGGTACCGGACGCAAGTACCACGCGGTCATACCCAGCGCCAGGACAGATACGCCCCCCAGCGCCGCCAGCAGCGGACGGCGGGATGCCAGCGCCCGGAGGCTCGCCGCGAGGCGGCGGCCGGCAGACTCACCACCGAAAGCCGACAGTAGCGCCGGCGGCAGGTCGCTGCGGGTTTCACTGCGGTAGAACGCCTGGGTTTCAGCGCGCACCGGTGCCGCATCGCCGAGGGGTAGTGCCAACGCAGCAGCGCGCAGTACCTGGCGCACCGCGTGCACACTGTCCGGCCGGTGCCGCGGGTCCGTCGCCAGAAGAGCGCTGACCAGCGCATCCAGCTGCGTCGGAATATCGCCCTCACCCAGATGCGAGGATAAGGCCAGAAAGCGGCCCTCGCACATGGCCTGCTCACCGTCCTCACCCACCGCAAAAGGCCGCACGCCGCTCACCATGTGGTAAATCAGCACGCCGAGCGAGAACATATCCGAAGCGAAACACAGCGGCTCGTCGCGCACATGCTCTGGTGTCAGCGCGCCCCTGCTGAAGCCGACGGCGGCCGAGTCACCATCAACCAGAGCAACGCCGAAGTCGGCCAGCATCGCTCGCCCGTTGCGGGCGATCAGTACGTTGGCCGGCTTGATATCACCGTGTACGGTCTGCGCCCGCCGCGCGGCCGCCAGTGCCGCCGCGACATCAGAGGCAATGAACAGTGCCGCCGCCAGCGAGAGCCGCGTGTTGCGCAGCACCTCGCGCAGATCGCAGCCGGGGACGTATTCCATGATGACCGCGAGATCATTACCGGCCACCTGCACATCGTATACGCGGGTAATGCGGGGGCTATCCAGCCGCGCACTGCGCCTCGCCTCGCGCAGCGCCTGACGGCGACTCTCACGCTGATCCGGCAGCCGATACAGCTTGATGGCAACCCGGCGCTTCAGGCGCGGGTCGTGGCCGAGCAGCACGCGCCCCTGTCCACCCTCAGCGATCTGTCGCTGGATCCGGTAGCGACCGATTTTCAAAGCCGTCTCCCCGCCCGCTGGCAGCCGCCCGTATCAGGCATCGGAGCCCGATGAGCTGGCCGCTTTGACGGCCAGCGCCTGGACGTCCTTCCGCCGCGCTCGCAGGCCCGTGAACGACACGCGCAGGGCCCTGGCGGCACAGCGCGAGTCACCGCCGCAGGCGGCGAGTGCATCGCGCAGTTCCTCCAGCGACAGGTCGCTCGCCAGACGATAATCCGGTGACTCGTGCACCCGTCGGTACACCGACTGGCGGGATACGCCGAGCTTGCGGGCTACGCGGGCGACCTCGTAATCACCGGCTTCCCACACGGCGGCAAAGTCCGCTTCGCTGATCTCGTCCAGAGGCCGCTCCCGCCGCCTGCCCGTGCCCATGGCCGGCGATGCGCCGGTGTCGCCCGCGCCGGTGCTGTCCGAGAGGCGATCGACCAGCTCAGCCGGCAGCTGCATGTCGCCATCCGCAGAGATCGCTACCTGACGCAGGATATTGACCAGCTCTCTGACATTGCCCGGCCAGTCGTGAGCGAGCAGCAGGTCAAACAACGCGGCGCAGCGACCGACCGCCAGGGGACTGTCTGCGAGCAGGCGCCAGAGGTCTTCGCCGCGGGATTCCTGCAGCGCCAGCGCCAGGTAATGTGCGGCCAGCAGGCCGATATCCTCCGGGTGCTCACACAGCGGCAGCAGGCGAATTTCCACCGCGCCCAGGCGATGCCGCAGCGCAGCGCGAAAATCCGCTCCTTCTTCATTGATCGGGGTATCTGTCGCGGAAATGATGCGCGCATCGAAGGGCCGGATATCGCCGCCCACCACCTGTACCTCGCGCTGCTCCAGCGCACGCAGAAGCTGCGGCTGCAGTGCCAGCGGTGCATCGCCAATTTCATCCAGGAACAGCGTGCCGCCATCGGCCTGCTCGAAGTAGCCCAGCCGGCGATCCGTGGCGCCGGTAAACGCCCCGCGCGCGGCACCGAACAGCGTCGCCGCAGACAGCTCCGCCGGTATGGCCGCCATATTTACCGCCACCATAGGCGCGGACGCACGCCGGCTCTGGGCGTGAATGGACCGGGCCAGCAGATCTTTGCCGGTTCCGGTGGGTCCCAACAGCAGCACATCGCTGTCGATCGCCGCCGCCCGCGCCACCTGCTGCGCCAGCGAGCGGGTATAGGCGCTGCTGCCCAGCATACCGTTCACCGTGGCGCATTCCGCGGCGAGACCCGACGCCGGCTCAAGGCGCATCAGCAGAACTACGCTGTGGGCGAGCATGAGCCTGACGCCAGCGCGCAGGCGCGCTGCATCAATGACCACGTGATCGAAAGTATCGCGCCCGTCGACGGACAGTCGACTGCTTCCCTGCAGGCGCGTTACCTGCCACTGCAGGCGGCCGCCGGTGATCCGTACTGCGCGGCGGCTGACGTGCGGATCGAGGAGTGCCCGAGGCGGATCGCTGCCCGGCAGACTGAAGGCTGGGCCGTCCCGCCCCAGTGTGATGGCATTGCCGGATGGACGCAGCGGAAATTCAGCCCGCGTACCGATAAGCTCGCGACCGGGGTGAAAGGCGACGGTGAACACCAGCAGCTCGTCGCGGGTGCCGCCGGTCAGCGCGACACGCCCCGGCCCGGTGACGGTATCGCTGCCGCCATGATCCGCCTGTGCATTCATGCTCTGCGCGCCCCCACGCCGCGTTTTCCCGGATAGACTAGCAGAGGGCGCCGCATCTGCTGGAAAAGCGACCGCATCTGATGACGTGGAGGCACCCTGCCTCAACCCCATGACGACGAGATCACGGCGCAGCCGCGACCAGTCGAAGGCGGGACCAGGATCCGTCTTGCGCCCGGGCGCGATATCGCTGTGACCGACGATTGCCGTCACCGACAGCCGGGGATACGCGGCGAACAGCGCCGGTATCAGCGCAGACAGCGCGCGGTACTGGGCATCGCTGTAGGGCGTTGTATCCGTTCCCTCCAGTTCAATGCCGATACTGAAATCGTTGCAGGCGTCGCGGCCCTGGAAGCGCGACACGCCGGCGTGCCAGGCGCGCTGGTCACAATTCACGAACTGGGTGACCTGCCCGTCGCGATCCACCAAGAAATGGGCAGCTACCTGCAGGCCCGCGATATTGGCAAACCACGGATGCGCCGACGTCTCAAGGGCATTGCAGAAAAAGGACTCGATGCAGCCGTTGCCGAATTCGCCAGGCGGCAGCGAAATATTGTGCAGGACAAGCAGCTCCGGCAGACAGCCGGGCGGCCGGTCGTTGCAGTTTGGCGATGGACGCCAGCGCGCCTGTGGCACCCGCCCTCCGTCCACGCTAAACGTCATGTCCACTCCCCCGGAGAATATGCGTCCCTGCTGCGGTCAGGCTCACTGACGACGTCCGCCGCCCCTGTTATCATCGCGACCCCAGCCCACAGACAACAGCAAAACCACACGCATGAAACCACAGTTACAGGTAGCGCAACAGGTGATCGACGCCGACGTTGAACGCGCCCTCGCCGAGGACGTCGGCAGCGGCGACATCAATGCCAGGCTCATACCCGAGGACAGCACCGCGTCGGCGCAGGTCATCACCCGGGAAGCCGGCGTGCTGTGCGGGCGACCCTGGGCAAGCGCGGTGTTCAGCGCCGTGGATGCCCGCTGCGAGCTCGATTGGCAGACGGACGATGGCGACGTCCTCACCCCGGGGCAGACATTGTTCAGCGTACGCGGTCCGGCCCGCGCGCTACTCACCGCCGAGCGCACGGCGCTGAACTTTTTACAGACGCTGTCCGGCACGGCCACGCGCTGCGACGAGTACCGCCAGCGCATTGCTGACCAGCGCACCCGCCTTCTGGATACGCGCAAAACCCTGCCCGGTCTGCGCATGGCGCAGAAATACGCCGTCAGCTGTGGCGGCTGCGACAACCACCGGCTGGGCCTGTTTGACGCCTTTCTCATCAAGGAAAACCATATTGCAGCGAGCGGCGGAATCGCCGCTGCGGTGAACGCAGCGCGAGGCGTCGCGCCAGAACTGCCGGTGGAGGTGGAAGTGGAAACGCTGGCAGAGCTGCGCGAGGCGATTGCCGCCGGCGCGGAACGGGTAATGCTGGATAACTTCACCCTGGAGGCGATGCGCGAAGCTGTCGCGCTGAGCGATGGTCGCTGCGAGCTCGAGGCCTCGGGTAACGTCACTCTGGATACACTGCTGGCCATTGCGCAAACCGGGGTCGACTTCATCTCCATCGGCACACTGACCAAAGACGTGAAGTCACTGGATCTGTCGATGCGCTTTGCGTCAGCGTTTGGCTGACGCTGGCCGACCGGCGCAGGTCACGCAGACTAGACCAACGCGGTTGCGCTGCAGATAACCCCATTATTGTCGGCATAGATAAACGCCCCCGGTTCGATCAGGACACCACCGATGGAAATGGTGATATCCCGCTGGCCCTGCCCGTGCTTTTCGCCGCGCCTCGCGCAGCAGCCCAGCGCCTTGATGCCGATGGCCATGACCGCCAGCTCATCCACGTCGCGCACGGCGCCGGCAATCACGAAGCCCGACCAGCCATTGTCCAGCGCCGTCCCCGCCAGCATGTCGCCCACCACGGCGCGGCGCAGGGAGCCGCCGGCGTCAACCACCAGCACCCGGCCCTCCCCTGGCTCTGCCACGGCCGCCTTCAACAACGTGTTGTCCTCGTGGCACTTGATGGTAACCGCCGGTCCCGAGAAGCCGGACACCGCACCGAAGTTGCGCCACTGCAGTTCCAGGGCCTGGGCCTGGGGATGTTCATCCGTCAGGTCCGGCGTGCTGATGGCCCCCGCGCCAGTCACAGCCAATCCTCGCGGTAGCTCACCAGCGCATCAGCGGCGCCGGCAATGGCCCCCGCCGCGGCGCGGCATCGCGGCAGGATAAACTGCGCGTAATAGCGGGCCGTCGCCACCTTGCGCGCATAAAACGGATTGTCGTCACCGTCGCTCACTCGCGCCGCGGCCACCCGCGCACCCCGGAACAGCTGCCAGCCGCCGAACAGGTAGCCGGTCTGCATCATATAGTCGAAGGCCAGGCCCTGTGCCGATTCCGGCGAGTCGCCGTGCAGCGCCAGCAGGTTCTGCGTGCTCTGCACGTGATCCGCCAGCGCCTCGCCCAGGGCCGCGGCCAGCACATCCAGTCCGGCATCGGCGAGTTCCTTCTGAGTCGCGGCAATGGCGTCGTGCACCGACTCCATCGCGCCACCGCCGTCGCGCACCAGCTTGCGCCCGAGCAGGTCTCCCGCCTGAATGCCGTTGGTGCCTTCGTAGATGGAGGTAATGCGCACATCGCGCAGGTACTGCGCCGC